>Ga0265327_10004811_pt1 | contig 11721 bp, 8 predicted proteins | sample 41621metaG_FD_202089 | JGI IMG/M metagenome (GOLD analysis project Ga0265327, IMG submission 202089) | Rhizosphere microbial communities from Carex aquatilis grown in University of Washington, Seatle, WA, United States - 4-16-21 metaG | ecosystem: Host-associated > Plants > Roots > Rhizosphere >...
GCCTCGGCCAGCGGCGGAACGAGGAGCGTCGCGGCCGGGCCGTTCTGCGCGGTGACGACGGCGACGCGGTTCGACATCCGGGCGTAGCCGTCCGCCATGATGCCGCCGGCATTCTCGGCGCGGTAGGCGACCTGCCGGATGCCGAAGGCCGGCGCGGCGAGGTGGAAGGCGCTCGGCAGGCTCTGCCCGAAGGTAAGCTCGACGCCGTGACGGCGCAGCGCGGCGGCGACCGCCTGCGCGACGGTGGCGCGGTTCGACCCCGTGCGGGGAGCGGCGGCGGAGACGTCAGCGTGATCCGGCATGTCGGCGGCATCCTCCCGAGCTTTCATTCTTTCCCGGCAGCGCACGGATGCGGCGAGCCGGCAGGCGCGGCAGGGTACGTCCGCCGCCGCCGCCCGGTCCAGCGCCTAACCGGCCCGACGCAAAGCGCCTGAGCGTCGCGGCGATTTCATTTTTACCCTTAAAAAGTGCATACTGCCGGCCGGCCGAGATCGCGCCGCCGCGCGCTGCGACGCTGAAGAGACGTGACGGCGGCGGCTGGCGGACTATGTTGGCTTCGGTGCAACCCGACCAGGAGGTAGACGTGGGGCAGTTCGGCATCGGTCAGTCGGTACGCCGCAAGGAAGACGCCCGGTTCGTCACGGGTACGGGACGCTACACGGACGACGTCAACCGTCCGGGGCAGGCCTACGCGCACTTTCTGCGCTCGCCGCACGCCCACGCGCGGATCCGCCGGATCGACGCCGAGGCGGCGAAGGCGGCGCCGGGCGTGCTGGCCGTCTACACCCACGCGGAGGTCGCCGCGGCCGGACTGGGACTGATCCGCTGCGTCGTGCCGCTCAAGAACCGCGACGGATCGAACTGCGCGAACCCCGGCCGGCCGCTCCTCGCGTCCGACCGCGTGCGCACCGTCGGCGACCCCGTCGCGATGGTCGTCGCCGAGACGCTGAACCAGGCCAAGGACGCCGCCGACCTGATCGAGGTCGAGTACGACCTGCTCGACGCGGTCGTCGATCCGGTCACCGCGGCGGCGCCCGGCGCGCCCACGCTGTGGGAGGAGGCGCCGGGCAACGTCGCGCTCGACTGGAGCCTCGGCAACGAGAAGGCGACCGGCGAAGCGTTCGCCCGCGCCGCGCGGATCGTCCGGCTCGACCTGGAGATCAGCCGCGTCGTCGTCAACTCGATCGAGGCGCGGGCCGTGGTCGGCGAGTACGACCCGGCGGAGGACCGCTTCACCGTCCATCTCGGCACGCAGGGCGTCGTCGGCATGCGGACGATCGTCGCCCGCAACCTCGCGGTCGGCGAGGACAAGGTGCGGATCGTGACGACCGACGTCGGCGGCAGCTTCGGCATGAAGACCTTCGACTTTCCGGAGAATTCCCTCGTCCCGTGGGCGGCCAAGCTGCTCGGCCGCCTGGTGAAGTGGGCGAGCGACCGGCAGGAGGCGTTCCTCACCGACACGCAGGGCCGCGAGCAGCACGTGCACGCCGAGCTGGCGCTCGACGAGGACGCGAAGTTCCTGGCGATCCGCGCCGAGACGCACGCCAACATGGGCGCCTACCTCTCGCACTTCTCGCTCTTCATCCCGACGATGGCCGGCTTCCGCCTGCTCACCGGCGCCTACCGCATCCCGGCGGCCTTCGTGAACGTCCGGGCGGTGTTCACCAACACCGTCTGGGTCGACGCCTACCGCGGCGCCGGCCGGCCGGAGACCGCCTACATCGTCGAGCGGCTGGTCGACGCGGCGGCGCGCGAGACGGGCCTGTCGCCGACGGAGATCCGGCGTCGGAACTTCGTCCGGCCCGAGGACATGCCGTACAAGACGCCGATGATGGTCGCGTATGACAGCGGCAACTTCCCGGCGACGATGGACGCAGCGCTCGCCCGCGCCGACGCGGCGGGCTTCGCGGCGCGGCGCGAGGAGGCGAAGCGGCGGGGACGGCTGCGCGGCCTCGGCATCTCGTACTACATGGAGGTCACCGCGAACATGCCGGCGGAAGCGGCCGACATCCGCTTCCTGCCCTCCGGCCGCGTCATGCTGGCGACCGGCGTCGGCCCGTCTGGCCAGGGACACGAGACGGCGTTCGCGCAGGTTCTGGAGGACCGGCTCGGCGTGCCGTTCGACCGGATCGACTTCGTCGCCGGCGATTCCGACGAGCTGACGCGGGGCGGCGGCACCGGCGGCGCGAAGACGCTGATGCTGGCCGGGACTGCAATCGTCGCCGCCGCGGAGAAGATCGTCGCCAAGGGCAAGCAGCTCGCGGCGCATTTCCTGGAGGCGGCGGAGCAGGACATCGAGTTCCGCGACGGCGTCTTCGCGATCGCCGGCACCGACCGCACGATGCCGATCGTCGAGCTGGCGCAGCGCACGCGGGAGGCGGCGGGGAACCTGCCCGACGGCCTGCCGACGACGCTCGACGACATCGGGCTCAGCACGGCGAACAAGAACACCTACCCGAACGGCTGCCACATCTGCGAGGTCGAGATCGATCCGGACACCGGCGTCACCGAGGTCTGCGGATACACCGTGACCGACGATTTCGGCCGGCTGGTGAACCCGATGATCGTCGAGGGACAGATCCACGGCGGCGTCGTGCAGGGCATCGGGCAGGCGCTGATGGAGCAGGCCGTCTACGACCGCGACAGCGGCCAGCTCGTCGCGGGATCGTTCATGGACTATGCGATGCCGCGCGCCGAGGACCTGCCGCCGCTCGCGATCGACTTCAACAACGTGCCCTGCACGACGAACATCCTCGGCATCAAGGGCGCCGGCGAGGCGGGCAGCGTGGGCGCCATCGCCGCGGCGATGAACGCCGTCGTCGACGCGCTGGCGCCGCTCGGCATCCGCCACCTCGACATGCCGGCCTCGCCCCAGCGCGTCTGGGCGGCGATCCAGGAGGCGAAGCCCGCGCTCGCCGCGGAGTGACGGGCGGCGGCGCCCCGCCGCTCCGCTGGACCTGAAATCAAGCGCCGGCCGTTATTGACCAGGATAGCGGTTCCCGGCCCGGATTCTCCGATGGAGCGGCACGGCTCCTCGGGAAGAGTCCGGGCTGGAACCGGCGTCCTGCCCGGCCCCCACCCCGCCTGCAAGGCAACGACCATGAGCAAGGCCTTCACCAAGGAAACCGACGGCGACGACGGCGGCGACGACCTGCACGACGAGGAACAGCCGCAGGGCCTCCCGCCGGGCGCCAAGAACTACATGACGCCGCGCGGCCATCAGCGGATGCGCGACGAGCTTCAGCAGCTTGCCCGCGTCGAGCGGCCGAAGGTGGTCGAAACCGTGTCCTGGGCGGCCGGCAACGGCGACCGCTCGGAGAACGGCGACTACATCTACGGCAAGAAGCGGCTGCGCGAGATCGACCGGCGCATCCGCTTCCTGACGAAGCGGCTGGAGATCGCGCAAGTGGTCGACCCTGCGCAGCAGAAGAACCGCGACCAGGTGTTCTTCGGCGCCACCGTGACCTATGAGGATTTCCGCGGCGCCGAGCGGACGGTCACGATCGTCGGCATCGACGAGGCCGACCTCGACCAGGGACAGGTGAGCTGGATCTCGCCGATCGCGCGGGCGCTGCTGAAGGCCCGCGAGGGCGACGCGGTGGAGCTGCGCACCCCGGCCGGGCCGGAGACGATCGAGGTGATCGAGATCCGCTATCCCGGCGACGACGAGGGGACGGCGGCGGGTGCCCGCCGGTAAGGCGGAGTCCGGCCGGCCGGCGAGCGTGACGGCCGCGCCGGTACGTCCACTCCGGAACCGTCCGGAGACGGCGCGTGGAACGTCCTGATCCCGAATGCCGGCCGCAATGCGGCCGACGGTCGAGCCCCGGCAATTTTCTTTTTCCAACCAACGACTTATGTTCTGACGCTCAACTCCGGGATGAGCGACCTGAATCGTCATCCCTGTTAAATACAGGCGGTATACAGGGTGAATCACGCACAGGCCGTTGATTCGGAACGATTCACGCTCCGGAAGAACAGGAAATTGCGCCTGTTAATTTCCTGTTCTCCTCCTGTTATTGTCCTGTTTTTCGTCTGTTTCAGCGGCGGCTGCTTTCGGGGCAACGACGATCAATACCCCTCATGTAACGGCAGTCCTCAAAGCGCATAGATTCCCGAACGTCGTCCGGTCCGGTGGCGCCGGAACTTTCAGATTCACGATGTCAAAGAGCAGCGACTGCGCACCGGGGTGTCGCGTCGACGTCACTTTATGTTCGTCGAGGACATGAGTGCAATAACGCTTCACGCCAACAATCCGGCGCGCGCTGCGGTTGCCATTGAATTTACGGAATATACGCGGCTGCCTGTCCGGCTCGGGTCGGCAGGAAAACAACCTGCCTCCACCCGAGCACCTCGAGCGTTCGGCACGTTCGTGATATTGACACAAGTTACTTCACATGATGGCGGGGACGCGATCTTCGTGGACACCAATTTGTATCCTGCCGTGAAACCGTCTACTGCAGTAGGCGTTCAAATTGACGGGGCTAGCGTCGATCATAAATCGCGGCAACCCGACAACGACAATGTGTCAACTCCCTTTTGGTGTACGTTAAATGCCGAATCCAATTGTCTACCTGATCGGCGGCGCGAGTCGGAGTGGAAAAAGCGAACTTTGCCGACGCCTCTCCGTCGCTGCGACATGCCCGTATTTTCACCTTGATTTTCTGCGCCAAGGGGTACTAGCCGGAATTGCAACTATTCTTGGAAATGAACCAGATGATCCTGAATCCTACGCCAATAGGGTCACGCACGCAATTGTTCCTGGCTTAATCGAAAATGTAATCTACAACGGACTGAGCTACATTATCGAAGGAGGCTGGCTTCAGCCGCAAACGGCGGCGAAAGTCAAGCGGCATTACCCCAATTACGTCAAGGTATGTTTTGTAGGGTTTCCAGATGCTGACCTTGACGAGATGGTTGCGAGAGTGCGCAACAATGCGGGGCAAGCTAATGATTGGCTATCCAAGCGCACGGATGATGAAGTCAAAAATTTTATGCGCTGTCAAATCTCTGGTAGCCTCTGGTACAAACAAGAGGCAGAAAAACACGGCTTCATCTATTGCGATACGTCGCATAAATTTTCGGAAAACATTAATAATGCCGTTCACGATTTGCTGAATTGAACGCCCCCATTTTGGTCGTTAAGATTTCTTCCGGCTGAGGCAGGGCATTAGCAGGATCGCCACCCGTTCTGGTCTAAGTTGTCATGCCCGCCGCGAAATCGCAATTCCTCTTGGCGGACGGTCAACGGTAAGTCGGCAGCTGCCAAAACTTATTTCCCGAGCTTCAACAATGTGCACTTTGAGCGTAGCCGACGACGGCAGAGAGAGGACGGTGATCCGACTAGCGTTAGCCGAAGAATGCCGAAGCCATCCAATATCCAATGCTTGGCCGCTTCTTTTCTGGCCTCCCCTAGCACGCGACGGATAACATCGCTCCGCTAGAACACGGATCGAAAGAGAGCTGGCGAGGCGAGTGCGTACGCCTACTCGGCTGCCTTTAAAAGCTCAGAAGAAAAGCTCGCTTCGCCCAACATCTTCCTCAGCAACTGAAGCTCAGAAATAAATTGCTCATCTCCACTTTCGGCACCGATCCTCTCCGCCCTTTCCAATAACTGATCCCGATGGGGAGAGTTGTTAATTAAACCGAGAGCAAACAAGCGGATCTCTGGAATTTGGTCGGCAAGAAAGCTTTCAACATCCCGTCCCATCACCGATACGCCGCTGATTGACAGGCGTTCGATGGCAAGACAACGATCGTTACTAGACCGGCTTGGAGTTTTTGCAACCACGACATCATCTAGTATGGATGCCGTCCTATTTTCCGAGACACTTGCCGCTTGATCAAGATGCTCTTTTTTGCCCGTGCTCAAGAATGTTGGGAATGTTGAAAAAAGAAATCGGCTTGCCGGCTCCTGTATAACTGAAACTCCATTCGGAATAAACGGATTGCTCACGTAATTCCTCAACACAACGTACGTCGGAATTCTATCACGACAACTTGCGCATACGTCGCGCATATCTGGATCGCGTAAAGAAGCTCCAAGAAATACCGCTACATCCGCATCACGTGCTGCTTTTTGGAATTCGAAAGATAACCTCGGATATGGCGCGAGGGTAACTTTCTTTTCGCGTGAAGGCAGTATGGCTGCTCCATGGAACCTTACGTTTTCGCCACCAGGACGCACGGTGGTAAGTGCTAACCCGCCATATAGCGGCATTGGGTGCCGTAGTTTCCACACCTCTGCACTATCGACGGTGTGGTACCAATCTGTTGAGCCATGGAGCTTAATTAATTTGATCCCCTGTTTATAATCAAATCCTCGCCAAACCGCATGCTCACGCCCGCCAAATTCTTCAAAACCATCATTAACTGCGACATCATCATGCGCCGCCGCTATCTCGATAGCCCGATCATAATTAGTCGTCGCGATGACCAAACTATGATCCACGGAGTATTGGAGAGTTGGGGACCAAAGGCACCGCGCAGCATCTGCCAAAACTCGTTCGCAGACATGCATAACAAACCACTCTGCTTCCTGCCGAATAGCCCGTATGGCTGGCAAGAACGAATCGTCAGCAGATATACCCCAGCTCAGTTGCGCTTCAATCCCTTTTTGGAGGTTGTCTAGATTCTCGATTAAGTGCTCCATATCATAGCCACTGGATTGGAGCTGTTCCTCCAGTCGCCCAAGAATTTTTTGCTCCACTTTCTGGCTACGCAGATGCTCCTGAAAAAGTTCGACCATTGCTCGCATCGCTGGAATGCCGAGTTCTGCAGAAGCACCCGCTCCGGTAAACAGAAGGATTTTCACCTAAGCAACCCCATCAAATATTGTCTACGGACCAATCCAAGTTTTTGGCTTCGATCCAGTGAACGTCGCACGACAGGCGCTACGTGCTGCGTATACGCCGGAGCATGTTCTAATACAGCAATCCATAGACCGAGGACGCCCTCATTTCTTGCGCAAATCCCGGCAACAATAGAGCGTCCTTCCGCAGAATCGATATTTATCCATAGATCCTCAGCAGCCTGTGCAACTGGGGCGGCATCTGCACCTAAACGAATAATCATGACACGCGACGGCGCGGAAAAGATCTCAGCGACAGCAGAGCCGGCAAGCATCTCCGTTGAAATGTTCTCGACCCTTTGCATGTTTGGAAGGGATTCTTGGAAGTAAGAAAATAGAAGGTCCGACGTCGATTGCGACGCGAATGCTGCCAGACTCATATAATTATTTTCTTTCTGCACTCCTTGCACAACCCGCTCGCCTTTTGCCCGTAATATTCGTACAGCTTGTCGATTGAAATCTCCGGATTGCTCCACATTTGGTGGTACGAGATATATTGGCCGAAATGTCCTCCTGCAGATCGGCAATAGAAACCTCTTTTTCGGAATCTCCCTTCCCTAGCAACCGAAATAGCCGCCGGGTACGAAATTCTTCGTCCCAGATCTCAACTGTTCGCAGGTACTCTGGTGTCCTAGGAACTGCAAGCCACAAGGTTGCCCAACGATAAATGGTCCACTCTCGGCCGTGCTGCGATATTACTTTCTTAAAAACCTGGATAGCAGCAGCAAGAATCTGCGGATGGACAGTTCGTAAGAAGTTCGTTAAATCGTTTTTAAGATCATCCCCAACAAATCCTTCTCTATTTAATTTTGGTTTAAAATGCTTTGGGTCAACATGTATCGATCCTTCGATCGCCCAGAGATGGTCAATTTCGACACGATCGACGAAAATCCCTCTGTATAGGATGTCCGCGCGACCCTTTCCATCGAATTGCGTCCACGTATCGAAATCTTGTGGCGGTCCTAAGTGCGCTCGCTCAACCCAGTTAGGAGTTTCGAGTTCGACAGGATATATCTTGGCGCTCAATCCTCCTTGGTTAATACGCTCTCCGCTGGGCAGCCGGGTTGCTTCCAGTTCGGGAACGTCCCGAACCCAATGACCGAACCTTTCGAGCAGTCGTCCGAACAACTCGCGTGAGCGAAGCTCAAGGATAACAGTGGTTCCAAGGTCAGCGCGTTCTGAAGCTACTTCGGTAGCGCGCGTTCTGGCGTCGAGCATTGCAGACGAAAACTCTAGGCCAATAGGACCTTCACCTTCGCGCATCGTATGTAGGAAAAACCGATCGGCGACGAGAAAGTAGCTTATAACGCCGATACCAAACTCACCGACCGCCTTGAAACGATTATCCTCTGTTTCATGAAATAAAGCCGAGGCAGACGCCCCAACTTTGGAAAAGAAAGATTCGACTTCAGCACGACCCATCCCATCGCCATTGTCTGAAATTATTATTCTATTGTTTGTTTCGTCATAAACCACCTCGATGCGTGCGGTGACTTCTGGGTATTTCGCCGTTCGACGCCCGACAGCATCAATTGCGTTGAGTATCGCCTCGCGAATCGCTGCATCAGCTGTGGAGTAGAACCGGTCTCCAGTCAGTAGCTTCAGCACCTTTTCGTTATCTAACGTGAACTTAGGTGGCCAATTTGCTGTCTCACTCAAGGTACTCACCCCAACCTTTGAAAAATTCGCTCTCCACGCGCGAACGGACGCGTTCAACAATAACTTTGTTGAGTGCCTAACGACTCCGTCGACCCTTGGTAGCTAACCGCCAATCAAACATCAATATGTTATCTGCTCAGAAAATCTCCCGTTTAGACACCATAGGCAGCTCAGGAAAGATGTCAACGTCCTCTGGAGCTCGCGTGCGCGCTGACTTGCTCATTTTTTGCTGATATCGTACCGCGCAAAGCAATTATCGTGCCTACTTTCCGATCAGACAACCGTGGGGTCTCGCTGCCGCCGACCCGGGCGCTCCTGAGCATGGACAAGCTGGCTCCGAACGCTGTCATTTCCACTGGCAGCAAACCAATCGCGCGGTCAGGTTGTTTGCTCCTCGCACGCCCTGCCGGCCCTTTGGGCCGGCGGTTCCACGTGCCGGCCTTTGAGGGATCCCCATGGAAGCACCGCCGCTCGAACGCAAACTGGTCGCCATCCTGGCTGCCGACGTCGAAGGGTACAGCCGGCACATGGGCACCAACGAGGAGGCCGCGCTTGCCACGCTTTCGGCGCACCGGGCGATCGTCGACGCCCTGATAACCGGTCATCGCGGCCGGATCGCCAGCACCGCGGGCGACAGCGTGCTCGCCGAATTCGCCAGCATCTTCGACGCGGTGCCGTGCGCCGTGCAGATCCAGAGCGCGCTCGCGGAGGCGAACGCAGCGCTGCCGGAGGATCGCCGCATGAGGCTGCGCATCGGCATCAACATCGGCGACGTGATGGTGAAGGACGGCGACATCTTCGGCGACGGGGTCAACATCGCCGCCCGGCTCGAAACCCTGGCGGAGCCGGGCGGTATCTGCGTCTCGCGCGGGGTGCGCGACCAGATCAGGCGTCAGCTGCCGTTCGGCTTCGAGGATCTCGGGGAACAGCGCGTCAAGAACATCGCGCAGCCCATACGGGTCTTCCGCCTGCGCTTCGACGGACAGCACATACCGGAAGCCGACACCGCCGCGTCGGAGCTTCCGGGCAGCAGCCTCGATGCCGCTTTGGCCGAGGCCGCGGCGGCCGGAACGGTCGCCGCGGCGCCGCCGGACCCGCAGATGGTGGACCTGACGTTCTGGGAGTCGATCAAGGACAGCGATCGGCCATCGGACTACGAGGCTTACCTTGAGCGATTTCCCGACGGGACGTTCGCTCCCCTCGCCCGCACACGCCTGGCCGATCCCGATCTCTCCGCCGCGGCGGGACCCGATCCGCAGGACCTCGCCGTGGAGCTTGCGTTCTGGAACACGGTCAAGGACAGCGACAATCCCGCGATGCTGCACGCCTATCTTGAAAAGTATCCCGAGGGTGAATTCAAACCGCTTGCCGAGATCCGGATTGCGGAACTGAACGCGCCGCCACCGCCGCCGCCCGGCGGCAACGCCGCATAGCGTCCGCGGGTCTGTACGGCTACGGCAGGCGCCCGCAACGAGGAGCAGCTTCGGCAGAACCTCGGCGCGGTCGGTTGCACGCTTACGAAGGAGCAGATGGCGAAGCTGGACGAGGCGAGCGCCGTGACGGCGCCCTATCCCTACTTCCCGTTTCGGCGCCAGGAAGGCTTCGCGCGCCTCAATCCGCCGGTGGTTTGAAGCCGCGGGCGTTGGGTCGCTTGTTGCAGTAGTAAAATAAAAAGCAGTCAAATGAATAAATAAAACAACGTTCGAACCACCAAGACACAAAGACACCAAGAAGTTTTTCGGCGCGCGCAGCGCGCATTGATTTCCTTGGTGTCTTTGTGTCTTGGTGGTTCGAAATTTAGTTTTCTTATTCTTGATAGAAATTAGCGCCGGTATACAGCAACACTGATCTCGCGATCACCGGCTGCGCCAGAGGTTGACGACGACCACGCCGCCGAGGGCCATCGCGCCGCCGACGATGCCGAGGAGGGTCGGCGTCTCGCCGAGCAGGAGAAAACCCAGTAGGGTCGCGACCGGCGGCACGCAATACATGAAGTTCGAGGCGCGCGACGCAGGCAGGCGCGACAGCGCGATCGACCACGTCGCGTAGGCGATCAGGCTGGGCACGATGCCGAGCCAGACCGCGGCGAGGAGTCCCGGCGACGCGGCACCTGCCGCCTGGGCGAGGCCGCTCGGCAGGGCCGGCACGAGGCAGAACGCGCCGATCACCATGTTCCAGGCCGACACCGTCAGCGGCCCATGGCGCTGGAAGAGCGGCTTCTGCGCGATCGTGGTGAGCGAGTTGCAGAGCGCGGAGCCGAGGATCAGCAGCGCGCCGCCATCGACATGAAGGCCCCTGCCCTCGCCCCAGGCGATCAGGCCGATGCCGGCGAAGGAGAGCGCGGTGCCGACCCAGGCGACCGCGGGAAAGCGCTCGCGCAGGAGGATCATCGCCAGCGCCGCCGTGATGATCGGGTTGACGTTGATGATGAAGCTCGCGGCGCCCGCCGAGACCGTCTCCTCCCCCGTGTTGAGCAGCACGGTGTACAGAGCGACGAACAGGAAGCCGCCGGCGCCGAAGCGCCACACCTCGCCCCGGCGCGGGAGCGGCGGGCGAGCGATCAGCAGGTAGAGCGCCGCCGGCACGGCCGCGATGGCGAAGCGGAGCGCGCCGAGTTCGACCGGGCCGAAGGCGGCGAGGCCGGCGCGGATCGCAGGAAAGGCCGAAGCCCAGGCGAGGATCGTGACGACGACCGCGGCGGCGCTCGCCGCGTCGATCGACCGTCGCGGTGCGGCTGCCGCCGGGAGGCAGGATGTAGCGCTCATCTGATACCCCGATAAATCGGTTTGATTCGATGGGCTTATACAAAGGCCGCCGCGAGCCTGTTGACAATCGAACAAATCGAGGGCGAGCTGTGAGCATGACTCACAGCATTGTCAGCCTGCCGCCGCTCGATACGCTCCGCGCGTTCGAGGCGGCCGCGCGCATGGGCAGCTTTTCCGGCGCGGCGGAAGCGCTCAACCTCACCCACGGCGCGATCAGCCGGCAGATCGCCAAGCTGGAGCAGTGGCTCGGTTTGCGCCTGTTCGTCCGGCAGGCGCGCGGCGTGGCCCTGACGCCGGACGGCGAGCGCCTGTATCGGCGGACAGCCGAAGCCTTCGCGCTGATCGCGGACACGTCCGACCGCTGGATCGAACGGCGCGGCCCCGCCGTCGTCCGGCTGAGTTCCATTCCCTCTTTGTGCAGCCTGTGGCTGATGCCGCGCCTGACCCGGC
>Ga0265327_10004812_pt1 | contig 11719 bp, 9 predicted proteins | sample 41621metaG_FD_202089 | JGI IMG/M metagenome (GOLD analysis project Ga0265327, IMG submission 202089) | Rhizosphere microbial communities from Carex aquatilis grown in University of Washington, Seatle, WA, United States - 4-16-21 metaG | ecosystem: Host-associated > Plants > Roots > Rhizosphere >...
CCACCGGCCCGGCGCGCGCTTCTGCAGCGATTGCGGCGCCCCGATGGCGCCCGGCCCTCGCGAGGACACGCTGCAGGCGCCGTTGGCGATGCCCGGGGCGCCGGCGCAGTCGCCGTCCATGCAGCGGGTCCGTGCCGTGCAGCTGACGGCCGACATCGAATAGACGCTTCGCCGGCGGGACGCCGCGCCCGGAGCAGCCTGTCGCAGCCGCGCCAAGGCGCTCCTGGCGCCATATGCTAAACATATTTATAATCAGTCTCCTTATGAAAAGAGACTTCAGCCAGCGCTTCGGCTTCCTGGTGAACGACGTGGCCAAGCTCTACGGCCAGCAGTTCGACCGGCTGGCACGCGAACGCATCGGCCTGTCACGCGCGCAATGCCGCGTGCTCGGCGCGCTGGCGATCCATGGCGACGACGCGCCGCTGTCGCAGACCGAACTCGCGCAGCGGCTCGACCTCAGCGCCATGGCGGTCGGCGGCCTGTGCGACCGGCTCGAGGCCGCCGGTTGGATCAGCAGGCTCCCACATCGCAGCGACCGCCGCATCCGCGAGGTGCATCTGGCGCCCAGCGCCGAGAAGGCGCTGGATGCCGCGCTCACCATCAGCGACGGCTTGCAGGCGCGCGCGCTGGCCCGGCTCAGCACCGCCGAGCGGGCGCAGTTGCTGGTGCTCCTGGGCAAGGCCCGCGAAGGGCTGATGGCCATCGCCAGCCCCGAGGAGTCCGCGTCATGAGCGCGGTACTGCGCGACGACCGGGACGGTCGCCCGCCCATCGGCAGGCCGGTCGCGGTGCCTGCGCCGCCGCCGGCTCCATCGCCGGCCGCCGGACCGACCCACGCCAACATCCCGCATCGCGGGCTGATCACCATCTCGATCATGCTGGCGACGATCATGCAGGCGCTGGACACCACCATCGCCAACGTCGCGCTGCCGCACATGCAGGGCAGCCTGCAGGCCTCGCAGGACCAGATCACCTGGGTGCTGACCTCCTACATCGTGGCCGCCGCGATCGCGCTGCCGCTGACCGGCTGGCTCTGCGGCCACTGGGGCCGGCGCAAGGTGTTCATGGTGTCGGTGATCGGCTTCACCATCGCCTCGGCGCTGTGCGGGCTGGCGACCTCGCTGGTCGGCATCGTCGCCGCGCGGCTGCTGCAGGGCGTCTTCGGCGCGGCGCTGGTGCCGCTGTCGCAGGCGGTGCTGCTGGACATCAATCCGCGCGAGAAGGTCGGCCAGGCGATGGCGATCTGGGGCGCCGGCATCATGGTCGGGCCGATCCTCGGTCCGTTGCTGGGCGGCTGGCTCACCGAGAACTGGGACTGGCGCTGGGTCTTCTTCATCAACCTGCCGGTCGGCATCTTCGCGCTGTGGGGCATCGCCCGCTACCTGCCCGAGAGCCGGCCGCAGGGCGAGCGGCTGGACATCTTCGGCTTCGTCTCGCTGAGCATCGCGATCGGCATGTTGCAGATGTTCCTCGACCGCGGCGAACAGCTCGACTGGTTCGATTCGTGGGAGATCAAGATCGAGGCGGTGACCTCCCTGGTGGCCTTCGCCTTCTTCGTGGTCCACACCTGGACGGTGCAGGGCGTGTCCTTCCTCAACCGCGACCTGCTGCGGGACCGCAACTTCATCACCGGCATCTTCTTCGCCTTCATCGTCGGGATGATCCTCTACGGCACGATGGCGCTGCTGCCGAGCTTCCTGCAGGGACTGATGGACTACCCGGTGGTCTACACCGGCGCCGTGACCGCGCCGCGCGGCATCGGCACCATGCTCGCGATGATCGTGGTCGGCCGGCTGGTGCAGCGCATCGACGTGCGGCTGATCATGGCGGTCGGCTTCTCGATGACGGCGTTCTCGCTGTGGCAGATGACGCGCATGACCCTGCAGATGGATTCATCGCTGGTGATCATCTCGGGCTTCTTCCAGGGCGTGGGCATCGGCTTCACCTTCGTGCCGCTGTCGACCGCCGCCTTCGCCACCCTGGCGCCGCGCCTGCGCAACCAGGGCACGCCGATCTACAGCCTGTTGCGCAACATCGGCAGCAGCGTCGGCATCTCGATCGTGCAGGCGCTCTTGACCGAGAACTCGGGCAAGGCCCATGCGACGATCGCATCCACGGTGGCGCCGGGCAACTACGGGCTGGACTACCTGCCGCACATGCTCGATCCGGCCACCTCGACCGGCCTCGCGCTGCTCAACGGAGAAGTCACGCGGCAGGCCGCGCTCATCGGCTACCTCGACGACTTCGGCATCATGATGTTCATCACGCTCGCTGCGATCCCGCTGCTCCTGCTGATCCGCAACCCGCGCAAGGCGGCGGCCGCCGCCGGTGGGGCCGCGGCCGAGGTGCCGCACTGAGCGGGCCTGAACGGGACTGAAGCGGCACCGAAGCGCCACCGAGGCCGCGCCGCGGCCTCCTTCCTCAGAAGTCGACCAGCGCCAGCCCGACGGTGAAGATGGTGCGCTTCACGTTGTAGTCGATCATCGTGTCGCCGTAGCCGTAGAAGAGCTGCGTCTGGAAGCGCAGGTTGCTGCGCGCAGGGTCGCCGATCACCTTCAGCCACTCCACCAACACCGAGCCCTTGCCGCTGGCGCGCAGATTGTTGCGCACCTGGATGCCCAGCTGGTTGAAGCGGTTGACGTTCCAGCCGGCGCGGAATTCGGCACGGCCGTACATGTCGCTGATGTCGGGGTTGTCGTCCTTGTTGATGTTCTCGTTGATCCGCTGCCAGATGCGGCCGGTGATGACGTACTCGTCGCCGAGCTCGGCGCCCCCCATCACGTAGACCCGGTTCCAGCTGCGCGAATAGGGATCGCTCTGGCCGTTCGACTCGTGGTTCAGGCCGAGGCCGGTGTAGCGCAGCTTCCAGCCGCCGCCCAGCGCGATGTTGAGCGGGTAGCTGTAGATCAGCTCGGGCTCGTGGTCGGTGGTGCGGAAGGGCCGCGAGATGTCCTCGTTGAACACTTGCCAGGTCGAGAGCTGCGAGTAGGCGAACCACAGCGCGTCCTTCTCGTCGGAGCTGCCGGTCAGGATGCCCTGGGCCAGCTTGGTGCGCAGCGACAGGCCGATGCGCATCTCGGTCGACTGATAGTCGATGGGCTGGCCATAGCCCTGGGTGGGCGAGTAGGGGGTCTGCGGCGGCTGGGCAGCGAAGCCCAGCGACACGTTCAACGGACGGTAGCCGCGGAAGCCGAAGGTGCCGCAACTGCTGCCGGTCTCGAGTTCCCAGAAGCGCGACAGCGGCGAGTACTGGCGGTCGCGGCAGCCGTCCTCGGTGGCTACCGTGACCACGCGGGTGGCGGGCACGCTCGAATCGACGGGTCCCGGTGGCTGGGTCGCGGCGAGCACCGGCGGCGCCGGCGGCACCTGCGCCGCCGGCAGTGTCTGCTGCTGGGCCCAGCGGTCGAAGCAGGCGAGGCGTGCGTCGGGCGTGTTGGTCAGGCGCTGGCATTGCTGCCAGGTCAATTGGGAGTCGGCGAGCGGGCTGGGCGGCTTGTCGACCGCCTGGGCATGCAGCGCGGCGCTACCGAAACCGGCGTAGAGCGCCACGGCAAGAAGCGTGCGGTTGTTCATGGATGGGTCGAGGAGTTGGCTGTCTTGTCCAAGGTGAATGAATGGTTGCTGTCGTCGCGCGAGTTGCGCCAGGTGCCCTTGAACTGCCTGCCGCAGGAGGCGGGCTGCAGTTCGCCGACCCAGACGCCGCTGATGTCCTGCCCGTCGAGCGATTCGTCGAGGTTGAGCATGCCGTCGTCGCCGATGTCGCCGGCGACCTGCGAGACCACGGGCGCGCCGCCCTTGGCGTCGGCCGCGCGGCTGACGGTGCCGCGCACGCCGTCGTATTCGGGATGCTTGGCGAGGTGCATGTGCGCGACACCGGGGATATCGTCGAAGCGGGCCTCCCAGTCGCCGTAGAGCGCGGTGGTCGGCAGATCGCCGCCGCTGGCCGGGCACGCGGGTGTGGAGGGGGAAGCGGAAGGGGGCGTGGCGCTCGCACCGGGCGCGCCTTGCGCCAGCGCGCTCGCCGCCATCGCTCCCGCGCACAGGCCGAGCGCCAGAGCGCGCGCGAGGGCCTGTGCACGCTCGACGAAGACCGCGATACGAATCATGTCCCGGAGGCGGCAGCAGCCGCCGCCGCCTTGCTGTCCTGCGCCTTGCGCGCGAATTCGGCACGCAGCGCCTTGAGCTTCTCGCGCGGGTCTTCCTTGGCCGTCTTCTGGTCGAGCGCCATCTCGGCGATGAAGCGGCTCGGTTGCGCCGGCACCATCTCGCGGCCTTTCTTGCGCCGCTTGGTCCAGCTCACCGCCAGGCTGCGCTGCGCGCGCGTGATGCCGACATACATCAGGCGGCGTTCTTCCTGCAGCCGCGCCGCCGTTTCGTCGTCGACCTTCTGCTGGCGGCCGTTGTCGTCGTCCAGCTTGAAGGGCAGCAGGCCCTCGGTCACGCCGACCAGCATCACGTGCGGCCATTCGAGGCCCTTGGCCGCATGCAGCGTCGACAGCGTGACCACGTTCTGGTCCTGCTCGCGCTCGCTGATGGTCGACAGCAGCGAGATGGTTTGCGCCACTTCGAGCAGGCTCTTGCGTTCGCTCTCGACCACCGCGCCGGACGCGTCGTCGATGGTGCCGCCGCAGCGCTGCGACATCCAGTCGCAGAAGTCCATCACGTTCGACCAGCGGCTGGCGGCGAGCTGCTCGCTGTCCTCGCCGTCGTAGAGATGCTTCTCGTAGTCGATCTCCTTGAGCCATTCGGCCAGGAAGGCGCGCGAGTCCTCGGCGCCGATGGTGCGGCGCGCGCGGTATTCGAGATCGTTGATGTAGCGGCCGAACTCGTGCAGGCCGTCCTGGGCGCGCTTGGCCATCACGCTGGGCAGCGAGGGGCTGAACAGGGCCTCGAACAGGCTCAGCTTGTACTGGCTCGCGAAGCTGCCGAGCGCCGCCAGCGTGCCGTGGCCGATGCCGCGCTTCGGCGTGGTCACGGCGCGCAGGAAGGCCGGGTCGTCGTCGTTGTTGACCCACAACCGGAACCAGCCGCACAGGTCCTTGATCTCGGCGCGGTCGAAGAAGCTCTGGCCGCCGGACACCTTGTAGGGGATCTGAGCCTTGCGCAGCGCCTGCTCGAACACGCGCGCCTGGTGGTTGGCCCGGTACAGGATCGCGAAGTCGCGGAACTCCTTGTGCTGCGGGCCCTGCGCGGTGGCGTCGCCGGCGCGCAGGCTCTGGATGCGGGCCACCGTGCGCTCGGCCTCGTGCGCCTCGTTGTCGGCATCGACGATGCGCACCGGCTCGCCCTCGCCGAGCTCGCTGAACAGCGTCTTCGGGAAGAGCTTGGGATTCGGCCCGATCACGTTGTTGGCCGCGCGCAGGATCGCGCTGGTGCTTCGGTAGTTCTGCTCGAGCTTGATGACCTTGAGCGTGGGGAAGTCGAGCGGCAGCTTCTTGAGGTTGTCCAGCGTGGCGCCGCGCCAGCCGTAGATCGACTGGTCGTCGTCGCCCACCGCGGTGAAGCGGCCGCGCTCGCCGACCAGTGCCTTCAGCACCTCGTATTGCGTCGCGTTGGTGTCCTGGTATTCGTCGACCAGCACATGGCCGAGCGCCGCCTGCCACTTGGCGCGCACCTCGTCGTGCCCGCGCAGCAGCCGCAGCGGCATGCCGATCAGGTCGTCGAAGTCGACGCTCTGGTAGGCCGACAGGCGCTCCTCGTAGCGCGCCATGATGCGCGCGGTCAGGCGCTCGTTGTCGTCGGCCGCCTGCGCCTCGGCCTGGGCCGCGTCCAGGCCCATGTTCTTCCACTTGCTGATGGTCCACTGCCAGATCCGCGCGGTGGCGGCATCGGTGGTGCCGCCGGCATCCTTGAGGATCTTCGTGACGTCGTCGCTGTCGAGGATGCTGAAGGCCGGCTTGAGGCCCAGCACCGCGCCGTCCTCGCGCATCATGCGCACGCCCAGCGCATGGAAGGTGCACACCAGCACCTGCTTCGCGTCGCGACCGATCAGGCCCTTGGCGCGCTCGCGCATCTCGGCCGCGGCCTTGTTGGTGAAGGTGATGGCCGCGATGCGCTTGGGCTCCATGCCGGCCTGGATCAGGCGCGCCAGCTTGTGGGTGATCACGCGGGTCTTCCCGGAGCCGGCACCCGCGAGGACCAGGCAGGGGCCGTGCAGGTAGTTGACGGCTTCCTGCTGCGCGAGGTTGAGACCGGAAGACATGAAGAGCGGGAACGGGGCGGGACTGCGCGAGTAGACGCGCAAAGCAGGAATCATACGGGTGCGCCCGGCCCGTTCGCCGCTCGCGGACTGTGCTAGAGACGCTTCGCCAGACTTTGTTCCATGCGTGAAAAGCGAGAGGCCCGCGGCGTGGCGTCAGCGCATCGGCTGTTGTTCTGGCCCAAGCACAATCGGTCGGTGCTTCAGATTTTTCTTGTCACGATTCCTTTCTTTGCGCTGATCGCGGCGGGCTACGCGGCGGCGCGCGCCCAGATGCTGCCGCTGGCGGCCATACCGGGCCTGAATGCCTTCGTGCTGTTCTTCGCGCTGCCGTGCATGTTGTTCCGCATGGGCGCCGGCACCGCCATCGGCCAACTGCTCGACGGCTCGGTGGTGCTGGTCTGGGGCATCTGCGCGCTGCTGGTCGTCGCGCTGGCGGCGGGTCTCGCCCGCCATTCGCGCATCGGCTGGAACGATGCGGCCTTCGGTGCGCTGGTGGCGGCATTCCCCAACACCGGCTTCATGGGCGTGCCGCTGCTGGGCGCGATCCTCGGCGCGGCGTCCGCATCGCCGACCATTCTCAGCGTGGCCTTCGACATGGTCGTGACCTCGTCGTTGTGCATCGCGCTGTCGCGTCTGGACGGCGCCGACGGCAATGGCGCCGCCAAGGCGGTGCGGCAGGCGCTGGCCGGCATCGCGCAGAACCCCCTGCCGTGGGCGATCGTGCTCGGCGCACTGGTGTCGGCTACCGGATTGCAGCTGCCCGTGCCGGTCGATCGCACCATCGCGATGCTGGCCGAGGCGGCCTCGCCGGTCGCGCTCTTCACCATCGGCGCGGTGCTGGCACGTTCGGCGATGCTGGCGAGCGAGCATCGCGCCAGTGCGCGCGTGGCCGCGGCCATCGGCGCCGGCGGGGCGGCTTCGCCCAAGCCGATGCCGGGCGGCGTGCTGGCGATGGTCGCGATCAAGCTGCTGGCGCATCCACTGCTGGTCTGGGGCGTTGGCAGCGCGGCGATCGCGCTGGGCCTGCCGCTGGGCCGGCCGGCACTCGTGGCCCTGGTGTTGGTGGCTGCGCTGCCGAGCGCCAGCAACGTGTCGATGCTGGCCGAGCGCTACGGTGCGGACAACGGGCGGGTCGCCCGCATCATCCTGTGGACCACGGTGGCGGCCTTCTTCAGCTTTCCGCTGGCAGTGGGCCTGCTGCGCTAGCAAGCCAGCAAGCCTAGGGCGTGCTGAGGATGCCCAGCTTGTAGGGATCGGTGTCCGGCAGCACGTCGCAGCGCGAGAAGTCGCGGCCCTGCGTGCCATCGCAATAGAAGCTGCTGTTCACCCGGCCGAACAGGGTCGGCGTCGAGGTGAAGAGCACGCCCTGGTCCGGCGGCCAGCGCTCCTTCGGCGCGCCCATCGGCGGCGAGCCCGGCGGGGCCGCGGTCACGCTGTTCGACGCCACCATCGTGCCGGCCGCCGCCGTCGGGCTGGCCGGATCGGCCGGCGCCGCGCCCCGGCCCTGGGCGTTGAACTCGGCCAGGGTGCGGTAGGCGCCCGAACCCTGCCAGCGGCTCGCCAATTCGCCGGGACGGGGCTTCTGCGCCAGCGGAATCAGCAGCGCATGGACCTGCAGCCCGTGACCGAAGTTGTGTTCCTTGCCGGCCAGGAAGGCGAGGGCGCAGGCGCCCTGGCATTGGCCCCTGGCCTCGGTATTGACCCCTGCCGCCATGATGGCCCGCGCGTAGTCGGCGGCCACTTCGGACGAGCCGCCCATCGCGTTCTCGAAGACCACCGTGCGCACTTGACCGCTCACCAGTTGCGACTCGAATTCCTTGATCGACGAGCCGTCCAGCATGCCGGTGACCCCCAGGCGATTGCCATCCAGCTCGAGAGTGGCCGCCGGCACGTTCGACACCGCGCCGGCAAGCAACAGGCTCCACAGACTCCCTGACAGCGTTTTCACCAATGACCCCTCATTCGCGGGAGCCCGGCGCGGGTTCCGCAGCGTGTGTAGATTTGACTGACCGTGCGCCATCGTCAACCCTTGTTTCAGAGTATTTCCTACGTAGGGTCTTTCCAAAGCGGTGGATAGTGTTAAGTATTGCTTTTGACGAATACTTATGTTTTCAGAGTCCCTGCTAGAGTGAAAGCTTGCTCGGGAGAATCGACATGACCATGTGGATGCGCAATGTGCTGTGGCTGTCTTGGCTGATCGTCGTCGGCTGGCTTTGGCGCGCCGGCGACTTGAGCACGGGCGCGGCGCTGGCCGCTGCATTGCTGAGCCTGCTCCTGTTCGTGCTGCCGGGGCTGGTGCACCGGCGCCGCCGTTCGGACCTTCGCTACGTCGAGATGGGCAAGCAACCGGTCGGGCTGCTCTGACCTGGGACGCTGCCCTCAGATGCTCTGCGGGTCGACGTCCACCAGCCAGCGAATCACGCCCCGGCCTTCGGGCTGGCGTCTCAACGCGTGCAGCAGCGGCTGCCAGGCGGCAAGATGCTGCTGCAGGGCGGCCCGCGACGGGCTCTCGATGAGCATCTGTGCGCGTTCCACATTGGCGACGCGCTGGATCGTCAGCGGTACCGCCGGATAGCGCGCCACGCGATCGGCGCCGGGCAGCGCATCCGCGGCTGAACTCGCAGCATTCAGGAAACCCTGGGCGACTTCCTGCGTCGATGCGTCTGCGCGCAGCAGCGCCTGGAAGGCGAAGGGCGGCATCCCGGCCGCCGCGCGCTCGGCCAGCTGATCCTTCGCGAAGGCCGGGTAGTCGTGGCGCCGCAGGGCGGCGAAAAGGGGATGGCCGGGGTGATGGGTCTGGATCCACATCTCGGCGCTGCTCGACTGGCTGGCCAGGAACTCGGCATCGCGACCCGCCCGGCCGGCCGATTGCATCAGCAAGCCGAACAGGCGCTCCGGCGCCCTGAAGTCGCTGGAGAAAAGCGCACCGTCGGGCTGGATCGCTGCCACCAGCGTCACCCGCCGGAAGTCGTGGCCCTTGGCGATCATCTGCGTGCCGACCAGCAGGTCGACCTCTCCGGCATGGACCGCAGCCAGCTGCGATTCGAGCGTGCCTTGCTTGCGCGTGCTGTCGGCATCGATGCGCGCGATCCGCACCGGCCCGCCACCGGGACGCCGCACCGCTGCGAAGAGTTCGGCCAGGTGTTCCTCCAGCCGCTCGGTGCCGCGGCCGACCGGCGCGATATCGGGATTGCCGCAGGACGGGCAAGCGCGCGGCACCCGTTCGGTGAAACCGCAGTGGTGGCAACGCAGCGTGCGATCGATCTTGTGGAAGACCCGGAAGGCGCTGCAGTGCGGGCATTCGCTCTTCCAGCCGCAGTCGGCGCAGGCGAGGACCGGCGCATAGCCGCGCCGGTTCAGGAAGATGAGGCCCTGTTCGCCGCGCGCGATGCGCTGGCCGATCGCATCGAGCAGCGCGGCCGACAGCACGGTCTTCGGCGGCTGCAGGTTCATGTCGACCAGGCGCACCGCCGGCAGCGCGCCGGCGCCGATGCGGGAGGGCATGGTGAGGCGCAGGCTGGGGCCGGCCGGCTGCCCGTCCTCGGCCGGGCGACTGCGCTGCCAGCTCTCCAGCGACGGGGTGGCGGATCCCAGCAGCACCTTCGCGCCCTCGCGCTGGCCGCGCCAGAGCGCCAGGTCGCGCGCCGAATAGCGGGCGCCCTCCTGCTGCTTGTAGCTCGGGTCGTGCTCCTCGTCGACGACGATCAGCCTGAGGGCCGGTATCGAGGCGAAGACCGCCATGCGCGTGCCCAGGACGATGCGGGCGGCGCCGCTGTGCGCCGCCAGCCAGCTCGCGAGCCGCTGCGGGTTCGTCATGCCGCTGTGCAGCGAGACCACGGCGTGGTCGCCGAAGCGGGCCTTGAAGCGGGCTTCGAGCTGCGGCGTCAGGTTGATTTCGGGCACCATCACCAGCGCTTGCGCGCCGGGTTCGCGCGCCAGCAGGCTGGCGACGCTGCGCAGGTAGACCTCGGTCTTGCCGCTGCCGGTGCTGCCGAAGAGCAGGAAGGGGCCTGCTTCCGATTCGATGCGGGCGAGCGCCTGGGACTGTTCGGGGGTCGGGTCGAGGGCGGTGCCGGTCGGCAGCTGCGCTTCCGGAGTGGTTTGGGCGCGGCGCCTGAGCCGGCGCGCCAGCTGGGTCGCGCTCAGGTCGCGTAACTGCGGCGGCAATGCGGCCAGCGCGATTTCGCCCAGCGAGCGCTGGTAGTAGCGGGCGGCGAAGGCGACCAGGTCGCGCCAGGCCTCGCCCAGTGGCGGCAGCGCGTCGAGCACCCCGGCGACTTCCTTGCGCTCGATCGCTTCGGGCTCGGCTTCCTCTGGCTGGAGGGCGCTCGACCAGACCACGCCCAGGACCTCGCGGCGGCCCAGCGGCACCCGGACCAGGGTGCCTGGAACCAACGCTTGCGCGCTTTTGTAGCTAAGTACATCCCCTAGTGCGCTGTGTGCCGGGGTCTGCACGGCGACGTCGACCCAGCAGTTCAAGAGGAGTTCCCGCTTGCGGCGTTTGTTAAAGCGACTTTGAGCAAAATGACCTAAGTTGTTGATTTGACGGTGCTTTGCGGCCCATCCAGAGTTTCTGTGGATAACTTTGTTGATATCGGAGCCGCACAGGCCGCAAGCCCTTGAAAATCAAGGCTCCGGCTGGAATGCCCGCAAAAAAAGCAAAGTTCAAAACCTATATGAATCAACGACTTGGCTTCGCTATCGCTTTAGGAGCAAGCCCGGAAGGAGGTTCTGGCATTTTGCGCACCGCAGCAGCGGTTTTGTGCATAAGTCAGTCGCTCCTCACCCTTTTCGACCCTTGACAAACTCGTGACAGTCGTTCTCGGGTGCTTACAAGTGATAACAGAGTTCACTGGCGATGCAGGCGCGACTTCGAATGCACCGCGTCGACCAGCGCCGCCACATGCTCCGGCGGCGTGAACTGGCTGATGCCGTGCCCGAGATTGAAGATGTGGGTCGGGCCGGCGATCGACGCATCGCGATGCGGGGTTCCAAAGGCGCGCAGCACCTTGTCGACCTCGTCCTCGATCCGTGCAGGCGCTGCGAACAGGACGTTGGGATCGATGTTGCCCTGCAGCGCCTTGCCGCGCGGGCCCTCGCCGACCAGCGCTCGTGCGCGGGCCAGGTTGACGGTCCAGTCGAGGCCGAGCACTTCGCAATCGAGGCCGCCCATCTCGGCAAGCCAGAGGCCGCCGCCCTTGGTGAAGACGATGCGCGGCACGTCCTGGCCGTCGGCACCGACCCGCTTCAGTTGCGCCAGCACCCGCGCGGTGTAGGCCAGGCTGAAGTCCTGGAACGCACCGTCGGCCAGCACGCCGCCCCAGCTGTCGAAGACCATGACCGCCTGCGCGCCGGCATCGATCTGGGCATTGAGGTAGCTCGCCACCGCATCGGCATTGACCGCCAGCAGGCTGTGCATCAGGTCGGGGCGGCTGTAGAGCAGGGTCTTGACCAGGCGATAGTCGCTGGAGCCCGCTCCCTCGACCATGTAGCAGGCCAGCGTCCACGGACTGCCGGC
>Ga0265327_10004813_pt1 | contig 11713 bp, 8 predicted proteins | sample 41621metaG_FD_202089 | JGI IMG/M metagenome (GOLD analysis project Ga0265327, IMG submission 202089) | Rhizosphere microbial communities from Carex aquatilis grown in University of Washington, Seatle, WA, United States - 4-16-21 metaG | ecosystem: Host-associated > Plants > Roots > Rhizosphere >...
TCCAGTGCGCCGCGGGCGGGACAAGGCGCCGGGTCGCCGGCATCGTCATCCTGCCTGCCGACGCGTCCAGTTTACTCCGGAAGCCGCCGAAAGTACACCGCGATGTGGTCGCCGAACCTCGTGCCGGGTCCCCCCAACCGGCGGGTCGCGGGTGCCCGGACTCGCCCGCCACCCGCATTCAAGGGTAAATTCGGCCGCGATTGCGCCGAATAAAGATCAACCGATGTCTGCCGAAGCGATACCTGCAGAGCCGCTGGGCCGTGCTCTCCCGCCGGCCGGCGGTCTTCCGACCGTTCCGCCGGTTCCCGGACGCGTGGCCGCGCACGCGGTCTGGCGGGGCGCCTACAAGGTCGGCGAGCAATTCGGACCGCCCGGCGAAAAGTGGTTCACCGCCCAGCGCCTGGTCGACGGCGGGAATGTCTGGTTGCGCGCGAGCGACGCGTCGTCCGCCTCCGTCCGCGACCCGCTCTGGGAGGCGCTTCGCGGGATTGATTCGCCCCATCTGCAAAAGCCGGTCGAGGTCCATGCCGAAGACGAACGCGTCGAGGTGTGGTGTTCGCCCGGGGCCCCGACGTTGCGCCACTGGCGGTCCGAGCACCCGGCGCCCGGTCCGCAGGAGATCCGGAAATGCGCCGGCCAGCTGGCCTCCGCCCTGGATCTGCTGCACGCGCGCGGCCTGGGCCATTTTTCGATCCGGCCCGAAAACGCCTTCGTGCGGGTGGGTCCCGTCGGAACCGAGTTCTTGCTCGGCGGATTTGATACTGCGGTGCGGGTCGACCAGGGTGGGCTGATCCCGATCGCGGTTGACCGGCTGCGGGCCCCGCCCGAGGCCGCGGGACTCACGCAGCACTCGCCCGGTCCCCTCCTCCTGACGTGGGATTGGTGGTCTCTCGGACGGCTGCTCCAGGAATTCATCCTGGGGGAACCGGTGTTGATGCGGGTGCCCGAGGAGCTCTACAACAATCCCCCGCTCACCCGCACCCAGCTGGCGGAGAATCTCCTGTTCGAACGCAACATTGGCGCCCTGCGCGCCGGCGCCGTCGAGCTGATGCCCGGGCTCGACCCGGAAACCACGCGGCTGCTCCAAGGCCTCCTCACCAGCGCCAACGAGGGTCGCTGGGGTGGTCCCGAGGTGCGGGAATGGCTGGCGGGGGCCCACCCGCCGGTGCGCTATGACGCATCGCGCCGGCAGCGGTTCTTCCGTCTGGACGGTCGCGGCTACGCACCGCCGGAGGCGGCCGAGGCCCTGCGCGATCCCCGGCGCTGCGCCGGGATGGTCGCCCACGTCTTTGGCGCGGATGAACCCGGCACCTTCGCGCATTTCCTTCGCGAGACCGGCTCGCGGCACAACCATTTCGAGACACTGGAGCAGGCCACCAACCTGGTCGGTGCCACCGGTCTGGGCGGCGTTCCGGCTGACCTGGTGCGGGAGATTGCCGCGGCGATCGCCTTGACGGGCATCAGCCGGGGTCGGTTCCTGTGGCGCGGCCGGTCGATCGGTCCGGACCTCGCCGGCCGGCTGGGCGACCGATCGGCGATCGGGGAGACCTTCACCCTGCTGCGCGCGTTGACCGTGCCGGCGGTTCTTCACCTGTTGCAACTGCACGACGCGACCACCGCCAACCAGGTGGAAAATCTCGTCACCTGTGCGGACGGGGCGGCAAAGCTGCAGCGTCAATGCCGGCTGGCCTTCGCGGATCCCGTGCAGAACACGGTGGACCTCTGGCTGCTGGCCTTGGAGACCCCGGAGCATCTTGCGGCGGCCGTGGCCCGGTTGCGGCATGATTTCGCCACCACCACCAATTCCGCGCTTGCAGCCGTTTTCGCCCACCCCCATCCCGGCTGCGAAATGCTCGTGCTGCTCGCCTGGGTAGGTCGGGATCCCCAGCGCCATGGCTTCAAGACCCACGCCGAGGTCAAGGCGGAGATGCTGGCGGCGAAGCGCGCCGAGGGACGTGCCTTGGCACAAATGCTGTTCTGGCTTCGCCTCGAGGCCGCGCTCCGGGCGGGCCCGGTTCTTTTCGTCAATCGATGGCTGTTCCTCGCGGGCGGGCTGGCCGTGGTCCTCCTCCTGGCCGTCCACGTGGCGGGTCCCACGGGACTGGCCTTTGGCTGCATCCCCTTTGCCGCCCTCGCCGCCCTGCGGGTTGGCTTGAATCGCTGGCAAGCCCGGCTCGTTTGCCGCTGGACCGAAACCGCGGCCTGGTCCTGGCGGGACGGAATTCCGCGCTGCCAGAGTGAGGCCCGGGCGATCGCCGCGGCGCAGGGGCTTCCCTCTTCGTCCGCGGAAGTCTCCGCGCGGCTGTCCCAGGTTTGCCGCACCATGGCCGACCTGGCTCAGGCCGATCCCTACGAACCGGTGGCGTGGCCGCCCCGACATTTTACCACCTGGGGTGGCGTCGTCGCCGGTTGGGTGGCGGTAACCCTGCTTGTCACCGGAAGCATCTGGCAGGGGGTGAAGCATCCGCCGTCCTGGCAGGCCCACGCCACCGCCTGGCAACTGACTCTCCATCGGCCGGCGGCAGAAAAGACCGTGGCGCCCGAGGATCAAAAGGTGACTTGGCCGTACAGGTTGAACCTGACCTCGCCTTTCCCGCCGCTTGAACTCGCCAGCGAAGGCGACTTCGAGCCGACGCCAGCCCAGGCCAAGGCGGCCCTGGAGCGCGCCCGCCAATTGCTCGCACCGTACCGGCCGGAGTCCGTCGACGCGCTCGTCGCCATCCTCGTGCCACTCGAGGGGAACCGCAGCGGCCTGCTTTTGTTCAATGGGAGGAAAGGCGGCTTCAAGACACCCAAAGGAGCGCTGGCCGGCTTCGTCCCCCCCGCGCGCACTTGGCTGCACCTCGGAGACGTCTACGCGTTCTTCATCGAACGGTGACGCCTCCAGCCCGCTCCTTACCGGGGCGGTGGCATGAACGGCTGGCCTTTCAGCCAGCCGACCAGCTCGTCGGCCATCGCCCGGTCGTCGCTCACCCGCGGATGGGTTGACGACCAATGGGTGAACACGAAATGGCTGATGTCCTTGTCCCCCGCCTCCAAAGCGGTCACCGCCGCCGTCCAGGCCAAGCGGAGCGGCTCGCTCTTGGCTCCGCCGAACATGCCGCCGCGGAGCAGCACGAGGTGGGCGTGCGGATAGGTCGCGCGAATGGCCTTCACCAGCGCCACGTAACCGTCCGCGAATCCCGCCGGGAACGGCAGCCCGTGGGACTGCGGAAAGCCGTGGTCGTTCTCCCCGAGGTTGATGAGCAGGACATCGGGCTGCCACGAGTGCAGGTCGGCCAGTGGCGCATCGGCCCGGGGGTAGAGCCGGTTCCACGCCTGCCCGGCCTTCACGTCGGCGAACCCGATCGCGATGCCCATGCCGCTCACCGCGGTGCAGCGGTAATCCGCCGCGAAGGCCGCCGCCGTGAGGGCGGTGTAGCTGAGCGCGTTGTTGTGCGTGGCGCGGTTCTCCCACTGGTCGGCGACGCCGTCCTCGTTGCATGCGCCCACCGAAATCGAGTCACCGAGAAACTCCATGCGCAGCTTGTAGGCCGGCGGCGGCGGGGCCCAGGCGTGGGCGCCCGGCCCGATCTCGACGCCGGCGAATCCGACGCAACCGGCCGAGGCCTCGTTGCGCTTGAACAGGACCAAGTGGTGCCGGCCCATGCGTCCCGCCGGCGGCAGCTCGATCTTCTCGGCCACGCCCGGATGCACCATGACCACCGTGGTCACACCGTCCACCTCGGCATTGAAGAAGTTCGGATCCTTGCCGGCTTCGAAGCGCACGGCCGCCCGCGCCCCGTCGAAGTCGAGGCTGACCCGGCTGCCCTCCCAGATCAGCACCGGCGCGCCCGGATTCGCGAAGTCGATGCGGCCCTCATAGCGGAAACGCGGGTCGCTTGCCGGGATCACCTGGACGCCCAGGCCCTTGCTGTCCCTCGCAGTGGTCGGTTCGGCTTGGGTGACCAGCGGGCTCACCGCGATGGCCAACCCAATTCCCAGGACCCTCAGCGTGTTCGGTCGACAGTTCGCTTGCATGGTTCACCCGTAACGGACTGACCGCCGGGCAGCAAGCCCCGCCGGATGACCATAGCACCCACCGGGCGCCGGGACCGGATCTCGTCCCGTCCGGTACACGCGGGTAACACCCCATTTTGGAGCTATGCCTGCCCGGCTACCTTGCAGCGAGCAACCGGACCGGCTCGGTCAAACCCATCACCGGTTCGTCCTCCCCCGAACATCACCACCATGCGTGCTTTCATCCTCCATCGACTGGCGAGCACCCTCGCCGTCACCCTCGTGCTGGGTTGCGGACTCTCCGCGTTCGCCAGCACACCGACTTTCCAGTCACTCAACGATCCCGCCAGCGGCGAACGGCATCCGGGCAAATTCGTCTGGGCCGACCTGTTCACCACCGATCCGGTGGGCGCAACCAAGTTCTATTGCGGAGTGTTCGGCTGGACCGCCAACGCCATCGACCGGAACAGCAAGGCATACACGGTGTTTAGCAACGGCAGCCGCCCGGTGGCCGGACTCGCGCCCCGCCACCTCGCGAACTCGAAGCGCCCCTCGTCCTGGATCAGCTACGTGGCCGTCCCGGACATCGACTCCACGCTCGCCCTCGTCGCCGCCGCCGGCGGCAAGGTGCGCGCGCCGGCGCGCGACTTCCCGAATCGCGGCTCCCAGGCGATCGTCACCGACAACGAGGGTTCCCCGGTCGGTCTGCTCCAGTCCAGTTCGGGCGACGCGCCCGACGCCGAGCCCAGGCCCGGCGAGTGGAACTGGTTTGAACTTTACGTGAAGGATCCGAACGCCGCCTCCGCCTTCTACGGCCGGATCCTGCACTACGCGGTGGCCCCGGACACCCGCACCGTCCGCAAGAACGACTACCTCCTTTCCGCCGACGAAACCGCCCGGGCGGGCGTCGCCCCGATGCCGGACCGCGATGACGCGAAGCCCGGCTGGCTCGGCGTCGTCCGCGTCGAGAACATGGACGAGACCCTGAAACGGGTGACCGCGCTCGGCGGGGAAGTCCTCGTGGCCCCGCGCGCCGCCGCCCTCGGCAGCCGTTTCGCAATCATTGCCGACCCGACCGGCGGCACGATCGGTCTGGTTGAATACCTGGACAACGCCAATCCCGCCACCCGCCCATGAAAAATCTCCAAAACCTCCTTCTCGGTTCCCTTCTGCTCTCCGGCCTCCTGCTGGTTTGGAGCGGCTGCGAAACCGACGGCTCGGTCAACGGCGGCGTCTACTACGGCTCGAATTATCGCGAACCGTGGTTTCACGACGACAACTGGATGGACGGCAACCGCGGCTACCGCGAACGCCACGACCAACCCGACCGGGGTGGCCGGGTGGACGTCTACATCAATCCGCCCCGGCCCACCGTGGTGGTTCCTCGCCGCGAGGCAGTTCCCCAAAGGAGCTCCCCGCCACCGGCCCGCCGTCCTGAAGAAAAAGAAAAGGACAAGCACTAGCCCGTGTCGCCCCGCCGAAACGCGGGGCTCTTTTTGCGGGCCCGCCCAGGCGTTGCGCACCCGAGGTGTGGAAGGTTTGCCCTTCCGGCCCGACTTGGCCGGGCACCTGCGAAATCACCGGCGCGTGGCCGTCCGCCCGCGGACCGCGCCGAAGCGGATGGAATGTTCATCGCGCGTCGTTGACCGTCCATTCTTCATTGCCCGGATGGACGCGGGCCATGAACATCGGGCGTCCGCCCCGCCGGCCGCGCCGCGATCCGGTCACACCCGCTGGCACCTTAACTGCTCCCCGTCTCCCATGAATCCATTCCGGGTCCTCGCCCTTCCCGCCCTCACCGCCGCGGTCATCTTCGCCGGCCTGGCCCGCGCCGACGACCGCATCGCGGTCAAGGTGATCGTGATTGCCGGCTTCGAGGTGGGGGCTGACACGGGTGACGCTCCCGGCGAGTTCCAGTTCTGGGCCGAGCGCGAGCATCTCGACGGCACGCTCGAGATCAAGGGCGCGCCCCACCCGCTGCGTTTCAATTCCGCGGGCCTCTACGGCAGCGTGGCCGGCAACACGCGCGATCGCGAGCTGTCGACGGTGCCGTCCAGCGAGCTGATCATGGCCCTGTGCCTGGACCCACGCCTCGACCTCACCCACACCTACTGGCTCATCAACGGCATCTCCGGCATCGATCCGGCTTTCGGCCCGATTGGCAGCGCGGTTTGGGCGGCCAATGTTGTCGACGGCGACGCCCTGCGCGAGATCGACGAGTCCGAGGTGCCCGCGGGCTGGCCGTACGGCCTCTTCGCCATCGGGACGATGGCGCCCAACCGGCTCCCGACCGCCAAGGCCGACGCCGGCGGCTGGGGCGGCGCGACGCTGACCTACACGATGAATTGCGCGCTGAGCCCAAGCCTCACCCGCTGGGCTTACGAATTCTCGCGAAGCCATGTCAGCCTGGACGATGCTCCCGCGCTGCGGGCCTGGAATGCGAAATACGCCGGCTTCCCGGCCACCCACCATGCCCCCCAGATCCTGCTCGGCGGGACGCTCGCCTCGGCACGCTACTGGCACGGACCGCGCCGCACGCAATGGGCCCGCGACTGGGTGAAGCTTTGGACCGCCGGGAAGGACGTCTTCGCGACCACCGCGATGGAGCAGGCCGCCTACGCCGGCACGCTCCGCCGGATGGCGGCAAAGGGACTCGTCGATTTCAACCGCGTGCTGATGCTGCGCAGCGCGAGCAACTACTGCCTGCCGCCGCCGGGCCAGGACGTCACCAGCACGATCGGCGACGAGTCGCTCGGGACCGTGGCGGCCTTTGAGGCGCAGTACCGCGCGGGCTCGACGGTCGTCCACGAACTTCTGAAGAACTGGGACCGCTACGAGAAAACCCCGCCGGCCATGGACGAACCGCCGGTGACCAAGAAATAGCCCCCGACGGCGTTTGCCTTTCCGCTCACGACCGGCGGGTTCCGTGCGCGGCCTGCAAGGCCGGATCGCGCAGTCCTGCGGGCGCAGCCTCCGCCCCGGCACGAGGAGGCGGCGGGCTTACACCCCATGCCGTTTGGCCAATCGCCCGTTGCGTCGGGCCGTGTTTGACTGTTGTCTGAGGTGTGGGTTCGCCACTCTTCCGCACCATGACAGCACCTTCCTTCAGCCGCATTCCGCCGGGTGTACGGCCGTCCCGCCGCCGGCGAAATCAGTCGCTCTGATTCGCCAGTCACTCCCGGAGAGCCGTCACCACCACACTTCAGGATCCGTCGATGGACACGCAATTTTTCAAAGACCACTGGACCGCCGTCAAAACGGTCCTGAAGGAAATGTATCCGGCCCTAACCGAGAATGACCTCGCCTATGTTTTCGGCCGGGAGGGCGATGTCATCGACCGCGTGCGGTCGCGCACGGGATTGAAGCGCGAGGAAGTCGAACAGGTCGTCCAGGACCGCATCAAGGCTGCCTGAGCAGTTGGTTGGCGGTTCGGCCCGCTCGGGCTGCTCGAGCAGCATTGCCATCCGGTCGGGTTGCCCGCTGGCTGGAGCCCATTCCGACCATGTCGTTTCGCCCGCCGCCTTTGTCGTGCTTCGTCCTTCCGGCCGTGCTCCTGTCGGCGGTTCCGTCCCCGGCCGCCGATCACGTGCGACTCACCGAGTTGGATCTCGCTCACCTCCATTTTGCCGGCTGGGAGCCGCCGAAGATCAACCAGTGGCGGAGCGGCCAGCCCCTTTCCATCGCCGGTAGAAAATATGACCAGGGAGTCGCCACCCTCGCCACCAGCACGCTCTGGCTGGAACTCGACGGACAGGTCGAGTGTTTCACCGCGGCGGTCGGGGTCGACGATGCCGCCGCTCGCTCCGACGCCGTCCTGGTTTTCGCAATCTACGGCGATGACCGGAAGCTGTGGGAGTCGGCGGCCCTGAAGCAGGGCGATCCGGCCCAGTCGGTCGACCTCGACCTGCACGGCGTGCATGCGCTGTTGCTCAAGATCGACCGCGGGAACGGCGCATCCGGCGCCGTCTGGGGTGACTGGGCCGCCGCCGCCTTCGCGTTCACGGGAGAGCGGCCGCATCCGGTGGCGATGCCACGGGAAGCGCCCATCGTCCTGACTCCTCGGCCATCGGCGGCACCGCGCCTCAACGGACCCCGCGTCTACGGCTGCCGGCCGGGTCATCCCTTCCTTTTCCGCATTCCGGCGACCGGTCAGCCGCCGCTGAAATTCTCGGCCGCGGACCTGCCCGCCGGGCTGCAACTCGACACCGCGAGCGGGATCATCACCGGAATCGCGCCGGCGGCGGGCACGTGCCTCGTTAACCTGCAGGTGGAGAATGCGCAAGGCACCGCCACGCGGCGGTTGAAAATCGTCAGCGGCGACCGGCTGGCGCTCACTCCCCCGATGGGCTGGAATCACTGGTATGCCCACTACAACCGGATCACCGACCCGATGATCCGCGCAGCCGCCGACACCCTGGTGCGGAACGGCATGGCCGGCGTGGGCTACGCCTATGTGAACATCGACGATTGCTGGGCGAACACCGCCCCGGGGGCCCAGCCGCCGCCGGACCCGTTGCGCGTCGGGCCGTTCCGGGACAGCGCCGGCAACATCGTTCCCAACCAGTATTTCCCCGACATGGCCGCGCTCACCGCGTACATCCACGCTCGCGGGTTGAAGGCGGGCCTCTACACCTCGCCGGGACCGCTCACCTGTGGTGGCTTCGCCGGCTCCCACCGGCACGAGGAACAGGATGCGCGGCAGTTCGGCGCCTGGGGCTTCGATTTCCTGAAATACGATTGGTGCAGCTACGGCGACGTGGCCGCCGACCGGCTGAAGGCGGGATCACCCGCGGAGTTCCAGCGCCCGTACCGATTGATGGGCGAGATTGTGCGGAGACTGCCGCGGGACGTTGTCTTCAACCTTTGCCAATATGGCATGGCCAACGTCTGGGAATGGGGCGAATCCGTCGGCGGCCAATGCTGGCGAACCGCCGGCGACCTCGGGGCGGAACTGAACCGCATTTTCGACGTTGCGCTGGCCAATGCCGCGCATCGCCAATGGTCGAAGCCCGGCTCGTGGAACGATCCCGACTACATCCAGATCGGCTTCATTGGCGACGCCAGGACCGCCGGCGAGCCGGTTCCCTGCCCGCTCACGCCCACCGAACAGTATTCGTTCATGTCACTCTGGTGCCTGAGTGCCGCCCCGCTGTTCTACAGCGGAGACCTGGAACGGCTCGACGAGTTTACGCTCAATGTGCTCTGCAACCCCGAGGTGATCGACGTGGACCAGGACCCGCTTGGCGATGGTGCCCGCGTGGTGACGCTGACTCCCGACACTTTCCTGATGATCAAAACCCTCGAGGACGGCAGCAAGGCCGTGGGGTTATGCAACCGGGGCGAGATCACCGCCCGCATCGCCGCCAACTGGGCCGACGTGGGTGTCAGCGGCCGCCAGACCGTCCGGGACCTGTGGCGGCAGCTTGACCTCGGCGAGTTCGCCGGCCAGTTCGCGGCCTCGGTGCCGCGCCACGGAGTCGTGCTGGTGCGCCTCGCGCGCCGTTGAGCCATTCGTGGACTCGCCGGCGGCCGGACCATCGCCGCAACAGGCGGCCCCGCTTCGTCACCTTGCCATCCGGATCAGGCGATACTGTCCGATGAAGCCCCCGTCGTCGACCGTGAGGATCAGGGCATCGCCGGCAAACGCATACTCCAAGCGAACCGGGACCTGCGCATCGTCGGCGTCAACCTTGGCCCGCGTGAAGCTGCCCCGTCCGCCCGGGGCGAAGCCGGCCGTGTACTCGGCGGCCCTCGAGGTCACCGGTTTGTCGCTGCCCTTGATCCAGAGCTGAGTGATCTTCACACTTGTCGGGGTGGCAATGACAATGCGCAGGTCCACCTGCACCGACGAGCCGGGCTCGGTGGACCAGTGCCCCAGCACGGCGTTGGGGTCCTGGGGATGCGCCGGCATGGCGCGGGGCGGCGCGGGGTTTGCCGGCCGGGGCGGCGCGATGGGCGCGGCGGCGGGAGCCGAGGCGGGCGGCGTGCCCTTCACCAGATGGTATTTCCCGCTGTGGGCCGTGTCGGGAATCGTCAGGAACAGTTCGCTCCCGGAAACCTCGTAGGTCATCACGCGCGGCGCCCCCTGGAGGTGGTCGGGCTTTTCATCGGCGGTCAGGGCGCCGCCGGCGCCGGTCGGGGCCACCGTGTAGCGAATCTTGAAATCGGGAGTGGAACCGTCCCAGCGCGCGGACACGATCGTCCACTTGCCGAGGATGCTGAAGGAAAACGCGGCCGTCGTCCCTTCATCCGCAGCCGGCACCCAGTAGCCCGCGAGGCGGTCGTCCGCCCACGCCTGGATTGGCAGCCAGGCAAGGGCGCCGAACGCGAGAAGGGGCAGGAGAAAGCTGCGGACGGATTTCATGGAATCAAGAGGGCACGCGACGCCTGGGCCATTCCCATGGCTTCTTCACCCTTCCCAGGCAACCCAGAAGCAACGGTCCGGTACTCGCCGCTCGACTCGGAGCGCCGGCGGGCCGTAGCCTCCGGCCGGTCACCCACCCCATGAGCCTCCCCTCGTTTGCCGACCATACCGGCGCGTTCGCACGGCTTTTTTCCGCCGGCCTGCTGGCCGCTCTTGGCGGGACGGTCATCGCGGTCGCGGCTGAGTCGTCGCTTCCCATTGTCCCGCACGTCGAATCCCAGCCGCTGATTGCCCAGGTCAAGCGGGTGATCCAGGCAGCCGATTACCTGGGCGTGCCGCTTGCGGAAGCCGACAAGCGCGAACTCGAGGCCGCGTTTGCCCGGGGCGATTCTTCGAACTGCGCCGAGTCCATCCAGCGGATCCTGGACCGGTACTGTCTGGTCGCCGTGAGCATCAATCCCGAGATGCGGGTGCACGTGACGCCCGGCCCGGCCCGGCCGGAATTGCTGCAAGACGGATGGCGGCAGTTCCTCGTCAAGGTGCAGAACGACGCGGGCACCACCGCGGAGCTGCGCGCGTTCAGCCCCGCGGCCCAATCGGTCTTCGGCGGGGCGGAATCGCTCACCCCGGGCGCGCTGGTGGGCGGCAACGCCTCGGATCGCGCCTTTGCGAACTCCCCGCCGGCGGCCGGCCTGCAGATTGCCGCACGCTGGATGGACCTGCAGATGTACAACAGCCCGCCGCTCGCGAATGCGCTCAGCGGTCTGCCCCTCGAGTATCGGCTTATCCAGATCTACAGCCGCGATGCCGGCCAACGGGAGGCCACCCTTCAGTTCGACGTCGGCCAGGGCACCCAGGACCTCGGCTTCCGAAGCGAGATTCCCCTCCTGTTCAATTGTGCTCCCGCCGGGTCCGTCAGGCTGCGCGTCCTCGACGAGAGCGGTCAGCCGACCATCGCCGCATTTCTGATCCGCGATCCCCAGGGGCGGGTCTATCCATCGCAGGCCAAGCGCCTGGCACCCGATTTTGCGTTCCAGCCGCAGGTTTATCGCGGTGACGGCGACATCCTCCGCCTGCCCGCCGGCACCTACGAGGTCCAGTTTTCCCGCGGACCCGAGTCGGTCGTGAAGACCCGGACCCTGACCGTCACGGACACGCCGCAGGCGGCGACCTTCCAGGTGGAGCGCTGGATCGACCCGGCCAAGTCCGGCTGGTGGTCGGGTGACCACCATATCCACGCGGCCGGGTGCATGCACTATTGGAAGCCCACCGAGGGGGTTCGCCCGGAGGACATGATTCGCCATGTGATCGGCGAGGATCTGAAGGTCGGCGCCAATCTCACCTGGGGTC
>Ga0265327_10004814_pt1 | contig 11711 bp, 12 predicted proteins | sample 41621metaG_FD_202089 | JGI IMG/M metagenome (GOLD analysis project Ga0265327, IMG submission 202089) | Rhizosphere microbial communities from Carex aquatilis grown in University of Washington, Seatle, WA, United States - 4-16-21 metaG | ecosystem: Host-associated > Plants > Roots > Rhizosphere...
CCCAGGTCACGACGTCATCTTCGTCGATGTCGGCACGGGCGACGCGCCCGACGAGCAGCTCGATGAACTTGGGCTTCACACCGTGGCCGGGTCGCTTCACGGTCAGCATGTCGGGCGCGATGACCGAACCCTTCGGAATCGCCACGGCGGCGACGACGGAACGGCGCGCCTTGGCGTACATCTCCTCGGACTCCTCCGCCGACGGGCCCCGCTTGATGCCGTCGCCGAGCGCGGCTTCCGTGTCACGGATGTGCACGACGAGATCGCGCAGCTCCTGCGGCTCGGCCGCGAACGGGTGATCGGGACCCCGCATGGAGCGGTCGAGGGTGTAGTGCTTCTCGACGATGCACGCGCCCAACGCAACCGCCGCGACGGCCGCGTGGGTGCCGTTGGTGTGATCCGAGAGCCCGACGGGCACGCCGAACGCCGCTTGCATGACCGGGATCGACCGTAGGTTCATCACGTGCGCGGGTGCGGGGTAGAGCGACGCGCACTGCAGCAACGCGATCTCGCGGCAGCCCGCGTCGCGCGCGGCGACGATGGCCTCTTCGATCTCGCCGAGACTCGCCATGCCCGTCGAGAGGATCAGCGGCCGCTTGCGCGCCGCCGCGTAACGGATGAACGGGAGGTCGACGAGCTCGAACGACGCGATCTTGAACGCGCCGACGTCGAGCGCGTCCAGCTCGTCGACGGCCTGCCGATCGAACGGCGACGACATGAACTCCACGCCGCGCTCCCGGCAGTGCTCGGCCAGGATCGGCTGCCACTCGCGCGGCAACGCGATCTCGTCGAGCAGCTCGTGGGCAGGCTTGGCCGCGAGCTCCTCGTCGAGGAAGTCGAAACGCGGCGTCTTGGTCGAGTAGAGCGTCTTGCCCGAGTACGTCTGGAACTTCACCGCGTCGACACCGGCCTCGGCGGCGACGTCGATCAGCTTGCGGGCGATGCCAAGGTCACGATTGTGATTGGAGCCGGCCTCGGCGATGACGTAGCAGGGGTGGTCGGGCCCGACCGGCCGCCCACTCACCGTCATGGCACTCACTGTGATGGTGCTCCCGGCGATGCTCACCGCCTCAGATCGGCCGGAAAGCCGCCGAATTGAGACCTGTGATCCCCTATGGCCACCAACTCGTCGAAGACGACGACCTCGCCGCCGTCGCCGCGGTGCTCCGCGGCGACTGGCTCACGACCGGGCCCGCGGTCGAGGAGTTCGAGCGCACCTTGCGCGCGCAGACGGACGCTCAGCACGTCGTGGCGTTCTCGAACGGGACCGCGGCCCTGCACGCGGCACTCTCCGTGGCCGGCATCGGCCCCGGGGACCGGGTGCTGACCTCGCCCCTCTCGTTCGTGGCCAGCGCGAACTGCGCGCGGTACATGGGCGCGAGCGCCGATTTCGTCGACATCGACCCGAAGACGTTGAACCTCGACCCCGCCGCGGTCGGTCCGTGCGACGCGCTCGTCGCGGTCCATTACGCCGGGTTGCCCGTCGATCTGGCCGCGCTCACCTCGCGGCCACGCGTCATCGTCGAGGACGCCGCGCACGCACTCGGCGCGTCGACGCCCGATGGTCCGGTCGGCAACTGCGCACGGTCCGACCTGTGCACGTTCTCGTTCCACCCCGTGAAGGCGATCACCACCGCCGAGGGCGGCGCAGTGACGACGAACTCGGACGCGCTCGCCGACGCGCTCCGGCGTTTCCGGTCGCACGGCACGGTCGCGCGGCCCGAGCTCGGCGGCTGGTACCAAGAGGTCGAGACCCTCGGGTACAACTACCGGCTCACCGACATGCAAGCCGCGCTCGGCACGAGCCAGCTCGCGAAGCTGGAGCGGTTCGTCGGCCGCCGCAACGAGCTCGCCGACCGGTATCGCGAGCTGCTCGCGGCGCTTCCGATCGATCTTCCGCCCGCGGCACCGCCCGGAGTCCGGCACGCGTACCACTTGTTCGCGGTGCGGGTGCCGCAGCGACGCGCGGTGTACGACGCGATGCGCGCGGCGGGCATCGGTGTGCAGGTGCACTACGTGCCGATCTACAAGCATCCGCTGTACTGGTACGCGGGTCGCTCCGGTGCCGACTTCCCCGAGACCGAGCGCGCGTACGCCGGCCTGCTCTCGCTGCCGCTGTATCCGGCGCTGACGGAGGCCGAGCAGGATCGCGTCGTCGAGGTGCTCACCCGGTGTCTCGAATCAGCGTGTCTCGACTGATCGCCGTCATCCAGGCGCGTACCGGCTCGACCCGCCTGCCGCGCAAGGTCCTGCGTGACCTCGGCGGCCGGCCCGTCCTGGCCTGGGTGGTCGCCGCGGCGCGTCACAGTGGCGTCTGCGACGAGGTGGTCGTCGCGACGACAACCGACGCCGACGACGACGCGGTCGCGGTGCTCGCGACGACACTGGGCGCAACCGTCGTGCGGGGGTCCCGCGACGACGTCCTCTCGCGGTACCTGCTCGCCGTCGACACCGTCGGTGCGACGGGCCGCGACGCGGTGATCCGGATCACCGCGGATTGCCCACTGCTCGACCCCCGCGTGATCGCTCGCTGCGCCGGCGCGTACGTTTCCGACCTCGTCGACCCGGATCCCGTTGACTACGTCACGACCGATCACGACGGCACCGTCGCGCACGGCTTCGACGTCGAGGTGATCTCGGTCGACGCACTGCGGCGGTTGGACCGACTCGCGACCGGCGCCGACCGCACGCACGTCACGTCGCACATCGGCGCCAACGCCGAGGAGTTCCACGTCGCGAGCGTCGCGCTCGACCCTCCGAGCGTCGACCTGCGCGTCACGCTCGACGAGCCCGCCGACGCCGAGCTCCTCGATGCGATCGTCACCGAGCTCGGCGAACGCGCGGACGATTGGCAGGCCGTCGTCGCGCTGCTCCGGAGCCGACCGGACCTCGTCGCGCTCAACGCGCATGTGGCCGTGAAGCCGATCGGCGCCGGCTGACCCGAGCCCGCCGTGCCGGCGCGCAGGAGCATGTACCGTTGCCCGCGTGCCGATGTATATCGACCGCCATGACGTACCGAACGCAACGCCCGAGGCCCTGGCCGACGCGCATCGCCGCGACGTCGAAGTGCAGAGCAAGCACGACGTGCGGTTCCACACCTACTGGTTCGACCCCGACAACGGGACCGTGTTCTGCCTTGCCGAGGGGCCGAGCCGGCAGGCCATCGATGCCGTGCACGAGGAAGCCCACGGCCTCGTGGCCGGCACCGTCTTGGAATTCGACGCCAACGCGACCCCGCTGAACTCGTTCTTCGGGTCCATGCCCACCCACCCCGTGGGTACTGCGTACACGGCCCCCGCGTTGCGGGCGATCCTCTTCACCGACCTATGCGGATCGGTCGCGCAGACGCATCAGCTCGGCGACGACGGCCATATGCAACTGCTCGCCGAGCACAACGCGATCGTCCGTGAAGAGCTCGCGGCCCACGACGGGCGCGAGGTCAAGCACACGGGCGACGGCATCATGGCCGCGTTCAACTCCGTCGTGGCCGCCGTCGGATTCGCAGTGACGGTGCAGCGCCGGTTGCGCGAACGCAACGAACAGGCCACGACCCCGTTCCACGTGAGCATCGGCATCAGCGCGGGCGAACCGGTCACCGACGACCACGACGATCTGTTCGGCGCAGCGGTTCAGCTCGCGGCGCGGCTGTGCGCCGCGGCCGGTCCCGGCGACATCACGGTGTCGGTGGCGGTGCGAGAGCTCTGTCTCGGCAAGACCTTCCGCTTCGAAGATCGGGGCGAGCTCGAGCTCAAGGGTCTGCCGGAGCCCACCCGGGCGTATGCCGTCGCCTGGCGGGAGTGAGCCGCGAACTACGCGCCCGCCGACACGACCGCAACGGCTTCGAGGATGCCGGCGACGTCCTGCTCGCCCCGTTCCTCGGCCTCGGCCGCGAGCCCTTCGAGCACCGGTAGGGGCAAGAGTCCGACGACGACCTCGGTCGTCAACGCCTCCGCCGACTCCAGCGAGAGCCCGTGCACGAGCACCGCGTAGGCCTCCGGCCGCGCACCGCCTTCGAACAGGACGGTCGCGATCGACAGTGACCGCGCCGGTGTCGTCGCGCCGGCGACCACGAAGATGTCGGTGAGCATCGGCGCGAGCACCCACGTCTCGCGCAGGGTCGCCCCGAGCTCGTCGTCGGTCAGGAGCGGGACGGCATGCTCGATCGCGGCGCGGGCGCGGCCGTCGCCGAACGACGCGTAGGCCAGCGTCGCGGCCCGGATCCGCTCCGGGGCTTGCACCTCGCGGTTCTCGGCCCGATCGATCAGCGGGCAGAGCCGGCCCATCTCCGCGGCCCGGATACGCGCGGACCACTCCAGCGCGCGCAGGCTGTCGAGCTTCGCCGCGAACGACGGGACGAGCGCGAGCACGCGCGGATCGCCGAGGTGACGTTCCCAGATGAGCTCGGCGATGCGATCCACCCCGGCGGGCGCCGAGGCGCGCAACGCGGCCAGCACTTCCAGAACGCGCTCGTCGGGGATGCGCGCGACGAAGTCCGTCGCGTCGAAATCGGTCTCGGCGCACAAACGGGCGAATGCGTCCCAGACGTCCGGTGCAAACGGATCCGCGGCGAACGCGGCGAGCACCTCGGCCGTCGCCTCCTCGATCTTCTCGTCGAGATACATCACGTGGGCGCGGGCGATGCGGGCCGACGTGACCGAGGCCGGGAACCAGCGATCCGTCGGATCGGTGACCTGCTCGAGCAGCGCCCGGGCCTCGTCGACGTCTCCCAGCTGCAGGTGGGCGGCAGCGTCGAGGAGATTGCCGAGGTCGGGCCGGGGGGCATTGGCCCGAACGACCGCGGCCCAGACGTCGACCTCCCACGGACGCCCACGCGTCAGCAGGATCCCGGCGACGAACGCCGCGGCCGAGCACCGGATCTCGGGGTCGTCGGCGGCATCGGCCGCGACCTGGAACCAGTCGAGCGCTTCCTCCTCGCGCAAGCGCGAGAGGTAGGTGCGCGCCCGGTCGAAGGCTTCGTTCCCCGAGGGCGTGACGTCATCGATGAGAGGCACGGGCTCTCGATCGGCGAGCGCGCGCGCATCTGAAGGCGGTGAGGTGAAGGGCTCAGATTCCGGACGCGGCCGCCGATCTCGTACTCGTTCAACACAGGTGGAGCAGGGACGCCTCGCCGACGCGTGCCAGGACGGTTGCACAGCAGAAGGTCAGCTCGTGCTCGACCTCACGATGCAAGCCATCCAGACGTCGCTCGATGGTCTCGCCGCGCGCCAACGCATCGAGGCGACGAACCTCGCGAACTCCGAGACCCCGGGCTACACCGCGCAGACGGTCAGCTTCGAGGACAGTCTCGGCAGCGCGATCGCGAACGGCGATCCGAGCCAGGCCCAGATCACGACCGGCCTCAGTGATGCGTCGCGCAACATCAACGGCAACAACGTCTCCGTCGACAACGAGTCGATCGCGATGATCGACACCGGCTTGAAGTACCAGCTCGCCACCCAGGAGATGAACAACAAGTTCAGGATTCTCCACGACTCGATGAGGCAGGACCTCTGATGAGCTCCATGTTCCCCACGTTCGACATCGCATCGTCGGCACTCACCACCCACCAGACCTGGATGGCCGCGCTTGCCGACAACATCGCGAACATCAACGACGTCCGGCCGATGAGCCAATCCGCATATCAGGAGAAGTTCGTCGTCGCCCAGGAGATCCCGAGCGCACCGGGCGAACCGGTGGGCGTCGGCGGCGGCGTCGCGCCCGTGGCGATCCAACTCGGGAGCGCGGCGGGCGAGGTCACCTACGACCCGAACAACCCGCTCGCCGACAACAAGGGCCTCGTGCGCCGGCCGGCCGAGGACCTCGGTGACCAGATGACGAACCTGATCATCGCCCAGCGCGGCTACCAGCTGAATCTCACGGTCGTGAGCCGGGCCAAAGACTCGTATCAACAAGCCCTCAACATCACCGGACAGTAGAGATGGCAGTCACACCGATCAGTGGACTCATGGGCGCGGCCGGCATCGGTTCGATCGTGCCCGTCACCCCCGAGACGACGGCCGTCGCCGATGCGTCGAGCTCGAGCGGCGGTGTCGGCAACGCATTCACACAGGCACTCGACTCTTTGCAAGGGTCACAGAGCGCCGCGGACTCGCTCGCGCAGACCGCGGCGACCGGCAACCTCACCGACATCCACAACTACACGATCGCCGCGACGGAAGCGTCGATGACGACCGAGCTCACCGTCGCCGTACGCGACCGCGCGGTTGAGGCGTTCAACCAGATCATGAGCATGCAGGTCTGATGCCGGTCGTCGACGTAGATCGTCTCAAAGAGCAGGGCCGTCGCTTCGTCGACGGGTTCACGACCGGTCAGAAGGCGATGACCGTCCTCGGTGTCATCGCGGTCGTGTTCGCAGGTATGACCTTCATGAGCTGGGCGTCCAAGCCCGACTACGCGCCGCTCTACACGGGCCTGAGCTCCGCCGACGCCGGTTCGGTCACGACCGCGCTCGACGCGCAGCACATCAGCTACAAGATCACCGGCGGGGGCGGCACGATCATGGTCCCGCGCCAGGACGTCGACAAGACCCGCATCGACCTCAGCGCGAAGAACATCCCCGCCGGCGGCGATTCCTTCGTGCTCCTCGACAAGCAGGGCATCACCACCGACCAGTTCACGCAGAACATCGACTACCAGCGCGCGCTCCAGGACGAGCTGGGCAAGGCGATCGAGTCGATCGACTCCGTCGCGGCGGCCACCGTCACGCTGACGATCCCGCAGCAGACCGTGTTCGTCGGCGCGACCGAGGACAAGCCGACTGCGGCGGTCCTCGTCAAGACGACCGGCGCCGCACTCTCGGGTGACGCGGTGAACGCGATCGTGCATCTCGTCGCGTCGAGCATCCCGAACATGGATCCCAACGACGTGACCGTCGCCGACGCGAGCGGCGCGGTGTTGCACGCGCCCGGCATGGACACGAATCTCGCCAGCAGCAACCAGGTCGCGCAGATCCAGACCTACGACGCCACGGTCGAGAAGAAGATCGAGGACATGATCGCGCAGACGCTCGGCCCGGACCACGCCGCCGTCACCGTCGCCGCCGATCTCGACATGAGCAACAGCACCTCGGTGTCGACGAAGTACACGGCGCCGGTCGCGAACAAGACGCTCCCGATCAACTCCAACAACTCGAGCGAGACGTTCGCCGGCTCGGGCTCCGCGTCGACGACCGGCGGGCCGCTCGGCCTGAACGGGACGCCGACCGCGTGCGGAACGAGCACCACGCCGACCACGACGTACCAGAAGCTGACGAACAACGACCAGAACGCCGTGAACTCGACGGTGACGAACGCGACCATCCCGCCGGGCACGGTCAAGCACCTGTCGGTGTCGGTGCTGCTCGACAACGCCGTGGTGAAGCCGGGCGAGGTGGCATCGATCTGGCAGCCGACGATCGCCGCCGCGGCCGGGATCGAGCCGGCGCGCGACGGTGCGACCGCGTTGAAGGTGACGACCGTCCCGTTCGACAAGACCGCGCAGAAGGCGGCGCAGGCGCAACTCTCGGCGGCCGCCGGATCGAACCCGTTGTTCGATCTCATCAAGCACTTCCTGACGCTGCTCATGATCGGCGTCGTCCTCTTCTTCGCCTGGAAGGCCATCAAGCGGGCCGAGAACAACCGCGTGCCGCTGCGGGTGCCGCTCGACCTGCTCGCACTCGAAGCGCCGGCCGCGCTCGAGCCCGCGCTGGCGACGTCCCGGATCGCCGCCGCGCCGATCCGAGCCCCGATCGACCCGCCGGCGTCGACGATCGAAGGCGAGATCACCGACCTCATCGAACGTCAGCCCGACGAAGTCGCGCAGACGTTGCGTTCCTGGCTCGCCGACCGGAGGACGTAGCGCGTGGCGCAGAAGTTCACCGGTACCCAGAAGGCTGCGATCCTGCTCATGCAAGCGGGCAAGGAGCGCGCGGCCACGGTGCTGCGGGCGCTGCGCGAACAAGAGGTCGCCGAGATCATGGCGGAGGTCGCGCGTCTCCATCATCTCGAGGTCAGCGAGATCGAGGAGGTGCTCAACGAGTTCTCCGAGATCCACACCGCGCGCGCCCATGTCGCGCAAGGCGGATATTCGACGGCCCGCGAGCTCCTCGAAGCGAGCTTCGGCGGCAGCAAGGCCGACGAGATCCTCGACAACCTCGGCGTCACGATGGTTGCCGCGCCGTTCGAGTTCCTGCGCCGCGCCGACACCCGCCAGGTGCTCACGTACCTCCAGGACGAGCACCCGCAGACGATCGCGCTCGTGCTCGCGCACATGCATCCCGATGCCGGCGCGATGGTGTTGAGCTCGCTGCCCGAGGAGCTGCAACGCGACGTGGCCCTGCGCATCGCGAAGATGGACCGCACCTCCCCCGAGGTGATCGAGCAGGTCGAGGCGATCCTCGAGCGCAAGCTCTCCACCGTCATCCAGCAGTCGGACTTCGCGCAGGCGGGCGGCCTCCAGACGCTCGTCGACATCCTCAACTCGTCCGACCGCGCGACGGAGCGCCTCATCCTCGAGGGACTCGAGACCGAGGACGGCGAGCTCGCCGACGAAGTGCGCAACCGGATGTTCGTCTTCGAGGACATCCAGGGCCTCGACGACCGGTCGATCCAGCTCGTGTTGCGGGCGGTCGACGCCAAGGAGCTCGCAGTCGCGCTCAAGGGTGTCGACCAGAAGGTGCGCAACAAGGTGATGAAGAACATGTCGGAACGCGCCGCGGCGAACCTGGCGGAGGAGATCCAGCTGCTCGGGCCGATCAAGCTCAAGACCGTCGAAGAGGCGCAGAACGGCATCGTGCGCATCATCCGCACGCTCGAGGAATCCGGGCAGATCGACATGGCACGAGGCGGCGATGAACTGGTCGTCTGACAAGCTCCTGCGCGGACGCGTCGTGCGCGACTACGACGTCACTGCGGTGACCGCCGACCTCGGCACGGTCTCCGCGCGCTCGGCGCGCGGCATCGTCGTGAGCCCCGAGCTCGTGGAATCCGCGCGCCAAGACGGTTACGCGGCCGGCTTCGAGGAGGGGTACGCCGCGGGCTACGCGCACGGCATCGACGACGCGCGTCGCCACGTGGAGCTGCTCGGGCATCTCGTGGAGCAACTCGGCCGCGAGGCCGACGCGTTCGCGGCCCGGGAGACCACCGCCCGCGCCGAGATCGAAGAGCAGATCGTCGCGGCGGCGATGCAGATCGCCGAGGTGCTCGTGGGCCACGAGCTCGCGCAGCCCGACGAACGGGGACGCGACGCGATCGCGCGTGCGCTCGCGCTTGCACCGGTTCACGGCGACGTCACCGCGCGCTTGAACCCCGCCGACATCGCGTTGCTCGGCGACCCTGCAACTCTCGCGCCGGGCCGCGTGCTCGCGATCGTCGCGGACCCGTCGCTCACGCCCGGAGACTGCGTCGTCGACGTCGCGTCGTGCCGCATCGATGCCCGGATCAGCGCCGCGATCGAACGCGCCCGCGAGGTGCTGTCGTGACTGGGGTAAAGGCGTGACTGGGGTAAAGGCGTGACTGGGGTAAAGGCGTGAGCGGGCTGCTCGAACACGTGCTCGAGGTCTCGAAGCCGAGCGTGCAGGGCCGCGTCGCGCGCGTCATCGGGCTGAACCTCGAGATCGATGGCCTGCACCTTCCGATCGGCGCATCCGTACGCGTCCACGGCGAAGCGGGCACGGTCGTGGCCGAGGTCGTCGCGGTCCATCAGGACGGCTTGGTCTGCATGCCGCTCGGTGAGTTGCGCGGCGTGCGCGCGGGCGATCCGGCCGAAGGCGCGGACGGCGCGACCTCGGTCCCGGTCGGAGCCGCATTGCTCGGGCGCGTGCTCGACGGTCTCGGCCGACCGATCGACGGCGGTCCGTCGCTCCACCACGTCCCGCACGTCGGGGTCGACCACGCGGCCCCGCACCCGCTGACGCGGCGCATGATCCGCGAAGCGCTCCCGCTCGGGGTGCGCGCGCTCGACACGCTGGTGCCGTGCGGCCGCGGGCAACGCATGGGCATCTTCGCCGGTTCCGGCGTCGGTAAGTCGACCCTGTTGTCGATGATCACGCGCGGCACCGAGGCTTCGGTCACCGTGCTCGCGCTGGTGGGTGAACGCGGTCGAGAGGTGCGCGAGTTCATCGAGAACGACCTCGGGCCCGAGGGCCTCGCCCGCTCGGTCGTCGTGGTCGCGACCTCCGACGAGCCCGCCCTCGTCCGCCTGCGCGCCGCGTTCACCGCGACGCGCATCGCGGAGTCGTTCCGCGACGCAGGTCACGACGTTCTGCTGTTGATGGACAGCCTCACGCGCTTCGCGATGGCGCAACGCGAAGTCGGGTTGTCCGCCGGCGAACCGCCCGCGACGCGCGGCTATCCCCCGTCGGTGTTCGCGATGTTGCCGCGCCTGCTCGAACGCGCCGGTGCTTCGGACGCCGGCAGCATCACCGGTCTCTACACCGTGCTCGTCGAAGGCGACGACATGCTCGACCCGATCGGCGACGCGACCCGCGCGATCCTCGACGGTCACATCGTGCTCTCCCGCGCCCTTGCGACGGCGGGTCACTTCCCTTCGATCGACATCCTGGAATCGATCTCCCGTGTCGGTCCCGCGGTCACGAGCAAGGAGCAGCGGGACGGCGCGACCGAGATGCGGCGACTGCTCGCCGCGTACCGCGAGGCAAAAGACCTGATCGAGATCGGCGCGTACGTCGCGGGGACGAACCCGCTCGTCGACCGCGCGATCCAACTCCGTGAAGCAATGGACGGCTTCCTCCGACAGGACTTGCACGAGACGACGCCCGCACAGGATGCGTGGGCATGGCTCGAGCGGCTCGTCGGAGGGGCGCCCGGATGAAACGATTCCGCTTCCGGCTCGACCAGGTGTTGCACGTCCGTCGTGTCCAGGAGGACCGCGCCCGTTTCGCGCTGCTCTCCGCCAACCGCGACGAGCGCCTCGCGCAGGCGACCGTCGACACCCGCCTGGCGATCTACGCCGACCGCCACATTGCTCCCGGGCCGCAGCCCTACCCCGACTTCGAGCGCGCGGTGTTCATGCTCGAGTCGGGCGCGGCGGCCGTCGACGTCGCCCGCCTCGCGCATCGCGATGCGCTCGCGCTCGTCGACGTCCGGCGCTCGGAATGGACCGATGCCCGCCGCCGCGTCGCCGCACTGGAGCGGCTGGAAGAGCGCCGGCGCGCGGAACACGCGATCGAGGTGCAGCGCGCCGAGGACCAACTCGTCGACGACCTCGTCGTCGCGCGCCACGCAAGAGGAGCCCGCGCATGACCGCCATCGCCCCGCCCGTAACGGCCGCGCCGGTCGCACCCGCGCCGCCGGCCGACCCGACGAGCGACTCGGCGCGCGCATCCGACGCCGGTGGATCGGACGCGGGCGCTTCCGATCCGGGCGACAGCGGCGGATTCGCCACCGTGCTCGCCGGCGCCAGCAATCGCGGCACCACCTCCGGCGCGCCGCCCAAGGGATCCACCAAATCCGCGCCCACTGACCCCGACGCGCCGGCCGACCTGAATCCTTCGGCCGATCCGAACGCGCTCGCACTCCTCGGCGCCGCCGCGGGAGCCGCGCTCGGCCAACCGCAACTCGACGTCGTCATAGCGCCGGCGGAACCCGCCGCGACCGCCACCGAGCCCGCCGCGGCTCTGCCCCCCACCGGCCCGCCAATCCTCTCAGCGCCGGCCGCCGCACCCGCGGCCACCGCGACGACCATGCCGGCCC
>Ga0265327_10004815_pt1 | contig 11710 bp, 9 predicted proteins | sample 41621metaG_FD_202089 | JGI IMG/M metagenome (GOLD analysis project Ga0265327, IMG submission 202089) | Rhizosphere microbial communities from Carex aquatilis grown in University of Washington, Seatle, WA, United States - 4-16-21 metaG | ecosystem: Host-associated > Plants > Roots > Rhizosphere >...
TGTCGCCCGGACGGGCTGGTCTGAGTGAGCCGAGTGCATCTGCGATTCACCAACATCGGACGAGATCGTCCCGAGGCCGACGTCGGTGTTGCCGCCACCAGTTCGAGAGGCACATCGAGGTCAGGTCGGGATGGCGCGGCGCCGTGTCTCGATTTGCCGAACTAGGCTGTGGATGGTGTTGTCGCGGTTCAGGACAGCATCCGTGACTGGGTTCAGGACGCCGCGCAAGGCCGAGTAAGCGGCCCATGGACGCGGGGCGAAGATGCGCGGTGAACGTTTCCGCAGACCGGTGACGAGGCCCGCTGCGACGACTTCGGGTTCGGAGAAGTGGCCGAGGGGTCCGCGGAAGGCGTGCTTGAACAGTTGGTCGACCAGCTCGTCGCTCTTTGTGGAATCGGTGATCGGGGTTTTGGTCCACGATGGGTAGAGCACGCTGGCGGACGCGCCGTAGGGGGCGAGTTCGGCGCGGAGGCTGCGAGCGAGCATCTCGACCCCGGCCTTGGAGGCGCCGTAGGCCGAGTTCAGGACCGCGTTGATGAACGAATAGCCCGACCCCGTGACGATGACTTGGCCCTGGTTTTGGGTGATCTGCGGGAGTGCCGGCTTAACGGTGCGGATGACGCCGAGCAGGTCCACTTCGATGACCTTCTCGTAGGCGGTCAGGTCGGCGGTAGCGAGCGTGACGGGTGGATTGTTCGCGATGCCGGCGTTGGCCCACACGACATCGAGATGGCCGAATTCTGCGACGGCTTTGTTGACGGCGGCGCTCATCTGATCGACGGCGGTGACGTCGGCGGCGAGGGGCAGTGAACTTCCGGCAGGTAGCTGTGTTGCGAGCGCGGTGACGGCATCGTCGGACAGGTCGACCAGGACCACTTTGGCGCCCTGGGCTGTCAGTGCCCGTGCGCCCGCGGTGCCGATGCCGCCGGTGGCGCCGGTGATGAGGATGACTTTGTCTTTGAGGTCGTAGGTGGACATCGAATTTCCTTGATCAGTAACGGATTTAGCGAGTTAGCCGGCACGTAGGGAAGTCGGGGTCGGCGCTGACTACAGAGATCGGAAGGGGCATTTGTCCCCAGAGCACTTCGAGCATTCAGTTCCGGTTTGGTTCCGGAATTGGCTATCTTCCCGCAGAGCCGGTCAATGCCAAGGTGGGCTCGTGTCGGCTGCTGGCTCGGCTGTCATGCCATCCGCTGGGGGACGCGATATCGATCGCACGTTGGACGGCCCGGTCACGGAAGCCGATGCGCTCGACGAGGATGCGGAAGAGGCCGGGTGCCTTCGCCGTCAGTGTGAGCGTTTTCGGGATGATGATCTGGTCGGCGCGGCGCTCGATGCCGTTGACGATGCCGGCGGTCACCGTCGGCATCGGCACCATCTTCCACAGGCCTTTATCGTTGCCGCCCCACAGTTCTCGGCCGGCGGGGTCGGCGACGACGTCGTCCATCATGGGGGTACGGACGAAGGTGGGGTGCGCACTGCCGACACCGACACCCAGAGAACGGAGTTCGAGTCGAATGCTGTCGCACATGGCCCAGACGCCGGCCTTGCTGGCTGTGTAAGACGCTTGCAAGGGGGAGTGTACGAAGGCAGCCATCGAGGAAATCGCGAGGAGATATCCGCGATGGGGTTGCACGTGAGGCAGGGCCGCACGGAATGTGCGCCAGACGCCGGCAAGGTTGATGTCGATGACTTGTTCAAATGCCGCGGGGTCGAGGGTGGCCATCGGCGCCATCGTGTCGATGCCTGCGTTGGCGATCACGATGTCGAGACGTCCGAAATGCTCGGCGGCGCCCATCATCGCTATTTCCAGGCTGCCGAGGTCACGCACGTCGGCCCAGAATCCTCGCGCGACGGTGCCGCCGCCTAGTTGCTCGGCTTGGGCCTTGACGGCTTCGAGGTTGAGGTCGAGCAATGCCAGGTTGGCGCCGCGTGCGCGCAGCGCGTCGGCAAGGGCTGAGCCGAGGCCGCCGGTGGAGCCGGTGATCACGACGGTGCGTCCGGTGAGGTTGTAGCGGGACACGGTGTGTTCTCCTGATCTGCCGTGATTACGGGGCGACCGGTACGCGGTCGTGCAAGAAAGCGATCTGGTCTGCAACGACGCGTTCGAATGCCTCGCCGGTGTAAATGTCGAAATGGCCTTCGGGATATACCCGCACGACTCCCTGCGGTGCGGTGCGGGCGTGGCGCAGAGTCGCCTCGGCAGGGGCAACGGTGTCGGTCTCGCACACACAGAACAGGATCGGGCAGTGCACCTGCGCGGCGAGCCGGCCTGGACGACGCAAGGGGATTCGCAACCCAACACGTGCCGCAACCTCGTTGCGATGGGGTGCCCCATCAGGGACGAGGCCGAGGTATCCGGGGACCGCGTCGGCGGCGGTCATCAGCGCCGCGGACTTCGGCGGCCCGGCCAAGGGCAACATGATCGGCGGCTTTCCGGCGAGGCCGGCGATCGTATCGGCGATTGCGCGGGTGGTGACCTTGAGCGACGTCCACGGGTTCATTGCGGACAGGGAGGCGATGCCGTCGGTGAACGGACACTGCGCGATGACGGCGGCAACACCGGGTTCGCGAGCCGCCGTGACGATCACATGCCCGCCGCCGAAGGAGGTGCCCCACAGCACAATTCGGCTCGAGTCCACATCTGTGCGGCGGCGGGCAAATGCGACGGCGGCGGACCAGTCAGCAACCTGTCGATCGATGTCGAGCAGTTGGCGGGGCTGGCCGTCGCTGGCGCCGAAATGACGGTAGTCGAACACCAGGCAGGCGTAGCCGGCGGCAGCGAATCGCTCCGCGTACGCATCCAGCCGCATTTCTCGGATCCCGCCCAGTCCGTGGGCCATCACGATCACTGGCGCGGGCTGCGCGGTGTCGGGGAGGTACAGCCACGCGCGGCAGGTTGCATCACCGGACGGGAATTCGACGTCGAGGCGGCTGGTCATCGGTAGCTCCTCTTGGCGCGGGTCGCGCCTTAGTGGGTCGGCAGGCATTGGGCAACTCCTTGTGGATCGAGAACCGATGTGGGCTTGGCCTCGAAAACTGCTACCAGTGATGTTCGTCGCTCAAGCGGGAATCGCAAAGAGGCGGTTGCACACGAAATCGCCATTTGCTTGGGCGCTGGCCCAACGCAGCTCTAGTCTGAGTGGCATGAGGTGGCAGAGACCTTCGCCCCGCATATGCGAGTTGATGCAGACCGGCGCGGAGAGCCTTACCGCGCATGGTGAGGTTCTGGAGTCTCTTCTCGCCGAGATCGATGAAGCCACGCTCGCTGACCAGGCGCCGGGTTTGACGCTGGACCCGGCGCTGGTTGCGGCGTTGCGCCGCAGTAACAAGGCCAACCTGCTGTTTTGGGTCGAAGCCGTGCGCCGCGATCCCGCTGCGCCAGTGGCCCCCAACTCCGGACCGGAGCCGACGATCATCGCCCGTGACCTCATCCGCCGTGGCCTCGACGACAGTGTGCTGCAAGCGTGGCGTGCAGGGCAGAACGTGGCGTGGCGTCGCTGGATGAGCATCGCCCTCGGGATGACCGGCGATCCTGATGAGCTCGCCGAGTTGCTGGACTTTAGTGCTCGCTCCATCTTCGGATTCGTCGATGCGACAATAGCTTTGGTCTCGGCGCAGATGCGTGACGAACGTGAGCAACTCACCAAGGGCACGCAAGCAGAACGACTCGAAACCGTCACACTCCTGATCGAGGGCGCACCTCTTCGGCGCGCCGTCGCCGAATCCCGCTTGGGTTACAGTCTCGATCAATCGCATCTGGCAGCGATCGTGTGGAGTAACCAGGTGGAGCCTGATGCAGCCACTTTGGGCCAGGCCGCGGAAGCGCTGGTGACGGTCGCCGGGGCACGCCGGCCACTCACTGTCACCGCCAGCGTCGGCGCGCTGTGGGTGTGGGTTCCAGCCGATCATCTTCCCGACGCGCAAGTGCTCGAATCGGTACTGGGCCAGACTGACGCCTTCGTGGCGATGGGGTCACCCGCCTCGGGCATTGATGGATTCCGTCGCAGTCACCTCGAGGCCCTGGCCACTCAAAGGCTCCTCGTGCGCGCAGGCCATCTGCGCTGCGCCTGCTGGGATTCCCTACAGCTGGTCGCGTTGGTCGGTCACGATGACGGGCTTGCTCGCGAGTTTGTGATGCGTACGCTGGGCGACCTGGCGCACGCTGACGCGGAGCTGCGCCGAACTCTGGCGGTGTATTTACGCGAACAGTCGAACGCTCCCCGGGCTGCGAAAGTTCTTTTTACACATCGTAATACGGTGTTGGCGCGCGTTGCTCGCGCCGAACGTCTGCTCCCAAAAACCCTCAGCAGTCAGAGTCTTGAAGTCGCGGTCGCGCTCGAACTTGCGCCGTGGATCGACTCGAGGGGCGGGTGATGGGTTGTGGATTTTCGCACCTCTTAGCGCCGGCGGCTGGCGCGACGACGTTGTGGCGCGCTGTCATGCTGCGCGGCGCGCAGATGATCGGACATCATTTTTGCCATTGCTTGTCGTTGCGGTTCTGTTGGTAGGGGCACCTCGGTCACCATTTGGCCGACCATGAGGCCGACCGGCGCAGCCCACAGGAGGTCTGCGATCGCACTGGCGTGGGGCGAGCGTGCGCCGATAAGTTGTGCGATGCGTTGCAGTCCCGGTTGAAGCTTGGCGAGTTGTTCTATGCCCAGGGTCGACCGCAGTGATCTGGTGGCGATGAGGATTTCCATGGCCGTCATGCTGGCCGGGTTGAGGAAGGTCTTCCAGGCAGCGTCGGCGAGCGCTTTCATGCGTTCGTCGGTTTCGGCAATGCCTTCGACTTCGTCAGCGAGATCGTTCACCGAGCTCACGAGGGAGGTGATGGCGTGGTCGACGACGGCGGTAAGCAGCCCGTCCCGATCGCCAAAGTGATATTGGACGACCCCGGTGCTCACCCCGGCTCGTTCGATGATGTGCCTGGTGCTGGCAGCGGCAAATCCTTCTTCGCGGATGCACCGGATCGTCTCTTCAATGACGAGTTCCCGCGTGCGCTCGGCACGTTCCTGACTGCGATGTCGGGATTGCCGTGGCGTGATGCGGTTTTGGGGTCCGGCTGTCATCGGTGCGCAATCCCGGGTATCCGACTGCTGGGGGAGCTGTGTCGGTGCATGGCGACGTGGGGTTCTGTCACGTTGCGCCGTGATCGTCGAGACGGCGCGACACCTGCGGTGATCGGTGGCTGCACGCGTCGATCCTATGCGGGTGCCGCAATGCGATGACTGAACGTCGTGGCAGTGCATTCATGTTTGTTGCCGCGGTGCCCGCATGAGGTCAATCCAACTCTCAGTGGGCAGGCGCTTGCTGTCGTCGACAACAAATACGCCGATGCCCCCAGTGTGGTCTTGGAAGAGTCCGTTGGCCGAGTCGTACGTGGCGAGTTGAGGCCGCAAGGGATCGAGTGATCGACCTTCCCCCGAATTCGGCACCCCGGCGGACCGCCAGCCTGCCGGGGCGTCGGCGTTCGGTTCTTGTTGAGGCTGCGGCGGTTGCTGACCGTACGGCGGAACGTGTTGGTCTGCTGGAGGGTCGTAGGGCAGTGGCACGGGCGGAGGACCGGGTGTGGCCGGGGGAACCGGTAGGGGGTAGGGGGCGTACTCGGCAGGCCCAGGCCCCGGCGTCACCCCGGGTGGCAGCTGTGTGACGGGGGGACCCGGGTCGTAGTCGGCGCCGGGCGGAATATTCGGATATTTGTTGGGGGGCAATATGTTCCGCGGGCCGGTGATCGGTGTGTCTTCGGGTACGGCCGGTCCGCGCCAGGCTTGATTGCCGATCGGTACGTAGCCTTGGGGATCGCGGCAGAGAGCTATTGTGGGCGCGCGTTTGCCGGGGAATTCTTGGCAAGGGTAGTTGCGGGCGCCGCGCACCACCACCGATGAGCTCTGGGGCACTTTGCAGTAGAGATCTTTTGGTAGGTCGCGCAAGGTCTGATCCCCGGGGGATCGGATGAGCGTCGGTGGGATGAAGCCGACGTTGCACGGCGGCGGGTCACCCAGTCCCAGTTTGAAGTCGACTTTGACGCCTTCATCGGCGGGTAGCTGTTCTGCGGCGCTGATGAGTACGGCGGTAACGGCGGGAAGGACGACCAGTGTCTGCTCGATCGATTTGTGGTAGATGACCCCGATGCGGCCGAAGTTGGCGAGGTTCGCTGCCAGCATGGGGAACGACGGCCGGATGCCGTCAAATGTGCGTGTGGCCGCAGTTGCGGCTGCCGGCGCGATGTCGAGCAATGATCGCAGTTGCGGGTCGGCCGTGCGCACGTTGGTGGTGAGGCGGGCCAACCGGTCGGCTAGCGCGGTGATGTTCGCGCCGCTGCGCAGCTGAGAGTCAAGGAACGGGCCTATGCGGTCGATCAGGACGGTGGTGTCCTCGCCGTGGGCGCTGAGCTGATCGAGCAGAGTGCTGGCGGTATTGACGAGGCGTGCGAGGTCGGGGCCGGCGCCGTTGAACGCGGCGGCGGTTTCGTGCAGCAGGTCCTTGAGTTTGCTTTGGTCCAGGGAGTCGACCAGACCCTCTGCTTGGCGGAGCAGTCCCGCAATGTCCCCGCTGAGCGTGGTGTGAGAACGGTCGATGATCGATCCGTCGTGCAGTACCGAGCCGAGCGGGCCGCCGGATGCCGGCATGAGATCGACGTATTGTTCGCCGATCGCCGAGACGCTCTTGGCTGAAGCGGTGACATTGGCAGGTATGGCGATACCGGAGTTGAGACGCATGTGCACGTCGACGCTGAGTTTGTCGGTCAGGTCTACCGAGGTGACGCGGCCGACGGTGGTTCCGCGGTAGGTGACGTTGGCGTTGGGATACAGTCCGCCGCTGGCGGCGAAGTCTGCCGTGACGTCGTAGCGTCCGATGCCCAGCGCCTCGGGCACGCGCAGGTAAAAGATGGCCACCGCGCCGACCGCGAAGATCGAAACGACGACAAAGATGGTCAATTGCCATCGAATGAGCCGGGTGAGCATCAGCGCGTGCCGGCCGTGGCGGGGTCGGGTGCGGCGGGTATGGCGAAAGGGTCTGCGGCCTGTCCGGACAGGTTGGCTTGTTCGCCCATCAAAAAGTCAGGGGCATTGAGGATTTCGTCCAGGTGCTTCATGTTCGGGTCCAGCGGCGAGGTGGTGAAGATGTTCTCGCCCAGGCGTCGTTGGGTCAGGTCCAACGTGGCGATCGCGTTGAGGTAGTCCCCGCGCACCGCTTGCTTGATGCCGGTCTGCGGGAACGGGTAGGTCGCGGTGATGGGTAGGGCGTCGATGAGTTCCTGCGCATGGTCAGCTAGCGGCTTGATCACGGCGTAGGAGTGGGTGAGGTCGGCGGTGATGTCGGCTTTGGTTTGGGTCAGGATATGCGAGGCGGCCTCGCTGAAACGCCGCAGCGCGGCGAAGGTGTCGATGATCCGCCCAGCGTTGGCGTTGAGGGTCTGGGTTGCGTCGGGCAGGGCCGCCAATGCGGCGGTCACCGTCGGCGCGTTGGCAGCGAATTTGGCGGCCACCCTGTTGGTCGATTCGATCGCGTCGACGATGTTGTGGCGTTGTCGGTCGACGGCGGCGGTGAGTGTCGCCAGTTGGGGGAGCAGGTTGGCGAATTGGCCGGCATGCCCGGCGGCGGCGGCGTAGGCCTCGTCGGTGATGTCTTGTAGTGCACCGAGATTGCCCTTGTTGACGACCACGCCCAGGGTGGAAAGTACTTCTTCGGTGCTGGGGTAACGACCGGCCCGTTGCGCCGGGATGGTGGCGCCGTTGTTGAGCTCGCCCACCGGTGGCTCGGTTGAGGGCGCGGCAAGTTCGACGTGTTGAGAACCCAGCAGTGAGGTTTGACCGAGGGTGACGGTCGCGTTGGCCGGCAGGCGCACCGCCGAGCTCAGCGATAGCTGCAGAGCGGCGTAGAACGTGCCGTCGGGCCGTTGCGCGACGCGTTGTCCGGAGACGCTGCCGATGGTGACGTCATCGACGAGGACGGGCGAGTTCTGCGGGAGGGCGGACACGTCGGGCAGCTCGACGGTGACGGTGAATGATCCGGTGTCGTGGCCGAGTGTTCCCGGCATGTCGAGCGAGTTGAGTCCTCCGAATTCGCATCCGCTGACCGCAAGGACGATGGATCCGAGCGTCGCGAGCAGCCGCACCGGGCGGCGTCGGGCCGCGGCGGTGCTCATTGGTGCGGTCCCGGTACCGGCGGGGTGGCGGAGAACGGCTGATCGGGTACCGCCGGCATGGCCGGGCCGCCGGGGGCGGCGGTGGTCATGTCGCCACGTGGCGCTGGAGGTCGCGTTGGGTTGGGCAGGAGCAGGGTGGAGAGGTCGGTCGCCGCGGGCGTGGTCGGCGTGGTCGGTCCGGGTAGCGGCTGCCATTGCAATTGCGAAACTGGCGTTTGGGCCTTGGCTTCGGTGGCTGGGGTGTCGTAGGTGATTTGGCCCTTGTACGCGGTGATGGTGTTGATCGGATGGAACAGCACGGGCGGGAAGTTCATCATGATCCGTTTCAGAACCGGGGCCATGCGTTGCCGGCAGATCTCGGTGCGCTTGTAGTAGTCGGGTGTCCCGCCGGCGTCGAAAACCCCGGCGCACAGGAACTGGACGGGATTGGCGAAGTTCGGCAGGGACAAAATGGCGCCGATCGAGCCTTGTGCGGGGTTGTAGATGTTGTAGAAGTTCGCCAGCGCGTTGGGTGCGACATGCAGCACCTGTTCGATGTCTTGGTCGTGTTGGGTCAGCAGTGAGGTGAAGTCGGTCAACTTGGCCACCTGGCCGCTGATGGCCGGATTATTCTTGGCCAGAAAGGATTTGACCTGGGTGAGGGCGCCGCTGAGTGCGTCCAGCGACCGGGCGACATCGGTAGAGCTGTCGGCGAAAACCTGTGACAGAGAGGCGACGTGGTCGGTGAACTGCACGATCTGCTCGTTGCTGCCAGACAGGGCGTCGACCAACGTGCGTAGGTTCTTGATGGTGCCGACGAGATCGAAACGCGAATCGCCCAGGCGCCCTGCCGTTTGGGCCAGTTCGCGCACCGCGTTGCGAAACGATAGGCCGTTGTTGTCGAAGGTGTCCGCAGCCTGGTCGATCGCTTCACGCAGCGGCCCTTGCAGGGTGCCGTTTTGTGGGCCCAGCTGCGACGCTAGTTGGGTCAGTTGATCTTTGACATCGTCCCATTCGACTGGGACCGCGGTGCGCGCGATAGGAATGGTGGTGCGGTCGGCCAGTTTTGGGCCGGTGGTGTAGACGGGCGCCAACTCGAGTGTGCGTGCTGACAGCAGATTTGGCGCCATGATCACCGCGGTGACGTCGGCGGGCACGGGAACGCCGGCACGGACGGTGAATGTCACCACCGCGTGGTCGGGCCGGGGTTCGATGCTGGTGACCGATCCTACTGGCACGCCGAGGATTTCGACCTCGTCGCCGGGGTACAGGCCCACCGTCGATGCGAAGTAGCCGGTGATGGTCAGCGGTGCGGTCCTGGACCACTGCATCGCCAGCGCGCCCGTGGCCGAGCCGAGCAGCACGACGAGCAGAGCGATCACCGCAGAGCGACGGCGCAGGGCGGCGTTGAGTCTGCTCACGGTGATTTCGGCCTCACGATAGTGCGGTCGGTGATGAATCCACGCAAGAAGTCGGCCAAGCTGGCGGGGAGTTTCCCGGGTTGGAAGTAGGAGTCCAACAAGACGGCACCGAGTGTGGGGGGCGGAACACCAAAGACGTTGGCTTGAAAGCCGGGACCGGATCCGACCACTTCCCCCAGCGCGGTGGCGTAAGCGGGCAGCCGCGTCAACGCTTGGGAGATGTGTTCGCGCCGCTCGTTGAGATTGTCCAGAACAAGGTTCAGCTTGACCAAAGCGGGCCCCAGGGACTGTTGGTTGTCTTTGACGAAGCCGGACAGTTGGTCAGCAAGACTTTTGATGCCCGAGATGAGCTGGTCGATGGCGTCGCGCCGGCTGGCCAGTTCCGCGAATAGGGCGTTGCCGTCGGTGATCAGCTGGTTGATTTGGCCCGCGCGTTCGGCCACCACGTGGGACAGGGACGCGGCATGGCGCAGCAGCTGTCGCACCTTGTCGTCGCGCGCGTTGACGCTGCTGGCGAGGGCGGTGATGCCTTCGAGTGCGGCATGGACCTGGGGGGTGGCGTCGCGCATGGCGGCGGTCAAGGTGTGCAGTGCTTCAACGAATTTGGGGTGGTCGAGCTCGCCGACGTTGTGCCCGAGGTCTTGTAAGGCGTTGTTGAGTGTGTAGGGCGTGTTGGTGCGCGCCAGCGGGATAAGGGTCATGAGTCCCGAGCCGCGGGGCGTCAGCTCGATCGAGCGTTGCCCGAGCACCGTGTCGGTCTTGATGGCAACCACGGATTGATCACCGACGCGGATTTTGCGGTCCACGGTGAAACCGACCTTGGCGGCCTGGCCGGCGACGTCGAGTTCAATGGCATCCACGTGTCCCACGGTGTATCCGTAGACCTCTACCGGATTGCCGTCCGCGATGCCGGCGGCATGAGCGAAGTAGGCGGTGTAGTGACGGCCTTGGGGCCAGAACGGCAGCCCGGTGTAACCGAAGGACACCAGCACCAAGCACGTGACGATAGTGATGCCGAAAACGCCGGTACGTAACGGATCTCGGCCGGCAGGATCATTTGGCAAAGTCACACCTTCCGTGATCCGATGCTGGTGGTTTGACGGCGGGCAGCAGAATGTCGCTGCCGGCCGGGCCATTGATCTTGATCTTGACCGAACAGAAGTAGATGTTGAAGAATGAGCCGTAGGCGCCTAATGCGCTGAGGCGCAGGTAGTCTTCAGCCAGCGGTTCAATGGTGGCATTGATGTCCTTCTTGCGGTCATCGAGTGCCGTTGCCAGTGGACCGGAGGCATCGATGATGGCCCGGAAAGGGCGCCTTGCCGTGGTGAGCACATCGGTGAGGTCGCGTTGGGCATCGGCCAACGGCGGCAATGCGTTTGCGATTGGGTCGCGCCCGCGGTTGAGTGCGGTGATCAGCTGCTGAAGCTGGTCGACGCTGGTGCTCAGTTCGGTGCTTTTCTGATCAGCGGCCGACAGCACAGAGGTTAGGTTGTCGATGGCCTGCTCGATGAGGTGGTCGTGGCTCGTGATGGTCTGGGTGAATTCGGCGGTGTTGGCCAGCACGGTCGACAGCGTCGCGCCCTTGCCCTGGAGCAGTTCGATCAGTGCGTTACTGACTTGGTTGACCTTGGCTCCGTTGAGGCCTTTGAGCACGGGGCGCAGACCGCCGAGCAATGCGTCGAGGTCCAGTGCTGGTTCGGTGTTGCTCCGCGGGATCGTTTCTCCGGCACGGAGCTTCCGTAGTTCTCCCGGGCCGGCGAGGACTTCGAGATATCGGTCACCGGTCAAGTTCTGGTAGCGGACCGCTGCGCGGGTGGAGCTGTACAGCTGTTGCCGCCTGTCCACGGTAAAGGTGACCGTGGCGTGGTCGCCGTCGATCGCAATGTTCTTGACCGTGCCCACGGCGACGCCGGCGATACGCACGTCTTGACCGGTCTTGAGGCGCGACACCGACGCAAACTCTGCGTGAAAGGTGTTGGCGGAGCCGAATCGAAACTGGCCGAAGGTGACAATCAGACCGGCCATCACCAGCAGAGCAATGATCAGAACCTGTGGATCCCGGGCGGGCGTGCCTTCCCGGAAGATGATCTGCAAGGAATCCGAATTCTGATCAAGACCAGCGTTGGCGCGCTGGCGGGAAGGCACGCCCGTGCTCACG
>Ga0265327_10004816_pt1 | contig 11710 bp, 12 predicted proteins | sample 41621metaG_FD_202089 | JGI IMG/M metagenome (GOLD analysis project Ga0265327, IMG submission 202089) | Rhizosphere microbial communities from Carex aquatilis grown in University of Washington, Seatle, WA, United States - 4-16-21 metaG | ecosystem: Host-associated > Plants > Roots > Rhizosphere...
CCGAGACCGTCTCCGAGTCGCCGAGTCAGAGCGCCGAAACGACGACCACTGCGCCGACGACCACGACCACCACTACGGATACGACGACCACCACGACCACTCAGCCGACGACTACGACAACGACGGCCCCGCCGACCACCACGACCGGACGCTCAGTGGTGATCCCGATTCCCGGCGGCGGCAACGTCCAGGTGCCCGTTGGCGGTCAGTGAGCCATCCGGATTCCCGGCGGACCTGTGACGCCCTGACGGGTCCTGCCGGGTTTTCCGGGGGAAGCCTCGTTCCATAGGTGACCTGCCGCGCACAGCGCAACGACGAAGGACAGCACACCGATCGGGATCGCCCAGAGGCGACGCGTATCGAGCTTGGTGGCGCACTGGTCGTGGTAGTTGGTCGACTGATTCGCACCGGAACTCATCTTGTCCAGCTCCGCGCTCCGGGTGAGTCGGGGCCCCACGGGCATACCGCAGGTCACCGACTGGGTGGCACCGCCCGTGTCGACTTGAATAGACACCGGTGTGAGCAGGACGGCCATCGCGATGATCGTCGCGATACCGCATACGCCTGAAAGGACTCCGCGTCCGTGCATACCTGGGACGCTACGCCGTCAAGGGCACGCAATGATGGTGATTCGATATCCGAAGCGACAAAAAACTGGACGTGAATTTCAGCAGGCTGAGCTCTTGGCGGTGCGGCAGATCGGTGCCGCCACATTGCGCAGAACCTGCTGCTCATCGGCCTCTGCCCAGGGCGAACCGACAGCACCCGTGACGGCGTTGGTGACGGTCAGCTCGGCCACCGTTCCGGTACCGGGCGGCTCCACCACATACAGCCGGTACTGCGGCTGCTTGCGACCTTGCGCCGGCAGCGTCACCGTGGCCGCATGACCATTGGGCAGGTCGACCACATTGACCTGGGCGCCAACGGCGTTGAAGCAGTGATCCAGCCGTGCGCGCAGCGACCGATAGACGGTCGACGCGTACTGGTCGGTCACCGACGTGTCGCCGGGCCAGTGTGCGATCACCTCCACCGCCGTCCACCCGGAATCATCCGAAGTGACTGTCGAGGAAGCAGATTCGGGCGATTGCGGCAGACTCTCTCCCAGCGAGAAGCAGAGATTCGCTGACCAGAAGGCCGGGCGGTCAACCGACGTTGCGTTGCGCGACAAGGGAGCCCAGTGTGAGACGTGATCCATGGGGACGTCCCGCGGGTTGATCCACACCGAGTCGGGCACAGGCTTCGGATCCGCCGCGGCCGGAGCCGCGATGCCCAGGCAGGCGATCACAGCGATCGCCGGAATTGCCCGCTGCCACCCGCGCATCGTCACAGAAATCCCTCGCTAGCAGGAGCCCTTGCACAGCGGCTGGGCAAGGGCGCGCAGAACCGTCGCGTCATCGACGGGCTTCCATGGCGAGGGCTCGCGGCCGGTGCGGGGCACGGTGACAGCAAGCTCGGAAACGGTGCCCGACTCCGGCGGAACCACGTTGTAGATGTGCACCTCACTGGTGGGGTTATCGCGCTCCTTGCCGATCAGCAGGGTCGCCGCAAAGCCGTACCACGAGGGTGCCGGGCGCAGGTCGACGCTGATGACGTCGCCTACTCCCGGGCAGTAGTTGAGCTGAGATCGAATACCACTCTGGAAGGCCGCGGCCCCATCGGTATTTCCTTCGGGCCACTGTCCAGCCGCCTGCACCACGGATGCCGCGACGCCCGACGCGGCCTGGGTGGCGATGGCCGAGGCCGGAGGAAGGACGTCCGACGACGGGGCGCCGCAGAGCCGCATGCTGAGGAAGGAAGCCCTGCCGGTTGCGGTCGGGTTGGCCGCTGACCAGTGGTATTCGCCGTTCATGGGGATCTCACCGGGGCTGATCCACACGCCCGCGGGCACCGGCCTGGGAGCGGGCCCGGCCGGATTGGGGGTGGGCTCCGCCACTGCCGTCGCCGTGCCGAATCCGGCCATCAGGATTACGGTCGCGGCAGACAGGCGCATCATCATCTGCTCAGTATGCCGGGCGCTCGTGCGCAGACAACTGGGTGAGTATGCCTTCGGCACTGCGGGCAGCCGCTAAGCACAGACGGCTGGTGAACGGATCGTTGAGTGGATACGCGGCCCGCGCGCGCCAGCGTCCCACCGCATCCAGGGCGGCACGCCGCGGATCCGGGCGAGTCTCGTCCAGACCCAGGCGGGCGGCCGGTTCCGTGCCGGAGGCTCCCAGCAGTCTGCGGATGAGCACCGTCTCGTGTTCGGTGAGCGTGGTGGTTCGGGAGGACAACTCTGCCAACAGCCGTAGCTCGTCGAAGGCGTGAGTGTCAGCGAGCAGGGGGTCGATGTCGTCGATCACCGGGCGGCCGCCCTGGACCGGGTAGGACGTCAGCACCTGACGGGCCGAGAGCAGCGCGGTATGAGATTTCAGGATGCCCGCGCGCTGACCGAATTGGTTGGCGATGATGTTGTGCAGTTCCACCAGTCCACTGCGTTCGAGGAGCTCCTCGGCCAGCCCGGTGGCGGTGATCTCGGAAGTGCCCGCGACCCGGATGACGGCCACCGCGATCCGGATACCGAACATCCCGAATCGATGTAGCAGTGCGGCCCGGGTCTGTGGGTCAACCGGAAGCGAATCATCTTCGCGCACAAACCTATCCACAGACAGCAGCGCCTTGGCCAGCACCTGCGGATCCACTTCCGCGAGTTTCTGCAGTGCGATGAACTCCGCTTGCCGCAGTGTGCGGGCGGTCAGCGCCAGCAGCCCGGCGACCGGCACCACGGCCTGACAGATCCCGGTGCGTTCCATCTCGCCGGCGAACCGGGCGGACACCTCACGCGCGGACAGCATCGCGTCGAGGCGGCCCACCCCGATCTCGTCGGCACGCGATACGACGCCAATCACCCCGACAGCTCCCCCACGCTCGCCGCCGACAAGCTTGCCGATCTGGGTGAGCAGGCCGATATCGGCGGCGTTCAGGCTGCGCAGCAGGAAGATCACCGCATCCACCCGGGGCACTCCGTCCTCGGGCACCAGCAGCGCGAGACTGCGCTCTGAGACCTCGGTGGACAGCGACGAAGTCCCTGGGGTGTCTATCAGGGTGATCTCATTCAATTCCGGTGCGGGCCAGTGAACGTCGAGGTCTGCCACCGAGGCCGGGTCCAGCCGGTCGAGTTCGAAGGAAAGGCCGCCGTCACGACGGATCGGGATGTCCTGTCGTACGCCGCTGAACAGATTCGCCGTGACCTGCGGAGCGGCGCCGTGACGGAACCACGCCACGATCCGGGTGGCTTCGGTGGCATCCGTGGGTGCAATGTCTTCTCCGACAAGTGCATTGACCAGTGTTGACTTGCCGGCATTGAGAGTTCCGGCGATGGCCACCCGGATCGGTTCGTCGAGCCGGGCAGCAATACGGCTCAGCTCGTCATGTGGCTCCGCGATCCGCGCGTACCGCGAATCACCCTGGTAGGCGCGCATGGCCTCACCGATGATGACACGGGCCTGCTCGATGGTGCTCATGCGGACGGACGCAGCCCTTCCAGTCCGTCGATATGCGTGTTGACCTGGCGCAGGATATGCAATTGGCGCTCCACCTCACGGGTGCGCGCATCGCGATCCTCGGCCTCCAGCCGCGCCGATGCGATGGCCGCCTGTAGCGATTCGTTGAGCGAGCGCGTGGTCTGGTTGGCGATATCGCGGAAATGGTCCCGGAGCTGGCGCTGCACGAGACGCAGCCGGTCGCGTGATTCTTTGAGCACCACGAAGGACACGTCGTCGAGGAAACGGCGGACGTTCGTCTTGGCCTCACCCCGGATGCGCAGCATCCGGTTCTCCATGTCTTCGTTGTAGGTCTTCTTTCCCAGCATCGCACCGGCCCCCAACGAGATCAGGTTGAACATCCCGAGCCCTGCGACAGTGGTCAGCATGCCGAACATGATGACACCGCCGTAGGAACCACGCAGCCCGGTGATGGCCTTGTGCCCCAACTTGATCGGCTTGGCTTCCAGCTTCGACAGCGACTTCAGGTCACTCAGATCCGCGCCCATCTCGCTGGCCCGCAGCCGGGGCATCTTCACCGAGTCCATGCCAGCGGTGGCGAACGTCTCGGCCACCTGAGCGGCCAGGTGCATCGCCCGCTGATGTGCCCAGACGAAGTTGTTTCCCACCGAGTTGGCCACGGCCTGCTCGAGTTTGGCGCCGACCTCGGCCCAGTTCTTGGTGGGATCGGTGCGGTCGATCACCTCTTCGGTCCGCTGCAGGATCCGCCGGAATCGTGATTGCAGATCGTGCTCGACATCGGTTGACACATCGGTGATGCCATCACCGAGAACCTGCTGCCACAGTGCGGTATGAGCCAGCGCCTCCTCGGCCTCACGCTTACGGCGTTCCAGGTCTGAGGTGAGCTCGTCGCGGCTCTGCGGATCCTGCAGAGCGCTGAGCTCGGCGTCCAGGGTGAGCGTGAGATGCTCCGATGCCGAACCGATCTCGGCGACCGCCTGCTGTCGCGAGCTGGCCTGATGGTCCGCGATGGCATTGCTGAGGAATGTCACCAATGCGGGGAAGTTGGACTCCGCATTGAGTTCCTTGTCGTTGAGCTGCAACGCGTGCGAACGCAGCGCCGAGGACACCGTAATGGCGGGCACGGTGATCTTGGCCTGGTGCAGATGGGCGGAGTTGGCGGCCACCACCTCGCGCCAGTGCGGGTACAGATCAGTCTTGGTGTTGACGATGGCCGCGACGGGGCACAGGTCGAGTGCCTGCTGAATGAAAACCAGTTCGGGTTCGGTGAATTCGGAACTGAGATCGCTGACCATGAGCATGACATCGGCGTCCGGCAGCAGCCCGAGGGTGCTCGACAAGTGCGGCTGACCGAACCCGCCGACGCCGGGCGTATCCACCAGGCACAGACCACTTTTGAGCATCGGGCTGGCAACCTTGATTTCCACCCGCAGCACCTCGCGGCCCTGCGCCTGCGGTGCGCGCTTGAGGTCCTTGCCGATATCGGCCACCGGAATCGGGATGATCTCGGGTTCCCCGGCCAGTCCCCCGCCGTCATATTGCTCGGCAGGGGCCACCACCAGGGCGGCCGAGGGCTGCTCGCCGTAGCTGATAACGGTTGTCACCGAAGTGGTTTCGTCATCGCCCACACGCGCGACCGGCATGTTGAGTAGCGAGTTCACCAGCTGACTCTTGCCCTGCTTGAGCTGTCCTGCCACCACCACGCGCAGCGGACGGTCCACCAGAAGGCTGTCCGCCCGGTCCAGGCGGTCGATCAGATCGCCCCGATCGTTCTCGCCCGCGATCTTGCGCACATGCCCCAGCAGCTCGTTGACGAGCGCCAGCTGCTGCTGGCCGTCCTGCGCGGTGTCCGACACGGTTCCCTAACCCTTCTGGCTCGAAATTCCTCATTACTGTGCCATTTCTTCTGGCCGGCACAGTTCAATCCGGTATCCATGCCGATGCCCCGCACCATTACTGGTGCGGGGCATAGCGCCCGGGGACTAGTGGTGCTCGGTTCCCGGAAGGGTGGTGTGGTCGGCGACCGACGCGTGACCCTGTGCCTGGGCCTGGGCCTCGAATCCGGTACCGGCCGCGCCATGCGAGCCCAACGAAGAGTTGAACGACTCGTTCATCGAGGAGCTGTGCGAAGCGTTGAGCGGGCTGCTCAGCGAATCGTTGATGGCGCTGCTGTGCGAGTTGCTCACCGCGGTGCTGCTGGATGCGGAGTGCGAGGTGTTCAGCGAGTCGTTGATCGCGTTGGTGTGCGAGTTGCTCAGCGAGGTGCCGGTGTGCGCCTGGTTGTTAGACGCGATGTCGGTGTTCACCTTGTTGTGCGACGCGATATCGGTGTTGGTGCTGGTGCTCGTCTGGTTGTGCGAGCCGATATCGGTCTGTGTCTTCACCTGGTTGTGCGAGGCGATGTCGGTGTGGGTGGTGTTACCCGAGCCGATGTTCGTCGAGCGATCGGTGTTGAACGAATCGTTGATGTTGGTGGTGTTGCGCTGCGAGTGGTCGTCCACGACGGTCACGCTCTTGTCGATACCGGCCGAGCCGTGCCCGCTGACGTTGGTGTAATCGCCGCCGACCCGAGTCTGGCTCTGGTCGACACCGACCTTGCTGCCGTGGTCGGCGTTGATGATGTTGCTATCGCGCACATCGCCGTTGACCGCGGTAGATCCCTTGCCGGAGGCGATGGGTCCGGAGTTGCTTCCGCCCACGGCCACCGCACCGTCGCCGATGGCGTTGGTGTCGCGGTTACCGAACTGCAGGTCGCCGAAGCTCAGGTCCAGCAGCGGGCCACGGTTGAAGCTGTCGACGTTGCCGCTCGGGCTCATGACCTGGTTACCGCTCGCGATCGGGTTGTGGCTCGCGAACTCGGTGTCGTTGTGGCTCATGAAGTCGTTGTTGCGGGGGCTGAAGTTGTCCCGGGGGCTCAGCAGAGACGGCGACAGGATGCTCGGGGCATCGGGCTGTGCGGCGTAGTAGTTCTGCAGGTTGCCCGACAGGTCGTTCATCGGGTTGCCGGTGTTGACCCACTGCGACTGGTAGCCGTAGTTGGAGGCCACCGATTCGGCGACGACCGGCATGACCGCACCCACCTGTGCGGCGGTGACGGCCGACAGCCCGGCGTTGGCCAGCGAGGTCTGCGGGTCGGCGACGTAGCTTGCGGCCTGCACGGGGTCGCGGAAGAGGTTGAGGATGAAGTCGATGATGGACATTTGAGGTCTCCTTGGGGGATCGGAGTCAACCGGTTCTGTCCGGTCGAACTGAATACAAACCTACGAACCTGCAAGTGCCCTGGAAACGGGAGAACTTCCCCTTCTCCGCCAATCCCCCATGGGGGTCCGCTGCCGTCCCCATTAGGGGATTAGGGGGCTACTAGGGGTCGGGTTCTCCGGTCGCTCATCGCTACACCATCGCCCGGTTCCCGCCGCTAACGACTGGACGGCCACAACGCCCTGAACAGCACAGACGTGCTAAATACTATCGGCCTTAGTATTTATCTACTATCTTTCCTAGTAGTTAAATACTAAGTCGGTTAGTAGATCGAAAGAGGGAAACCGTGCGGCGAAGCGAGAACCGTCAGCGTGATATCTGGATCGCCGGGGCCCTGGGCGTCGTCATCGTCGTGCTGGCCACGTACCTGTTCTTCGATCACAGCGGCAAGAGCACCGCATCGGTCGGCTCACCGGCGGCCATCGCCCACCACAACAGCCTGGCCCGGCTGCACACGAATGATCCGATGGCACTCGGCCCAATCGATGCGCCGGTAGTGCTGGTCGTCTACTCGGATTACCGCTGCCCTTTCTGCGCAAAGTTCAGCCGAGATACCGAGCCGCAACTCGTCGAGCGGTACGTCAACACCGGGAAGCTGCGCATCGAATGGCGTGATCTCCCGATCTTCGGGGCGCAATCGGTGCAGGCCGCCAAGGCCGGTAGAGCAGCAGCGGAACAAGGCAGGTTCTGGGAGTTCAACCGGACCGTGTATCGGCATGCACCGGATCGCGGCCACGCCGAGCTGACTGACGAGGTCCTCCTCGAACGAGCTCGCGAAGCTGGGGTCCCGGATCTGCCGCGATTCCAGGCAGCGGTCGCGGGCGATCGGCTACTGCCTGCCGTACAGCAAGATATTCAGGAAGCTGTTGCGATCGGTGCGTCTTCGACGCCCGTCTTCGTGATCAATGACCAGCCGGTGGTGGGCGCGCAGCCCTTGGATGTCTTCGTATCGGTCATCGAGCAGGCTCAGCGGTGATCGATGTCGGGGTCCTCGGTGCCCTGCTCGGTGGTGTGCTGGCGTTGGTCAGCCCGTGCTCGGCGATGCTCCTGCCGTCGTTCTTCGCATACTCCTTTGACCGAGCCGGCCTGCTGCTGCGCAGGACCGGGCTCTTCTACCTGGGCATGCTCACCGTGCTGGTGCCGTTAGGTGCGGGCGTGGGCGCGATCGGCGCGCTACTTACCGAATACCGTTCCCAGGTGACAACGGTGGGAGGCCTGCTGATGATCGCGCTCGGTGTGGCGATCATCGCCGGGTTCGGTTTCCGCGTCGGCCCGGCGGCGCGGGTGGCGGCTCGCCTCGACCTGTCCTCGGGCCTGTCGGTCCTGATGCTCGGCACCGTGTACGCGCTCGCGGGATTCTGCTCCGGGCCGATACTCGGGAGTGTGTTGACGGTGGCCGCCATCGGCTCCAGCCCGGTCTATGGCGCTTTACTCATGGCGCTGTACTCACTGGGCATGGCGGCGCCCTTGTTCGTACTGGCATTCGCCTGGGGACGGTTGAGGCTGGCTGACCGACGGTGGGTGCGGGGAACCGAGATCCGGATCGGACGGCTGCGAACCCATTCCACAAACCTCATCTCCGGTGGGATGTTCATCGTGATCGGCATATTCTTTGTGGCCACCGACGGGACGGCTGCACTCGGCGGGATCACCGGCAGCGATACTCAATTCGACATGCAAGCGAGGCTGCAGGACCTGACCTCGCACCTGCCGAACGCGGCCGTCGCGCTCGGGATCGCCTGCGCCGCATTCGCAGTAGTTCTGATGCGTCTGCTGTATCCCCGCACCGCTGCGGCGCGCGGCGCCCGAGACCAAAGTGACAGAACGAGAGAGGACACCGATGACCACACCTAGCCAGAAGGAGACAGCGCGTGCGTGACATGTTCGGCCTCGGCGAGCGGGAGTCGACGATCATGGAGGTGCTGTGGTCCGCGGCCGAACCGGTGACTGTCCGTGATGTCCTGGATCGACTGGAGCGCCCCTTGGCGTACACGACAGTCATGACGGTCCTCGACAACCTGCACAACAAAGGGCACGTCACCCGTGAAAAGGTCGGGCGGGCGTTTCGCTACCGGGCGGCGCAAACGCGCGAAGCCGCGGCCGCACAGATGGTCCGGGAAGTCCTGGCCGCGAGCGGCGATGCCGAAGGGGTGCTCTTGCACTTCGCCGGATCTGCCTCCCCCGAGGAATCCACGGTGCTGCGCAGAATCCTCCGCCGGGGCGGCCTGACATGACCGTCGCCCTGGTGTTGATGGCAAGTGCGGCCCTCATTGGTGTCGCCGGACCGGCATGTCTGCGGCCGACCGTGCGTCCCACACTGCTGCCGGCCGCAGCGCTGGCCGCGTGGCTCGGAGCGCTGATGGCCTTCCTCGTACTCACGGCGTTGTCCGCGATGCTGCTGCTCTTTCCTCACATACTGGACACCCGCGGTGTCACGACGCTGGTGGGCGGATGTCTGAGCGGAACCATCCCGCACTCATCCTTCGGAACCCTTGTTCAGCTTGCGATCTCGCTACTGCCGCTGACCATCCTGGCTCGGGTCGCGTTTGTGGCCGTTCGGTGCCTGCGCGCTGCGCGCCGGCACCGCGCCCGCCACTTCTGGATGCTGCGGGCGGCGACGTGCCGCTCCGGGCAAGTCCATTGGATCGATGACCCCCGGCCGATCGCCTACAGCCTTGGGGGGGGCTCGCGGGGCGGTGGTCGCCACTCACGGCATCCGCAGCCTCGGCGAAAAGCAGTGCGCGGCAGTGATCGAGCATGAATTGGCACACATTCGCGGCAGGCACCACGTGGCCGTGTTGTGTGCCGATATCGCGGCAGCGGCACTGCCGATACTGCCGTTGATGCGCCGTGCGCCGGGAATGGTGCGGCTGATGGTGGAGCTGGCAGCCGACGATGCGGCGGCGCGGGCCCACGGGCCGCGGACCGTGCACGCCGCGCTGCTGGCCATGAGCAAGTCGGGCATGGCCGTGCGTGGCGCACTGAGCATGTCCAGCGAATCGGTGGCGGTGCGACTCATCTGGCTGCGAGCCCAGGGACCCACCTGCCGTGCATCGATAGGACGCTGCCGACTGATGCTCGGCTTCGCGTTACTTCCCACGGCCCTTGCGAGCGCGGTGTTGGTGGCGCTGTTCAGGGCGTACTGCACGTTCTGAGACCCGGTCGGATCGACGAGGAGAGTTCATGGACATTCAGCGCGCCGGTCAGATCGCGCGTTGGGCCGTTCCCACCGGCGCCCGCCTGGTGTTCGGCGTCATCTTCCTGTTGGAGGGGACCCAGAAGATCTTCGGCTGGTGGAGCGGATCACCTACCGGTTCCGGACATCCCGAGCCATTCCTCAACTGGCCGTACTGGTGGGCAGGCGTGTTCGAGCTCACCCTCGGCGTCCTGCTGACAGTGGGATTGTGGACACGAGTGTCCGCGGTTCTCGCGGCGGGAATGATGGCGTACGCATACTTCTTCGAACACCTGCCGGTGCATTGGGAACCCATGCAAAACGGTGGAGCCTTCGCGGCCACATTCTGCTGGGGGTTTCTGCTCCTGGCCCTCGTGGCAGATGACACTCGGCTATCGCTCGACCGTGTGCGCGCCCGCCGCGCTGAGAGCTAGAACTGGTCGATTCCGGGATCGTGATTGATTCCGGCCTGATGGCCAAGGTCTCCATGATCGAAGAACGGATCCTGCAGACCCTCATCGCCGGAACCGCCGGCTCCCAGTTCGGAACCGAAATGCTGGGGCTCGAACCCGGCTGCGTCCAACCCGGACGGGGATGCGTGCAACGGAGCCTGGAACTGGTCGATCGCGGCCACCGCGCTGTCGGCCGATGGACCGAACTGGTCGGGGACGGTGATCGCGTCCTGACGAACGCTCAGGTCCGGTACCGCATTGGTCGCCGCGTGCAGACCCGCATCCAGGCTCGGATCATGCGTAGGCGCGGTGAACGGCGAATCGAACGCCTCGAAGGCACTGGTCGCCGCACCACTTGCCCAGATGTTGTCGGCAGGAATTGCGGTCTGCACCGCATGCGTCAGATCGGTGGCTGCCGGGTTCGCGGCGAACTGCGAGGCCTGTGTTCCCAGGGCGGCCGGTATCGACTCGCTGACCACCGGAATCAGCGCGGAGACATCGGCGGGCTGGACTCCGTCCAGGTGCGCATCGGCAATGACTTGTTCGGGATTGGCCGCGTATTGCGCAGCCATATCCTGGTCACGGACCAGTGCCATGACGAAATCCAACAGGTTATTGCCCATGTCTGCGATGGTAGGAGCCATCGGGAACCTCGGCTACGGGGCGCGACCCGTTTCCCACCAGTGCCCGTTGGGGGACGCGCGTTAGGGGATATGTCGTCATTAGGGGGTGTGACGACCGTCATCCCCTACTGTTGGGCTGCGGGGTGAAACGCCACAGCGCCGCAAAACGAACGGATAGGTATGGCCAACGCACTGGGACTGTCGATCGGCGCCACTCAACTGGTCGCGACAGCCGACGACCCGCAGAGCCAACCCGTGGTGCGCAGTTCGATCCTCACCCTGCATGAGGACGGTCCACCCGAGGTTGGGGTACCGAGCCATCCAGGTTTGACGCTCACCGGATTCGTCGGCAGGGTCGGCGACCCCGTCGGCATCGTGGCGGCGGATGGATCGGTTCACCGGGCCGAATGGGCACTCACCGAAGCCATGCGCGTACTGATCGCCGACGCGGCCTCCGCTGCCGAATTCACCGCGCCTCCGGCACTGTCCGCCTCAATTCCCGCGCATTGGAGCCCGCAGACCGTCGCCACGCTCCGGGACGCGATCGACCGCGTACCCGCCCTCGCTCCCGGCGGTCGGCAGCTCAAGTTGATCCCCGACGCGCGCGCAGCCCTGGAGTCGCTGGCCGCGGGGCCGGGAGTGCCCGACCGCGGTGTCGTGGTGGTGTGCGATCTCGGCGGCTCGGGTACCAGCATCACC
>Ga0265327_10004817_pt1 | contig 11708 bp, 11 predicted proteins | sample 41621metaG_FD_202089 | JGI IMG/M metagenome (GOLD analysis project Ga0265327, IMG submission 202089) | Rhizosphere microbial communities from Carex aquatilis grown in University of Washington, Seatle, WA, United States - 4-16-21 metaG | ecosystem: Host-associated > Plants > Roots > Rhizosphere...
CGGCAGAACGGCGGGACCGGACTCGGACTGCCGCTCGTCGACTCGCTCGTGCGGCTCCACGGGGGCACTCTCGATGTCGAGAGTACCGTCGGCGTGGGGACCACCGTGACGGTCCGGCTGCCGTCTCTGCAAAGCGCCTTCCTCGCGGCAGCGTCATAGCGCGTAGCGTGATCGAACCCCTCGAATAGAGTCTGCGCCGACTTCTCGGACGGTTCGTGGTGATTGCAGATCGAAGGTCAATGTCCGGTCCAAGGGATGAGATCCCTTAAAGAAGGGAGCCAGGCAGGCTCCAAACGGCGGTAAGATGCCGGTCACCTTCGGTGCGACCTGCCAGACGCTGACGTGCTCGGCACCCCAACGCCTCCGCACAAGAGGACTGCCACGGGGCGCGTCGTCTTTCGGCAGAGGGTGGCGTGGGGAGGCATGAATCATGTTCACCGACCATGTTCATGAAGAGTTTCCCGTCGGCCGGCGGCATGTCGTCTGCGGCGGCGGCGCAGCATTCTTCGGCGCGATGATCGCCTCGCTGCTCGGCGGTACGAAGCCCCTGCGGGCGGAACCGGTGTCCGGGGCGCTGCCCGAAATCGACGGTCTGGCGGTCCGAGTCGTGACCGACAGCTATCAATTCGCGGTCGCGCCGAGCCGGAAGCTGGACGACGTCGACATACAGCATTTCGGCTGGGGCATCGGCGGCGACAAGCCGCCCGGCAGGACGCTGATGAGCGAGTTCGGTCTCTCGATGCACGTCGAATCGCGGCGGGGGACGGAGGTCCGGAACGTGCTCGTGGATTTCGGCTTCACGGCGGACGCGCTGCTCAACAACGCCGATCTCCTCGGCGTCGATGCGGGCGCGCTCGATGCGCTCGTGCTGAGCCATGGTCATTACGACCATTTCGGCGGCCTCGTCGGCTTCCTGCGGCAGCACCAAGGCAAGCTGAAGCCGAAACTGCCGCTCTATGTCGGCGGCGAGGACTGCTTCTGCTCGCGCGAATGGACGGCGCCGCCGGTGCGCGGGAACTTCGGCGCGCTCGACCGGAAGGCGCTGGAGCAAGCCGACCTCGCCGTAACCTACGCCGAAGGACCGTCGCTCGTCGCCGATCACGGCTTCACCACCGGGCAGATCGGCCTCGACAGCTTCGAGAAGCTGCTGTCGCCCACCACGATGAAGATCGGCGTCGATCAGGGAGGCGTCGGCTGCTACGCCGACAAGCTCCCGGAGGAGGAGCGGACGAAAACGGTCGTGCCCGACCAGTTCCGGCACGAGATCGCGACCGCCTACAACCTGAAGGGACGCGGGCTCGTCGTGCTGACCTCGTGCAGCCATCGCGGCGTCGTCAACGCGGTCAGGCAGGCGCAGGCCGCCTCCGGGGTCGGGAAGGTGCACGCGGTGATCGGCGGCTTCCATCTCGCGCCCTACAAGGAGGATTACGTGCGCGAGACGGTCGCGGCGCTGAAGGACATCGACCCCGACTACGTCGTTCCGCTGCATTGCAGCGGCGAACCGTTCTTCGAGATCGCCAAGGCCGAGATGCCGGCGAAGCTGCTGCGCTCCTACACGGGAACCCGGCTCGTCTTCAACGCCTGACCGCGAGTGGTCGGCCGTCGGATGGAACGCAGCCGGGGGCGCCCGGCGTTGGAATGGAATATTCGGTGGAGACCGACGGAGGCCGACCATGCCCTTCGATGGTGTCGAACCCCTTACCGCGCCGGGATCTTCATCTCCTGCCGTTTCCGTTGCGTCACGCTGGCTGGCGACTCTCGTCGGGCAAGCGCTTGCGGCTAAGCTTTTCCGGGGCACCTCGGAGCGCGACGCTGACGTCGCGGTGCGCCTGTTGGAGCGCGCCAGGAGATTGATCGAGCGCCGCGAACGCTGGGTGCAGGGCGCCTATCAGACCTATTACGGTTACTGCGCGGTCGGTGCGCTGCATGCGGCATGGCGATGGCAAAACGAAGGAGCCGGGTACGCGATCGCCTACAGACTCCTCCACAATGTCGCGACACTGTGCGGCTTCTCCGGCATCGTCGCGATGAACGACGCCTCCTCTCACGAGCACGTGCTGTGGGCTTTCGACGAGGCAATCGCGGTGGCACGCAGGGCAAGCGCCGACGCGTCGCCGCCGCACGCCTCCAACGCTCCGGCGTTCGTCCCTACGGGAAAAATCGCCACTTGGTGATCGGCCGAAGACCTAATCGATCTCACCTGCGAGCGCGATGACGTCATCCGGAGAACTCGCCACGGTACGTTCGGCCATGGCGGGCTTGGCGCCCGCGTACTCCATCCCGGCCGAATGTCTCACGCTCTGAGTCTCCGACCGGTTGGTCGCGACGCACGCGGCGTTCACCAATACCCGGTCGACGCGTTGCACCGCCGCGTCGATCTCGGGCGACCCCGCAACTTCCAGGATGCGAATGGCCTCACGTGCCTCCGGCGGCAAGCGCGCGAGAAATCGCCGGAGAGCGTCCGCTTCGCTCAGCATGGCTCACCTCCTGTCAGCGCGAACAGATGACGGCGCCGATCGTTCTGGCGACGGCGTATGAGGGGGCGTGATGTCAAAAAGGGAGCTTGCGGAGGCGGACGGCGGCTTCAAGCCGCTTGGCGGCCATCGCTCGCCGGCCGTCACGCGCACAAACATATTCCCGTGTGAAACGGGCCGGCGTATCTGCTGTTTCGACGAAACCTCGATTCAGCGGAGCCCAGATAACATGTCGACTTATGGCGGCAACGCCGCCCCGCCCCAGCGCGTATCCCCCGCGTCCTCCTCGTGGGTGGATCGCCTCGCCATCGGTATGCAGGATCCGCTGCTCCTTCTCGCCCGCGTGTTGCTCGGGGCGATCTTCGTCCAGAGCGGGTTCGGCAAGCTCACGAACCTTGGCGGCTTCATCGGAAATCTCGCCAGCCAGGGCGTGCCGGCGCCGTCGGTGTTCGGCACGATCGGCGCGTGCGTCGAATTCTTCGGCGGCCTCGCCATCGTGCTCGGCGCATGGACGAGGGTGGCCGCGGTCCTGATGGTCGGGTTCACGGCCGCAGCCACCCTCATCGCGCACCGCTACTGGGCCGCGCCGGACGCGCAACGCACGGCGCAGCATATTCAGTTCATGAAGAACCTGGCGATCATCGGCGGGTTCGTCGGCCTGATCGCCGCGGGCGCCGGACGCTTCAGCGTGGACGCGTTCCGGCGCCGCGATCGGCGGTAAACTCGCGCGGCGTAGCGCGGTGCAGGGGCCGCCACGTCACGGACGGCGACGTGGCGGCGGCACACTCGCGAACCCGGGCTCTCTGTTCAGGTGGCGACCCAGACCACCGTCGCGACAAGGGCTGCGGTCCAGGTCAATTGCGCCGCAATAAGCGCGCTCAGAAGGGACAACTCGACCAGACGATTCATTGGAGCCTCACACCGTCAACGTACGCGTACATCTGAACCGGGGACGATCGAAACACAGGTTAGTCCCGGTTCCTCACCGATGAACGTGGGCGGGTGCGAAGCCGTTTCGCTGATGCAGCAAAATATTCTACGTCGGCGGCAATGCCGGCCCGCGCGGCCCCGTACCGCGGGAGACGGCGAACGGCCGGACACGGCACGAGCTGCCGCTTGCCATCGGCCGGAGCGACGGCGGCCCGAAGCTCGCGCGAAGAGACGGTGTGCGACGTCCGATCCGGCGGCAACGAAATGGTAATTCCGGCGCTCGATGCTTGCGTGAGGCGGACCTTCAGCGAGAGCACCCGTGGCGTTCAGGCATCTCGGTCGTCGCGCGTATCCTGCGAATACGCTCATCTTCGAGGAAGGCGAGCGAGGCGAACATGCGTACATCATCGAAACCGGCTCCGTCGAGATCGTCAGACGAACCGAGCAGGGCGTGCACAGCGTCGGCGTGATCCCGGCGGGCGGGATCTTTGGGGAGATGGCGCTGATCGACGGCGCCCCGCGGATCGCTGGCGCTCGCGCGATCGAAGACACCGTCTGCACGCTCGTTCCACGGTACGTCTTCGAGGAAAAGCTGAAGGGCACGGACCCTTTCGTCGTGGCGTTGCTGCGCATCCTCCTCGCCAACGCCCGCACTGCGACGGCGTCTGCGAAGTAGCTTGCGCCGCTTTCCTGGTTCGTTCGGTGAAGCATGTCGAATGGTGGAGCGCCGGAACAGGGTGGGGCGCCGGAGTCAGCGCCATGCGATCTCGTAAAGCGCAACTGGCTGCGCGAAGCCCTTCAGCAGGCGAAGGCCGCACTCCACGCATTTGGACCGATCGGACATCAGGTCGCGAACGGTGCCCGAGACGAGGATGGCGCCGGCATCGGCGTTTTGGCAAATGCGAGCCGCCAGCTGAACTGTAGCGCCGAACATGTCGTTGCTGTCCTCGACCGGTTCACCGGCATGCAGGCCGATCCGCACCCGCAGCTTCTCCTTGCTGCCGAGATTGAATGCCTCGAGCGCCTGCTGAATGGCGCGGGCGCAACCGACGGCCGCGGCCACGTTATCGAACGACGCCATGATGCCGTCCCCGGTGTGCTTCACTTCGCGGCCGCCGGTTCCCCTCAAGGTGCGCCGGACCAAGGAGTCGTGAGCGCGCACCATTTCGAGGGCACGGGCGTCGCCAAGTCGCGCGGTCATGCCGATGGAGTCGACGATGTCCGTAAACATGATCGTGCGGAACGCCGGATCGACTGCGCCATCCGACCTCACGCTCTTCGGCGCCGAATCTGCGACGCGCCCGAGGAACGCCTCAACTGCCGACAGGTCGACAGCGATCACGTCGGCCGCGACGTGCCCGTGAGCCTCGGCGTGCACGCGCATGGCCGTGCCGATGTCGGGCGCATCGATCAGGCAAAACGCGGTCCCGCGGGCCTCGTCGAACCAATAGGTCAGGAAGCGCACGTCATATCGCGCCTGTAACGCCAAATCCTTTTGATGCGCATCGGCGATATCGGCCGCGGTGATGCCTTCGAGGTCGTGTCGATCCAGAAAAATCGGCATTGCTGCTCCCCTCCGCGGTTGTCTCCCGCGCCCAAGATTACTCCTGTCGGTCCGACCAGGCCTGGAAAACCCGCACTCCCGGTCAGCCACTCCGGATCGGGTGCCGGCAGTGGGAGTGACGCATCGGCGATTCATCCGCGAGGCGATCGTGAGCGCCCCGCTCTTTGGCATCTTGGCAGCCTCGCCCGCACCCTGGGGCCGGACCCGTGCGACCGCGACCACAGGGACGGCCGGCCGTTTTCGACGGTGTATGGGGACGCCGGCGCGCAACCTAACCGAGTGCCGCGTGCCGGTGCTCTACGGACTACAGACAGCTGCAAGAGAACCGCGAGGAACGATCACGGCGCTGAGTTCTACTTGCGAAAGCGTGCCGGTGGCTGAGGGTTGTTCGCGGCGTTCGTGTCGTGCTTCGACAGCCGCGTGATCAAACCGCCGCCGACCAGCGGCTGCAAGTCCGCTTCGAGCGCGTCCGCCACCGCCTTCGCATAGACCTCCTGGCCCTCGACATAGAGCGTGAAGGACTTGACGTATTTCTCCTTCTTCGCCGGATCCTCGATCGTCGCTTTCGTCCATGTATAAAGCGGATAATGTGCCGCACCCTCTGCCTCGGCCGCGGCGACATAGTCCGCGAAGGCATCGTACTGGCATTTGATCGTCGCGCGACGCTTGGTCAGGATGTCCGCCAGCGGCTTGAGCGCCGCATTACCGGGATCGCGCCGCGCCATTTCCGCGAACGCGTCCGCGAGGTAGATTCTGACCTGATACGCCCACTGCTCCGCCATCGCTGATCTCCTTCGGCCGTGACGCCGCTTCGGCGCTGCCGCCGCGCACAGGTGCGCCCTTGATCTGCTATAGGTGGATCGCGCAAGCGCATCTTGTAGCTCGCGACACGACGCGGTGTGCATACCGAACTGATTGCATGTTCTGGAAGCGCCGCCTGTCCGAATACGGGAGATGAGGAACTACATAAAGTTCCTGAAGTCGTAGACCGTGTCGACGATATTTGGGTTTTGCTGGATGATGGACGCGAAACGGCTCGAGTAAACAAGTGTTACTGGTAGCTTTTTGTAAAGCGTGTTGTTGTTCCAGTCCATCTTCGTCAGTCCGAGAATGCCGGCGCACGTTTCATGCCAGCCACCGGCACCCGAGAAGCGACGAAGCAGAACTGGCGAGGGCACCGGCTTCAGCGTGCCTTCCTTGTAAACGTCCCGGTTTGCGCGCTGGACGTTCACCCCTGCCACGCTTCCTTGCGTCCAAAGCAAGGCTTCGTTGTACTCGATAGGGAGATAAGTGCCGCGCTCTACTGGATACCCCATAGGTTGTGGTGGGGAACTTGAGTCGAACCGCACTCCCTTCCATTCCACATCTTTGATGATTTGCACGAGTTCGACCGCAGTGCCGTCCTTAAAGCTGTCGAGTGCACCGAGTATCTCCTCCTCCTTGTACGGCGTGTTCTTCTGGATCGTCACCTTCTTCGGCACGCGCCCGAGATGGCCGCCCTGGTAAATGTTGAGGCTGCGTGAAAGCACCGACTGCATTTCATAGTAGGAGAGGTATGGATTGTTGCGCCCGTCCTGAGTGAACTCCTTTGCGTCATATGCGACAAACCGGAAACCTAAGCCATTTGGATCGAATACCTGGCTGCAGCAGGCGGTGTAGGCGGTCCCATCCGGCCGAGCTTTCATCGCATAGCTGAGGCCGATATAAGCCTCGTCGCTGGCCAGCCCAGCTAGCTTCCAGGGGACACCGCCCGCCTTGGAGTAGAGCGCGACACTCAGACCCCACAGGACATTTGCGCGACAGCTGCGCTCGAAACTCGTTTGGCGGATGATCTGGACCGGAAGATTTGACGGAGCACAGTAGGCTTTCAGATAATCATGGAAGTCGAAGTCCTCGCCCTCAAAACATGCGCCCCATATCGGCGGCAGGTAAACCAGCGCGACATCAAATTCCGAGCGGACGAGTGCAAGGCCGGCGATCGCGTGAAATAACTCAGTCGCCAGCCGAGCCTTGTTGCCAGCCGCAGCATGTGCGTCGAGACTGGATGGCAATTCAATCGTTGTCCGATCCGACAAAGGTGTGATCGGGATGCGGAACAGCGGCTCGAAACCGGGATAATCTGGATAATAGTTCAGCGCCTCGCGCGGCTTCGCAGAGCGCCCGAGTTCATCGACAAGGCTGCGCAATCGAGCGAGATCGCTATTCCTCGCAACCAGAGCAATCCGCAGTCGGGCAGGCGCTCCAAACCGCAGCCCGTAAGGCCCGCTATTGATCAGGCCGACCAGCGGATGCTTTGCTCTGGATCTGTTGTGGAATATGAGCTCGGGTTCAGGCAGCCGTGTATAACCGGCGAGCTTCGAAAGCTGTCCGGTCACGCCTGGAGCCTGTACGCGAAGGCTGTTTGGCTGCCGATGGAGAACACGGGATCGTTCGCAGGATCGCCAGTTCCAAAGGCGCTAATCGACACGTCCGTGCGGCGCGCATTCGATCCGATCAACCCTTGGACCCAAGCATCAAGAAGAAGATTGAATTTACTGTTGAGGCGGCCCTTTCGACGCTCGTCGAGGTACTTGGTGGCAATCTCGCGTGCTCGCGGCGGCCAAACCCAAATATCCGGATCGAGGACAGCCCAAGTTTTTCCCTGCTTCTGAGCGATCGAAACTCGCACCGCTTCAGCCCAAAACACCTTGGCTTGTTCGGGGTGCTCTTCGGTCACCGGTGCAAAAAGACCAGGGATTTCACCGGACAGCTTGCCCACTGCCCGAAAGATTGGGTCGAGGCTGGTCTTGTCCTCGGCGTGTGGATCAACGATCACGATCGCGCATGAGCGGCGTGTCCGCGAAAGCAAAGGACGGTCTCGCGTGAGGGCGGTCGCGAGTGCGTCCTCGAAAAAGCCCTTGAGATGCAGGTTCTCTGGTGCGGTGAGGTCGGTAGAAAGATCTTGTTCCACGATCTCGACGAGATTGTTGCCGAATGCCTTTTCCACATCTGCCCTTGGCCCCCAGCACCAGATCTCGTCGGCTTTCGTAAATATGAGACGGGGGTCCGTGTCGCGTTGCAACTCACGAAGCTCACGCCAGTCGACGGGACGCTTGACGCGCACGGCAAGACACTTAGATGGAAGGGAACGAATTGGCAGCGCGTTGAGCCGAATGAGCGGTTTGGTGTTTCCGGGTGCAGGTACTGAGATGTGAACTCGTGCCGAAATGCTACGCCGCACCTTGCTGTCGAGTTCCGCCGGCTTGTTCGGTAGATTGCGCCAGAGCCTAAGCATAAGCGCATCAAATGTTTCGATCGCAACGATGTACGCCTTTACGCCACGGGCTTGCGCTGCGGCGATGAGATCAGTTACAGCAGGAAGGACCGGTGCCCCCTTGACCGATGTCCAGAACAGTCCATTCGGAAAAGGGGTCGGTTGCTCAAGTGCAGTCCTGAAAAGTTCCATTACGCTAGAATCGCGCCCGCTATAGCCGGCCACGATGAAGCCGAAACGACCGGCGGCGCTCTGCATGCATAGCCCGAGTTGCCGATCCTGATGTGCCAAATCTGCAGACAGGTTTTTGACGCTGTCATATCGAAAGTCGCCGTGGAGCTTGCAGTAGAGCGGGAACTCCTCGTTGTTGAGCGCCTGAAGGGCGGCAATCGATCCTTCCAGGTGATAGGCAATTATTGATCGTCCGCTTACGTCCGCATAGGCGCGTTCGACAACACTGTCGAAATTAGTCGTGAACACAACCCGCGTCAGGCCAGCCGCGAGCAGCGCGCCCATCGCGCGGTTGCCGACGGTCAAGGTCACGCGGTCCTCTGCCAGAATCGCGCGAAGATAGGCGCGCTGTCGTTCTCTATCTTCGCCGAAAATCTTCTCGAAGTAGGTGGTGTACTCGGAATCAGCCCAAAGCGGAGGAAAGCCGCGCGAGTCCATGAAGCTCTGAATGCGCGCCTGGATCGCTTCGTTCTGCAAATCTTGTTGGGTGATCTCTTGGTTCTCCTCACGCGCATAGTATCGGCGCTTGAGGTCCCAAATAATATCGGTGGCGGTCGGCAGACCTGACATACGCGACGCGCCTGCACCGAGAAACCACGCGAATGCTTGCGGTCGAGACGCGAATAGCCCAGTGAACTCGCCTTGATCCATCATCGACACGTTTGGAGAGCTCAGAGAGTCCGGCAGCTTTGCTTCCTGCACAGCAGCCCTACCCGACCGCCGGCCCGCAGCAACTTAAGCACGCAGGCCCGCTGGGCTGCGGCCTGTTCGATCGCCATTGTGAAAAATCCTCGACTTCCGCTCCAAGTACAGAGATCGTATCACAACCTCAAGGAGAATCACAAACCCTCGTAACCAGAGCGGCGGTGGTCACGCAGTCTTCGCAACGTTCCGAACGCCACGACGTAGAGCGGATAACTCGCCCTCCTTCTTACTTCTTGCCTTGATGACGAAGAAGGCGGCGTTGGTCCGTCATAATACGTCGTGGGCCTTGCTGTGGGCTTTCTCAGGATGTTCACCCTCAAGCCCAAGAAACTCCCGAGTGCAGGGTGAAGGACGTCGCGTCATCATCCCGTACCCGATTGCCTTGTTTCCTTGTTGGACATAAACTCTCATCCGCGACGCGGTTGCGCCGCCCGCTCTTTGACATCGTGAATAGGCTGCCGGGTCCGGACGACAGGTTCGGAAACAGGAGAAAAACAGGACGGGAGCAGGAAAGAAACAGGTACAAAAACAGGAGAATTCCCTGTTCCCCTACCTGTTTTTTGGTTGAGGAACCGGTTACAAGGTATTGAAAATGTTGAAGGTCGATTCCAGCAGCTCGTCGGAATCTCCTGTATTTTTGAAATGGCCGGGTGAAAGCGATACCGGATGGCCGCTCCCGCGGCGGTCATGCCGCCTGCAACCGGCTCGCCGACGCCTGCTTGTTAGCGCTAACATCCGCCTTGGACAGGCCGGCGAGGGGAGGGGAGCCGAACCGCTCCCCGTCCCGCGCCGTTGTTACGCCCGTCCGTAGGTGTCGTTGAAGCGGACGATGTCGTCCTCGCCGAGATAGCTGCCGGACTGCACCTCGATCAGGTGCAGCGGGATCTTGCCGGGGTTCTCCAGCCGGTGCGCGGTGCCCAGCGGGATGTAGGTCGACTGGTCCTCGCGCAGCAGGATCTCCTCGGTGCCGCGCACCACCTTCGCGGTGCCGGAGACGACGACCCAGTGCTCGGCGCGGTGATGGTGCATCTGGAGGCTGAGCTTGGCGCCCGGCTTCACCATGATGTGCTTCACCTGCACGCGGTCGCCGTTGTGGATCGATCGGTAGGTGCCCCAGGGGCGGTGCACGGTGCGGTGCGTCACCAGCTCCTCGCGGGACTGGCTCTGCAACCGGGCGATGATCCTCTTCACGTCCTGCGCCCGGTCGCGCTTCGTCACCAGGATCGCGTCCTGCGTCGCGACGACGACGAGGCTCTCGACGCCGAGCGCGGCGATCATGCTGCCGTCCTCGGTGCGCAGGTAGCAGTTCGTCGAATCCTCGGCGATCACGTCGCCGACCGCGACGTTGCCGAACTCGTCCTGGTTGCTGACCTCCCACAGCGCGTCCCAGGAGCCGACGTCGTTCCAGCCCATCGTCACCGGCACGATCGCGGCGCGCTCGGTATGCTCCATCACGGCGTAGTCGATGGACTCCCCCTTGATGGCGCCGAAAATGTCCTTGTCGAGGCGCAGGAAGTCGAGGTCGCGGTTGGCGAGGCGGAGCGCGTCGCGGCACTGCGCCACCATCTCCGGATGCAGCCGCTCCAGCTCGGCGACGTAGAGCGCGGCCGGGAACAGGAAGATGCCGCTGTTCCAGTAATGGTCGCCGCCCGCGAGCAGCCGCTCGGCGCGCGGCCGGTCCGGCTTCTCGACGAAGGCGGCGACGCGGAAGCAGCCGTCGATCTCGCCGAACGAAGCGCCCTTGCGGATATAGCCGTAGCCGGTCTCGGGCCGGTCGGCGGTGATGCCGAACGTGACCAGCGCGCCGCCCTCCCGCGCCGCCGCCGCCGCGGTCGCGACCGCGTCGTGGAACGCCGGCACGTCGCGGATCGAGTGGTCGGACGGCATCAGCAGGATCAGCGCGTCCGGGTCGCCTTCGGCGGCGCAGAGCGCGGCGACGCAGGCGGCCGGCGCGGTGTTGCGGCCGACCGGCTCCAGGACGATGTGCTTCGGCGCCTGGCTGCCGGCCTGCCGGATCTGCTCGGCGATGATGAAGCGGTGCTCGTCGTTGGCGACGATCAGCGGCGGGGCGAACCGCGCCGGGTCGGCGACGCGGAGCACCGCCTCCTGGAGCAGCGTGCGCTCCGAGGTCAGCGGCAGGAGCTGTTTCGGGAAGAGCGCCCGCGACATCGGCCAGAGCCGCGTGCCCGACCCGCCGGAGAGGATGACCGGGACGATCCTGCCGCCGCTGCTGCCGACGCCGCCCGATGCCGCCGCCGCCTTGCCCATGTTCGTCTTCGCCATTGCTGCCTGCCCGTCCTGCTCGCTCTATGCGCCGCACGTGAGAATAAAGGTTCGTCCTTGCGGGAAACTTTACGGCGGCGCATCGGCGGACGCCACCGCCCTCGATCGCGGCGGCGGCGGAACCTGCTGGCGCCCGCCGCCGCTGGCGACCCCGACCAGGAAGCCCAGGCCCCAGCAATGGTGCATCACCGCGAAGGCGGCCGCGGCGAGCAGCACGCAGGCGCTGCGCTTCTTGAGCGCGCCGTAGCCGGCGACCGCGGCGAGGCAC
>Ga0265327_10004818_pt1 | contig 11707 bp, 12 predicted proteins | sample 41621metaG_FD_202089 | JGI IMG/M metagenome (GOLD analysis project Ga0265327, IMG submission 202089) | Rhizosphere microbial communities from Carex aquatilis grown in University of Washington, Seatle, WA, United States - 4-16-21 metaG | ecosystem: Host-associated > Plants > Roots > Rhizosphere...
GGACGGTATCATTGAGGTGTTCTTCGCTAAGATATATAAAAGCTTCGACTACAGAGATCACATCAAAGAGATAGCTGGTGTGATTAAGGGGGTGGACGCCTATTTCTCAGCTGATAGCGGTCCGTCACCTGATAGAGGTATCGAGCTTTGTCAGCTCGTAGGGTCCCCCAAAGGCTCTTTAGTGCAATATACGGCCTCTAACTTCATACAACGCTTCCACGCCCCTGCTGGAGCGTACGACTGGCGTCAAACGCGTTGGCAGCTACATCGCTCCGACACTCTCACCTATCTCATTAAAATGATTAAGCAAGGTAAAATACTTTTCCCTTGTTGGGAAGATATGTCAGAGCTGATGCAGGATATCCTCAATGTATTTATTGAGGTCAAGGAGGGACAGCTTCGCCAAGAACTTCGCTACGACCACAAGCCGAGTAATCCTGACGATTTTATACACGCTTTAAACTACGCCGTATGTACCCTAATGGTAGCCGCTGGAGACCCCTTACTTAAAGGAGCCTCCAGCTCTGCTAGTGATGATGTGTCTTAGCTACGGTCGTATTTACTTAATCCGTAGGTATCGATGATATGACGGATGTCGTCTGAATATCTTGAGCTAGGACAATAGCCGCAGCTTAGAATCTCTTCAACAAAGTCTAAACCATTGTGTTCACCGAAGGCTCTACGATACCTAGGCTTTGATAGGAATTCCGCATAACCAATGAATCCCGCTTTCATAGAGCCGTATGCTCGATATCTAATACCGTCTCTAGGGCTTCGTATTTCACTACCTCCCCAGTTAAAGGCTTTAATACCAAAGTAGTTGTTACCTTCTCTGGCTAGATAACTTCGACCATAGTTTGACTCGTAAATAGCCATGGCAATCGTAGCGCTAGCGGGAATACCGTATTGCTGCTGGATCATCCTGGCGTATACCCTGGCTTGAGCGATGAATTCACCTCTCTCACCACCTACTAGTACAGGGCCGTCTTTAGTCTCTAATGGATAACCTGCGTCATCCGAATGATGCTTATGTTTAGTCTTAGCGTACACAGGCTGAGCGATAATCAGCGCTAAGGCTAAGATGGTGTTGGATACTATGTTTTTCATAGTAAGCTCCTTTCTTGTTTGTGTTAACTCTTCGGTAGTTTATTTACGTACTGAAGAACAATGTCCGTACGGGCATCAAACAGTTCAGATATAGCGGAATTTTTTTCCGTATCGTCTGACTCGTTTGTATTATGAGGCATGATTGCCGTAGGAAATAACTTTGGGGCTTTAGAGAAGCCGTAGTCATAGAAGACCTTACCTGCATATAGGTTAACATCGTCGTCATAATGTATGACTTCGTGCTTAATAAGGTTGGCTTCTACCAAGCCTATGATTAGCTCTTCTGACTCTAACGGGTTTAACTCGTCCAAACTATCATGTTGGCTATTAGCCAGATGGCAGACAGATTCAAATACCTTCCACTGAGACTCAAAATGGTCTGTAGTGAGGATAAGCATAGCAGCCTGTATCTTGTCGGCCTGAAGGTCAGATAGCTCGATATCGTATTTATGTTCGATATCTTGTCTAAGCAATTCTGCCTCATCTTTGTAACACTCGGGACCGAAGTCCTTGGTGATAGCTACGAGCAAGGCTACCAAAGGTGCCCTCTCGTCGATGTAAACATTCTTAAACATGTATGTTATTTTACCTATAGTATTGAACCGGAGCAAGGGTTAGATTGCTCCGGTTGTTAACTAGGTTAAATGTTAACTAACATGTCCAGTATTGCCTGAGGACGGAAAACTCTCCTCAGGGTTTGAAGGTTTAAACACGTTAGGATCGTAGTTCATGTTAATCCAAAGAGGGGGTCGAGAAACACCAATGGGTACGTTGGGCGCGGTTGACAACGTTGGAGCTGTTGCGGGTGTTTCAGCGAACTCTAGCTCCTCGGGCTCTTCCTGTTTAGTGAGCTCTACAGGTTTAGAGGTAATTGGACGGTTAAGTTTGTAGGTTTTAAGCTGGTTGTTCGGAACCAGTGATTTAACCACAAAGCGCCCACGTTCGTCGCGTTCGTTGTGGAACAAGCTCTTCTGCACCTGTTGGTACCAGGCTCGTTTAATGTCTTCAATTGCTTGCTCCCAGTTTTCTTTATCTCGGCCTTCAACGTGACCACTCTCGTCATAGATGTCTCGGGCTCGTTGAGCGATCATCTCTTGAGGGATATCTAGGTTGAATTTAAGGAACTGCAGGTTGGTTTTTTTAAGGTCTAATTTCATTTGATTAGTAATTGTTGCTGTAACCCCACTCAGGCCTGAAAAGGACGTAAGAGGAGTAAAGTTTATTGTTAAGGAATTCCATGGGTCGTAGAGGTAAAATCTCTGCTCCATGGTATAGGAGGTCCTTGAATAGGACACACCAGGTTGACTGCCTACTTGTTACACGCATAGATAACAGTACTACATGATTTTCTGTTATGGGTTGCTGTACGTAGGTGTTGCTTGTTTTTATGTTAGGTACAGAGATTGGGTATATCTCGTACTTTCGTTTTGTCAGATACCTCAGGATTGCCCTGTCTGACCAATGTTTCGATTTCCCCTTGATAGGAGAAACGTCTATATCATACGGATCTTCACCTGTTATAACTGCCAAGGCTGCTGTTCCGCATGTCTTCTTCGCGTTGTACGTATATATAGTGGGCGAGAACTTCTTTACCTCTAATGAGGGCCAGTCTATGCGTTTTTTAGGCTGCACTGTACTCATTGGTGTCTCTCGTCTGGTATACGTGCATCTGGGAAGGATTTATTATTTCTAAAGATCCCCTTCTCTATTAGAAACTTATAATTATTTATGAGGTTTGGAAATATTGTAGAGCAGTAAAACGCCTGAGCTTCCATTGTGTCACTGAATTCGCGCATAAAATGTATACACGCCTTAGGAAGTATTGCAGGTGTAGGATGTTCTGGTGTACCGTCTATAAACTTAAATAAGTGGTTATAAACAGCTTCAAAACCTACTACTGTAACATCTTCATGCTGCCCATTTCTCCATATTTGTTTTGCGGTGGGTGGAGATAACTTGACTACAGATACCTCACACTGTCTGTTCATACCTCTATCTGAGTTTATAATGTTATTGAGGAAGTATATCTGGTCTGGTCCATGGCGGTCGTAGAGTTCCTCCTTCGGCGTCCTAGAGTCTGGAACTACAATTTCATTTCTCCAGTCTAAGTATGTGAGAGAAGGTTGTTCTTTTTTTAAAAATACTTTAGGTGTAAATAATATTGGAAATGTTTTCATAAATAAAAAACCCCAGCTATTTGGGCTGGGGTTGGGTAGTTAAATTAAGGTTAAGTTAGGCTGTTACTGGTGAGATGTTGGTGAGTTCTTTGAAGAGTTGGACGTCAGAACGAGGCATCGTAGGGAGAACTTCAGCAAGTTTTTCACGATCTTTAGGATCGATATCGATACCGAAAGCTTCCTCATAACGCTCCTTGGCAATCTTGGAAAGATCATCCAAGTGGTAGCTATAGCCAGCCATGTTTACCACGTCTAGCATACCTGCGACCTTTTCAACCGGCATGGTATAGAACTTGTCTACCGGATCAGGAAGAAGAGAAGCTGTCTTATAGCTATCGTACAACCCCTCTGTAAGCTCTGTGAAATAAACGATTTCAGCGTACTTTCGAACTTCATCGAAGTCTTCGATATCTTTCGCTTCTTTCTTTAGAATGTTGTAGGTATCAATATCTTCAGCGAGTTTGAGTTTCTTGGAGCGCCTCCAGAGTTCCTTCTCAATTGCAGGCACGTCCGGATAGAACATACCAGCGTATTTACAAACAAGATCAGGAAGTTCGTCTACGCCAAGCTCTTGAGCAGCTTTGAGCATGTTTTCACAGATATCCCAACGCCAAGACATAGGGTATTTTGCAGTCTCTTTAACAAAGATTTCAGCCGTCTTAACTAAGTCTGCCGCAGTCTTTACAGGCAGCATTGGGAAGTCTTTACCATCCACATTAGCTACGTACATAAAACGCTCTTGATAATCGGAGGCTTTCTTCGTCATCGCCTGCTTGGTAAAGTCTGCAAGATCTGCCGTAATTTCGAACAGGTCTGCAGCCTGATCAATGGCTGATGCAATTTTGTCTACGTAGGGTTTTCCGAGGGTCTTCTGAATAGCGTCCTTCTTGTTAGAGAAGTACACATTAGAAAGATATACAGCCTCCTTGGTATGGAGGGGGAAAGCTTTTCTACCTTGATCGGCAAAGGCTTCACGAGGAATGCTATTGTAGTCCTCTTCTAAGCTTGCCTGTTTGACGTAATCCGGTACCTTTGAATCTGAGAGGTAAGAGTATAGCTCTTTTCCGGAATAGTCAGTGGTAATATCTAGGCTGAGTTTCATAATTTATATTCTTTAGTTTATCTATGTTATTGTCCGACTTCAACAGTATTATAAACCTACCACGCTTCGTAGAGGAGTGTTTAGGGGAAAAGGGTTATTCCTTCGTTAAGTTACCAATTTACGGATGGTTGGCATACAAAAAAGAGGGAGGGTTTCTACAGGTTAGAGACGCTTTTGAGTTCGGCTACGATAACCGTGCTAACGTTCTCTATGAGTTTATTGTAAAGAAACAACCACACCTGTTAGACAGTCCTATAACCTATAGTGAACAGGCTGCTAAGTCTTTGCAATCAAGTGTGTTAGAGCGCTTCGTTTGGAAAAGTGTATGGAAGCTTGCGTTAGAACATACACGTACCGGAAACATACAGCATCGTGGAAGATGGACTCCTGTCATAGAAGCACTTAAACAGATGGATGTGTATGAGCCGGACAACTGTTTAATTGGAGTACAGACCCCTAAGATCGTAGATATAGGGAGAGAGATCAGGGCTAGCAAAGGCTGGCCGTCTGGTCCAGGAGAGCGACGGTTCCTGATTCCCACCTTTTATGCCCCCAACCATTTATCCTCCATAGACTTAGTTGCTTCTCTAGACGACGTAAACGAGCGGAGCTCCAATGTTTACATGCTACATAAACGCGGTTGGTATGGCTATCTTGATAAGAAGATAGTCGCATCTCCTGTGGACTCTATCTTCTTCGGAGGTAACACCTGGTCTCCCTTATGTAAACCGTGGACATCCACGGCTGTAGAGCTGGCAGACAATCTGACACTGTCCTCGCTACTCCGTATATGGAGTGAAGGTGACGGTGTTAATTTCTCTGACAACATATTGGACCGCGTAGCGAACTCTCCTGAGATAGGAAACCTACCAAACTATATAGCTGGCCTTACCAAGGAGCAGATGATGACCTTGCAGGACAAAACAGGCGCTAGACTCATGGACGCTTGGAAGAAGGCCAAAGAGCAAAAGGTGCAGATCAATAACGTCACATTCATAAACAGATACAATGAGTACTGGGTACTCTATAAAGGTAAAGAAGAGCGCTTCACAAACTTCACTATAAGCATTAACACAGTGAAGGTGCATGGGACCAAAGCTGATTACCATTGTACTGTGAACCACGAGGAGAGTAGCCTTCCCGTGATTATAGAGGATTGTCCTCTATCTACTGGGGTTAAGCTTACTGCTCGTATACAGGCCAAGGTGTTTGAGCTAGGGTTATGTATTCCAGATATCTGTACCAAGTATAAGAGATATCTGGGAGATGTGATCATACGGCTAAACTCTCTAGCTAAAGTTGAAAAGGTTGATGAAGCTAAAAAACTGGAGCCCGAGGCACCGGAAAAAACCGATGCCTCTTAAGTGTTATTTAATATTAAAAATGGGTTGGAACTGAAGAGGGAAGAATGAAGACGATTAGCTATAATAGCTAAATATAAGATATAGCGAAAACTCGCTACAAGTTATTATACCCGATTTTATGATATTATGAGGGGAGGGGTTACTGATAGACACCATCGTCATCGGACGATTGCTCTGGGACTGAAGTCGATGGTTGGATAGGAAATGTAGGTAGCAGGTCTTTGGGGTTAAGGACATTAACACTGGTTTGTTTGGACTCTGGGTGAGATGAGAAGATCCCGTACTCTACCACAAACGGCACAGTTGTTATCGATAGTGTACGCACAGGGGATGCGGTACTTGTAGCGAAAATATCTAACCAATATGTACCCGCGAACAAAGAAGCAAATACTGTCGAAGGAATCCAAATCTCATAGGTACCAGGGTTTGTTAATGCAGTTATACCCGTACCGATTGCACCGCTCCAAATAGTCTCCACTGACCACTTATCCCTTTTAACTATGGCGGATATGTTCCAGTCAGCTACCAGGGTAGGACTGCCATCTAAGGCTAGAAGGGCATCAAATATAAAATCTTCGCCTTGATAGAATAAGGGCGAAGGCTGCGTCCAGTTGGAAGGATCGGAATTAATTGCCGGTATGTGTCTTGGGATAGCATTATCATATGCATGAGACTTAGCTCTAACCTCGGTCTTATACTGTGTAGAGTTTACAAACATTTTAATTCCATTCGCCCGTTATCGGGGTTTCTATCATAGTAACAAAACTTCTCTAAATTCAAAATACTTTTAATCTGTGCCATATCTGCGGTGGTGAGGTTCTTGATGGCTATATCCACTACCGGTTTGGCTGATTGTAGCCGTCCGAAGAAGGCATTAGACTTAGCAGAGCAGTTACAGTTAGGCTTTTGCTCAGACAGCTTAGTAACTAAATCACGCAGGCCAGATAATGCAGGTATGTTTAAAAGAACTGGGTTCTGGCGCACCACGTCCACAAACTGCATAAGGTTAGTTAAAACTAATTGAGACATATTACCCTCCAGGGAAAATCGTAACAGGTGCACAAATATCGGAGGTCTCAAACGTTAGACCAACAAAAACTAAGAATGGCCTAGCATCTGTAGTAGCGTCTATAACATTGTATACCGGTGTAGGTAAGGTGTTACCGCTAAATACATTCGTATTCGTTCCTGCCACAAAGTTTAAGTTACCACTCGCATCGGGAGGTAGTCCATTAATAAATGAGATGATGTCATTACAGTCCGTTAAGGCTGGGTCTATGAACTGGTCAGTACAGCCTATAGGTTCTCCATATGAACCTCCTATCGAAATATCTAAGGCGTTTAAAGAGGTTAACGATAGCTCTACGTTATACCCACCTTGGAACACTACATCACCTGTTAAAGCGCTTGGAGATACCGACACTAAAGGTAATGTAGGCTTTATGTCAGATGTATTGTCTGACTGATACGCTGGGTTGAACGTAAGAGAGTCTACTCCTAGCCACTCATTCCTATGCTCCGAGCATCGTGAAGGCTCAACAGATATACCTGAAAGGGTGAAGGTGGTGGGTATGCGAAGTGACAGGTTCCAATAGTAGTCGTATAAAGCCTTACTAACTACGAGTAAGCTGCCGTAAGAATTCCTTATATAGACATAAGGAACTGTTATAGGTGTAGCTGGTGCCGTAAAAGATACTGTCGACGGTGATGAGGCATGAGTAAAGTTGAATGTAAACGATGTATCATTCAGGATAACGCTCTCTAGGGCTACGGTAGCTGGTATGGTTTCTTTGGTATAAGTCAAACGTGCGTCGACAATAAAGCTGTCTAACCATCCTTGTGGTTCGCCTGTCGTGGTAAACGGGAAGGAACGTAGTTCGTTCTCATTTAACCAATCTAGTGTAGTGATTGCGCTCATTGTGAGAGAGATGGAACAGCGTTTGAGTTAGGAACAGAGGCAGTCCTTATAAGATCTACGTTTAACGACCCCGAAGAGCTGGTATTGAACTTAACAGTATCATTATTACTTATGGTGACTGCGTTTGTAGAGTAGTTGTAGCCGTTAACAACCTCCTGTAGTGGGCCTACTTCGTTTAAAAGCTTTAAAGCTTTAGCTGGTGGTGTGGTTAGAAACGCATGGTGCAGTACTGCATTAAACGTAGTGACATTCGCTAGCGTGTTAAAGAAGATGGTATCGTCTTCGGCTCCTAAAGTGGTAGGTCTTGATACTGTAACAGGACCAAATAGCCCTCCTAAGGAGAATAAACCTAAACTGGAAGGTATTGATTTAACTGTTCCGGCTATAAATGGCACATTTAATGTCTGAAGACTCCCTATCTTTGTCTGCCAGAATACGTCGGTACCTGGACCGAATGTTATTGTGCCTATATATCTGCTGTTAACTAGATCGGAGTAGATACGGATGAAGTTAATCCCCGCATCAAATGCTGCTTTTGTGTACTTAACCTCCGCAGAACCGAAGTCGAACGTAAAAGTAAGCTGAATATCTACAGAGGTAGGAAGAATCGACACCAACACAGGTACAAACCCATCAAACTGGGTGAATGAAGCGTCCACAATGAAGTCCTGCGTACCTATCCCAGCTGTAAGCGGGTAGTTCGCAAGACCATTCTCGTTTGTCCACTGAAGTACACCTAACATAGTTTAATTTATCGTAGGATCTCTTAGCCACACTATCACAGATACAACAGGAGTTCCAGTAATAGAATCTGCCCGTAGAAATAGCTGACGACCATGATCATATAAAGGAGCAGTAGATGCTACAACCGATAAAACTGGTACGGTTGAAACTGATATACCGGTCAGATATATGTCGTCTACGTAATCCTTGGTTACTCCGAACGAATAATTGATTGTTCCGCCTGTTGCAGTTACCAAAATCTTAACAATCTGCTGGTTATTGGAGTACGTGAAAGGAGGAATAAGGGTATTCTTTGTTCCACTGCCTACGGAAGCATAAGTAGCTGATACTGTTGGAGTAAATTGAGGCCAACTCATAAACTCAGCCTCGGTAGCTGAAAACATATTTAAAACTGGGGTCTGGGACTTCGTAAAGTACCTCTCAGATCCGTCGAAAGCTGGAATCTCGGCTGGCCTGGAGACTAAGTACGTCGGAGCCAAAGGAGGTAGTACGGCTCCTGTGGCGGTACATAGGGACGACATGGTTAGACCTGTTGTACTAGTGACTATAGACCCTGTTGGAATACTCGCGTTGAACACTACCGGAGCTACTCCTAATAGGAATATATTACCGTCCAAGGCGGAGGATGGATTACTGTATGGTATCGCCCCATTAATACTTGTTATTACTGGAGTAGGACAGTTTCTGAATGACGAATCCAGATCGTTTACAGATGCGATACCCGTGGTATTTACAGTGGATAGCAATATAGCGTTACCCTGCAAGGTACCTGTCACATTGGTTAGCTTGCCTAAAGTAACAACACCGTCAGTCGTCACGTCGTTAACTGTTAAAGATCTTACTCCTGGAGCTGGCACTACGGAAATTACAGAGCCTTCAAACTCCGCATCGGTTGGATTAAATACGTAAGTCCCTACAGCCTGAGCGAGATTCTCTAAGAAACCTACAGTTACTGATCCTCCAAACGCTACTCCGGTTGCAGCTACAATAGCTAGGGTAGTGTAGTCCGATACTATGCTTCCTTGAGCTACGCCTAAATGGGTACCAGAGGTAAAGTCTCCGAACGATATGGCTACGTAACCACTCCTAACATATACCTGCTGAGCGACGACTCTTGGGTAACTTGAGGTGGTTGTTATGGAAGCGTCTATGATCGTATTGTCTGCTAGCACCTTTCCATTCTGAGCTGTTAAAGAGCAGCTACCTTGGAACGGATAATTTCTATAAACGTTCTTGTTTAAAAAATCTAGGTACTCAGGCATATCTATACCTTATCAGGCGAATGAATATTGTCTAGAACGTGTGTATGTCTGTCCGTCTGATCCAGTTAATGTGTAGTTTACTGTAAAAGAACCGGAAGAAGATGGCGTACCAGACAATACACCTGTAGAGGTATTGAAGGACAAACCAGGAGGAAGGGAGTCATAGCTATATGATACGGGAGCAGGATAAGGCGTATAGCCTGTTTGGTACGTTAGTGAATCTGTATAAGCTACTCCGTTTGTTCCTGATGGTGCGACAAGCGACCATGCGGGTAATGGAGGTCCGTTAAAGGTAAGAGTAACGGCCCTGGTATACGATCCTAATGCGTTAATTGTCGTCAACGTGCAGGAGTAGGACGCCGTGGGAAGAGCGCTAATAACTCCGCTACCATTGATAGCTATCTGATTGTACAGATCACTACCAGAATATACTCCAGAACCACCAAAGTTAGACGTGTAGCCTGAGTGGGTTAACGGACTTAAGTTACCAGTGTAGTAAGCGAAACCGGTAAATGTGACAGTGTTTAAGTAAATTGAGCTACTCCCAGAGTAGCTAAAGCCTGAAGACATCGTTCCAGTTATGGTGCTTCCAGCGGAAACATTGGATACTGATGGAGCTGTATGAATGGTAATTATGTTTACACTGTTTGTAGTCTGTATGCCTCCGTAGTTGGTGGCCTGTATATTTACAGACGTAATAGAGTCACTACTGGCTGCTCCAGACGTCCAAGACATTACACCTGTTGAGCTATTGAGGGAGAATCCTGAAGGGAGAGAGCCTGAAGGTACGACTGCCCAAGTAGTCAGGCAGTTAACGGCATCGACGAACGTATAACTTCCTGCAATACCGCTTGTGGCAATTATATCAGGAGTGCTAAAGCTAGGAGTAGGCGCATCTATCTTGAATGCCAGTGAGGTTGTTCCAGTTCCGGCTGTATTTGTGGCGGATACTGTCGTGGAGTACGTTCCAGGTAGAACGGCTGTCGTGAATGTAACCGTGGCTACCGTGTTGTTAGCAGGTCCTGGTAATGAATTAACCACGTACGACGCACCTGTAGGTAGTCCACTTATAGAGAAGCCTGACAATGGATAGTTGTATGGGTCTGAGCTCTGAATTGCTGTCGACCAATTTGACGGGTATAGCCAGTCTTCTAACCCTGAAGTAGAGAACATAGCATTAGCTAATGTTTGAGCTGCTACAGTATACGTTACATTAAGAGTGCCCGTTCCGAAGGAGTTCGTAGATACGATCGAAACACTGTAGGTACCTGCCGCAACCGATGAGCTAAATGTGATAGCTAGCAGTTGGGTATAGATGGGACCATTTAAAGTATTTACTACGTATGATGCGCCTGTAGGTAATCCAGATACAGTTATAGAAGATAATGGGAAGTTTTTAACGTCCGTACTATTAAACAGGGTGGTACTAGCGTTACCTACTATACTCGTAGCACTGCCGGAATACATGTTCAACACTGGCGTAGTCTGAGCCTGCACAACAAACGTAAAGGAGTTGCTTACTGTTCCAGAAGGGTTCGTCATGCTTATAGACGCACCAGAATATGACCCTACCGCTAAAGCTGGTGGTATAGTCACGCTAATGATGTCACTAGCGGAGGAAAGTGAATCCAGGTTCCATGTAGATCCTGAAGGTAGACTAGAGGCTGAAGCACCGGTTAATGGTAAGGCACCAGATATAGATGAGCTGAAAAGCACAGTGTTACCCGACCCATATACTGAGGTTAGTGAATAACCGGAAGAAACAGCTGGGTTTGGTGCAGGTAGGGCTGAGACAGTTATACTGACAGCCTCACTAATGGTGTACCCACTTAAAGTCGCGTATAACAATAAGTTGTATGTGCTCGGAGCGGTAGCAGCTGTTACCGTGATCACACCGTTGGAACCTAGTGTCATTCCTGCTGGTAGGGCTCCGGATGGTGCTGAGGTAGCCGACAGTATTGCTGTAGGTACGTCGCAAACAATAGAATAATTTAAAGGTATGGTCGATTGCGCCCATGTCGTACTGGAGGCGT
>Ga0265327_10004819_pt1 | contig 11706 bp, 9 predicted proteins | sample 41621metaG_FD_202089 | JGI IMG/M metagenome (GOLD analysis project Ga0265327, IMG submission 202089) | Rhizosphere microbial communities from Carex aquatilis grown in University of Washington, Seatle, WA, United States - 4-16-21 metaG | ecosystem: Host-associated > Plants > Roots > Rhizosphere >...
TCGGGGGTGTGGGCCCGCACGTTGGCCAGCAGGTTGTCGACGACCTGGCGAAGGCGCGCCTGGTCGCCCAAGACGTCGACGGGCCCGTCCGCCTCCAGTGAGATCGGCCACGCCGGTCCGACCGTCCGGGCGGTGCGGGCGGCCTCGGTGCAGACGGCAGTGAGGTCGACCGCTCGCCGTTCGAGCGGCCGGCCCTCGTCGAGGCGGGCCAACAGGAGGAGGTCCGTCACCAACGTCGTCATCCGGGACGTCTCCCCGCGGATCCCGCCCATCACCCGTTGGAGGTCCTCGGGGCGCTCGCTCGCCCCCCGCTCGAACAGCTCGGCATAGGCCGAGACGGCGGCCAACGGGGTACGCAGCTCGTGCGAGGCGTCCGCCACGAACCGTCGCATCCGCTCCTCTGAGGCCCGCAGCCGCGCCTCGGTGTCGTCGCGCTGGGCGAAGGCCTGCTGGATGCGGGACAGCATGACGTTGACCGTTCGGGCCAAGCGCCCCACCTCGGTCCGGTCATTCTCCCCCGGCACCCGCTGGTCCAGGCCGCCCTCGGCGATCCGCTCGGCCGTCTCCTCGACGTCCGAGAGCGGCCGGAGGCCCACCCGCACCAGCCAGAGCCCGAGCAGCACGGCGGCCACCAGGGCCACCGACGCCACCACCAGTTCGATCACGATGAGCCGGTCGAGGGTGCTCTGGGTCCCCGACAGCGACGTCCCCAGTAAGAGGACGCTTCCGTCGGGCTGCTGGACCGCCAGCACGCGGACGGGCGGGCCGCTCGACGACGTGGAGGGGACGGTGATGTATTCCTCGGGCGGGCCGGTGCCTGTCGGGTGGAAACCGGTGATCGTGGCCGGGAGCTTCGGCGTGAACGACGCACCGCCCTGTTCGTAGCCGGGGTAGGACTCGGTCACTTTGCCGTCCGCCTGGCGCAGCTCGACCGAGACACCGGGTGCGTTATGGCGCACGGACGGGGGCGGCTGTGTGGACGCGGCCGACTGTGTGTGATCGGGGTCCGACCCGTTGCCCGACGGCCCGCCGTCCCCATGGGGACCGCCGCCGCCCTGCGGTTGCAACGAGGCGGCGGTCTGCTGCAGGGACTGGTCGACGCGGCCGTAGAGGAAGGAGTGCAGGGCCGAGTAGGTGGCCACGCCCGCCACGAGGAGCGCGACGGCGGTGACCGTCACCACCGCCAGGAGAAGGCGGCTGCGGAGTGACACTCAGCCCTCCGGCGCCGGCTCGCGCAGGGTGTAGCCGACCAGTCGGATCGTCTGGATCAGCGGAGGTCCGTGCTTCTCGAGCTTCTTGCGCAGGTAGCTCACGTAGGTCTCGACCACGTTGGGGTCCCCGTCGAAGTCGTAGTGCCAGACGTGGTCGAGGATCTGCGGCTTGGACAGCACCCGGCGGGGGTTCAGCATGAAGTAGCGCAGCAGATTGAACTCGGTTGCGGTGAGCTGGACCGGGACCCCGCCACGGTGCACCTCGTGCGTGCCTTCATCGAGCTCGAGGTCGCTGAACCGCAGCACCCCGTCCTCCTCGTCGCCGAGGGTACGTCGGAGGATGACCCGGATGCGGGCGATCAGCTCGGCGAGCGAGAACGGCTTGGTGACGTAGTCGTCTCCGCCCACCGTGAGCCCAGCCAGCTTGTCGTCGAGAGCGTCGCGCGCGGTGAGGAAGACCACCGGCACGCGGATGCCGTCGGCCCGGAGCCGCCGGGTCACCTCGAGCCCGTCGAGGTCGGGCAACATGACGTCGAGGACGATCAGGTCCGGCGTCCGCTCCTGGGCGCAGGCCAAGGCCGCCCTCCCATTCGTCGCCTCCTCGACGTCGAACCCCTCGTAGCGCAGCGAGGTCGACACGGAGTCGACGATCGACGGCTCGTCGTCCACTACCAGGATCCTGCGACGCTGTTCGACGTCGGGCACGCGACCACCTCCGGCCGCCAGGATCGCGCGCCGCGCTCACCTCCCGCTGTGGGCGACCTGTGCTCCCGCTGTGAATCACACGCAGCCGGGATCTGTACCAGGTCGGGGGGATGGGCTCCGGCAGTCTGGAGTATGGGCCCACTGACGCTCGCTGCCCCACCGTTGGCCGAGAGCGGTGACGGGGCCAGTCCCATCCGGTGGTTGGGGATTGCCCCCGTCAGCAGATGCCGGGACACCCCAGTGACTCCTAGCTTGGGTTGCTTCACAATTGCGTCGATGCGGCGAGGTCGCGACGCCAATTCCCGATTCGGCATCGGCGTAGCCCTTGTGGTGCTGGCTATCGCTGCTCCCGCCGTCTACCTGGCCGTCTGGGGCCACAAGTGGGGTGTGGACTTACAGGTCTACCGCGACGGTACGTCCGCTCTCTTCCGAGGCCATGATCCCTACAACGAGCTGTTTACGGCGCACCGGCTGCCGTATTCCTATCCCCCGGCTGCCCTCCTGCTCCTGGCTCCACTCGACGTCCTGCCCTTTCTGGGGACGCGCATTCTATGGTGGGTGGCGAGCGGCGCGGCTGTGGCCTTCGCCCTCGTAGCGGTACTGCGGACGACACCGGCGCAGAGGGGACGCAGACTGCAGGTGCTCCTGCTCGCGTGCGCGGGATGCCTGCTCGTCGAGCCGGCGAGGAGCACGCTCGACTACGGACAGGTGAACGCGATGCTCTTCGCCCTTGTCGTAGCGGACGTACTGCTTGCTCGACGGTACCGGGGGGTGGGTGTCGGCGTTGCGGCCGCCATCAAGCTAACGCCGCTGTTCTTTGTCGTGTTCTTCGTTCTGGACCGCGACTGGCCTGCCGTCCGACGGATGGTCTCCACGTTCGCCGTGCTGGTTGGAGGGATGTGGCTGCTGTTTCCCCGCGTCTCCACCGACTACTGGTTCCATCAGGTTTTCAATATGTCGCGCCCAGGCAATGTGGCGTTCGTCGGGAACCAGTCACTCTTGGGCACCCTCCACCGCCTGCCCATCCCGGCTGGTGACGTGCTCGGCCTTTGGGCACTGGCGTCCGCGCTCGTGGTGGCCGGGGTCGTGCTCATTGCGCACCACGCGCTGCGTCACGACGCACGAGTCGTGGCCCTCTTTACCGTGGCCCTCGGCGCCCTGCTCATCTCGCCTATTTCCTGGTCGCATCACTGGATCTGGATCTGCCTGGTGCCAACGCTGGGCATGGTGGGAGCCTTCCGCCCGCTGGCGTGGCCGCTTACGGCCAGGGTCGCCCCATGGAGTCTGGTGGCGGTCGGCGTGCTCGGCCCCTACTGGTGGGGGCTGCATGGTCCCGCCGGGACCGTCGCCAACGACGGTTTAGTGGTCGCCGGACTCGCCGTCCTTGCGGTGTGGGCCGTCGTGGTGGCGTCTCGCGACTTCGGGAACGGCGTGAGACGGGCGGCAGGACCTCAAGCGGTAACGGTGGATCAGGTCAAGGCCTGACACGCGCCCGAGCGCGCTGGCCTCCACGAACAGACGTGGCCGGAGCAGCGCCCTCGTCCACTCTTGCTGGGACTTACGAGGCGCCGAGCTGTGCCTCGCGCTGACGGGTGGTCGAGTGAACCGGGTCCTTGTCGAACTGGGGCAGGACGTGCTTGCCGAACGTCTCAACCGCCTCGAGGCAGGTCTCTCGCTCGATCGACGAGGAGAGCATCCCGAACGCCAACTGGTCGGCGCCGGTGTCGACGAAGGTCTGCACGCTGCGGGCGACCTCCTCGGGGTCGCCGATGCACACCGCACCACTGTCCACCATGGCCTCGACCATCTCTGGGGTCGCCGCGGGGATCGTCTCGGGCCAGTCGGGGATCCCCTTGGGCTTGGGGAAGGTGTCGAGGTAGCGGAAGACCAGGCTCAGGTGGTAGTTCGAGTCAGCGTTGAGGAAGGACTGGCGGGCCTTGGCGCCGTCCTCCATGCACATCATCTGCGACGTGATCATCACGTTGTTGTTGACGTAGGCGCCCACCGGGTCGGTGCAGTCCTCGATCATCTCCTTGTACTTGGCGATGAGCGGCGTCAGCACCTGGGGCGGCGTGAAGGCGAAGCACAGCACCCCGACGCCGAGCTTGGCCGCCAGCTCGAACGTGCTGGGGCTGCCGGCGGCCATCCACAGCGGCGGGTGGGGTCGGGTGTAGGGCTTGGGCAGGACGTTGCGCTCCGGCATCGAAAAGAACCGACCGTCGTGGGAGTACGTCTCGTCCTTCCACATCGACACGATGGCGGGCAGGGTCTCGGCCACCATCTCCCGGGTGATCTCGGGGTCCTCGATCCCGAACCCGCGCTGCTCGGTGGTGGACGAGCCGCGGCCGGTTCCGAACTCGAACCGGCCCTCGCTCAGGTGGTCGAGCATGGCCACCCGCTCGGCAATGCGAGCCGGGTGGTTAGCGGGAGGGGTGATGTTGAAGATGCCCGAGCCGATGTGGATGTTGGAGGTCTTCGCCGCACAGAAGGAGAGGAACGACTCGGAGTCCGACAGGTGCGAGTAGTCGGTCAGGAAGTGGTGCTCGGAGGCCCAGCAGTACTTGATGCCGGCGGCGTCGGCGCCCACCACGAAGGCCACCTCGTCCATGATCCGGTCGTGCTCGGCCGCCGCCCCGTGCGCCTCCCGGTACCGGGGAAGAATGCTGACAGCGTTGAAGATCCCGAATTCCATGGCGCTCCGGCTCCTGCGATCGGCGCCCCGAGACCGCTCCCGGAGGCAGTGGGGCGAGGGTAGCAGGACGTCGGCTAAATTGCAACGTGTTACAGAAACGGGCGCGTCGTCCCTGCTCGTCGTCGTAGGAGGTTGGATGTGACTGCAGAGACCGTCGCCGAACTGGTGGCCCTGCGGGCGACCGACCCGGGCCCTGGCCTGCGCACCGCCGAGCGCACCTGGACCCACCAAGAGGCGGTGGCCGAGGCCGCGGCACGCGCCGCGTGGCTGGCCGATCGCCGCCGAGCCGGTCCGTTCCACGTGGCGGTCCTGCTCGACAACGTGGCCGAGCACATCCTGTGGCTCCAGGCGGCAGCTTTGGCCGGGGCCGTGGTGGTGGGCGCCAACCCCACCCACCGCGGCGACGAGCTGGCCCGCGACCTCACCCATACCGAGTGCCAGCTGCTGGTCACCTCGACCGACCACGTCCCGTTGGTCGACGGCCTCCGGCTGGGGGACGGCCTGGGGAGGGTCGAGAGGGCAAACCCGCGGGTGCTCGTCGTGGACGACCCGGCGTGCGAAGCGGCCCTCCTCCCCTATGCCGGCGCGGCCGTGCCGGACCCCTCGGTCACGGGGATCGGCCCCGACGACTTGGGGTACCTGCTCTTCACCTCGGGGACCTCGGGGGCACCCAAGGCGTGCCGCTGCACGCAGGGACGGTTGGCGCGGATCGGGTCGATCGTCGCCCAGATGTTCTCCCTCACGGCCGACGACGTGTGCTACCTGGCCATGCCCCTCTTCCACTCCAACGCCCTCATGGCCGGCTGGGGGCCGGCGCTGGCAGCAGGGTCGACGGTGGCATTGCCTTCGACCGGGCGGTTCTCGGCATCGGGCTTCCTCCCCGACGTGCGGCGCTTCGGCGCCACCTATTTCAATTACGTGGGCAAGCCGCTCGCCTACGCGCTGGCCACCCCCGAGCAGCCCAACGACGCCGACAACCCGCTGCTGCGGGCGTTCGGCAACGAGGGTGGACGTGACGACGTCGAGCGCTTCGCGGCACGGTTCGACTGCGCGGTGACCGACGCCTACGGCTCGACCGAGGGCGGGGCGACGGTCGCCCGCACCCCCGACTCCCCGCCCGGCGCCCTCGGCCGCGCTCCAGAGGGGACCGTGGTGCTCGACCCGGCCACCGGGGAGGAGTGCCCTCCGGCGCGCTTCGACGACCAGGGTCGGCTGGTGAACGCCGCCGAGGCCATTGGGGAGCTGGTGAGCCGCGGTGGGGCCGCGGGCTTCGAGGGCTACTGGCGGAACGAGGAGGCCGAGCAGGCCCGACTGCGCCAGGGCTGGTACTGGACCGGCGACCTCGCCTACCGCGACGAGGCCGGCTTCTTCTACTTCGCCGGCCGCGACCACGACTGGTTGCGGGTGGACGGGGAGAACTTCGCCGCCGCTCCCGTCGAGCGCATCCTGTCCCGCCATCCCGACGTGGTCCTGGCCGCCGTCTACGCCGTTCCTGACACGACCGTGGGCGACCAGGTGATGGTCGCCCTCGAGCTGCGGCCCGAGGCTCCGGCCTTCGACCCCGAGGCCTTCGACCGCTTCCTCTACGCCCAGGGCGACCTCGGTACCAAGTGGTCCCCGCGCTACGTGCGCATCAGCGGTTCGCTGCCGGTGACCGCCACCAACAAGGTGTTGAAGCGGGTGCTCCGCGCCGAACGCTGGCGAACCAACGACCCGGTGTGGTGGCGCCCGGCAGCGGCCGACCCCTACGAGCTCCTCACCGAGGACGCTGCCGTCCGCCTCGAGGAGGCGACCGCCACACGTCCCATCTGAGGAGCCTGGTTTGCCGCCGGCGTGCGGCGGGGCAGGAACGCGTCGTGGAGAAGGTCTACGAATACTTCATCGCGTGCACGCCGGGGCGGCTCTGGGACGCCATCACGAACCCCGCCACACAGGCGCACTACAGCTTCGGATCCGAGGTGACCTCCGAGTGGACGGCGGGCTCGCCGCTCGTGATCACGGCTCGCGGCGGCGACCTTCGCCTGGCGGTCGGTGACGTTCTCGAGGCTGTGCCGCCCAAGCGCCTCATGCACACCTTGGCGGGACTGTGGAGCCACGAGGTGCGGGCCGCCGGCGCCTCACGGGTCACGTGGGAGATCGAGCCAGTGGTCGCCGAGTCCTGCCGACTCGTGGTCACCCACGATCACCTCCGTTACGGCGACAGCTCCGAGCTCTACCGCGCCTGGCCCATGATCCTCTCGGGCCTGAAGACCTGGGTCGAGTGTGGCCGGGTCCTCACAACGCCCGGGTCACTGCGCCGGGGCTGACGGCCAGGAGGGCAGCTTCGATTAGCGGTCGACGGAGAGAACGAGACCGCTGGTCGGCACGCCGGTCCCCGCCGTCACCACCACGTGCTCGAGGTCGCTCACCTGGTTGACCGAGGTGCCGCGCACCAGCCGCACACCTTCGGCGATGCCGTTCATGCCGTGCAGGTAGGCCTCGCCGAGCTGACCTCCGTGGGTGTTGATCGGGAGTTTGCCTCCCAGCTCGATGTTGCCGTCGCGCACGAACTCCTTGGCCTCCCCTCGTTCACAGAAGCCCAGCTCCTCCAATTGGTAGAGGACATAAGGGGTGAAGTGGTCGTAGAGGATGGCCGCGTCCATGTCAGCGGGGCCGAGCCCCGAGGTCTCCCAGAGCTGCCGGGCCACCACCGACATCTCGGGCAGCCCCAGCAGGTCGTCGCGGTAATAGGAGGTCATCATGTCCTGGCCGGCCCCTGACCCCTGGGCGGCGGCGGCCACCACCGCCGGTGGTTGGGCGAGGTCGCGTGCCCGCTCGAGCGAGGTCACCACCAGCGCCTGCGCGCCGTCGGTCTCCTGGCAACAGTCGAGGAGGTGAAGGGGTTCGACGATCCAGCGGCTGTTCTGGTGGTCCTCCAAGGTGATGGGCTGGTCGTAGAACCAGGCCTTGGGGTTGGTGGCGGCGTGGCGCCGGTCGGCCACCGCCACCCGGCCCAGGTCCTCGCTGGTGGCGCCGGTGGCGTGCAGGTAGCGCTGGGCGGCCATGGCCACCCACTGGGCCGGCGTGAGCAGGCCGACCGGCGCGTAGAAGGCGAAGTGGGCGTTCTCGGCGTTGGCCACCGGCGGCCGGCCCTGCACCCCGGTGCCGAAGCGGTGGCCGGACCGCTCGTTGAACGCCCGGTAGCAGACGACGACGTCGGCCACGCCGGCGCTCACGGCGAGCGCGGCCTGCTGAATGGTGGCGCAGGCCGCTCCGCCCCCGTAGTGGATGCGGCTGAAGAAGGAGAGCTCCCCCACCCCGAGCGACCGGGCGATGTCGACGTCGGGGTTGGTGTCGGCGCTGTAGGTCACCATGCCCTGCACTTCGGAGGGTGCGATGCCGGCGTCGGCCAAAGCGGCGTCGACGGCCTCCACGGCCAGGCGGAGCTCGGAGCGCCCCGAGGCCTTGGAGAACTCGGTGGCTCCGATGCCCGCCACAGCCACGTTGCCGGCGAAGGTGTGCGAGCTCATGGCGTGATCCCCTCGAGCGGGAGCGACACGGTCACGGTCCCGGTGACGTGGTCGCCGAGTCGATTGCTGCCCCGCACAGCGATCCGCACCCGGCCGCGGCCGTCGGTCTCGGGTCCGAGCTTGTCCTCGACGGTCCCGGTCAGCGTCATGGCGTCGCCGGGGTAGTTGGGCGCCCCGAGCCGAATGGCCACCTCGCGGAGCAGCCCCCCCGGCCCGGTCCAATCGGTGACGAACCGGCCCACCAATCCGTTGGTGGTGAGGATGTTCATGAAGATGTCGTCCGAGCCGCGCTGGCGGGCCAGCTCGGGGTCGTGGTGGACGTCTTGGTAGTCCCGGCTGGCCAGCGCGGCCGAGACGATCAGGGTCGGGGTGATCGGAATCGCCAGGGCGGGCAGCTCGTCGCCGACCTCCACCTGGTCGTAGCCGAGGGTCGGGCGCTGGGTGACCGTCATCGCCCGCCCTCCCCCTTGGCTGCGCCCGCCGTCACCCGCTCGGCCACCAGTGATCCCAAGGCGGCGAGCTGGCGGCCCGGACCTCCGAGCTGCAGCTCGATCTGCTTCCCCCACAAGAAGTACCGGTGGATGGGGTAGGTGATGTCGGCTCCCACGCCGCCGTGGAGGTGCTGGGTGGCGTGCACGGCGCGCTGGCCGCGCTCGGAGGCCTGCCACTTCGCCACGGCGACGGCCTCGGCGGCCGGCCGATCGGTGTCGAGCCGCCAGGCCGCCTGCCAGAGGGTGACCCGCATGGCCTCGATGTCGATGGCCGCGTCGGCCGCTCGCAACATGGTGCCCTGGAACGAGGAGAGGGGCTTTGTGAATTGGTGGCGCTCGTTCAGGTACTCGGCCGCCTGGCGAAGCGCCGACTCGGCCACCCCCACGGCCAGGGCGCACAGTCCGGTGCGGGCGGCGGCCAGGGTCCAGGCGAGGGCCTCGGCGCCACGGTCGGGTCCGGCCACGACGTCCTCCGGGCCGACGGGCACGCCGTCCAGATGAAGGTGGGGGTGGATCTCGCGGTTGGTGGTCACGGCACGCTCGAGCCGTACGCCGTCCTGCGCCGGGTCAAACAGCACCACGACAACCGCACCCTGCGGAGTCCGAGCCGGCACCAGCACCCGGGCCGCCACGTGGGCCTGGGGGACGGCGGGTTCGGTCCCGGTCAGCCGCCACCCGTCGCCGTCCGCCACCGCGGCGATCCGGGGCAATCCCGTGGTGCTCTCGGCGGTCCCGGTCAACGCGGCGCTGAGGAAGACGTCACCGGCAGTCACCTGGGGAAGCCAGCGCGCCGCCTGCGCGGTGCTCCCGAAGCGTGCGAGGGGGAGGGCTCCGAGGACGAGGGTGGACCACAGAGGAACCGGGGCGACGCAGCGGCCCTGGGCCTCGAGCACCAGGCACAGCTCGGTCAGGCCGAGCCCCTGGCCGCCGTGGTCCTCGGGTACGGCCAGCCCCAGCAGGTCCGCAGCAGCTAGGGCCGACCACAGCTCGGTGTCGACGCGGTCGGTGCTCTCCTCGATGCGGCCTACCCGGTCGGGGTCGACCAGGGACCCGAACACCCCCGCGGCGGCTTCGGCGACGGCCTGCTGCTCGGCGGTGAAGGCGAAGTCCATCAGGCCTGCGCCTCCTTACCACCCTCGGCCGGGCGGAAGACGGGGAGGGTGAGTTCATCGTCGAAATCGACAAAGTGCGCTTCCAGGGCCATCCCGATCTTCCACTCGTCGGCGCCGTCGAGGTTGGCCACCAGGCGCGTGCCCTCGGCGAGCTCGACCAGCCCGACCGGCAGCGGGTAGTCGAACGCCGGGAACTGGGGGTAGTGCACGACCACGAAGCTGTAGAGGACGCCTTTACCCGTCGACGCCACGGTGTCCCAGTCGAAGGAGCGGCACTCCGGGCAGGCCGGCAACGGAGGGTGGCGGAGCGTGCCACAGGCCGTGCAGCGCTGGATCAAGAGCCGGTGCTGTCGGGTGCCCTCGAACCAGAAGGCGTTGTCCTCGGTCAGGGCCGGCCGGGGGCGGAGCGGGCGCGGTTCGGCTCCCTGCGCCTCGGCGGGTCGGGGTCGGAACTTCAGGATCCGGAAGCGCATGGTGGCCACCGGCTCACCGATCGCCAACAGCTGCGCACCGTCGGCATCGCCGGCTGTCTCGGACACGGCTACGAACTCGGTGCGGGTGGTGACGAACCGACCGGTGCCGAGGCCGGTCGTCTTCACCGGTGAGACCTCCTCGAGGAACGAGGTGGCCACCAGCCGGTCGCCCTGCACCAAGGGGCGGGCGTAGGTCTGGTCGCAGTTGGTGGCCACCACCGAGGTCATCCCCTCGGCGTCGAGCAGGGCCATGAGCCGCTCGTGATTGGACGGGGGTGCTCCGTCACCGGGGTCGTCCCGTGCCTCGTCGCGGAGAAGCGTGGCCCGAAGCCCCGGCATCGTCCACGCCTGGAGCATGGTCGGCGGGGCGATGGCCTGTTCCAGACCGACCGCCCGGGCCGCTTCGTCGGACAGGTAGATCGGGTCCTCGTCCCCCATGGCCTCCACCCAGTGGTGGATCATCGCCTGGTTGACGGCAGAGTGGGCGACGAGCGGCGAACCGGTGGGGTGCCCCACCAGCGAGGCCAGCTCCTCGGAGTGGTCGGGGAAGTCTCGGGGATCGGTCGCGTTCACCGCGCCCCCCGCCGCATGCCCAGTCCGGCCATAGCCACGATCTCGCGCTGCACCTCGTTGACCCCGCCGCCGAAGGTGTTGATCTGGGCCTGCCGGCCCTGGGCCTCGAGCCGCCCGCGCAGGAGCGACCCCGGCGTACCCGGGGTGAGGTAGCCGGCGGAGCCCACGATGCCGAGCAGGAGGTGGACCACCTCGACCGTCCGCTCGGTGCCGAAGACCTTGATCGACGACGACTCGTCGGGCGTGAGGGTGCCCTCGGCCACCGAGGTGGCCATCCGCCAGTTGAGGAGGCGCATGGCCTCGAGTTCGCACTCGGCTCGGGCCAAGTCCATCTGGACCCACGGCTGGTCGATGAGTCGGCCGCCGTCGTCGCAGACCTCCCTCGCCGCCCAGTGCGCCACCTCGTCGAAGAGCTTGAGGGACAGGCCGCTCCAGGCGGCCAGGCCCACCCGCTCGTGGTTGAGCTGGGTGGTGATCATCCGCCAGCCCTCGTTCTCCTCCCCCACCCGCATGGAGACGGGCACACGCACGTCGTCGTAGTAGGTGGCGGTCGTGGTGAGGCCACCCACCGTGTTGATGAGGTTCCACTCGAAACCTGGAGCCGTGGTGGGCACGCACAGGATGGAGATGCCCTTGTGCTTGGGGGCGTCGGCGTCGGTGCGCACCGCCAGCCACACGTAGTCGGCCTGGTCGGCACCGCTGGTGAAGATCTTGGCCCCGTTGATCACGTAGGTGTCGCCGTCACGCACAGCCCGGGTGCGCAGCGACGCCAGGTCAGTCCCGGCCTCGGGTTCGGTGTAGCCGATGGCGAAATTGACGTCACCGGTGAGAATGGCCGGGAGGAAGAACTGCTTCTGCTCCTCGGTCCCGAACCGCATCAAGGTGGGGCCCACCGTGTTCACCGTGACAAATGGGAACGGTGCGCCGGCACAGCGCGTCT
>Ga0265327_10004820_pt1 | contig 11703 bp, 7 predicted proteins | sample 41621metaG_FD_202089 | JGI IMG/M metagenome (GOLD analysis project Ga0265327, IMG submission 202089) | Rhizosphere microbial communities from Carex aquatilis grown in University of Washington, Seatle, WA, United States - 4-16-21 metaG | ecosystem: Host-associated > Plants > Roots > Rhizosphere >...
CGCCCAGCGGGCCATGAAGGTCGCGCGGTCCTGGGCCAGCGGCCGGTTTGGATCGCGCCCGGCCCGCTCCCAGGCCCGGGCCGGTGTCTCTGCCAGCCAAAGGGGGGCGAAGTCCGCCGCGTCCACGGCGGCGCGGTTCGGGGCCGCCTCCCAGGCGCCACCGCCCAGGGCCACGACGGCGGGCCGCGTCATCAGGCCCGGCAGGGCTTCCGCTTCCAGGGACCGGAAGGCCGCCTCGCCGTCCCGGGCGAAGATCTCGGCCACGGGCCGTCCCTGCTGGTCCTCGATGACTGCATCCAAGTCGTGGAAGGGTAGGGCCAACTTCCAGGCCAGCTGTCGGCCCAGGGTGGATTTGCCCGCACCGCTGCCGCCGAGGATCACCAACCCTTGGCCCGGCTGGAAGGGCGGCCGCACGCGCCAGCGCGCCCGCTGGGCCTCCCAGCCGAGGGCCGCCGGATCGGGGCTGCGGCGGACCTCGCCCACCATCGCCAGGGCTTCGGCACCGGCTTCGAAACAAGCGGAGGCATCCGCCAGGGTGAGCCCCCCGATGGCGATGGGCGCCAGACCCCGTGCCCGCAGGGCGGTGCAGCCGGCTTGCAGACCCGCCAGGCCGATGGGCTGGGCGTGGTCGGCCTTGGTGGCCGTGCCCCGGTAGGGCCCGACGCCCGCATGGTCGCAGGCCGGATCCACCGTGGCGAATTCCTCCGCTGCGTGGGTGGAGGCACCCACATGCACCCCGGCCAGACCCGGCAGGCGCCGGGCCTCGGTGGCGGGCAGGTCTCCCTGGCCCAGGTGCAGGCCCCAGGGCGTGAGGCCTTCCCGCGCCGCCAGCAGCGCCAGGTCGGCGCGGTCATTCACACAGATCATGGGCCAGCCGCCGTTCGCCGCGGCCTCCGACAGCGACTGGCGCAGCTCCACCCACTGCGCCTTGTCATCCAGGGGCTTCCCGCGGAACTGGACCAGGGGGAACCCGGCCTCACCCAGCTGGCGGATCTTCATGGACAGGGGCTCGGCGCGCGTGGCGTCGGTGATGGGATAGAGCGGCGGAAGGTGGAGCATGGCTACCAGTCTGCCAGCCCAAGGGTGGATCTGGCCTTCACCGAAAGCCACTGGAAGGAATGCCCCAGATGCAGCATAGGGTCGCTCGGGTCGAAATGATTGGCCACGCCATGGAAGGTTACCGGTCATCGACTCCGGTACCCGCCTGGTCGTGCCCGGAACCTGCCTCGAGGTGCCCCAGGGGCCATGCGCGAAACCGAAGCGCCGGTGCGGCTCACCTACATTCCCGCACGGGTTGAATATTTCGTAGCCCGCCCTGAACTTATCCGGCAATGTACCTCAAGCCATGCTCCCCGATCCCCAAGCCACCTACGACCGCTATCAGTTCGGCCCGTTCGAAGCGGACACCCGTACCTCGGAACTCAGCCTGAATGGGGAGCGCATTCCCTGTCAGGACGTGCCCTTCCGGTTCCTGGTTGCCCTGCTGGAACGGCCCGGAGAACTGGTTAGCCGGGACCAACTCCGGCAGCAGATCTGGCCCCCGGACCTGAACCTCGACTTCGTGAGGGCCCTGGATTCGGCCGCCTTCAAGGTACGCCAAGCACTGGGTGATTCCGCCCGGACCCCACGTTACCTGGAGACCCTGCCGGGCAAGGGCTACCGATTCATTGGGGAAGTGGTGACCCTCCCGCCTTCCGCTGCCAAGTTGAACACCCGAATGCAGCCTGGGGATGGCTTGGGGCGGCACCCCGCGCTGGTCACTCCCTTCCGCAGAATCCACCCTACGGATGCTGGTTTCACCGCGTATGAGGCAGATTCAGAGGGCTTCAACAGCCTCGATTCCAACCAACCCGCGGCCGATGCGACAGCGACTGGCCAGGTCCCCGTGGTCCCCATGCCTTGGCTCCGCAGAGTTCGGCTTGGGTTGGCAGTCGCTGCCGCCCTTGCCCTGGCCCTTGGCGTGATGCTTCTGGTCCGGCCCCGGGCTCCCTCGTTCGAACCGTACCGTGTGGCCATGGCCCCCTTCGAGAACCGCACGGGCGAACCTGCCCTGGACAATCTCGGCCTGCAGGTGGTGGATCTGGTGTGCAAGGACCTCCAGTTCGTGCAGAACGTCAAGGTGGCCATGGACACCCCAGTTCCACCGGGGAGCGGGGATCCGCTCCGCCGGCTGGCCGAGGTCACCAACGCCCATATCGTGATGGTGTGCACCTGCTACGCCCGGGGCGGAGAGGTCGAGTTCCAGGCCCGGCTCGTGGACCCCTGGAAGCGCAGGGTGGTGTACGCCCTCGGTCCATGGCGGGGCCCCAGGGAGGACCCGGTCAAGGCCATCTTGGAACTCCGTCAGAGTCTCGGCGGTGCCATCGGCTGGAGCCTCCAGGACAATGGCTTGGAGCCGGGCGCCACCCATCCGCCGCGCCTCGACGCCCTGCAGGCCCTGCTCAAGGAGCGGGCCTTCCAGGCCGGTGATGCCAAGAGCACGTTGGCTGCCTGCGATGAAGCCCTGGCGCTCGATCCGGACTTCCTCTGGGCGAGGCTGAGGAAGATCTCCGTGCTCATGGACATTGATCGCTATGGCGAGGCGGACGTCGTCCTCGCAGGGGCCGAACCCTATTTCGGCATATGCACCAGTGTTGAGCGGGAGATGCTGCGCTGGTTCCGGGCCGCCCTGGGCAGCCGGCCGCTTGAAGCCCTGAACGCCCTTGAGAACATCCGAGTCATTCATCCAGATACCGTCTTCTTCCGGTACAAGCGGGCCCAACTCGAAATGGCCGCCAACCGCCCCCACAGCGCCATCCGCGACCTGTCTGGCATCCCGCCGGAGGAACTCTACCGCCTCATGGGCGGCGCGGACTGGCGGCCTGCCTACAACCTCACCAACGCCCAGCACGTGGTCGGTGGCTTCAGCGCTCAGCTCGTGGCAGCTCGGACGGCCGAGAACCACTACCCCGATGTGCTCAACTTCAGGGTTCAGGAAGCGGCCGCCCTCGTGGCCCTGGGGCGCTTGCAGGAGCTGGACCCGGTGCTGGGGGCCGCCACGGGGGTGGCGACCCGGCCGGGAACGGCCACCCAAGTGGAGATGAAGTGCCTTGTCGTCGAGGAACTGAGGGCCCACGGTTACCTCGAAGCCAGCGAGCGCCTGGCCGCTCAGGCTCTGGCCGAATGCCAGTCCGAGTCCGCGCCAGCTTCCGCCCACGCGCGGGTTTCAAAGGCGGTTCTGCTCTCACACCTGGGCAGGTCCGAGGAAGCCCTGGCGATCTACCGAAGGCTGGCCGCGGAGGACCCGAAGGATGTTGGGCCCACATGGGCCGCAGGATCACTCCTGGCGCGTCTTGGGCGCGTGGACGAGGCCCGGAGGATTGAGATGGAACTGGCCACCACCTCCTTCCCCCATCTCTGCGGCGAGAATTCCTATGGTCGAGCCTGTATCGCCGCCCAGCTCGGGGAGCGGGACCGCGCCGTCACCCTTCTGGGGAAGGCATTTGAGCAGGGCTGGTATTTCTCCAATGAGATGCATCGGGAGCTGTTCCTGGAACCGTTGCGTGGTTTTCCGTCCTATGAAGCCCTCTTGAAGGCCAAGGACTGACAGGAGCCCACGAGATGGTTCGCTGGGACCTCGGCTCCTCTGGCCAGGGAGCCCCGGCCAGGCTGAGCGTCGTCGGATGAAATCCCAGGTTCCTTCTGCTGGGTACCCTCCTTTCTCGACCTTGCCTCCCCCAGGCAAGGTCCCGGCAAGATGGGCTTAAGGTCCAATCAAGTGGACTCGGGGGTGCATGGAACCCAACTTGGGAACCTGCAGAGCGAAAGGGAGTCCGGATCTCCCCACGCACCCTAGTCCCAATCCAGGCGGGAATATCTTCCCCCAGACAACAACCTGGTGACCATCCCAACCGAACACGAGGAGGATTCAGTGTCCTTTCAATTGAATGTCCTGCCCATGCTTCTGCTCATGGCTCTGCCCACCGCCTCCAGCCTCGCCCAGGATGCCGCTCCTGCGATGGCCGCCGATCCGGCACCGGCCGTTAAACGCCCAGCCAAGGGCATGCACCGCTACATGGTGGTCAGGACCTTCCCTGCCGGTGCCCTGGCCGGTCTCGACGCCGCAGGCAAGAAGGCGGTCAACGCCTGCAATTCCACCCACGGCGTGCGCTGGGTTTATTCCTACGCTAACCCTGACTTGACCAAGACCTTCTGCATCTATGAAGGTCCCAGCGAACAAGCGGTCCGGGACGCTGCCACCGGCAACAAGATTCCCGTGGATGCCATCTTCGAGGTTCCCAAGGTGCTTGCCCCGAAATGATGCAGGGGGCCAAGCGAAGGGCTTCGTGGCGCTTGAGGTGAAGGCACCGGCGGGTTCCAGCGATCCCGCCGGTGCCATTGCTTCGCCTCGCTCAGGCTGCCTCGCCATCCGCGAACTGCAAGCGCACCAACTTGGCGTAGACGCCATCCTGGGCGATGAGGCCGTCGTGCGTGCCGCGCTCAACGAGGACGCCCTGGTCCATGACCCAGATCTCGTCGGCGTCGCGGATGGTCGACAGCCGGTGCGCGATGGTGAAGGTGGTCAGGCGGTGGCTCACGCGTTCGATCACCGTCTGGATCTTGGATTCCGTCTCCGAGTCGATGTTGGCCGTGGCCTCATCCAGCAGCAACACGGCGGGTTCCAGGTAGAGCATGCGGGCAAAGGCCAGCAGCTGCCGCTCCCCGGCGCTGAGCTTCTGGCCGCGCTCGCCCACCTGCGTGTTGAGGCCTTCCGGTAGGCGCCCCACCAGGTCCTTCAGCTGACTCTGGTCGAGGACCGAGGCCAGGCGCGCTTCATCCAGGGGCCGATCCAGCACGATGTTGTCGCGCAGGGTGCCGGAGAACACGAAGACATCCTGCAGCACCAGGCCGAAGAGGTTGCGGAGGCTCCGGATGCTGAGGCTGCGCACATCCACGCCATCCAGGGTGATGCGGCCATCGTGGACGTCGTAGAAGCGCATCAGAAGGTTGATCAGCGTGCTCTTGCCGGCGCCGGTGTGACCCACCACCGCGATGCGCTGGCCCTTGGGAATGCTGCCACTGAGCTCGCGCACGACCTTGCGGCCGCCCGACTCGTAGGCGAAGGTGACGCCTTCGAAGCGGAGTTCGGTTGTGAAGGTGGCGGGCTGGGCATCGGGCGCTTCGGGGATCTGGTCCTGGTTGTCCAGGAGGCGGAAGATCCGCTCGCTGGAGGCGAGCGCGGTCTGCATGACGTTGTAGCGCTCGGCCAGCTCGCGGATGGGCCGGAAGAAGCGGCTGGACTGCTGGATGAAGGCCAGCAGCAGGCCCCAGGTGATGGCGCCGGCCTTGAGCTTGAAGCCCGCGTAGAAGATCAGCGCGGCGAGGGTGCCGGAGGTGATGAACTCCACCACCGGGAAGAACACGGCGTAGGCCAGGATGGTGCGGAGGAAGGCCTGGAAGTAGTCCTCATTGAGCACCTTGAATTGCCGGTCGCTGCTGGTTTCCTGGCCATTGATCTGCACCAGGCCCATGCCCGAGATCTGCTCCTGCAGGAAGGCGTTGATGGAGGCGTAGCGCCGCTGGGTCTCGCGGAAAGCCTCGCCGGCGCGGCGGCGGAAGAACTCCGTGGCCACCAACAGGAAAGGCAGGATCACCAGGGCCACCAGGGCCATGCCCACATGGGTCCAGAACATCCAGGCCACGATGGCCAGCAGGGACAGCGCGTCGCCGACGATGGCCACGAAGCCCGAGGCGAACATCTCGTTCAGGTTCTGCACATCGCTGGTGACGCGGGTCATGAGGCGACCCACGGGATTGCGGTGGAAGAAGTCCGTGCTGCGTCCCATCAGGTGTTCGAAGAGCTGCACGCGCAGGTCGAGCATGGCCTTCTGGCCCACTTTGGCCAGCATGAAGTAGCGGGCGAAGCTGACGAGGAAGCCCGCAATGAGTACTCCGAAGAACCCGGCGATCAGGGGGGCCGCGCCCTTCAGGCTGCCCTGGCCCATGAAGCGGTTGATAAGGCGCAGGGTCAGCTCGGAGGGCATCACCTCCAGGAAGGCGCCCAGGATCATGAGCGCCAGCAGCAGGAGCAGGGCCGCCCACTGGGGCTTCAGGTAGCTGGCCAGGCGCCAGAGCAGCGCGTGGCGCATGGGGCGATCATCGGTGCGATCGGATTGGAAGAAGGCTCCCTGTTCGGACATGGGCTGATTGTCCCACATCCGGTCGGAAATCTCCGGTCGCCGGCCGGATGGGCGCGGGCGATTCCGTACCTCGGCTCATGTAAACTGAAAGATCCCCCGGAGACATGATGAGTTCCTGGATGCCTGTCCTCTTCGCCGCCACCCTCGTGGCCCATGCCCAGGTTCCGGCTTCCAAGGCGGATGCCGCGGCGGAAGCGCGGATGCGCAGGGATGTCACCTTCCTGGCAGCGCCGGAGATGAAGGGCCGCGGAAATGGCTACCCTGAGCTGGATGTGGTCGCCAAGCGCATCCAGGGCGAGCTGAAGGCCCTGGGGCTGAAAACCCAGATCCAGCGCTTCCCGTTCATCGCCCGCGTGGTGCGCGAGCGCCAGGACGCGACCCTGACCCAGGGCACCGCTCCCCGGACGCTGGTCTGGGGCAAGGACATCGAGGCCCTGGGCCTCAGCGGCGACGCGGATTTCAAGGGCAAGCCCCTGGTCTTTCTCGGGCATGGCGTGCAGATTCCCGGCGGCTACGATGATTTCGCCGGTCGCGAGCTCAAGGACAGCGTGGCGGTCATCACCCGCACCGTGCCGGATCTCGACGTCTTCGCCCATCTGCCCCGTGGTGACCGCAGCCTGCTGGCCCGTCTGAAGAAGCTGGAGGCCGCCCAGGTGGCGGGCGTCATCGTGCTGGAGGATGCCCTGCGTCCCCTGCAGCGTGAGGAAGGCCCCGTGAAGGTGGGCCTCCCGGTGGTCGGCATGACCGTGGCGTCCCTGAGTGGGGCCTGCGGTGATGTGGGTGCGCAGCTCCAGGCCATTAAAGATTCCGGGAAGCCCGCGGGTGCGACCGGCACGACCTCGACCTTCTCGCTGAACCTCAAACTGCGCCGCGACGAAGCGCAGGTACCCAACGTCATCGCCGAGATTCCCGGCCGTGACCCCAAGCTCCGGAAGGAATACATCGCCCTCGGCGCCCACATGGACCACCTGGGCATGGGCGAGCGCCACAGCATGGGTGGCGCGGAGGCCCGTGGCCTCGTGCATCCGGGCGCGGATGACAACGCCTCGGGTACGGCCATGGTGGTGGAGCTGGCGCGGGAGCTGAAGAAGGCCCGGCCCAAGCGCTCCATCCTGCTGCTGCACTTTGCCGGTGAGGAGGAGGGGTTGCTGGGTTCCCAGTATTGGGTTCAGCATCCGACGCTGCCCCTGGACTCCGTGAAGTTCATGCTGAACTTCGACATGGTGGGCCGCCTCGACCTCAAGGCGCCCAAGCTGATGATGGGTGGGCTCGGCGCGCCGATGTCCGCGGTGGAGGCGGCCCAGAAGCTGGCGCCCAAGAACTTCACCGTGAGCGCCGATGTGGGCGCCAGTGTGGGTGGCTCCGACCACATGAGCTTCTCGCAGGCGAAGATTCCGACCTTCTTCTTCTTCACGGGCATTCACGGCGATTACCACCGTCCCACGGATACCGCGAACCTCATCAACTACGCCGGCATGGTGAAGCTCGTCGCCTTTGGCAGGACCGTGGCGCTGGATCTGGCCAATGCGGCCACGCTGCCGACCTTTGATCCCGAGACGGCCAAGCTGCCGTCGCGGGGCGACGGCGGGCCCATGCGCATCGCCTTCGGCACCATCCCCGACTACGCGGACAACCCCAAGGGCTTCCGCATCAATGGTGTGGCCAAGGGCTCCACAGCTGAGACCATCGGCCTGCAGAACGGTGACATCCTCATCCAGTTCGGCGACAAGCCGCTGAAGAGCGTCTACGACTTCATGGGTGCCCTGGGTGCCTACAAGCCCGGCGACAAGGCCATCATCCAGTGGCTCCGCGGGGACCAACTGATGAAGGCCGAGGCCACGCTGAAGGGCCGCCAATGAGATTGGCCACGCCGTCCGGGTTCGCCACCGAGGTCTTCCTCCTCGAAGGACCGGACCGCGAGCTGTTGCCGGAAGGCCCCTGGACCCTCGTGGGCGATGGGCGCCTGCGCGACGCCTGGACCCAGGCCGGCATGCCCGAACCCGAGCACGCGCTGTGGGTGTCGGTGCCGGAAGAAGAGAAGAAGCTGCGCACCATCCTCCCCTGGCTGGAGCACTGGGCCCGGGTGCCGCTGCACCGGGACGCCACCGTGGTGGCCCTGGGCGGCGGTGTGCTCACGGACCTGACCGGCTTGGCGGCGTCGCTCTTCCTGCGGGGCGTGGCGTGGCAGGTCTGGCCCACCACCCTGCTGGCCATGGCCGACGCCGCCTTGGGTGGCAAGACCGGCGCGGATCTGGCGGCGGGAAAGAACCTCGTGGGCGCCTTCCATCCCCCGCGTCGCCTGGTGGCCTGCACGAACTTCCTCACCAGCCTCCCCGAGCGCCAGCTGGACAACGGCCGCTGGGAACTGGTCAAGACCGCCCTGATCCAGGGCGAGATGGTCTGGGCCTTGGAGATGCTGCAGGACGGCGCGGTGCGTTTCCCCTGGGTGGAGCGGGCCCTGGCCTATAAGGCGGGGGTGGTGCACCGGGATCCGCGCGAAGCCGGGGAGCGTCGATTGCTCAACCTCGGGCATACGCTCGGCCACGCTCTCGAGGCTGCATCGGGCTACCAACTGCTTCACGGCGAGGCCGTGGGCCTGGGCTTGCTGGGTTCCTGCTTCCTGGCGGAGGAGCAGGGCCTGAAGGCCTTCCCCCCGGCCCTGCTTGAGCCGCTGGCGCGGCGCCTGGCTCCCCTGGCGCCCCTGGTGGCGCCCTGGTCTGAGTGCCTGCCCCTGCTCGCGCGGGACAAGAAGGCCGTCCATCTGCCCCACCCGGCTGCGGACGCGGCCACCACACAGATCCAGTGCATCCTTCCACGACCCGGTGAACCGGCCGTGCAGCGCGCCTTGCCGCCCCAAGCTTGGGAATCCGCCCACGGTCGGCTCCTGTCCATGCTCCTCCAGGAGAGTGTCCGTGCCTAACCTCCGACTGCCGATCCTTGCCTTGCTCCTCGCCGGGACGCTGGCTTCCGCTGAGGATGTCCGGGCCCTCATGCTGCAGGCTCGGGCGCTCCAGTTGAGGGGCGGCGGTGCGGATCCGGCTGCCGCCGTGCTCCTCTACCGGCGCGTGCTGGCCCAGGTGCCTGACAGCGCGGAGGCGAACTTGCGCCTCTCCGAAGCCCTGCAGGAAGCCCAGGATGCGGATGCCGCCGTGGCCCCGGCGCGGAAGGCCGTCGAGCTCGCTCCGCAGAATGCCGAAGCCCAGGCCCATCTGGCCCTGCTCCAGTACCAGCGATCGCAGAAGGATGCCTCCCTGGCGCCCGAGGCGGCGCAGGAGTTGAAGGCGGCGGCGCTGCGGCTGCCTCAGGATCCCGAACTCTGGGCGCGCCTGGGTGAAGTGAGTGAGCAGATGAAGGACAGCGAGGGCGCGCTGCGCGCCTGGCTGCGCCTGGGCCGCATGCGACCGAGTTTCTCGCCGGCCTGGGAGCGGGCCCTCATCCATGCACGGGCCATCCAGGATTACGAGGGCAAGCGTGAAGCCCTGCTGGCGCTGAATGCGCACAATCCCGAAGACCGGCACCTCCGCCTGCTGGAAGAGCTGGCCCGGGAACAGATCAAGGCCGGCTACCTCGCCCACGCCGAGGAGAGCTTCCTGTTGCTGGCGCACCACCTGCCGCAGGAAGCCGGGCTGTGGGAGAACATCTCGCTGATCCGCATCCAGACCTCGCGCTACGCGGAGGCGCTGGAAACCCTGGCCAAGGCCGAGGCGCTGAAGCCCAGCCCCACACTGACCTTCCGCACCGCGCTGGCCCTCATGAACCTGGGCCGCTTCGAAGCGGCGGAAAAGCGGTTGCAGCCCCTCGTGATGGAAACCCTCGAGCCTGACTGGATCGCTGATGGCGTGCCCATGCTCTACGCCGAGTCCCTCCTGCTGCAGGGCAAGGGCAAGGCCCTGGTGGCGTTCCTGAAGGAGCGCAAGCCCCGGCCCCGCACCGATGCCGAGGCCCAGGTGTTCAAGACCCAGGCCCTCATCAGCCAGAACGACTGGAAGAGCGGACTGCAGGCCCTCAAGGAGGGCATCTCCCACTTCCCGAAGGTTCCCTTCTTCGAGCAGGCCGCTCAGCTGCCACCAAAATACCTGGAGTACGCCTTCTTCTCCCGCAAGGAGACTCGCGCTGCGCTGGAGCAGCTCCACCTCGAAGGCATGGCTGCGCTGTGGCAGGAGTTCCAGCGCTGGGACAAGTGTCTGGAGGCGCTGGAGCGCTCCCGGAAGCTTTCGCCGGTCCGTCGCGTGGACATGCTCATCCTGCAGAGCCAGGCCTACGACCAGCTCGGTCGGCATGAAGAATCCCTGGCGACGCTGCGCGAGGCTCAGGCCATGGAGCCCACCAATCCCCTCGTGCAGAATAACCTCGGCTACCTGCTGCTGGATCAGGACCGCGACTTGAAGGAAGCTGCTGCGCTCATCGAAGCCAGCGCCAAGGCCTCGCCAGACAACGGCAGCGTGGTGGACAGCCTGGGCTGGGCCCAGTTCAAGCTGGGACGTTTCGATGAAGCCGAGACCACGCTGCGCCGGGCCGTGGAGTTGAGCCCCTTTAGCCACGAGGTGCGCAAGCACCTGGGCGAGGTTCTGGTGAAGCAGGGCAAGCTCACCGAGGCTGCCGAGCAGTGGGATCGGGCCCTGGCCTTCGTCTTCCCGGAGCACGCGGCCCTGGAGAAGAAGCTGGGCGATCTCCGCGTGCGCATTGCGAAGGAGCAGGCGGCCAAGCTGGAGGCGCCGGTTCCGGCGACCCCTCCACCGCCAGCCCCGAAACCGGATGAGGACGAGGACGACCAGTGATGCCGCTCCAGGTACCACCGGCAGTCACCGTGCCTGCCGTGGCCCCGCCCGTACGGGCCCAGTACGGCTGGGGCTATGCAGGTCCCGATGGCGAAGGCGTGGGCACCCTCAGCCTGCTCTTGGAGGCGACCAGCGGCCGCATCGTCATGGAGCTGCACGCTCCCGGCGAGCGCCTGCTGCTGCTGGAGGGCGACCGCGCCTCCGGTTATCGGCTGCAGGTGCCCCGGCAGAAGATCGATCAGCGGGCGGGCTCACTGGCGCAGCTACCGCTGCCCTTCTTGCCCCAGGTGCAAAGCGTCGAGGGCCTGCTGCAGCTGCTTCGCACCGGTGAGGGCACCGGTGTCTCCGTGCAGAAGAAGGACGCTCAGGGGCCGCTGAAACTCCACTGGCGCGGCCAGGATGCCCGCGGCAAGGATGAGCAGGTGTGGCTGGACCGCAAGCGGTGGGAAGAGGGCAAGTAGGTGGCGGCCTACTTCGCTGGGGCGATGGGGCAGGCCGGCTTCCCCGCCGCGATCCACGCATTGAGGATGGCATCGCCCAGGTGCTCACCAGCGAGTTGCAGCTGCTGCTTCACCACGGGTCCCTGCTTGGACCAGAAGATCATCCAGTAGGCGCCGGTGCGCGTTTTGCCGCGGCTGCCAAGGGGCGTGCTGCGGTCCGCCTCCCGGTCATCCGCCAGCAATTGGGGGACCAGGGCGTGCGAGGCCAGCAGCCAATCCCAGGGGCGGGTGAAGAAGCTGGAATCC
>Ga0265327_10004822_pt1 | contig 11700 bp, 7 predicted proteins | sample 41621metaG_FD_202089 | JGI IMG/M metagenome (GOLD analysis project Ga0265327, IMG submission 202089) | Rhizosphere microbial communities from Carex aquatilis grown in University of Washington, Seatle, WA, United States - 4-16-21 metaG | ecosystem: Host-associated > Plants > Roots > Rhizosphere >...
CTTGAGTAATCGCATTGATCTCGCGATTTGGCGAGCCCTTGGAACAGCAGATGGCGGTGAAACTTGCGAATCACGGTAATGGCGAGGAGAATGCGCGAGATGTATAGCCGCCTATTCACTTATACTGCACTGATGACCGTCTGTGTCATTGGGATAACTGCATTCCTCTGTCACCGGGAAACGGATCTCGGCAAGTTGGAAGCCATGAATCCAACACCTGCCCGCTGAGCGAGCGTTCAGTATTCGGGCGCAACCAGTGATCGCAGGAACGTCAACAGACGCGCTCGATCGGCCGCGGGGAGCCGGAAGAAGCGATTCGCGGAAAGCTGACCTTCCCCTCCATGAAACGAAATCGCCTGCTCGAGTGTCGATGCCCGACCGTCATGCATGTAGGGGGCCGAGTCCCGGACACCCCACAATGGTGGCGTCCGCCATTCCTGTCGCGCGGCCCCAATCATCTTGTCCGGAATCTCTTCTTCCGTACCGACGGCTGTTGGCTGGCCATTCGGCCCAAACGGTCCCGCGGACTGCAGTCCCCCCGCTGGCGACCGCGTCCCCGGCGGCGAATCGAACGGCATCAGACCGGCCAGAGGATCCTCGGCGTCTTTGCCCGACGATTGCGGCTGAAACGAACTGTAACTTCCCGAGTCACCCAGGTCCGATCCCATGTCATGCACCAGCAGATCGCTGTAGATCCCGTGGACTTCGCCCAGGTCTGCCACGTGGCAGGCCGCGCAACCAATCTTTGCGAACACCAGTTCCCCTTCGCGCAATTCTTCCCCAATCGCCGAGTTGACCGATGAGGCTCTTCCGGGTGCGGGGAGTTCTTTCAGGAAGTGAACCAGTTCCGTGCATTCCTGCTGATCCAGGTCGAATCCGGATGGACGGTAACCTGGCTTATGAGGAACTCCCGCCTGCGGATGATCGGGAACATGCAGTCCCAGTTCCACGGCACAGGCCGTCATCGTGAAATCATGCAACGTCCCCTTCTGAGCCTTCCAGCCGAACCGGCCAATCTGTCCATTTTTCAATCGAGCGACTCGACCCGAAACCTCGGGAAAATCCTCGCGGGACTCGGCGGCATTCGCTTCAATCACTTGATTGGGAATGGAATCAATCAATCCCACGCCAAACAGCGCGATGGAGTTTCGCTGTGTCACGATCGGGGCCAGCACCTGCGGCCCTGTTCCGTGATTCACGTTGCCTCGAATCTGCGGCCGGCCAGCGTTTCCCGGTCCAAGTCCCAAGCCCAGCCGCCCAAGTTGAGACCTCAGTCGTTCGGCCATCAGTTCATTGGGAGGCTGCAACTCGGCCAGTGCATTCTGTTGCGTCTGCGCGACCAGACTCGTGAAAAAATCGGGTTGCGTTCCGCCAGGCGGCGTCTGCTGGGGATTCAGGGGGAAAAACTGCTGCTGCTGATTCGTGGTGATTGCCGCCAGATCGAATCCCAGGGCTCGATCGCGCCAGGCGGCATATTTCGCATCGGTCCCCGATTTGTGCAGCACGACGCTGCGCGCGGTCACCAGTCCAGGATGGATCGAACGAAGCTCCTCCAGCAACAGCTTGCGCTCCTGCTCTTCGGGCGAGAGTGTTTTGCTGGAAAACACCTGCTGGACAATCGTCGGTTTCGGGGCGACGGGCGGAGCCTGCTGGGGGACGCGATTCGGTCCCGGGGCAACCGTCGTTTGCGGCGCCTGAGTCGCAGGCCGATTCGCCTGGACGCGGACGGCCGTGATCACCACGACATTTTTGGCGTCGCTCCCTCCACCCCCCACGCCACCCTGGTTATGACAGCTGACGCACGAGGTATCGTTAAAGACCGGGCCCAGACCGTCACCGCCGTGGCTGCGAGGGTCATCCGGCAACCATTCCCGCAGGAAGATCTCCCGCCCGATCGCGGCGCCGGCCGCATCGCGGGAACGCCGCGGCGACGAGTCCTCGGCAAATCCAGAGTTTGTCTGTGCGACAGTGATCAGGCAGGTCAACAGCGCCGGTACAGAAGAGACCCAGTTCCGAATCATGACAGGCTCCACAGAACGCGAGAAGAAATGACGGTGCAGAGTATATCGAATTCCCGTAGGGTGCGTGGAGTCATCGGAACGCACCACGCCGTTTGTCTGAGCAAGAAGCAGATTGCAGACCTGATAGGTCGCCAGTAGCCTGTGTCACATTGTTGGCCCGACTCACCAGGAGACACAGCGATGAATTTCCGATGGCAGGGAAGATGGCGAACCGCAGTGTCTGGCGCCGCACTGTTCTCCGTCGTTGTGGTGACATCGATGCTGACGCTGCCGCAGAGTCTGTTGGGTCAGCCGGCCGCCTCCACTGCGAAATCATCCCCGAACCATTCGGACGAAATCGTCAAGGACCTGGATGAGGCGATTCGCATTCTGGAAAAGGGGGACTTCAAGTTATTCCTGGAACTCTATGCGCCGGTCGAAGCGCTCCGCAAGCTGCGTCAGCAGAACCTCGTTGACAGGGCGGCCGCCGGGATGGCTGGCCAGCCACAATCGACGAAAAAACTGATTGCCACATTCAAGGCGCTCAAATCGACGCCCCCGAAATTCGACCGATCAGGCGGCCTGGCGGTCCTCGAGTTCGATCCACGCCCCCATGGCATCGATGAGATCCCCGGGGAACTGCACCTTCCCGCTCCGGAAGGACAGAAGCTGACTCAATTGGGAAGCGACCTCAAGGTAGTCCTGAAGCAAGCCAGCAAACTGCTGGATGACGGAGACTACAAGGGATTTGTCGAGGGTCTGTTCCCGGCATCAGAGATTGCGCGATTAAAGACGCCGGGCGCGATGCAGGAGCTTCTGCTGCAGTTTCAGCGCGGGCCCGATTCGGCTCCCTTCGTGGAAGGGGGCAAGCCGATGACGGGTTCGCCACTGCTCATCTCGCTCAAGGCCGACCTGGCCCTGCTGCAGACCCTGACGCCTGAAGTGGCCGAGCAGGGCAAGCTCGCCGTCTTCCATATCGATGCGAAACCCGATCAGCCGGCCCGTGACATCAAGTTTCAGCTGGTCGAGGGAAGTTGGCGGTTCTTTGACAATGCGGAACGCATCACGAACGAATTGTCGGCCCAGTCCAAGCTCAAGCCTCGCTCGGCCGTAGTCGTGGTTCAGATGGAACGCGTCGGTGGTAATTGGCGATTCATCGAACTGCCGGCGATCAAGTCCGATCTCCGGTAGTCACAACGTCAATCACCATCCGCCGGACACGGTATCGATGACACGTTGCGGCGGATTTCGATTCCAATAATCTCCGTTGAGTTTCTCAAGGACACTTCCATGAAAAAACGCGGTTTCACGATGGTTGAGCTGTGCGTCGTGTTTGGCCTGATGGCGATTGGTGTGGCCATCCTGCTTCCTGCGATTCAACACGCGCGACAGGACGCCCGCATCCAGGCCTGCAAGAACAATCTCAAGCAACTGGGCCTGGCGATGCACAACTACCACGACACGTTCAACACCTTTCCGCCAGGCTGGGTTTCCAAAGAAGGGGCGCCCGGATTTGGGCCACGAATTGGCTTGCTGACATTCCTCCTTCCGTACGTGGAGCAGGCCCCCCTGTACAACCAGATCAATTTCAACAAGCCGCCCCGCGAAGCCAATGGCAAACCGACGGCGGCGTTCCTGACGATCCTTCCCGTGTACCGCTGCCCGTCGGATCCCGCTCCCAATCTGAATCCGCTGCGCGGTGAGTACGCGACATCCAACTACTCGGGCAACTATGGACATGTCCCGCCGCCGCGCCTGGCGCCACTGGGATTGGGCGACGGCTGGCCGGGGGCGGTCGAGTCTCCCATGAAGTCCTTCGGCTACTTTGCGCGCAACAGTTCTGTCCGGATTCGTGACACCACCGATGGGACATCCAACACGTTCATGCTTGGTGAACGCGGATTCGCCAGCGGAGCCGGGATCTGGGTCGGTGTGACCGACAACGCGCATGAGGACGACACCGTCACCGATTGCAGCCACGCCTCACGCCCCAATGCCGGCTGGTCATCGTACTCAAGTCGCCACGAAGGAGGCGTGAACATGCTGATGTGCGACGGCGCCGTCCGATTCATCATGAACGCCATCAACTCGAAGCCCGGCCCCGAAATGGGGATCTATCAGAAGCTGGCCTGCAAAAACGACGGCCAGCCCGTTGGCGAGTTCTGAGTTCCGGGCCACGGATGGAACACCGATGAAACACGGATAGGGAAAGAAGAGATTCGTCGAGCGAACAGTCGCGAAGGAATAACTCAGAACGCGAATGGTGTGAAGCCAGTCAAACGCAGATAAGAACCGCGGCTTCAGATCCGGAACTCATTCCAATTTCTCTGAACTCTTCATGATCTTCTTCCAATCCGTGTTCCATCTGTGTTTCATCCGTGGCCAAACCTCAAATGAAAATCACCCCGTGGCAACCCAATCGCCCCGGGGTGATTCATGAATGCAGTCTGTGGCCGAAGCTCACTTGATCCGCGGGATCGGGATCACTCGCGGTTCCGAGTCAAATGTCCAGACCTGCAGTGGTGGCGTTTCCTTGTCGCCGTTGGACGCCAGCAATTGCTCGGTATGATTCGTCAGGATCCTGGGCAGCTTGGCAACTTCCTCTTCTGTCACAGACATCCGCGCTTCCGGTGTCCGCTTCGTGGCATTCAGCAGCCGCAGATCGGGAACCAGCTTCGGCGCGTAATACTGCGCGATCCGCCGAATCCGTGGATCATCGGGCGAATCGAATCCGCCAATCGTCACGATGGACTGAAACTTGTCGTGATAAACATAGGCTTCCTCCATCCCTGGCTCACGCGGAGTGGTTCTCAGGAAGGAAGCGAGCTGTTCCGCATCTTCACCGGCCCGAAGAATGCTGAAGCCCGAGTTCTTTCGCAGGCTGACATCGAATTCGCTTTCTCGTCCGCGGAATGAACTGTTCCCCATCGGAGTCGCGGATTTCCCTTCGAAGCTGGCAACTTGCAGTGTGTACTTGTGAGGATTATTGACCAGCGGGTAACGGATGCCGGTGTTCAGATACTTGGTTTCCTTGTCGACATGTCGCTGCACGACATCCTCGGGCTTCAACATTGGGTTGATGGTCATGAAGGCCCCCGACAGTGGCCCCTTTTGAGCCGCATCGGCCCGCAGGATCGCCCCGCTTTTGGTGTCCTTCAGGAACTTCGGACGGAACTTCTTGATGTAGTTCAGTGTCTTCTGGCCGACGGGGTCTTCGATCGATTCATAGTTCCCGGCCAGCACGCAGATCATGTCGCGTTGAGCGGCATAGATCCGGTGATCGTCGCGGCCAAGACGGTTCTTGGTATCGATCTCGCCCTTGATCGCGTCCTGGGAATAGGTATACGCCGGGATCCCCTTCTCACGCAGTTCGAAAACCAGTTCGGCCGCTGCCTGATCCGCGGTCAAACCATCCGTCCGCATGTCCTTGTCGCGGACATCGCGGAAACTGGTCACCATCACCATCCAGGGACCATGCTTGGGGGTCAGGTGATAGCTCTTTCCCCGCACATTTTCGATGGCCATCGCCGGCGACACCACCAGCAGGCCTGCCAAAGCAACACTGAGCGTGATCAGATTCAAGGTTCGCACGACAAACTCCATCCTTGGGTGGCGAACGAAAACACAGTTCCAGGTTCCCGGACATGACTCAGCAAACACCAATGAACCAGCACGTTCGACCGCTCCACTTGATCACGATGACCAGGGGATCATCGTGATCTCGGAGGAAAACAAAGCGTCGTCGAAGATTCATTCAAGTTTTGACGGGATCTTGCCGGGAGGTCCGAAACGTAGCAGTGTCTGCCAATCGTGTCCAGAGTTTGTTTTCGATGGATTGTGGCATGCCGGATGCATACTTCCGAGCGGGAAGTGAATTGCCGCCGACTTGGGAACTGGCACAGCATTGATGCGAAGCCGGAACCTGTTCAGCCTGCTGCAAATTCACCTGACACGTCCACGACAATGTCTGCTCCCGCAACCACGATGACCCTGTCTCGAAGCCAGGATGGCGACGGTCGGGTGATTGTAAATTCTGCCGCTTGGCGCGGTGGAATTGGAAATTCTACAAAGGCACGGAGGCCGAATTCATGCAGCGATCCGATTTGCGCTCGCAATTTTCCAAGGTTGACACCTCCCTCGTGACCCCGATTCCACGGGGATGCAATCCGACCTGGCTCTTCACCTTCTTCACTTCGTTCTCGCTCGCACTGGCCATGGGCCAGTTCGCGTCCGCTTCAGACCCCGACAACGTCCTGCTCGACTTCACCGCGACGTGGTGCGGTCCCTGCCAGCAGATGAGTTCCATTGTTTCGCGACTCGAACGCCAGGGGTATTCGATTCGCAAGGTGGACGTTGATCACGAACCGGCACTGGCATCGAAGTATCGCGTTCAATCGATTCCCTGCTTTGTGCTCGTCGCTAAGGGGGAAGAGATCGATCGTGTCACCGGCAGCACCACGGAAAACCAACTGCGGAGCATGCTCAATCGCCTTCCCAAACCGGCGCCGGTCGCCAAGACCGCTCCGGACAATCGTCGCAACGAATCCGAACCCAGCCTGGGATCGGCCGTGGCCATGACGAATCCCGCCGGCGGCACGCCCCCCAGGCGATCGCTCCCCGCTTCGTTCAACACTCCGGAAAAGGAAAAGGAACAAGCTCCTCCCGCGGACCCGGAGGCCGAGGGAACGATCTGGCGAGGTCAGTCTCCCGAAATCAATCCGATGCGTTCCAGCGTTCGAATCCGCGTCACCGATGGCAAGTCGATCAACTACGGATCAGGAACCATCATCGACAGCCAGAACGGTCAGTCGACGATCCTCACCTGTGGTCATATCTTCCGCGGACTTTCCAAGTCGGCCGTTGTGGAAATCGACCTGTTCCTGGGCGCCAAGGGGAGCAAGCCCGAGACCCTGACGGGCCAGGTTCTGTTGACGGACATGGCCGCCGACGTCGGATTGGTGACGGTCAAGTCTTCGAAGCGGCTCCCGGCAGTGCCGCTCGGACAGCCCAGCCAGCAGTTGGCAAAAAATGAAAAGTTGTTCAGCATCGGCTGCAGCAGCGGGAACATTCCGACACGCGAAGACCTGCAGTTGACTGGCATCAACAAGTACGACGGACCGGACAACCTGGAATGCACCACTCGACCCGTGCAGGGCAGATCGGGCGGAGGCCTCTTTCGCGACGACGAACTGATCGGCGTCTGCGTTGCGGCCGATCCGACCACTCCGCGAGGCATCTATACCGGGTTGCAGCCGATCAACCTGCTGTTGGACAAGGCGGGATTGCAGCACCTGTTGCCGCGCAGCCCACTGCAGCCAACCAATACCGCCATCGCCGACAACACCAGGACGGCAGAAGTTCCGGCCGGTCCCTTCACGAGAACCGAGACGACGATGACCGAAGCGGAATTGACCAGGCTGCTCGCCAATGGAGCGGACGGGAATGGTTCGGATGCCTCGAACGCCCAGGATTTTGCCGGGGCTGAGATTGTCTGCATCGTTCGTTCTCGAACCCCCGGCAAGCCGGTCCGGGTTGTGATCGTGAACCAGGCGAGCGAACGGTTCGTCGCCGACCTGCTGAATGAATCGACGGGAGACGCAGGACGAATGACGGCCGATCATGGCCCGGCCATGCGGGGCGAGGCAGGCAATGTCCGGTCACGACCTGTGGAGACCTCGTTCGAACCAAAGCCCTACCGCCGACAGAGCCCCAAGTAACTTGATGACAATTGCGTCCCCGGGGTCAGGTGTTCCGTCGTTCAGATCCAGTCGAAACCCGACGAGTGCTTGTCGGTGCAGTTGTTCGACTCGATCTGAAGGACAGGATGCCTGACCCTTGTGCTTTTGACTTCTCATGTCCGTGCTACTGCATTGGCTGAAACGGGTTGAAAGTGGTTCACACGCCTTCCCGTTTCGTTGACCATCTGCATAATATCTGTAGCCCGCGATTGCGGGATCCACACTCTTGTCTTGCTTGCCATCGGAAGGAACCACCATGCCGGTCTTTAAGGACAACTCGGAATCCATCGGGCGCACGCCGCTGGTGAAAATCAATCGACTGGCGCAGGGACTGGGAGCGACGGTGCTGGCCAAGATCGAAGGCCGGAATCCGGCCTACAGCGTCAAGTGCCGTATCGGCGCGGCGATGATCTGGGATGCCGAGACCACCGGCAAACTGAAACCGGGCATGCATGTGGTCGAACCGACCAGCGGTAACACCGGGATTGCCCTGGCGTACGTCTGTGCCGCTCGCGGTTACCAGTTGACACTGACGATGCCGGAAACGATGTCGGTTGAACGGCGCCTGATGTTGAAGGGATTCGGGGCCAACCTGATCCTGACTCCCGGCGCCGATGGAATGAAGGGCGCCATCTCGAAGGCGGAAGAACTGTCGCAACAGCCCGGTTATTTCATGCCGCAGCAATTCAAGAACCCCGCCAACCCGGCCATCCATTTCAAGACGACCGGTCCCGAGATCTTCAACGACACCGAAGGGAAAGTCGACATCTTCGTCGCCGGGGTTGGTACCGGCGGCACGATTACCGGTGTCTCCCGCTACCTGAAGCAGGAAAAAAAATTGCCAGTGAAGTGCATCGCCGTGGAACCGACCGCCAGCCCGGTCCTCTCTGGAGGATCCCCCGGGAAGCACAAGATCCAGGGGATCGGCGCCGGATTCGTTCCCGACATCCTGGATTGCAGCATCATTGATGAAGTCATCCAGGTGACCGACGATGAATCGTTCGCAATCGCCAAGCGGCTGATGAAGGAAGAGGGGATTACCTGTGGAATCAGCTGCGGCGCTGCCATGGCCGCCGCTCTGAAAGTCGCAGCCCGTCCGGAATCGGCCGGGAAAACGATCGTGACCATCCTGCCGGACAGTGGCGAACGCTACCTGTCGACGCTGTTGTTCGAAGACCTGCGCAGCTAGCGGGGGACTGGCTCCGTCCACAGCGCCTGTCCGTGTCTTGGCTTCACGGCTTTCAAAACGGGGACTGGCTCCGTCCGCGGTGCCTGTCCCCGTTTTGTCTTCTCATCGTCGTGCCGTTCGCTTGCAACACAGTGTCAACTCGTGTTAGCGTCCGCATTTACGCTGCCCGGTCCACTTTCGGCGAGCCGCCGTTCCGGTGGCGGCTCCCTGCCCCAAAGATGGGTGCTCGCCGCATTCGCTACCCGCCTTCTGCAGAAAGATCTCAAACACTATGCCTCACAATGTCACGTTGATCCCTGGTGATGGAACCGGCCCCGAACTCGCTGAAGCGACCCGCAAGTGCATTGATGCCACCGGGGTGAAGATCAATTGGGACGTGCAGGAATGCGGGATTGAAGTCATTGAAGCCCAGGGAAAGATCCCCGATTCCGTGTTTGCCTCGGTCCGGGCCAACACGATTGCCCTGAAGGCCCCCATCACCACCCCGATCGGCAAGGGCTTCCGCTCGGTGAACGTGGCACTGCGGCAGGAGCTGGGTCTGTACGCCTGTGTGCGGCCCTGCAAGACCTACAAGGGGGTCCGCTCGTACTACGACAAGACCCACGTCGACCTGGTCATCGTCCGCGAAAACACCGAAGACCTGTATGCCGGTGTCGAATTCCAGGCAGGTGATCCCAAGACAGTCGAACTGATCTCGTTCATCAACGCCGCCTCGACCGGAAAGAAGATCAAGTCGGGCGCGACCACCACGGGTGTCAGCATCAAGCCCATGTCGATCGAAGGGACGCGAAACATCAGCCGGTACGCGTTCGACTACGCGGTGAAGTACGGCCGCAAGTCGGTGACGTCGATCTCCAAGGCCAACATCATGAAGTTCACCGACGGACTGTGGTACGACGCCACCCGCGCCGTCGCCACCGCCTTCGGTGCAAAATACGAAGACGGGAAACTGGCCGAAGGGGTCAAGGCCGATGCCACGCTGGCCGGTAAGGTTCCCAGCGCCGCGGGCATCACCTACATGGAACGCCTGGTCGACAACATGTGCATGCAACTGGTTCAGAAGCCAGAAAATTACGATGTGCTGGTGATGGGCAACCTGTACGGCGACATCCTGAGCGACCTGTGCGCGGGACTGGTCGGCGGCCTGGGAGTCGCTCCTGGAGCCAACATCGGACCCGATTCGGCCATCTTCGAAGCAACGCACGGTTCGGCCCCGAAGTACAAGGGTCAAAACAAGGTCAACCCGACCGCACTGATCCTGTCGGGCAAGCTGATGCTCGAACACATGGGTGAATCGGCGGCCGCAGCGAAGCTGGAACGTGCCGTGGCCAGCATCATCGAGGAAGGGAAGTACGTCACCTACGACATGAAGGCCGACCGCAACGATCCCACCGCCGTCGGCACCCGCGAAATGGCCGAAGCGATCTGCAAGCGAATGGCGGAACTCGGCTGAGATTGCATTGGACTGCAAGCCCGTTCGCTCAGGAATTCTCCTTCATAGCGAACGGGCGGCTGACGTGCAGTAGCGGAATCTCGATGACAGATTGAGAGCTTTCTCCATTTGTGGGGAGAGCTCTCAACACATTTCGAGCGACCTCACGACACCCGATTGTCACGCAAACATTTCCGACGCCGGGGAATTTCATCATGCGCCAAAGTCTCTTGTGGTTTGCTGTGATCGGCCTCGTCAGCGTTGCAATCGTCGGTTGCGGCCAGGCGCCTCCCCCGGGAACGCCCAAAGGAACTTCCGCGAAGACCTCCACGTCGGCGAAGGCGGAGACCGGCAAGTCCAAGCCAGCGGCGGTCGCGGAGACGGCGCCCGAAGAGCCGAACCCCTTCATCCTTCCCCCGGGCGCCTCAGCAACGTCCGTCGCGAAATCCGCCGAGGCGACTCCAGAGCCTATGAAGCCAGCGCGAGCCGAGCGCGGCCCGGGCCCGGTCCTGGGAATCGAACCTTCGGCCGTTCCGAAGAGAAAGGAACTCCCCTCTCAACCTGCCGTTTCGTCCGACGGACCGATCACGCAGAAATCCCAGCTGACGGAAGCCGAAGTGATCGAATTCTTCAATCAGCGATTCAGCTCGTGCACGTACTGGGAACGCGAAAAGAATACCGATGTCCGCCTGCTGAGCGCGGTGATTGAAGCAGATCTGAAGCATCTGGCCAAACTAAGGAACATCACCAATTTGAACCTGCGCGAGATCCCGCTGACCGATGCCGGTATGAAAGAGATCGCCACGTTCGACAGCCTGAAGAACCTGAAAATCCTCTGGATCCGCAGCGGCGAACTGACCGACGCCGGGCTGAAGGAGCTGGCCCGATTCACTCAACTGGAAGAACTCTGGCTGGAAGACAACAAGATCACGGATGCCGGACTTCCCGAACTGGCCGGCCTCAAGAAACTCCGCATGCTGAACCTGTCGAAGAACCTGGTGACCGACGCCGGCCTCCCCGCCCTGAAGGAGCTTCCACTGCGGCAACTGTGGCTCGACCACTGCAAGATCACGAACGAAGGCTTAAAGCACCTCGCCCAGCTGACGGGCCTTCGCGAACTTTACCTCGAAGCAACCCTGATCGATGACGAGGGACTCAAGGACCTCGCTCCGCTCACCTCACTGCAGAACCTGATCCTCAGCCACACTCACATCACCAGCGCAGGTTTCAAGTACCTGACGCCGCTCGAGCAACTCTACTTCCTGTGCGTGATTGACACGGACATCACCGATGAAGGTCTGAAAGAACTGGCCACCACGGTGCCGCACCTGAAAAAGCTGT
>Ga0265327_10004823_pt1 | contig 11690 bp, 11 predicted proteins | sample 41621metaG_FD_202089 | JGI IMG/M metagenome (GOLD analysis project Ga0265327, IMG submission 202089) | Rhizosphere microbial communities from Carex aquatilis grown in University of Washington, Seatle, WA, United States - 4-16-21 metaG | ecosystem: Host-associated > Plants > Roots > Rhizosphere...
GATGTGATTTCCCAGGAGGAGCAGGACCAGGCCCGCACGCAGCGGGACGCCAGCCAGGCCCAGGTCAATCAACTCACGGCGGATGTGGCCACCGCCAAACTGGGCGGACGCGAAGACGCCATTCGCTCGGCCCAGGCCGCGGTTGAATCCCAACAGGCGGCCCTGGCAAAAGCCAAATGGTCGTACGACCAAAAACAGCAATTTGCGCCGACGAACGCCGCCGTGCATGACACGCTGTATCGCCAGGGCGAATACGTTCTCGCCGGCAATCCCGTGGTGGTGCTGCTGCCGCCCGCGAATTTAAAAGTGCGTTTCTTTGTGCCGCAGGACCAGTTGCCCGCCGTCAAAACCGGCAGCACCGTTTCCGTGAAACCCGACGGCGCGGCGCATCCGCTCAGCGCCACGGTCAATTACATCTCCACGCAGGCGGAATACACGCCGCCGGTGATTTTCAGCCGCGAAACACGCGCCAATCTGGTGTTCATGATCGAGGCAACTTTCTCGCCCGCCGACGCCGCAGAGTTGCGGCCCGGCCAACCGGTGGACGTGGACTTGAAATGAACCGCCGCCCGTCCAACACCCGTTTCGCCCTCACCCGCGTTGCGCCGGCAACGCCGGCAATGGTTGCGGAGGCGTTGCCTTAACCCGGCCTTATGCCCCCGGAATTCGCCATTGATGTGCGCGGCGTCACGAAAAAATTCGGGAACCGCACCGTGGTCAATGACATCGCCATGCAGGTGCGCTACGGCGAGATTTACGGTTTTCTCGGGCCCAACGGCAGCGGCAAGACCACCTTTTTGCGCATGCTCTGCGGCCTGTTGACGCCCGATGGCGGCAGCGGGCAATGTCTTGGCTTGGATTTCCGCCGCGAATCGGCCGCCATCAAAAAGCAGGTCGGCTACATGACGCAGCGCTTCAGTTTTTACGAGGATTTGACCATCGAGGAAAACCTCGATTTCATTGCGCGCCTTTACGGCATGTCGCAACGCCAGGAAGCCGTGAATAAAAGCCTGGAACGGCTGGGCATGCTCGAGCGCCGCCGCCAGCTCGCGGGCACCTTGTCCGGCGGCTGGAAACAACGGCTTGCACTGGCTGCCTGTTTGATTCACGAGCCCAAGCTGCTTTTGCTGGATGAACCCACCGCCGGGGTGGACCCCAAGGCGCGGCGCGATTTTTGGGAGGAGATTCACAAGCTCGCCGCTGGCGGCCTGACCGTGCTCATCACCACCCATTACATGGACGAGGCCTCGCGCTGCCATCGGCTTGCCTATATTGCCTATGGCAATCTCCTCGCCAGCGGCACCGTAGATGAAGTGGTGAAGGCCGGCGGCTTGACCACCTGGGAAGTGTCCGGCGACAACCTTTGGGAGCTGGCGGATAAAATTCGTGGTTTGCCCGGCGTGGAACAGGTCGTTGCCTTCGGCACCACCTTGCATGTGAGCGGACGCGACGCGGAGAAATTGCAGGCCAGCGTGACGCCCTTCATGTCCAACGCCCATCGCTGGACCAGGATTGAACCGGGGCTGGAGGATGTGTTCATTAGCCTGATGGAAACGGCCAAGGATAATTTCACATGAGCTTCAGCCTCCAGCGTTTTTGGGCCATCGTCGTCAAGGAATTCATCCAGATGCGACGGGACCGGTTGACCTTCGGCATGATGGTCGGCATCCCGATGATCCAGCTCATCCTGTTCGGCTACGCCATCAACTCCAATCCCAAGCACCTGCCCACGGCGGTGTTTGCGGCGGACAACAGCCCGTTCTCGCGCACACTCATCTGGGGCCTGCGCAACAGCAGCTATTTTGACCTCACCATCGAGGCGCATAGCGCGGCGGAAATCCATACGTTGCTCGCGGAAAATCGCGTGCAGTTTGCCGTGACCGTGCCCGTGGATTTTTCGCGTAAACTATTGCGCGGCGAAAAACCTGATTTGCTCCTCGAAGCCGATGCCACCGATCCCTCCGCCGTGGGCTTTGCCATGGCAGCGGTGAATCAACTCGCCACGTCGGTCATCAACCGCGATTTGACCGGGCCGCTGACGCGCTTGCAAGCGGGCGCACCGCCCTTCAACCTCGTTACGCACCAGCATTACAACCCGGAAAGCATCAGCCAGTATAACATTGTGCCCGGCCTCATGGGCGTGATGCTCACCATGACCATGATCATCATCACGGCGCTGGCCATCACGCGCGAGCGCGAGCGCGGCACCATGGAAAATCTGCTCTCCACCCCGGCGCATCCGGGCGAAGTCATCGTGGGCAAAATCGTGCCTTACATCATGGTCGGCTACGTTCAGGTCTTTCTGGTGCTGCTGGCGGCGAAATTTTTATTCAATGTGCCCATGCTGGGCAGCGTGCCCTTGTTACTGTTGCTGGTATTGCTGTTCATTGTATCCAACCTCGCGGTGGGCATCACGTTTTCCACCATTGCCAAAAACCAGTTGCAGGCCGTGCAAATGGCGTTTTTCTTTTTTCTGCCGTCGCTGCTGTTGTCCGGCTACATGTTTCCGTTTCGCGGCATGCCGGGCTGGGCGCAGGACATTGGGGAATGCCTGCCGCTCACGCATTTTCTGCGCGTGGTGCGCGGCATTTTGCTCAAAGGCAATGGCCTGGCGGAATGCTCAACGGATTTGTGGCCCATCGCCTTGTTCTTCCTCGTCATGCTGGTCATCGGCATCAAACGCTACCGCCAAACGCTGGATTGATGATGTCATGAGTGGCGTCCCAGTAATGGTGGGGCGGGCAACGGTCCCTGTGGACGGCGAATCAACGACACCGATTGCACCGATGGGCACGGATTAAAACGGGGTTGGTAGGGCGCGTCGCTCCGCGCGCGCCGCTTGGGCTTGGTGCAGTTCTTGCCACCTTCGCGGATTTAACCGCCCCCATCCGGCCTGCGGCCACCTTCCCCCGGTTTCCGGGGGAAGAGAAATATATTATGGGATCGATTACCCAGGGCAGGCGTTCCTCGCCTGCGGCTCGGTCCTCCTGCCCTGGGCTATACTCTCTCGGGCCTTCAGCCCGAAGCATTGGGCTGGCCAGACGTCTCTTTGTTATCCGTGACAATCAGTGCCATCCGTGTCTGTAGTTTTGAAATTGGGGACTCGTGTGGTGGCCGTCTGCAAGGACCGTCCCTGCGACTTATATTTGGCAGCGGCACCTTGCCGCCGGCTCGCGAGGACGCCCGCCCCACCAGCGGTAATTCCAACCTCCAATTTTCAAATGCCAATTGTGGCGGGCCGCCACGGGCAATTTTCAATAGGCGTTGCCGCGCTCACCTGAAACCTTAACTATATAACCTTTGTTACTTCGTTTCTTCGTTGTTCAATCATTGGCAGCGGCACCTTGCCGCCCTGAAACCTCTTCACCACTTGAAACTGAACACTGAACACTCTCCATCAACCTTAACCCTTCAACCTGTTTCCCCATCTGTGTTTCATCTGTGCCCATCTGTGGCTAGATTTTACCCGCGCTAGATTTAAATTTGCGTCCCAAGCGCGACACTGGTTTACTCGCCGTGATGAATTTCTGTCGTAACGCACGGCGCACCCCGGTCATGGCGCTCGCTTTAAATGTTTGCGCCCTGCTCGGCGGCCTGCTGCTTCCCGCCATCGCAGCGCGCGCCGACTCGTTGCCCGAAGCCACGAACTTGTGGACGTTTCCGTTTGGTCATACCGCACAGGATAATTCCAGCTCCAGCACGCCCGCCGTGGCACCCGATGGCACGATTTACGTGGGCGGCTTCGAGGGCAAATTGTATGCGCTCGATCCCAACGGCAAGCTCAAGTGGCAGTATCAGGCTGGGCGCGAAATCAAGTCTTCCCCCGCCATTGCCGATGACGGCACGATTTATTTCGGGTCGCGCGACCGGCAGCTTTATGCGGTCACTCCCGCCGGAAAGTTGAAGTGGAAATTCGCCACGCAAGCCTGGGTGGATTCCTCGCCCGCGATTGCGGCGGACGGCACCATTTATTTCGGTTCCTGGGACAAAAATTTTTACGCGCTCAACACGGATGGCTCGTTGAAATGGAAATTCGCCGTGGGCGGCATCGTGGATTCTTCCCCGGCAATTGCCGCCGACGGCACGATCTATTTTGGCGCGCATAACAAAAAACTTTATGCGCTCGATTCCGCCGGCAAGCCGCGCTGGACCTTCCCGACGGGCGCGGAAATCTCGTGCTCGCCCGCCATCGGCCCCGACGGCGATGTTTATTTCAGCTCCGGCGACGGGAATCTTTACCGGGTCAAACCGGATGGCACCGAGGTCTGGCATTGCCGCATTGGCGGCGGCGGCGACGGTTCGCCCGTGCTGGCCGAAAACGGCAACGTTTTCATCGAGACCGGCCCCAAGGTGGTGATTGTCTCGCCAGCAGGCGCGGTGATTTGGAATTGGGGCTCGCCCGCATGGGTTGATGAAACTCCGGCAGTCGTGCAAGGCACGGTTTGTTTCTCCGCCCCGTGGGGTCGGTTATGGGCCCGGCAGCCGGACGGCAGCGATGCATGGAGCGGCTCCATTTCCAACAACCTCTCATCCTCGCCGGTCATCGGCAATCAGGGCGATTTTTATTTCTGCTGCGGGCGTTACGTGCAAGCAATCCAACCGCCCGTACCATTGATACCGGCAAAAACCTCGTGGGCCATGTTCCGGGCCAATGCCCGGCACACCGGCCGGGTGGCCGCGAATTAACCGGCCACGGCAACTGCGTAACGTCCGGTTACAACCGGGCGTTGTCGATCAACCGCGTTTTGCCGAAGAACACCGCCAGGGCCATTTGCGTTCCCCGCTTCACGGTCGTGACCGCTTGCAATGTCTCCGGGTCGAAAAACTCAACGTAATCCAACCGTGCCAGCGGGGCGGCGGTGATAAATTCCGCTATATCCTTTTTTAGCCGCGCGGCAGAAACCGGCTGCCTGGCCACGGCCAGCTTCGCGGCCCGCAAGGCGTGAACCAAAATCACGGCCTGCGAACGCTGGGCGGCATCGAGGAATTTATTGCGCGAGCTCATGGCCAGTCCGTCGGCTTCGCGATGCGTGGGTGCAACGATGATTTGAACGGGAAAATTCAGATCCGCCACCATGCGCTGGATGATGGCCGCCTGTTGAAAATCTTTTTGGCCGAAGACCGCCACGTCCGGCAGCACGAGATTAAAGAGCTTGGCGACAATGGTGGTCACGCCGCGAAAATGCGTGGGGCGGGAGTCGCCTTCCATGACGCGCGCCAGATTTTCCTCCACCACATAGGTGCTGTAACGGCCTTCGCGTTTGCCCGGATACATTTCGGTGTCGCCCGGCGTAAAGACGGCATCAGCGCCGGCCGCCCGGCACAGCTTCAAGTCCCGTTGCAGGTCACGCGGATATTTGGCGAGGTCTTCGGTCGGGGCAAATTGCGTGGGATTGACGTAGATGCTGACAACCACCTTGCCGTTTTTGCCGGCGCGTTTGCGCGCCTCACGCACCAGGCTCAGGTGCCCGTCGTGAAGATAGCCCATGGTGGGCACAAAGCCGATTTTAACCCCGGCGCGTTTCCAGCGCCGGGCCAGTTTTTGAATCGCAATGGCTGAAGGAATAATCTGCACGTCGTCAAATTAGCAGCCCCAGACCTGCACCAAAAACAAAAACCGCGCGGGGAACAGCCCGCGCGGTTTGCACAAAACCAAGGAACTAACGGAGAAATTAACGCCGGATAAAATTCAACGGGGTGCCCTGGGGCATTTCGTGGGCGCACGGCTGGTTGATGGGCGCATCCGGAACGCGGTCATTGGGCGTCACGACCTGGTTGGCCAGCATCCAGGCTTCCACTTCCTCGCCGCTGATGTCGGCCAGCATCTTGCCGTTGATTTCCACGCAGGGGCTCAGCATCTGGCCGCTCTTCTCAATCATTTCCTGGCGTTGCAGGGGGTCGTTGATGATGTCGCGGTCTTCGAACGGCAGGTCATACTTGCGCAGCACGGCGCGCACACCCTGGCTCCAGCCGCAGGTCGGTTTCAAATAGGCAATAATGGTCGGTTTGCTCATAGGTTTGCAGAAATTGTTTTCGTTATGACAACATAGTGCCACATAAAGCCGCTCCGGGCAAATGATTTAGCCGACGCCCTTTTCGGTTGTCCACCCGGTCGAAAATCCACTTGCTAATGCAATCAATTGTCGGTTTCATATTTATTAATGAAGACGCCATTCTTTTATAACCCGGTGCGGGCCTTGTTGTTTTATTTTTGCTGTAGTCTTTTGGTCAGCGGCGTGACTGGCTGCGCGTTCACGCGAACCCCGGTGAAAGTCACGTTTGCCCCCAGCGTGACTCAACCATTGAAGGAGGTACGGAAGGGGGCGCTCGAGGTCACGAAGATCAAGGATACGCGCTTGGTGGAAGACCCTGCGGTGCTGGTGCATAAAGCAAATGAATATGGAACGACTTCTGGCGCTTACGTCACGGACCCGCCGGTTGGTGAAATATTTGGCCAAGGTCTGAAACAGGCGCTGCAACAGAATGGTTTCTCGGGTGAAAACGGCGTTCATTACGAGTTGCATGCTGAGCTTCAAAATTTTGGATGCGGAGCCATTCAAAACGGAATCCTTTCGTCATTGACCGCCAAGCCGTGGCTTGAAGTGCGCTTTGAATTGGTGGACAAGACCACGGACCAGCGGGTCTGGCACGACACTTATACCGGACAGGTTACGGAAAAAGTTTCAGCCTGGACCGGTCCAGATGGTGATTTTTACGCGAAGGTTTTTTCTGAAGTGGCTGAAGATGTGGTGAAACAACTGATCGCAGACAAAACTTTCCGTAATTATTTTGAATAAGAGCCTGTCTGAAATGCTTTGAAACTTACCTCCCGGCATCAAGCCGAGAGCGTCTGAAGAAAAAAAGTAGCTGGTTGGGAGCGAGGATTGTCCCCATCCGCAGCACATGAATTTACCGTTCGCCTTTGCAATTTGGAAATTGAAATTTCCCGCTGGAGCCACAGATACGCAAAGATGAAATGGAGATGGGGTCTTGGGTCGGGCATTTAGGTTCCTGGGAGGCCAAAGCGGCGGGACACCCCATACGCACTCGCGCACATTTCTACCTCTCTGCATTGCTGGCAATGCGGAGAGGGTCGGGGAGAGGTGCCGCTGCCAATGATTGAACAACCAAGGAACGAAGGGAACCAAGGTTACAGGGGCAAGGTTGATGGAAAGTGTGAAGTGTTCAGTTTCAAGTGATCAAGAGGGTTAAGGGTTAAGGTTTCAGATAAGAGCGGTGCCTTGCCGTCCCCCAGCACCGTTAGGTGCGACATATTTGTAGAAACCAGCTCCAACAAAAATCCAAGCCCCAGCGGGGCGACATATATCCGCCGAAGCCGGGGGCTACGGTTGAATCCACAAATTACCACGAGTGAAAACGACGCGTAAAGGGCGACCCTGTAGCGGCGCTCTGTGAGCGCCGGGAAGACGCAAATCGACTGGCAAAACTTCAGCGGTCACAGACCGCCGCTACAGCGCCGCGAACGTGGTAAGACCCGCACCAAGCCTAAGCGGCGTGCGCGGAGCGCCCGCCCTACCAACCCTTGGCAGGTTCAATTTACAATTTGGAAATCTGTCGCAACCTCTCAGTAGAAGTTTTGGACTCGTGTGGTGGCCGTCTGCAAAGACCGTCCCTCCAGGCAGCAAGGCAGGTACAGTCGTCGCACCTGAAACCTTCAACCTTTTCCGCATTCTACATTCTAAACTTCTTCATTGAATGATTGGCTGCGGCACCTTGCCGCCCTGAAACCTTGACCCTTAAACCGCTTCACCACTTGAAACTGAACACTTCACACTGCCCTTCAATCTTTGTTCCCTTGGTTCCTTGGTTGTTCAATCAATTGGCCACGGCAGCGGTTTTCCGTTGGGCCAGCACGCGTTCGGACGGCTTGAAGTTGGCGATGAATTCGCGGTAATACTCGGCGAACGTGCCGGCGGCCAGATGCGTGCGCGCGTCGGCCATGGTTTTCAAATACATGTGCGTGTTGTGAACGCTCAACATGCGCAGGCCGAGAATTTCGTTCACGTTCAACAAATGCCGCAGATACGCGCGCGTGAAATGTTTGCAGGCATAACATTCGCAGCCTTCCTCGACGGGCCGGAAATCGGCCTTGAACTGGCCGCCCTTGATGCCAATCGCGCCAAACCGCGTGTACGCCGTGCCGTTGCGGGCCACGCGCGTGGGCAGCACACAATCAAACATATCCACGCCGCGCGCCACGAGTTCCATCATCTGGGCCGGTGTGCCCAGGCCCATGGCGTAGCGGGCCTTGTTTGCGGGCAGATGCGGCACCGAAAATTCAATCGCCTGCATCATCTCCGGCTCGGGTTCGCCCACGCTGACCCCGCCGATGGCGTAGCCGTCAAATTCCATGGGCACGATGGCCTTGGCGCATTCCTCGCGCAACGCGGCATTGTTGCCGCCCTGGACGATGCCAAACACATGCTGGCCGGGCGCCCGTGGCTGTTCACGACATTCGCGCGCCCAGCGGATGGTGCGCTCAACGGCGTGACGTTGATCGCGCGGAGGGGCGTCATGCGGCGGGCATTCGTCGAACACCATCGCGATGTCCGAGCCGAGGATGCGCTGGATGGCCATGCTTTCCTTCGGGCCAAGAAATAACGGCGAACCGTCCAGATGCGAACGAAACTCGACGCCGTGCGCCTTGATTTTGCGAATCTTGGCGAGGCTGAACACCTGGAAACCGCCGCTGTCGGTCAGGATTGGTTTCTCCCAATTCATGAACTTATGCAGGCCGCCGGCGGCGGTGATGATTTCCAGGCCGGGCCGGATGTTCAGGTGATAGGTGTTGCCGAGAATGATTTGCGTGCCGCACTCGATCAGTTCGCGCGGGTCCATGGCCTTGACGCTGGCCTGCGTGCCCACGGGCATATAGACGGGCGTATCCACGACGCCGTGCGCCGTGGTCAATCGGCCGAGACGTGCTTTAGTTTGCGAATCAGTTTTAAGGAGTTCAAACATTGCGCGAAGGGTTAATCATAGCCAAAACCAGCCGGTTGAACATGAAATTTTACCCGGTCATAGTCGTTTATAGCCTTCGAATAACCAGGGTAGCCATGTTACCGCCGAAATATCATGTTGGAGCGCGGATTGTCCTCAATCCGCAGCGTGTAAATTGGCCATCAGGTTTGGCGTACCCGGCACCCCTGCCTGCCGACGTGCTGCGACTTGGGACAAGTCGCGGTCCAAAAAGGTGGCCAAGCCGGGACGATGCCGTTGGAAACAGGAGCGCGCCCGCCTCGGGCGCAGCGGGTCGCGCCCTCGCGACCCGCACGGGCGCACGAAACCAATTGGTGTGCTCCGGGCCGGTGAGTTCGGCGCGAGGGCGCACCGAACAGCAGCCGGGGCGGCTGCGCTCCCCAGCAATCGGTCCTAATGGCCTTGGGGCAAATCCAGCCAGTGGCGGGTCTCAAACAAGAACATCCACCACCAGACCAGAAACACCCCGCCGCGCAGATAAAATGCCACGGCCAAACTGGCCATCAAAAAGCGCATGCCCAGCAAGCCGGCAAACATGAAGGGCGAAATCGGGATCGCCAGCGAATGAACTTTCATGGCCACGATGCTGGCGGACCAAATGCCGGTAAAAATCATGGCCACCCGTTGATTTTTAGTGAGCCGCATGGCCATGTCAAACGGGGCAAAAATCGAAAACAACGCGTTAAACGTGAATAGAAACGGCAGCGAGGCAAACCAATGTTGCAAGTCCTTCGGGTAATCCTCGGGCAATTGCGCCCGCAACGACGGGTCCACCCCGAGATGATAAATCATGGCCGCCACAATGGCGGTCAGGGTGGCCAAAATCACCGGCCCGGCATCGAGCTTGAAGATAAAGGCGGGCTGGTTGGTATAAGGCGTGTGCCAGGCAAAGACAAATCCCCAGAGCACGGCCCCGCACAGGAACAGCATGACCTCCAGCAACCAGATGGCGTCGGTCCGCGTGGTCCACAGCACCATGCGGGGATAACTCACCAGGGCCGAAACCAGGGCGGTCGCCACTGCCAGGCTTAAAACCCGCGGTTGAAGAAGATGGCGCATGCTATACCGGCTGCGCTGCGCGGGAAAGTTCCGTTATTTGCCCAGTTCAGCAAAAGTAACATCCACGAGCAGGTCGGCGGCGATTTTTTCCAGGTCCTTTTTCAAGGCAGCCACATCGCAATGATCGGGCAGTTGCAGGCGGGCCGTGGCTTTAAAGAGCGTTTCGCCGGACATGGGCGCGCTGGCGACTTCACTGGTAAATTCCTCCACGTTCACGCCGGCGCGGGCCAGCGCACTCGTGATTTCACGGACAATGCCGGGGCGGTCCGAGCCGACGATTTCGAGCCGGGTCTGTTTGCCCCTGGCGGCGGGCGCGGGCGTATCATCGCGCACGATGACCTGCAGCCCGGTGGTTTGGAGCCGTTGCAAGGCGGCGACCAGCAGCGCCTTCTTTTCCGAAGGTATTTCCACGCGCAGGATGCCGGCAAATTCGCCGCCCAGCCGGCACATGCGGCTTTCCAGCCAGTTGCCGCCGTGATCGGCCACGGCGCGGGCGATGGCTTCCACCAACCCGGTACGGTCCGGGCTGATGATGGTCATGACCAAGGGAATTAACATGGCAAAAGGGGTTAAACCAAATTACGGCTGGCTGGTGATCTTGCACCAGTCCACGCCTTGTTTGCCGGCGTAGATGGCAAAGTCTTTTTCGTTCTGGATGAGCACGGCGCGCACCACGCTGGAATCATCGGCGCGGCCCAGTTCCAGCACGCTGTCGGGCACCATGCCCATTTTCTTGTGGGCATAGAGCAGGGCAAACACCGCCTGGGCAACCGCCGTGTAGGGCAGTTCCTTGTAAGCCCCCTCCACCGCGTCTTCCACGGCATCGGCCAGAAACTCGAGCTGGTCCACGAGGTGCGGAAACTTGGGGGCGTTGATCTGCGTAAACTCCAGTTTCCACTGGGGCAGATGGCGCATTACTTTTTCCGCGACAACCGGCGTGATGCTGTTGGCGCCGCGGTTCACAAATTTGACGATCTCGGACATGTCCGCAATCTAGTGAAAGCCGGGCCCGGGCAAAAGTGAAATCATCTGCTAAAAAATTTATGCAATGCCCGCTTTTTTTAGCGACAACTCATAGTCATATTCGGGCTTGCGCGCCACGCGGCTGCGCAAGGCATTCGCCGCGTCATCGCCCACGAACATTTCCGTGGCCGCATCCCACGTTAATTTGCGCTTCAACTTCATGCTAATCCAGGCGGCGGCACACGCCTCCAGGCTGCGCGCCGACTGTTGGATGGGCGCAATGGGCTGGCGGTTGGCCACGATGCTTTCCAGCCAGTTGCCATGATGCGTGCGGCTGGGCATCCAGCGAACGGCCTCGTTGCCCAGCGGCGAGAGAATTTTCTTGTCGCTCGCGCGCAAGGGCGGGCGCGTGTCGTTGTCATCCTCGCCGCGCGTACAGAACACCCAGCCCGCATCGCCTTCAAACTGGATGCCGTTGGGAAATTTGTTATCGAGCACCAGCCGGACATTGCCCGGATATTGCATTTCCACGTGATACGTGGTGTGCACGGTCCAGGCATCGTTCTTCATGAACTCCGCATGCGCTTCAATGGTCTTGGGCCCGCCGAGTTCCTGGCCCATGGCCCATTGCGCAATGTCCACGTGATGCGCGCCCCAGTTGGTGATCA
>Ga0265327_10004824_pt1 | contig 11687 bp, 9 predicted proteins | sample 41621metaG_FD_202089 | JGI IMG/M metagenome (GOLD analysis project Ga0265327, IMG submission 202089) | Rhizosphere microbial communities from Carex aquatilis grown in University of Washington, Seatle, WA, United States - 4-16-21 metaG | ecosystem: Host-associated > Plants > Roots > Rhizosphere >...
CCATTGCGCCGACCAAAGACACCCCACGCCTGAGTTGGGTGGGCAAGTCGAGTTTCCACCATTATCAAGCCCGGTCGAAACTGAACCGTTAGAGAGATCAATCACCCTTGCTTGTACATCACCGACCCAGCTACCGGTTTTATAGCTGGTGGCATAAGCGGTATTGTTTCCAGAGATTGGTTTCGAACTCTGGGGTGTTGCCGCCGAACCGGCCCCAACGGTGCTGGAAATACCCCCCAGTGCGGCAGAAAGGCTATTGATCAGGGTTGTGGAGTCGTTTGCGCTGAAATAGGTGCCTCGGCCATTCACCGCAGCGTGCCACAAGTCATCAATCGCCGTAATCGTGTTCGAGACCGGCAGCGGCCAGTCACATGGCTGGCCCGAGGTGACCCACGGGCAGATGGTCGCAGTGGCTGTCGTTCCCTGTGCGATATTGTAGTAGTCCCCTGTTGTGTCTGCAGGATTCTTATAATTTGCTGAATAAACCATCTGCCCGGATGTCCCGAGTCCCAGTGTATAGGTAGTCATATTCTGCACTGTGTCGGCATTATTTGCCGTCACATCCAGACAGACATCGTTGGTAATACTGTTAACGATGGCACCGGTACAACGACCGCTCCCTGCAGGACGCAGATCAGTTCGATAGTAATATTCCGTGATATCGGCCAGACTGTTTGAGCTTCCACCAGCAAATCCAGTAGCGGTGCAACTGGTTGTCGTCAAATTATTTGTTGCCGTTGGCGGGTCATCATTACACGCAGTCAGCCCAGGCGTTTGCGTCTGTGTGATCGAACAGGTCGTCGTCGTTCCAGAGGTTCCATCATAGAATGGGATGTTGTTTGCATAGGTGCAGGTTGCGGGATCAACGAGTTGATTGTTGATCAGCGTTGCATTTGAGCAACTGACCGTCGCCGATTGGCTCAGCCCAGAGTCTCCAGCAAATGAAACGCTGGAACTGTTGGTATATGCAGCCACGGCAGCACTGCCATTGCTGCATGAAGACGGGTGCGTAACGCTGGATGCAGGATTACATGCAATTGCCGGAATCGCGTTCGGCAAGGAAGGTGTACATGAACTTGCCACCGAAGTGGTATTCGTGACTGTTGGCTGACTGTAAACCATCGAGGCCGTAGAGTAATTTGGCAATGGGGCGCTGCCATAGGTTGGGGCAGATGAATAATAAGTCCCCACGGTCGTCGCATTTGCCACCCAATAGGGTGCAGCATTGGCAGGCACATATTGCCCCACACAAGTCACCTCTCCGACGCTTGATGCAGTCAGTAGCACGGACCCTGTGACGTTTGCAGCATTGGCACAAGTGGGCTGGTGGGTCAAATTCAACGAGGGTATTTTCTGTAGCGCAGTGCATGAAATCGATTGCGCTGCGGTCGATGACGGGCAACTTCCGCCTGCGTTGGTAATGTTCACATTCGGAATACTCAGCGGGGTGCAAACAACCGCCGTAACCGCCGTGGCACTGCCGCCGTTGATGCTGGGTGGATTAACCCCATTGCATGACGCAGCGGTTGAAGTCGTGCTGCTGCCAGCCAGTGAAGTGCAAGTCACATAGTTTCCTGGCGCAACGGTGGGCATGGCTGCCGGGGTGCAGGTAGCCGCATTGATTGTCGACGTATTGGCTGGGTTTGGGTCTGCTACCAATAGGCATGCCGTAACGTTGAAGCCTGATGGAGTCGTCGTATTTCCTGAATTGCAGGTCTGCTGATAAGTTGTTGTTGTTTGCCCGGCCACTGAATTACATGACGTTGGGCTACTGGGCCCGGTAGGGGCAGAGCTTGGGGTGCAAGTGCTCTGATGATGCTGCGTCGTAGCAGGATTGTTGGGATCCGGCACCAGGCTACAGGCAACATTCACGCCCCCCGTTCCGCCAGAAGTTGAAGGCGCATATACCGTAGCATTGACGCAAGTCGGGTTACCCAAGGTAGTACTGGTAGTGCCCGATGTTGAACCTGCCCCGCAAGTTACCTTGTTGCCGGGAGCTGTCATCGTAGCACTCGGTGTACAGGCCCCCTGATTGTCCTGCACTGTTGCTGCAGTATTTGGATCCGCGATAATGCTGCAGACAACGTTCGTACCCCCCGTTCCGCCAGAACTGGATGGGACAGTTAACGTCACACCTGAACAACTGGCTGGATATTGGGTAGTGGTATTTCCCGATGTCGAGCCTGCGGCACAGGTAATCTGGTTTCCGGGCACCGTGAGCGTGCCACTCGGCGAGCAGGAACCCTGATTGTCATCCACCGTCGCCGAAATATTGGGATCCGCCACCAAACTACAAGTGACTGCTGTATTCGCTGTCCCGCCAGCCGAGGTGGGCGCAGCCATCGTCGGGCACGTCCCACCATGATAGGTCCTGGTCCCGGAAGCAGGAACTGGCGTACACGTCACGTAATTCCCGTATGTACTTGGGACGGCAGCAGGCGTGCAAGATGCCTGCGTGTGCTGAACGCTGGCGGTGCCAGCAACCAATTGGCATTGAACATAGGTTCCGGATGAAGTTGGAACCGAGTTTGGGCTGCAACTGGATAATGTAGTAGTCACCGTAGGCGACGTCGATGCAACCAATTGGCAAGTGGTGTAGTGGGAATCACCTGATGATCCACTTGGCGAGCAATGATTCAGCCCAGTGGTAGTGTTTGAAGTGTAGCTTGGGTAGCTGACCGTACAATGGCTCGGTCCGTACGGACAATAAGACGTGGTGGTCGGCACACTGTCCACCAGATAGGTATAGGCAGGCACCCCGGTATAATGAACCTTGGTCCATGTATAGTCGGTTTCAGTCTTGGTCCACGTATAAGGCGTCGTCGAAACGTCAAACGTATAGGGTGTATCGATTTCCTTCCATACGATGGGTGTCGTCGTGACCTTGTAGTTGTAGGTGGTATCGACTTCTTTCCATATTATCGGCGTCGTCGTAACCTTGTAGTTGTAGGTAGTATCGACTTCCTGCCATATGGTCGGGGTGATCGTGACATCCCAATCGTAAGCCGTGACGTCTTGTTTCCAGAGATACGGCGTGGTGACCTGATCAAAAGTATACGGCGTCTCGACTTTGGTAAACGACGTTGTCGACTGGGTGAGTCCCCAGGTATCAACGGTAAACTCCAGATTCCATATTTGTTGCTGTGTACCTGTCGTTGTGACCTCGAACCAATTATCTGTCCTGGTCCATTGCGTCTGGGTTTCTGTTGTTTGCGATTGCGTTTGTGTGTAGATGGGGTGCTGACCATCATATTGAGGGCGTGGTTCCGTTCCCGGCGTCGCTGGAATAGCGTTCGTATCCCATGGCGAGGCTCCCGGGCTCGGGGTTCCGTTCGAAACTGCTCCATCCTGCTCATTCACCGGCACTGTATTATTGAGCGCGTATGAGCCATACCTTCCGCTGGCATCAGAGGTTTCGTCCGAGGTATTCCAGTTGCCATCGGTTGCCAGAAGATCAAAGTTTTTCTGACACTGATATTGCATGGGATCAACAACAATCTGGCCGCCCCATGAATCACCAATATGCAAACCGGCATATAACTGCCCGATTCGCGATATAGCCCCGCGCAAAGGCGTGCCGTTAGGGCCAGGAGCATCGGTGGCAAAAAGCTTGTCGTACCAATTACGTTTGATGGCAGGCTGAAAGCTGTCAGGATTCACGAAACTGCTGCGGCTGATGGTATAAAAACCCACACGCGAATGATCATCAATATTTTCAAATGCAAGACTGGTGACCGTTTTCATCATCTGCATGCGTGTACGGTAATACGCCAGCCAGTTGGCGTAATTGGTCATTTCCTCTGCATAGGTACAGTGATCAGCCGCTGCACAGTCCGTTCTTGCGCCAGCTGTTTTTGTGTAGCTGTCATTGTTGATCGAGATATAAATCGGCGTGTTCGAACCAACGATATTGGTTGGGGAAGAGGTAAATCCACCAACAGAAATCGTTGCGCCGGACGCTGTAAATGACAATGTAGGGGCCGAGCTTACAGGCAGATACACCATGAACGTATTCGTTGTCGTATTCAGACTGGATACACCGAGGCCACGAATGGCCAGAGGTAGCACCTGATATAGCTTACGAGCCAAATCAGAGGCTGAATTGATGCCAGATACCGTTGTGGTATGTGCAGGATCCGTTGGCGTCGGCAAGTTAAGAGGCGCCCCATTCAACGTTACCGATGTCACTGAACAACTGCTGCATGCACTGACGGTCACCAGTGCACCATAAGAAGCGCCAACAGCACTCCCTGCTGCTCTCGGATAGATATACCTCTTGCCGCTTGGGAGTGTGCCAGTGGAATCGTACAGGGCCTGACAATCGTTCTGATTGGTCAGTGTGGTACACCAACGCAGCATGGATGGAAGGGGGTAACTTGGAGAGTTGCCCAATTGCATCTGGCAAGACTTCTGATGGATATCGCTACAGAATTCCCCCGCCGCAAACTGATATGAAAAAGCGTAAGGGACATTCGGAGTCACATTGGTGTTCACGGCTTCCAGATCACAGCTGATCTTGTTAAATGTGCCATCTGGGCAGGTATTGTCGCCACCAGGCCCGACATAGGCGGCTACAGCCAATGTCTGCACACCGTAAGCATCCACCGGAACGGCACCCCAGTTGGGCAACGACTTGTTTATATCGGCCCCAGTGACGGCGGAAGTCCCCGTCATGCTGGGGTAATTAGTCGTGTTATGCGTCCCGTCCGCATTCAGGTAAAACGGCGGGGTATATCGAATAGCCGGATTATAGGCAAGCCCGTTGTATTGGGGGTTTCGAAACAGGTCCTGTTGTGCCACGGGGCTATCGTATCTGATCAGGTGCGCCGCAGTAGAGTCGGTATAAAGGGTTGACCAATCAGGCAAATAATCCCAGCTCATACTGCCCGAATCATCCAGCGTGAACATGATGTTAGGCTGAACCGCCGACGCCCCTGTCATGCTTAACGGAGAATCGCTAAAGGTGTCAATGGCCTGCGCACTCATGGCATAAAGAACCATGACTCCTACAACATTACGCAGCGTTTTTCTGGCGGCTTCAATCATCATTTTATTTTCCCTGATTTCTGAACGGAACCTGTCCGATCAGTACATATAGGCTTGAACGTAACTGGTGTTTCGCATGGGACCAGTCACTTTGACGGTAACGCGGTAATACACCAGCGCAGGCGGAATCTGCTTGGGACCCTTACTCGACCCACTCTGCGAACTCCCTCCGGGATCACTCGCATTCGGCGGCTTGGCACACGCATTCAAGGGAACAGCGCAGTCCCCACCATCAGCCGCTGCCAAAGCGATATCCGTTGGACGGGAAAGCCGATGAATGACGTAATAGACCTGATAACCACCAGGGAATTTGCCTGCCGTATTCGGGTCGTTGTATGTCCTTGCATTGTTGGCCCAGTCAAATTTTTTTGGATCAAACGTTTCTTTTCCTGCTGCGTCGTAACCTACCGTTGCGTAGTAACCCGCTGAATCAGCCCCCAGCACCATGGGGTTGTTACCGTTCGCTATGGCATTAATCCAGGTTTGTGCTGCTGATACACCAGCATCAGCCACATGCAGCGAAGCCTGCCTGAAGGCAATGTTGCCCGATGCCTTGGTGCCTGAATTGATGACCCGGATCATCGCGACAGTCGCAACCCCGATCACGACGAGAATCATGATCGTGACAAATAGTGAAAAACCGCGCTGTGTTTTCATTACGGCAGTTGGTTCCATATCATGTTTCTCAAGGGAATAATCGAGTAATACACCTTGTAGCGATACTTCGTGTCAGGCACGTTGTAGTTCTGAACACCGCCACCGGTAATTGCAGGAAGCACCTCCAGCGTGGCGGGGGTGGGTGAATCGCTATCTTTCACTTGGGTTCTCGACACAAGGCCGACGCGAACAGCCATCACTTTTGAATAGTCGGCGTTGACCGGCACAACCCCTTGCCAGGTATCTGCCACATGGTCACCATCAGTATCCAGTCCGACTTCAGCTTTCATGTAAACAATATTGTCGACCACCGCAGAATCGTTGGCGTAGGTAGGGCGGGTGTTTTGCATGAGTTGTGCAGAAGCGCCCACGTAAAAATTCTTGCTAACGTATTGACCAAGATTCACCAGTTGATCTTCTGCCGTGGCAACGTCATAACCAGCCATTGCAGCAGTCGGATTGACAGGTGTCACGCCAGAATTAGCGTGCTTGACAGTCCAGACACCTCCGTTAACGGCGGGAACGGCTGACACCTGATATTCCGCACAATGTCCAGCATGCTTCATGACTACAATGTCGCCGTTCACGATACCCGCCGCCGATTTAAGCGTGAAATCGTCAGTCACGAGCGCATTGGTGTTATAAACCGTGGTGTTTGACAGACCCCCATTAGGCGCGCCGTACTGGACATAAATATTGTCGCCGCCTGCAGCATTGACTGCGTTATTGCTGATTACCAACGGGAGCACAGGCACTGCACTAGTCGGGTTAGGTGCAAATGTCTCGCAAAAAGAAAAAGTACTTGGGGCTGCCGTATTGCAACTGCAATCCTGCAAATTCATAAACCCATAACCTGCCCGATCAATGTCCCGCTCAAGCAGATAGAGCGCCATCGCGCCGTTGCTTTGCGTTTCCATCAGGTTGGTCTCTATTGTTCTGCTCTTGTGAAATTTAACGTAAATCGTCGTGACAGCCAGTAGCGCAAGCAGCCCTACTGCAATGCCGATCATCATTTCAATCAGACTTAATCCAACCTGTTTTGAGGAAGAAGTCATCATTTGGTAATGGTCGTTGAGGTCAGGTATTTATGCTGTGGGCCAGACTTGTCATTCCAGTCGATTTCAATGTAGACCAAGGGCCATTGACTGGTATCGCAGTTTGTCAAGGCTCCGCCCGGCAGCATCGCAGCGACACGCGCACCCCACGCAGCAGGGCATGCGTTCACACCTGTCCAGGTGGCATACATTTCGCCGATGAACTCGGAAGCCAGATTGCTGGCATCGGTGCGATATTTGGTCTGAGAAACCTGATTGATTGAGACTGACATGAGTGAAACCAGCGCCAGTATGCCCCCCATGATCAGGAGTAAACTGACCAGCGCCTCAATCAGAAATGACCCGCGTTGCTTGCTCAACATCCGTTGGCACTCCCCGCAGTAGCGCCCAAGTTGCAAAGTTTGACCGACCCAGTTGTCGGGTCGATTTTGACCCTGAGACTTCTGGTTCCCGACAACGTCGAGGACACCGTAATCTGAGAAGTGCTGGCAGCCTGCCCGGTCAACGCATCCGGCGTGGGGATCCCCAGCGGCGAAAACAACACCAGAGGATTATCTGCAGCTACAACTACACCACTTTCTGGCCTGGTTGAGCTTTTTGAAATAATGAATGGGTCAGATACGCAAAGGTGAACACCGGCATCGACGCATGGATAATTCGGAGACCATGGACCCATTGCACATGCACCTATGGGGTTGCCTATTTGATTCTGATCAGTTTCAGTCGTGACCCATTCCGCGGAAGTCGTCGAAAGTGCACAGGTGTTATCCAGTGTTGTCACCAGTTGAAAACGGACTGGCGCATTTCTTTGAATGGCGCTGGATCGTGCATCACGTAGACCTGCCAATATGGATTCAGCCGTGCCCTGAACTTTGGCATTGGCGACAGATGCGTTGTACGAAGGGAGCGCAATGGATGTACCTATAGCAATGATGGCAATGATGACCATCAACTCAATCAGGGTAAATCCGTTGCCATTCATCACTTAGCAACCTCCACCTGACCGGGTGACCCAGCACGGTGTGTTATTGCCAGTCCAATTACTCCCTACCGTGACTGTTACCTTCGTTCCGGCATGATCAACCGTGTACTTGAAACCTGCGGCTCTGCCAGTTGCAATTCCTGTTGCGGTAATCAGGTACGTTTGATCATCAGCACCTCCGTTGCCAAGCGCGCAACTATAGGCGAAGCTATCGGTGTCGTATTTGGCCGTAAAATCTGCCGCAGTGAGCTGGCATCCAACGCCCGCGGTTCCATATACCCGATTATCCTGATAATAATTCTCCATCCAGAGATGCGCATTCATCAGGCCACTCAACCCATTGGCAACCTTGCCGCGCAGCACATACTGCGAGTATGCCGGGATCGCAATCGAGGCCAGAATCGCAACAATCGCAGTTGCGATCATCAGCTCAATCAGCGTGAAACCACTGCTTTTCAGAAAAGTTTTTTCGTACAAACACATCGCCACAGTCGCTCACATTAATAAATGTCTGACCAATAATCAGATTTGGTATAAATATAACCGAATATTTATCTATCAAGTATAAAAAAATGATACAAAAAAAGGTTAGCCGACAAGTGGGAAATTTCAGGGGATGAACGGTGCCGATACACAATTAACGGTTGAATCGAAATCAAATTTTGAGGTCCATACATCAAAGGACAGTTTGCTTAAAACCACTCTGACCACCCGGGCTACTACACCTACCATCGGAAATCACACCCGGAAGTGATTCTGCTACCATGCCTCATACGCGATATTCCAACTCATCACCAAACATGAAGAAATCACACCGGTCACACACACGAAAAATCGGCTTGCCACCAGGCACGCTGCTGCATGTTGGAGAGACCAGGGTCAAACATCCGGAACTCACGCTGTTTCGTTACGATGCAAACAACCTGCAGGAAAAAACCACGAAAGAGTTCTCCGAGTTGAACCTTCAACATTCGGAAAACGAAACGCTGTGGCTCAATGTCCATGGTCTGCACGACACGGCGCTGATGACCCAAATCGGTCAGGCGTTTGACCTGCACCCATTGGTGCTGGAAGACATTCTCAACACCGGGCAGCGGCCGAAACTCGACAGTTATGACGGTTATCTGTTTTTCGTGACGCGTTTTTTTCATTACGACAAACATGGCATGGAGATCAACTCGGAACAGATCAGTCTGATTCTTGGCCACAATTTCGTGCTGACTTTTCAGGAACGCCCGACCGGCTCGTTTGATCCGATTCGTGAACGCCTGAGGGCCAACAAGGGGCAACTCCGGAAATTCGGCGCCGACTATCTCAGTTACGCGCTTCTGGACATCATCGTCGACCGCTATTTCGTCGTGCTGGAGCAGATAGGCGACGATTGCGAAACACTGGAAGAGGAGCTATTGCGCAAACCTAACGCCGGGGTATTGCAAGGCATCCACAAATTGAAGCGCGAAACCATGGAGCTGCGCCGCGCAGTATGGCCGCTACGTGAAGTGTTGAACGCGCTGATCCGAAACGAGGGAAATTTCTTTCAGCACAGCACACTGCTTTACCTGCGTGATGTCTATGACCATACGGTGCATTTCATCGAGTCGCTGGAATCGCTGCGCGACCTGCTGGCTGGCATGCTGGATATCTACCTCTCCACCATCAGCAACCGCGTCAACATGGAAGTACGGGCACTGACCGTGGTCGCCATGCTATTCATGCCAGCCACATTGATCGCAGGCATTTTTGGCATGAATTTCAAGATCATGCCGCTGCTGCAGAATCCAGATGGCTTCTGGATTGCCATGGGAATGATGGCGACCATCGCCATCTTCATGGGTCTGATTTTCTGGCGCCGTCAGTGGCTCAGCCGCCGTGCTTGAGGCGGTTTGAGAACTTGGCCCTGAGCTTTGCCACCTTTGGGCCCACCACGGCCATGCAATATGGCTGAAACGGGTTGCGCTCGAAATAATGCTGGTGGTAATCCTCGGCCGTATAAAACGTCGATGCCGCCACCACTTCAGTCACGATGGGGCTTGGCCACAACTGCTCCGCCGTCAGTTCCGCGATAACCTGTGCAGTTTCTACGCGCTGGGTTTCAGAATGATAAAACACCGCTGAACGGTATTGTGTACCGATGTCGTTACCCTGCCGGTTCAGAGAAGTCGGATCGTGCAACGCAAAGAACACCTCAAGCAGTTCACGATACGAAATCTGTCCGGGGTCAAAATGCACCCTAATCACCTCGGCATGACCAGTATCTCCATTACAAACCAACTTGTAGTTCGGGTTGGGCAGATTTCCGCCCATATAGCCGGAAATCACAGCATGCACCCCTGCCAAATGCTGCAACGGCGCTTCCAGGCACCAGAAGCAGCCTCCAGCAAGTGTTGCGATTTCTTCATGGCTGACTTCAATGTTTTGCATTAAAACTCCTTGATCAACATGCCGGGGTCATCCGATGATGATTTATAATTTAGCTTGATTCATTCAGGCAGCAGAAAAAACGAGTAGTTCTGCCATACCCGTTATTCGCTCGAATGCGCTTAACCTTACACTGATATTTTGTTGCATGACGGATGCGTAAAAGCCCTAAAGTTTTCTATTCGCGTGCCGATAGCGTGTTAAGCTCCACCTGCAAGATGACCGAGGTCCCCCATGAAGATTGAAGGCTCAAGAACAACCGCCCTGACTGGAAACACAGCGCCGGCGCCACGTGGCGCCAAGGCTGCGCCTCAATCCGGCCGTGCGTCCTCGCAGGACAGCGTCACCTTGTCCAGCACATCCACGCAAATTCAGGCGCTGGAAACCAGCATCAGCGAAGCCAGCGGATTTGATGCCGCCAAGGTTGATGCCATCAAGCAAGCCATCAGCGAAGGCAGATTTACCATCAACCCTGAAGCCATCGCCGACAAGCTGATCAGTTCCACCCGCGAACTTCTCGCTCAACAGCATTAACAGTGCTGCTCTCTGCACTTCATAATGAATTCGCGGCAGTAAGTCGCTTCATCGAAACGCTGCAACGCGAACAAACCGCGCTGGTCAATATCGACGTCGATCGGCTCATTACCATTTCAGCAGAAAAAACCAAACAGGCGGAACGCCTGGAAGCATTGGCGCAGGCTCGTGCTACCGAACTGAAAGCGGCCGGCGTAGAAATTGATCGAGCACAAATAGCGGCCTGGCTGGAAAGCCAGCCCAGAGAAATTGCCAGCGCCTGGAGCAAACTGATCGAAGCGGCAAAACTGGCCCAGCAACTCAACCAGACCAATGGCAAGTTGATCGAAACACAGTTGCAGAACAACCAGCAGGCACTCAATACGCTGATCGGGGCTTCCAATCAGTCTGCTGTCTATGGTGCGGATGGTCAAGCGCGCACCAGCATCTCCACCTCACAACGCACGCTCGGCAAAGGCTGAAGCAAGCTTAATGCGGTGTTTGTGGCGCAGGCCTGATGTCCGGGTCGAGCGACAAATCAGTTTTTTGACCCTCGTTTTCCGCCAGAACCATCACCGTCACACGCCGGTTTCTGGCGCGCCCTTCAGGCGTGTCATTCGTATCTACCGGCCGATTATCGGCATACCCGATCACCACGATACGCTCAGCACCCACGCCGTTTTCGACAAACAATCGGGTTACGCTGCTGGCACGTGCACTGGAAAGTTCCCAGTTGGAGGGAAACACCGTCGATGCAATTGGCAGATTATCGGTATGCCCCTCGATCTGGACTTGGTGAGTATCGTTGGCCAGCACCTTACCCACGGCGGTCAGCACATTGATGGAGTCTTTGTTCAGCACTGCCTGTGCTGGCGCAAACAAAAGGCTAGCATTGATTTCAATTGAAATGCCGCGATTGCTTTCCGTGACCTTAACCTGCCCGCCCTTGACCAGTGGCTCAACCGCATTCAGCAGGCTCCCTGCCACGGATTTCATATTCTCGCGCCGTTGTTCCC
>Ga0265327_10004825_pt1 | contig 11687 bp, 9 predicted proteins | sample 41621metaG_FD_202089 | JGI IMG/M metagenome (GOLD analysis project Ga0265327, IMG submission 202089) | Rhizosphere microbial communities from Carex aquatilis grown in University of Washington, Seatle, WA, United States - 4-16-21 metaG | ecosystem: Host-associated > Plants > Roots > Rhizosphere >...
CGATTGGGCTGCCCCTTGATTGGAAAGAGGAACTGATACTGGCCGAGGGGAAGCTCACGGTTCATGCGAACCAATTCGCCCGTGCCCAACGCGTAGGTACGACTGAAGCTGTAAGTAGCTTCATCATACTCGTACGTGTTGCCGAAAAGATTGTAGAAGGTGGCGATACCTTCGTCATTGAAGTTGTTCTGCGGTCGCGGGAGCGGAGAATTGGGAGCCGCGTTGAGGCTGACCAATTCGGGGCGGAATGCCTCAACCAGCGCGTTGTCGATGACAGAAGAAACCGACCAATAGGAAAGGTCGTCACGAACGCCGTCATGATCAAGGTCACCTTGCGCGACAAACGCGGTGCCACCAAGCGGGCAGGGCGGAATGTCGGAAGGCGGGAAATCAATGGCAGAATCGTTGAGGGGGCAACCGCCGTCGATGATGACCAGACCATCCTGAAAACGGATGGTAAAATCACCCTTCTGGAAGGTCTGCACGAACGGAGCCGTTTGAAAACAGGTCTTGTTCGTCGAGAAATCCATGTGGATGTAGCTGTCGGCCGTCGCCACATGCGCGCCGAGAAGCGCTACACCACTAATCGCAGAAATTACGAGTTTTTGCACGTCGGGACGGTTCGCCAAGATCGTCGGGATGGCAAGTAGTTTCTTCCGGGAGTATCCGAAAATCGAACGTTGTATTTCGCCCGGTTGGCTCGACGTAAAAATACGGGTTTCAATGACTTGCGTCAGCCGACCGTCGCCCGAGCTGCCCGTTTGGGAGAGGGTGCCGAGCCTGTGGGACCGGGCGGAGAAGTGTGTCAGATTTGCGACAATTGACGCCCCTCGGATCGAAGTCGTTCAAGATGAGCGTACCCGGCCCGCGCAAAGCATGTGGGAAGGGCGTTCTCATACCGGATCGTATGTTGTCGCCTCCATTGGGTCGGCAAGTCTTTTTCCCAATCCCGACTCACACGGAACGATCTGCATTGGCGGGCCGACCGCTTATGCCTATGGAACGAGGCGCAGGTGGAGCCCGGAAGTCCGCGCGTTGAACTCGACCGGCCCCGTCAATTCAATTGCGGGGGCGGGGTCCAGACGCGTGAAAAAACGGCGACACCATGTTCATTGCCATGTCCCAGCCACCCCTCATGCATTCCCTCTCCGCCTCCCGTTCAGGGGAGCCAGACCGAAACCTCCACCGCTATGCCCTTGTGACCTGCTGGTCATTGGCCATCACCATCGCATTTGCTCCGCTTGCCAGCCAGGCGATGGATGCCACCAACCTGCGAAGCGAATACCTCATCGACCCGCTGGGGCTCGACACCCCGAGACCCCGCCTGTCCTGGGTGGTGGAGTCGGCCACCCGCGGCGACAGGCAGACCTCCTGGCAGATCCTCGTCGCCTCGACGGCAGAGGGACTCGCTGCCGACAAGGGCGACCTGTGGGACAGTGGAGAAATCAAGGGAGATGAAACCAATGAGATCGCCTACGATGGCCAGCGGCTGGAATCCCGGTCTGCATGCTTCTGGAAGGTCAGGACTTGGGACAAGGACGCCAAGGTTTCCGCCTGGAGTGTCCCGGCGAAATGGACGGTTGGTTTCTCCAAGCGTCAGACTGGTCGGCGAAATGGATTGACGGGCATATTTCCGGCGGCTCGTCCGATCCAGCGGACGTGCCGGAGATTCTCGCAGCCCGCTACGAGGGAGTGACGGCAGGCAGCGGGACCCTGGACGTCAAGGCGAAGCTGGCCGCGATGGTGGCGGAAGGCGGGCAGTCGGTTCGGGTGGCCAATGAAGCCTTCGGTGGCGACCCGGCTTTCGGCATCGTCAAGCACCTCTTCGTGCAATACCGGCGCGGCGGAACCACCCTCGAAAAGATCTTCGCGGAAAATACCTCCGTCGTCCTGCCGGCGGATCCGCCCGGTGCGAACAAGGCTGTCGTCAATGCCAGCATCACCTCCGCCCGCCTTGAGGCCACCGATGGCAGTGTCTCGCGCGATGTCACGGAGGCTCTTCGGAAACTTGGGACGAAACCCTACTCGACCACCATCGGGGGCGACTTTGGCGGTTCCGATCCGGCGGTCGGCAAGCCCAAGCGCTTGCGCATCGAATTCCAACGCGACGGCAAGTCATGGGTAAAGTACGTTGCCGAGAACAAGACCTTCAACTTCCCCGCGGATCTCGCGCAAGGCGAAACGGTGCCCTACCTGCGCAAGTCCTTTGTCCTGAAAATGCCGGTTCGCAGCGCCATGCTCTACGCAACCGCGCTCGGACTCTATGAACTTCAGCTCAATGCCAGCCGTGTGGGCGACCACATCCTGGCCCCCGAGTGGACGGATTCTCAGGCCTACGACGTGACCGCTCAGTTGGCCAACGGCACCAACGTGCTCGGTGCCCAGGTCGCGAACGGCTGGTACTCCGGCAACATCGGCAACTTCAAAATCAATTACTGGGGATCCAGTGCGGCGCTGCTCGCCCGGCTCGAAGTCACCTATCAGGATGGGAGCACCGAACGCATCGTGACCGATGGCTCCTGGAAAATGGCCCCCAGCCCTTTGATTGCCACGGACAACTTCCTGGGAGGAATACGACGCCCGCCGCGAAGTCCCGGGCTGGAGCCGACCGGGCTACGATGACTCGAAGTGGTCCTCCGTTCTTATCCGCTCCGAGGCTCCGCGTGTCATGAGCGGCCAGCGGATGAAACCGGTGCGCAAGCACATGGAGATCAGTCCGAAGGCCCTCACCCAACCGGCCCCCGGGAAGTGGACCTATGACATGGGCCAGAACATGGTCGGGGTGCTGCGCCTGAAAATTACCGCCCCGGCGGGAACGACGGTCACGCTTCGCCATGGCGAAGATTGAATACCGCCGGCGCGGGTTCGGACGGCCCGATCGGCACCGTCTACACGGCGAATCTCCGCAGTGGGAATCCTTCGGGACAACTACGAGGGGATGAAGAAGTGGGTGGAATATTGCCGCTCCACTTCCCATGGCAGTCTCCGCGACAATCGCGGCGGTGACTTCGGCGACTGGCTCTCCATCGGCGCCGACAGCAACAAGGACGTCATCGGCACCGGCTACTATGCCTATTCCACCCGCCTGCTGGCGAAGACCGCCGCCGTGCTCGGCAATACGGCGGACGCCGCCACTTACGAGGCTCTGTTCCGGGACATTCGCTCCGCCTTCAACACCAAGTTCGTGAACCCGACCACGGGTGCTTTCATCGGTGCCGGGACCAACACCCAATGCTGCTACCTGATGGCGCTCAAGTTCGACCTGCTGCCGGATGTTCTCCGTCCCCACGTGGCGGAACTGCTGGACAAGGACATCGCCAGCCGCGGTTACCACCTTTCCACCGGCTTCGTGGGAGTGAGCTACCTGCTGCCGGTGCTGACCCAGGTCGGCAAAAATGAAACCGCCTACAAACTGCTGATGCAGGACTCGTTTCCATCATGGCCGTTCTCGGTGAAAAACGGCGCGACTACCATTTGGGAACGCTGGGACGGCTGGACGCCGGACAAGGGATTCCAAACCATCGCGATGAACTCCTACAACCACTACTCGCTCGGCTCGTGCGGCGAATGGCTCTATACCACGGTGGCGGGGATCAACCAAGAGCCGACTTCGGCGGGCTTCAAGAAGATCATCATCCATCCGCAGCCCGGTGGCCCGTTGACCTTCGCGAAGGGCAGCTTCCGCTCAGTGCACGGGATGATCTCAACTGCCTGGCAGAAATCGGCTGCTGGTTTCTCACTTGAGACCACGATTCCAGCCGATACTACAGCGGTCGTGTATGTGCCCGCAGCGAATGCCGCCGCCGTAAAGGAATCCGGCAACCCCGCTGCCAGCGCGCCCGGCGTCACGGTGATGGGAATGGAAAACGGAGCGGCGAAATTTGCGGTCGGAGCCGGTCATTACAAGTTTACGGTGGGACGTTGAAGTCCCCTGCCCTGTCCCCCAATGCAATGCTCCCTCCGAATCCGGCGGGAGCTTCAACGCTCGGCATCGCACTTGAGATGAGGCTCGGCATGAGGCAGGCTGGAGGGAAGCATGAACGAAGGTTCCAACGCCGTCCGGGTGCGCCAAACCGGCTTGTTCCGACTGGAAAACGTGCTGACCCAGCGGTTCGGAGCGGAGTATCTCGCGAGCCTGCCGATGGGGCCGGGAGTTTACTTTTTCTGGGACCGGGACGGGCAGCTTCTCTACATCGGCCGATCCGCGGGGCTGAGAGGACGGATCGGCAGCTACCGGCACGTTACCCAGGGTCGGCATCCAAGGCGGACCCTGCGCCTGGTGGCACGAATCCACAGGATCGAATGGGAGCTTTGTGCGACTGCGGCGGAAGCCATCGAAAGAGAACGGGTGCTGCTTCTGAAAAGGCGGCCCCCCTTCAACCGGGCCGGAGTTTGGGCTGGTGCCCCCTGGTGGCTGGCAGGAGAAGTTACAGGGAATGCACTGCATCTGAGGCTTGGCCGGGACAAGGAAGGCTTGGGGCCGTTGCCGCCGTCTTTCCGCTACGTATTCGGATCCCTGGTCAGATGCCTTCACCGGATATGCTTGCCCGGCCAACCGGCCCATCTCTACCCGAGAGGCATGATGAATGCGGTGGTGCCCCTCAGGCTTGCTCTGCCGGTGGATCACGCCAACGACGCATGGGAGCTTTGCCAGGAATGCGCGTCAGGCCGGCTGGAGCGATTGCTGGCGCGCCTCGATGTACTGCCGCCACCAGCCTCGCCCCAGCAGGGGGAATTCTGGCTGCAGGAGCGGGAGCGACTGGAGAGCTACGCCGAGAAACGGATTGGCTGGTGTGAAGCACTTGAGACGATCCCGCCTGACCCGGAACCCGAATCGCCTTTCGCGCTGGTCGGCTAGGCTTTTTTCACCGCAGCCCCCGCAGCAGCAACTCCGCATTGCTCTTGGTGGTGCGGAGATTGGCCATGAGGGTCTCGATGGCGTCACCGATCGGCAATTGGGCGAGCTGGCGGCGAATGTCGAGCACCCGCACGAATTCGTCCGGATGATAAAGTCGGTCGTCATTGCGGGTGCCGGACTGGGGAATGTGGATCGCAGGGAAGACCCGGCGCTCGGCGAGTTCGCGATCAAGTTTGACCTCCATGTTGCCGGTGCCCTTGAACTCTTCGAAAATCACGTCGTCCATGCGACTCTCGGTTTCAACGAGGGCGGTGGCAAGAATGGTAAGACTGCCGCCTTCCTCCACATTGCGGGCGGTGGCGAAGAACTTGCGGGACTTCTGAAGCGCCACGGGATTGAGCCCCCCGGACCCGAAGGTCCCGCCCTGCATGGAGGAATTGTGGCCGCGGGCGAGGCGGGTGAGGCTGTCCAGCAGGAGAATGACGTCCTTGCCGTCTTCGACCAGGCGCTTGGCGCGTTCGATGACGAGGTCGGAGACCTGGGCGTGGCGTTTCGCCGGTTCGTCGAAGGTCGAGGCGAAGACCTCGGCATGAACGGTCTCCTCGAAGTCGGTGACTTCCTCCGGGCGTTCATCAAGGAGAAGAATAATGAGCACGGCCTCCGGATGGTTCTTCTTGATGGCCTTGGCGATCTGCTTGAGAAGGATCGTCTTGCCGCCCCGCGGAGGAGCGACGATGAGGCCGCGTTGGCCTTTACCCAGGGGAGCGATCAGGTCGAGCACCCGAACGCTGATGAACTCGGGACCTTCGCCTTCCAGAATGATCCGGCGATCCGGAAACAACGGCGTGAGCTTGTCGAAATCCGTAGGCGGCCGGTATTCGGCGGCCGGAATACCCTCGACCTCAAGAGGCTCGATGGCGGAAAGGCACTTGTCGCGCGGGCCTGGGGCGCGGACTTTCACCCGCACTTTCTGCCCCACCCGCAACCCGAGATCCCGAAGCATGTTGCCCGAGACTTGAATGTCATCCGGGCTGGGGCGGAAGCTGCGGGCCGGGTCGCGAAGCATGGCATAGTTGTCCTTGCCCTGTTCGAGAACGCCTTCACCTACAAGTTCCACACCCTCGCGGGAGTAGAAGCAGAGCAACTCAAAGGTAAGCTCGCTCTTCGAAAGACCGGCCTGGATGCGGATCGGGACTCCATCCGCCATCGCCTGGAGTTCGGCGAGAGGCTTTTGCCGGAAGGCATTGATGTCGATCAACGCGGGCAGCGCGGGGGATTCGGCGACTGCTGCCTGGGGCGTGATTTCGGGATCGGTGGTCATAGTGGGATGGAGAGTGAGAAGCGGCGGACCTGGGAGCGGAGGATTTCCGGCGGGCCTTCGTTCCAGAAGACCACATCCGCGCGGCGGAGCTTTTCTTCAAGCGGCAGTTGGGCCGCGAGGATGGCTTCCACGAGGGAGTCGTCGAAGCCATTGCGTGCTTTCAGCCGACGGATCTGGGTCGTGCGGGTCGTAGCGACCAGCAGGGAACGTTCCTGACCGAAATCAAAGCCTTTTTCAAAAAGCAACGGAACGTCCGCGACGAAAAGCAACGCCCCTTCTTTAACCGCGAGCGCCCGGGACGCAAGACATTCCTCACGGACACGAGGGTGGATCAAGGCCTCCAGCTCTTGGCGGCGGGCCGGATCGGAGAAGACCCGCTCACGCAGGAAAGTGCGGTCCACGCGATGTCCCCTCACGGCCGCAGGGCCGAAACGGGCGGCGATTTCACCCACAAGAATCGCATCGGACTCCAGGAGGCTGCGCACGCAGGCATCGCAATCGAAAAGACGGCAGGCCGGGATTTCCTCAAGAAGAAGGCGGCTCAGGGTGGACTTGCCGGTGGCAATGCCGCCGGTAAGGGCATAGGTGAGCATGGCGGAAGGATATGGAGACAGAGCCCGGAGTCCAGTGCCCAGAGCCATTCTGGACCGGTGCCCATGGCCGGAACGAAGCCTATAGGTCCCATGAGTCTATATAGGTAGGACCTTCCCGGGCAGATCACCCGATCACGAAAAACGGGCGGGAGATTGCTCTCCCGCCCGTCAGTATAATGATCAGCACCGCCTACTATCAGGGGGTCGGAAGCGTCGGAAGGACACCAGGTCCCGGAACGTCTGCGCCGCCAGTGGTCATGGAACCGGTGGAGACCGGAGTAGTGGTGGTAAGGCTCTTTTCAGCCTCGGCACCACGGATCGGACGGCCAGTGGCGTCGATGATCTGGGCGGTGACGAAGATGATCAGGTTGCTCTTGATGCGGTTCTCGGCCTTGCTCTGGAACAAACGACCGATGAGGGGCAGATCACCGAGGATCGGCACCTTGTCTTCGACGTTCTGGACATCCTCGCGCATCAGGCCACCGACTGCGACGGTGTAGCCGTCATAGATGGTGAGGCCCGTATTGACACGGCGGCTCGAGAAGACCGGCATTTCAATGCGGTTCTCGGTGATGGTGACCGTGGTCGGGTTGCCAAGGAAGTCGGAAGCGGGCGATTGGATCGGGCTGCCGTAGTTGATGAAGCCTTCGAACTCGACGATTTCAGGAACGAACTTGAGGTCGACGGTGAACTCGTTTTCGCCGATGGTAGGCTCGATCTCAAGGGTCACACCAGTATTGCGAGTGGTGAACGCCGTCGGTGTCGCCGGAGTGACCGGGAAGAGACCCGCGCTGGAACCGCTACCACTACCGAGGCCACCCGTGTTGAGGTTGGCGTTGCCACCCACGGAGTTCGGAAGCTGCGGGGGCTCGTATTCGGTCGGGTAGATGAACTCGCGGATGATTTCGATGGTGGCCTTCTGACCGGACTTGGCAGTCACGCTCGGGGCGGTCATGAGGTCGGTGCCCTTCTTCTGGGAAAGGCCGCGCATGATCATCTGCACCTGGCCATCGGTGAACAGGCCGGTGAGGGCCAGAATGCCCGGAGCCGGATTCGCCGATTGGGCGGTGCGGTTCGGGTTGTTCAGGACGGCATCGATGCTGTTGCGGTTGATGGCGGAGTCACCACTGCGGAGGCCGCTGGTGAGGATGTTGGTGACGTTGGTGCCGGTCGCGGCAGGAACGCCGGCGATCGTCGTCCCATTGACCGGGCTGAGGAAGTCGGTGTTGGTGCGTCCGACGCCATTGCCAACCGTGCCACCACCCAGGAAGATCGTGTCAGCGGTCAGGCCGAACGGAGAGACGATCCAGTCGAAGCCTAGTTCGTCGGTGTTTTCCTGGGAAATTTCGACGAACTTGGTGGTGATCTTGACCTGCTTCGGAGTCTTGCCAACCGAGGCGGCCACCAAGGCATCGATCTTGTCGAGCTCGGCAGGGGTATTGGTCACGAGCAGCACACCCGAGGCGCTGAGAGTAGCGGAAGCACCTTCCGCAAACACAACACCAGCCTTCTTCAGGACTTCCTGAATCGGAGCGCGGGAGCCAATGGCCGACTTGGCACCACCACCAGCGGCACCGCCGCCGGCGGGAGCAAACGGATCCGCCGGAGCGCTGGAAGCGGAATCTCCACCCGCGTCAAGCGAGCTGGCGAAGTCCGGTGGAACGGTGAAGGAACGGGTGTAGAAATCGGTTCCCGTTTCGCTGAGAGGCACGAGGGTCACGGCGAACTCATCCACCTTGTAACGGAGGTGGGTGGCGTCACAGATGTACTTCAGAGCCACCGCGAGGGGGACATTCTTCAGGCGAAGCGCCTTGATGCGGAGCGTGCCGGCTTCGGCGCCTCCGGTCAAATCGCCACCAGCGGCCGGAGCTCCGGCTGCAGCGGCTGGACCACCACCCTTGGAGGAGCGCACAACAAAGTTGACACCCTTGTTCGCCGGATCGGTCTCGGTCGGATCGAGTTCACGGGAACGCTGGCGAAGGAAGTCGATGGCTTCTTCGACGGTGGTGTCCTCGAAGTTGATCGACGGGATGACAATGCGGCGCAGTTTTTCAGTGATGTAGCTGGTGCCGCGCTGCTGGTTGGTTTCTGCCGGAGGCGGCGCGAGATTCGGTGTGGCGGCCGGCACGGCGAGAGCCCATGCCTGGTCGACCTGCATCAGGAGTTCGGCACGGGTGTGGTCGTAGGCGGCCCGATAGTAATCGGACTTGGCGGCAGCGATCTTCTCCATCCAACGCTGGGCGGCGCTGTTATAAGGGTCGATGCGGATGACGTCTTCAAAGCTGCGCTTCGCATCGTCAAACTTGCCGAGATTGTAGGCACCTTCCCCGGTGTAAAGAAGCTTGCGGACCTTCTCGACATTCTGGGTATGTTCGAAGGTCTGCGCCGGATTGGTGCGGATTGGATCATTGAGCCAATCGAGCTCGCGCTTGGCATCGAGGTTCTCGGGGTCGCGACCGGGCTTGAGAACACCATTGAGAAGCTCACGGGCTTCGTCGAACTTGCCAACCTTGCGGTAGTGCTCGGCGAGGGCGACGCTGCCATCAACGAGGTTGTTGATGTAAGCCTGGCGGCGGTCGGCCAACAGGGGAGCATCAGGGAGCTTGTCGAGCGCACTGTTGTACTTGTCAACGGCGAGCTTGAAGTCGCCCTTGGCGTAGGCTTCACGACCTTCGGCGAGAAGGCGGTCTCCTTCGGCGACGGCTTCCTGACGGCGGATCATTTCGCGCTGGGCGAGTCCGCTGCGGCCGCCGCTATCACCCGCGGCGTTGGCAACCGACACCACGACAGGCATGGCGGCGGCGACAGCCATCAGGGCGATGACGGTACGACTGTTTCGAGACAATGGCGTTTTTTGCATGGTTGGCTGAGGTTTCTTGCCGGGGTTCACGGGTTTTGGAAAGCGATTTTTTCTGAAAGACTCACGGAGTGGTTGCGGGCATGCCGCCCTTCGGTATCGGAACGGTTTTGGTTTCACCGGAGGCGGTCTTGTATTCGACCTCAATGCCATCGGGAGTGACCTTCTTCAGGGTGAACTCCTTTTTGCCGGCGGTGGAAGGGAGCGCGAAGGCGGTATTCTCGTCGACCTTGAATTCCTTGCCGCTTTCGCCGATGGCCTCGAGGGACAGGATGGCGGTGCGGTCGAAGTGGCTGAAGAGACGCTTGTTCCCTTCGGCGATCCGGTTGGGAATTTCGTAGACCTCACCTTTCTTGTTGGGAGCCTGGTCCTCGAACTTCAGGAAAGTGTTTTCCTCCTTGATGTGAGTCCGGGGATTTTCTTCCTCGCGCTTTTCAAAGCTGAGAAACTTGAAGCGGCCCTGCGCCGGTGGGTTGGCGAAGAAGATATCACCCGGCTTGATCGGGTTGACCGCATTGTTGCGGTTCTGACGCTTGAGCGAGTCTCCGTATTTGATGCCGAAGGCTCCGGCCTCGACCTCGAATCCGGGCTCGAGCTGCCATTCGATTGATTCATCGCGGATGTAGCGGAGCTTGGCGATGAGGGACGGATGGGATTTTGGATCGTTCGGATCGGTGTGGGCGGCGAACTCCTCGGCATTGGTGAAGCCATCGCCATCAGGATCGCGGTTGGGCGCGTCGGCAAAGCCAAGATCGAGATGATTGTTAAGCCACCAGATGTTCGGAATGCCGGGGTGAATCTGGGCACCGCGGATCAGGTCGAGCGGCTTGGTGGGCGCATCCTTCTTCACGAAGAGCGGGATGCCCGTGAAGAGATCGACCGGGCGCTCACCATCCATGCCTTGATTCCAGACACGAGGCTGGGCGAGCGAGCTGAGGGTGAGCGGAATGCGGTCGGCACCTTCGACCTGGGTACCGGTCGCACCGGTGCCGCTGGTCTGGATGTTGAAGTCTTCCGGGACGGTGCCCAACTTGGACCAGCCGAGGAAGGCCAGTCCGGCGGCGACAACAACGCCGGCACCAATTGAGACTTTTTCGTAATTTTGGGAAATCCAGGACATGGATTGAAGGAAATCGGGTTGAATCAGGGTTTGGAGAGTTCCTTCGCGGGGAGGAACCGGATGACATCGAGGCGGATGAAAACGTCGAGGTTTTCATTGCCGAGGACCTGCTGGAGGTTGCGGCCGGTGTCGCCAGCGGCGGCCGGTTTCGCACCACCGGGCGTGCCGGGGTCCGAAGGCAGGGCGAAGGCTCCGGCGAAGGGGTCGGCCGCCGCGCTGGCGGCGGCACCGGAATGACTGACGTCGAACTTGGCGTCGGACGGAACCGGACCCTTGCTCTTCTCGTTGTCCACCCGGATGGTACGGATCACGTAGTAGTGGGCGGTCGAGGCGGCGAGCTGGTTGGTGAATTCCCGCAAGGACTTTTCAGTTCCGCGGAACGTGATTTCCAAAGGCAGCGCCCGGAACACGGCGTCCTTCTCGTCAAACTTGCTGCCGGATTCTTCCTCAAGCAGCGGGCGATGGACGTTTTTGACCTCCTTCGGAGCGGCCTTGGCCAGATCCGAGAAGACCTCGGTAACGGCTTCGAGCTGGAAGTTGAGAATCCCCGTGGAGGCATCGACCGCGGGCTTGCTCTTGTATTCCTCGAAACCGAGAAAGAACTGCTCGGGCAGGGTGGTGCCACTGGTGACATTCCCGGACGAGGCAGCGAAGGCGGCACGGACCTTCTTGTCCGAGTCCTTCAGGTTCTCGGTGAATTTCTGCGCGGTGATCGGCTCAAGCTTGGCGGAGCGATACGGGTTGAAGGCTTCCTGAAGCTTCACCAACTGGTCGCGGTAGTCCTCGATCGCCTTGCCTTTGGCAATACGGTTCTCGGCATTCGGGTAGGGTTTCAGCTTCTCGGCCTTGGCCACTTCGGCCGCATCGGCGGAATAGGCATCCTTCGCGGCGTCGTAATTGCCGGAGAAATGCGTGCCCAGGAAGATCAGACCTCCAGC
>Ga0265327_10004826_pt1 | contig 11686 bp, 12 predicted proteins | sample 41621metaG_FD_202089 | JGI IMG/M metagenome (GOLD analysis project Ga0265327, IMG submission 202089) | Rhizosphere microbial communities from Carex aquatilis grown in University of Washington, Seatle, WA, United States - 4-16-21 metaG | ecosystem: Host-associated > Plants > Roots > Rhizosphere...
CGGCTTCCGGGCCGCCGGCGGTGCCGACGCCTTTTGCATCATCCGTTCCGCTTGGGAGACCAGCAAGTTGAACGGCCTCAATCCTTTCAACACCCTCAGGCTGGCGTTCGAGGGTTGGTAGTCACGAAATTTCTCCAAATGTAGCTCCCCGTTGATATTCTTCGGACATCCCAAATATTGCATCTGTCAGCTTGTATAGCGCATGCCCTGCTTCCTTTAAAATGCCAATCGTATGGCCCGTGCCCAGCATATGCGCCTTCACGAACGGAGTTTTTTGCAGATCAACCTCAACCATTGTTTCTGGTGGAGGCTGGACTTCAATGTTTGCGATTATGTGCCGAAGATAATCGATTTTATTCATGCGTTTTTACGAACCGTGACGGGGAGTAATGAAGGGCCATAGGGCGGAACGCGATAGTGGTTCCTCCGTATTATAACGGTGGAACCCAAAAAACGGTTCCGCCCTACGTGGGCTGGGCAAACCCGGCACGCCTTATATTTCCTCGGCAATCCATGCCGCCAGCCGATGCCGCACCCGTTCAAGCCGCTCGTCGCTGATGCTTCCAATAAGGAAACGGCGTCAGGACGATCTGCCCGGCCTGTTTCATCGCCAATGCTCCTTGAGGTCGTCGCGGGTATAGGCCACAGGGTCGTCTTCCATGCCGCGCAGCGCCTGCCGCATGGAGAGATCGGCAAACTCGGCGTCGGTCCACTCGCCTTGCTTGGCTGGCTGGGCATGGCCGAAACGGGTGGCTAGAAATTCGACAAAGTCGAAAACCTCGGCCTGTTTTTCGGTGGGCAGGGTTTGGAGTTTTTCAATCAGTTCGGCATATCCCATGGCGGCATCCTCGTGTCGGTTCGTCGGCAGTCTCTCCATCCTCTAAACATTCCGGCCGGCCTTGCAAACCCCGGCCGGCTCCGGGGCGTGGACTTGCGCAAGGCAAGCCTCGCGCTCCTCCACAGCTTAAGGCGGCGTCCACCTCAACACCGGCTTCCTCGCCGCCTGGGTCTCGTCCAGCCGCCGCAGCGGCGTGTGCCGGGGCGCATCATGGAAGCCTTCCACCTCGCCGGCCTGGGCCTGTTCCGCAAACCGGCGCAGCACCGCGATGAACCGGTCCAAGGTTTCCCGGCTCTCGGTCTCCGTCGGCTCGATCAGCAACGCGCCATGCACGACCAGCGGGAAATACATGGTCGGCGGGTGGAAGCCCTCGTCCAGCAGCGCCTTGGCCAGATCCAGCGTGCTGACGCCGGTGTCCTTCAGGAAGCGGTCGTCGAACAGCGCCTCGTGCATGCAAGGGCCTGCAAACGGCGCGCTCATCACATCCTTCAAACTGGCCAGCAGATAATTGGCGTTCAACACCGCATCCGTGGAGACCTGCCACAGCCCGTCCGCGCCGTGGCTGAGCATATACGCCAGCGCGCGGACGAACATGCCCATCTGCCCATGGAAGCCCTTCAGCCGGCCGATGCTTTCCGCGCCTTCGCCTTGCTTGTGCTCGACCAGGCGGAAGCCTTCGCCCTCGCGCACGACCCAGGGCAAGGGCGCGAAGCGGGCCAATTCCTCGCTCAACACCACAGGGCCGGCGCCCGGCCCGCCGCCGCCGTGGGGCGTGGAGAAGGTTTTGTGCAAATTGATGTGCATCGCGTCGATGCCTAAATCGGCCGGCCGCACCCGCCCGACGATGGCGTTGAAATTCGCCCCGTCGCAATAAAAATACGCCCCGGCGGCATGCACGGCCTCGGCGATTGCAATCATGTCGCGCTCGAACAAGCCGCAGGTGTTCGGGTTGGTCAGCATGATCGCGGCCACGTCCGGCCCCAGTTTGGCTTTGAACACCTCCAAATCCACGCGGCCTTGCGCGTTGGCCGGCAAGGTCTCGACCGTGAAGCCCAGCGCGGCGGCGGTGGCCGGGTTGGTGCCGTGGGCCGACTCCGGGGCCAGCACTTTTGTCCGCGTCTCGCCCCGCGCCTTCAGCGCCGCCTTGATCACCGCCATGCCGCAAAACTCGCCGTGCGCGCCCGCCGCCTGGGACATCGCGACGGCGGGCATGCCGGTCAACGTCTTCAGCCAAAACGCCAGTTGGTCGATCAAGGCCAGCGCGCCCTGCACGGTGGACAAAGGTTGCAGCGGATGCAAATCGGCCAGCCCCGGCAAGCGCGCCAGCTTCTCGTTCAGCCTGGGGTTGTGCTTCATCGTGCAGGAGCCCAGCGGATAAAACTGCCCGTCGATGCTGAAATTCATCTGGCTCAGGCGGGTGTAATGGCGCACCACCTGCGGTTCGGACAGGCCCGGCAGACCGATCCCGCCCTGCCGCCGCAAGCCGCCCAACCGCTCCTGGTAATCGGGAGCCGCGGGCAAATCCACGCCGCGGCGGCCCGCCTGGCCTTGCTCGAAAATCAACGGCTCGGCCAAGCGCAAAGGCTCGGACGCGCCAGCCACGCCCGCCGGGCGGGTCGGTCTGCCTTGTGGGTTCATAGCCATCTCCGCAATAATTCGATCAATACTTCCATCTCCTCAATCCGGTTGAGTTCCGTCACCGCCACCAGCAGCAGGTTGTCCAAATCCGGCCTGTCCGGATAAAGCCGGCTCACCGGCACCCCGGCCAGGATCGGGAACTCGGCCATTTTCTCGACCAGCTCCGCCGCCGCCATCGGCAGCTCGACGGTGAACTCGTTGAAGAAACTGTCATTGATGACCCGGCAGCCGGGCACCTGGCCGATCATCTCGGCAAACCACACCGCCTGGGCATGGTTGTACTCCGCCAACTGGCTGAAACCCTCCTCGCCCAGCAGGCTGAGATGGATGCTGAACGCCAGCGCGCACAACCCCGAGTTCGTGCAAATATTGCTAGTCGCCTTCTCGCGGCGGATGTGCTGCTCGCGGGTGGACAAGGTCAGCACGAAGCCGCGCCGGCCTTCCGCGTCCACCGTCTGCCCGCACAGCCTCCCCGGCATCTGTCGCAGATATTGCTGCTTGCAGGCGAACAGGCCGACATGCGGCCCGCCGAAACCTAAGGCATTGCCGATGCTCTGCCCTTCCGCGACGACAATGTCCGCCCCCATCTCCCCCGGCGGTCGCACCAGCCCCAAGGAAACCACCTCCGTCACCACCACCACCAGCAACGCGCCCTGCGCCTGGCAAGCCTCCGCCAGCGGCGAGAAATCGCGCAGCCGTCCGAAAAAATTGGGATTTTGCACCACCACGCAGGACGTTTCCGCATCGACACGTCCAATCAATGCCTCGACTTGCAGCCGCCCCGGCTGGAACGGATCGGCCTGCACGACATCGACGGCAAAGCCTGTGGCGCGGGCCATCGTTTCCACCACTTCGCGGTAATGCGGATGCAAGCCGCCGGAAACCAGCGCCTTGCGCCGGCCAGTGACGCGGTTCGCCATCATCACCGCCTCGGCGCAGGCCGTCGCGCCGTCGTACAGCGAGGCGTTGGCGACTTCCATGCCAGTCAACAGCGCCACCTGGGTTTGGAATTCAAACAAAGCCTGCAACGTGCCCTGGCTGACTTCCGGCTGGTAGGGCGTGTACGAAGTCAGGAACTCGCCGCGCAGCAACAACTGGTCCACGCTGGCCGGCACATGGTGGCGGTAAGCCCCCGCGCCGAGGAACGAAGGGCATGCGCCCGCACTGACATTCTTCGCGGCCAACTCGCCAATCATCCGCTCCACGTCGAATTCGGCTTGGTGGCCGGGCAGATCCGGCAAAGGCCCGGGCAAACGGGCCTCGGCAGGCACGTCGGCGAACAAATCATCGACCGCCGCCACGCCGATGCGCGCCAGCATCAGGCGGCGGTCGGCCTCGGTCAAGGGCAAATAGCGCATGAATCCTCCTAATCGTGGATTGAACTAACGGACATACCGGTGCGGCACAAACGGCAGCGCGGCCACTTGGCCCGGCAAAGCCTGGCCGCGCACAATCAACTCGACCTCCGTGCCCACCGCCGCGCAGGCCGGTTCCACATAACCCATGCAGACCGGGCCGGACAGGCTGGGCGCGAAACCGCCGCTGGTCACAACGCCGATTTTCCGCCCGTCGGCGTGGATTTCCGTGCCCTCGCGGGCCAGCGCCCGGCCCTGCGGGCGGATGCCCACGCGCAGGCGCACAGGCCCTGCGGACAACTCATGGCGGATGATCGAAAACCCCGGGAAGCCGCCGGCCTCCCGCCGCCGCTGGCCGACCACCCAAGCCAGGCCCGCCTCGACCGGCGTGACCGTCTCGTCCAAATCATGGCCGTACAACGGCATGCCCGCCTCCAGCCGCAAGGAATCGCGCGCGCCCAGCCCTGCCATCATCACCTCCGGCCCGGCCAGCAGCGCGCGGGCAAACGCCTCGGCCTGGTCGGCGGCCAGCGCGATCTCGAAACCGTCCTCCCCAGTGTAACCGGTGCGGCTGATCAGCGCCTCGCCGAAGCCCGCCAGCGTGAAAGCCGCGCAGCGCATGAATTTCAATTGATCCGGCGCGGCGCAAAACCGGCCCAACACCGCCGCCGCCTGTGGCCCTTGCAAAGCCAGCAAGGCGCGGTCTTCCAGCAGCGCCACCTCCGCCACGCCCGCCAAAGCGGCCTGGATATGCTCGCAATCCAGCGCCTTGCGCGCCGCGTTGACCACCAGCGACAAGCGCCGCCGGTCGGCATCGTCCGCCGGACGGGCCACCATCAAATCGTCGATGACGCCGCCGCGCGGATTGAGCAGCAGCGAATAACGCACCGCGCCGGGCCGCAAACCCACAATATCGCCAGGCACCAGGCGCTCGAACTGCTCATATAAATCGTCGCCGCCCTCGACGTGGATAATCCCCATGTGCGAGACATCGAACAGCCCGGCGGCGGCGCGGGTGTGCAAATGCTCGTTGAGGATGCCCGGCGCGTAACGCACCGGCATCGCATAACCGGCGAAAGGCGTCATCGTCGCGCCCAGCGCCTGGTGCAAACCGTAAAGCGGCGTGTGTTTGCAGTCGATCTTGTTCATGGCAACTCCCCGGGTGGGACAAAAAAAACATTGTAACAGCCTGGCCCCGCCGGCTCGCGGGCGCGGGCCGGCCCGCCGGAAACAAGCCGTCCACCCGCCCCTCTTTCATCATCGGCCAGACCGGTATAGGCTTAGCCTCCTTATAGACCGACAACCCTCAAGGAACCGCCATGTTCATCGCCATGAACCGCTTCAAAATCGCCCCCGGCCGGGAAGACGAATTCATCGAGCTGTGGAAAAACCGCGAATCCCGCCTCGCCGACGTGCCCGGCTTCAAAGAATTCCACCTGCTGCGCGGCGCGGGCAACGAAGAGCACACCCTGTTCGCCTCCCATTCCGTCTGGGCCTCGCAAGCCGCCTTCGAAGACTGGACCCGTTCAGAAGCCTTCCGCCAGGCCCATTCCGGGGCCGGCGCGTCCAAGGGGCTCTATCTCGGCCACCCCCAGTTTGAAGGCTTTGAAGCCGTCTTATAGATAGGTGCCAAGCCATGGTCGATGAAATCGAAGTCCCCACCGAGCATCTGCACGAAAGCATCCATGAGCAATTCGAGCGCACGGAAGAAAGATGGATCTTGCGCGTCGCGCTGACCGCCGCGCTGCTGGCGGTGTTCGCCGCGATAGCCTCGTTGTACGCCGGCGACCACGCCAACGAAGCCATGCTCGAACAAATCAAAGCCTCGGACCAATGGTCGTACTACCAGGCCAAAAGCATCAAATCCATGCTGCTCAAGAGCAAAACCGACCTGCTGGAGACTTTGGGCAAGCCGGTGGACGCGAAAGACGAGGCGAAACTGGACGGGTACGCCGGCGAACTGAAGGAAATCGAAGAAAAAGCGCGCGAAGCCGAACAATCCTCGCACAACAACTTCGCCCGCCATGTCAAACTGGCCCGCTCTGTCACCGCCTTCCAAGTCGCCATCGCCGTCTGCGCCATCGCCGCGCTGACCAAGCGCAAATGGCTGTGGTATTTCAGCATGGTGGCCGGCTGCGGCGGGCTGGTGTTGCTGGGCCTCGCGTTCCATTGAAACGCCGCCCGGCCTTGCCTGGCGCGGAAAACAACGGCTTGATCTGTTTGCAGCACCGGCGGCAAACAGAATCACCGCCGCGGAAGATTTCAGGCTTGACGAACACGGAAGAACATTGTTTAATATCCGCTCTTAACGCAGGACGCGCGCCCAGGTAGCTCAGTTGGTAGAGCAGGGGACTGAAAATCCCCGTGTCGGTGGTTCGATTCCGCCCCTGGGCACCAAAGAATTCAAAAAGGCTTACTCGGTTTTCCGGGTAAGCCTTTTTTGTTGTCTGTGTGGTCGAAGTGCGAGGTTTTTCAAGGTGCCCTATACTTCTTGACCGGATTGTACCGGCTTGATCGGCTGAAGCCCCCATTTTCCCGGCTTGCCCGGCAAAAACCAAAGAGACCGCGACGTGCCCTTAACCCTTCCCCAGCTCGAACGCCACCTGTTCAAAGCCGCCGATATCCTGCGCGGCAAGATGGACGCCTCCGAATTCAAGGAATACATCTTCGGGATGCTGTTCCTGAAACGCTGTTCCGACGTGTTCGACCAGCGCTTCGAGGACATCCTCAAGCAGCAAAAGCTGGTCGGCAAAACCGACGCCGAGGCCAAGCAGATCGCTAACATGAAATCTTGGTACGGGACGAGTTTCTACGTGCCGGAGACTTCGCGCTGGGATTATTTGCTAAACGAGGCCCACCACAATGTCGGCGACTATCTGAACAAGGCGCTAGGCGGGCTGGAGTCCAACAACACCAGCCTGCATGATGTGTTGGAGCATATCGACTTCACCCGCAAAGTCGGCCAGGCCAAGCTGCCGGACAAGAAGCTGCGCGAGTTGATCGTGCATTTCGGCAAATACCGGCTGCGCAACGACGATTTTGAATTCCCCGACCTGCTCGGCGCGGCCTATGAATTCCTGATCGGCGATTTTGCCGACTCCGCTGGCAAAAAAGGCGGCGAGTTCTACACGCCCCGCTCGGTGGTGCGCATGATGGTGCGCCTGGTCAAGCCGGAGGAAAGGCAGCGCGTTTATGATCCCTGCTGCGGTTCCGGCGGTATGCTCATCATGGCGAAGGAATACATCGACGAGTTGGGCGGCAATGGCCGTAACTTGGAATTGTTTGGCCAGGAAGCCAACGGCGGCGTCTGGTCGATTGCCAAGATGAACATGCTGCTGCACGGCATCCCCGATGCTGACTTAGAAAACGACGACACCCTGGCCGAGCCGCGCCACACGGAAGGCGGCGAACTACTGCGCTTCGACCGCATCCTGACCAATCCGCCATTCTCCATCAACTTCGGCTCCACCGACAAAGGCGCGGACGGCCAACCCGCGTGGACGCCCAAATTCCCCGAGCGTTACCACTACGGCCAAGTGCCGCTAGGCGCGAAGAAAGCCGACTTGATGTTCCTGCAACACATGGTGCATGTGCTGCGCGATGGCGGCATCCTCGCCACCGTCATGCCGCATGGCGTGTTGTTCCGGGGCGGCGAGGAAAAGACCATCCGCGCCGGGATGATCGAAGACGATTTGCTGGAAGCCGTCATTGGCCTCGCGCCCAATCTGTTTTACGGCACCGGCATTCCCGCCTGCATCCTGGTGCTGCGCCAGCGCAAAGGCAACGACAGCGGCAAGCCCAAGGAGCGCCGAGGCAAGGTGTTGTTCATCAACGCCGACCGCGAATACTTTGAAGGCCGGGCGCAGAATTTCCTGCTGCCTGAGCATATCGAGAAGGTCGTCGCCACCTATGAAGCCTTCGCCGAAGTGCCCGGCTTCTCGGCCATCGTCGATATTCCGACGCTCAAGGAAAACGCCTACAACCTCAACATCCGCCGCTACGCCGACAACGCCCCGCCGCCTGAGCCGCACGATGTCCGCGCCCATTTGCTCGGCGGCGTGCCCAAGGCCGAACTCGCCGCCAAAGCCGCGCTGTTCGCCGCCCACGGCTTCGACCCGCAAGCCGTGTTCACCGAACGCGACGCGCTTTACCTGGATTTCCGCTTGGGCCTAGCCAACAAGCAGGCACTGAAACCCTTGGTCGAACAAAACCCCGGCCTCACCGCCAAGGAAGCCGCGATCCGCGAAGCGTTTGAAACCTGGTGGGCCAAGCACAGCGCAGGCATTGTCAGCCTGGCCGGGGCGCAAAGCTTCGTCGCGCTGCGCAACGAACTGCTGGCCAGCTTCACCGCCGCGCTGGAACAAGTCGGCCTGTTGGACGCCTTCCAAGTGCGTGGCATCATCGCCGGGTTTTGGTATCAGGCCAAATACGACTTCCTCACTCTAATGGCGCGGGGTTCCCATGGCGTGGTCGATGCGTGGCGCACCAGCATCATCACCGCGCTGGAAGACAAAGCCAGCAAAGACAGCCCGCTGGAACACAAACTGGTCAAATTCCTGATGGGCGGCTTTGTCGAAGAACTGTCCGAGTTGGAAGCGAAGAAAGCCGAACTCGACAGCCAAATCAAAGCCGCCACGCCGACCGACAGCGAAGACGAGGAAGGCGGCGAAGCGGCGGAAAGCGAAGACGGCAACCCGGTGGACGAAGCCCAGCTTAAGGAGTGGAAGAAGCAACTGGCCGAGGTCAAAAAACAACTCAAGGCCAAAAAAGACGCCTTCGAGAACCGCCTAAACCAAGCCGTGGACGGACTTAACCAAGAGCAAGCCGCCGAGTTGCTGCTGACCATCCTGCACAACGACATGCGAGCGATAGTCGAACGCTACATCACCCGCCAGCGGCAGGAAATCATCGGCGCGGTGGAAAACTGGTGGGACAAGTATAAAGTCACGCTGGACGAGATCGAACAGGAGCGCGACAAGGCGGCGGCGGAGTTGCGGGGGTATTTGCAGGGGTTGGGGTATATCTGATATTTCTCGCTCCCACGTTCCCGCGAGGGAATGCGTTTGCTCTCGTTCCCACGCCCCCGCGTGTTCTCGTTGCTCTCGTTCCCACGCTCCAGCGTGGGAACGCCGTTGCCGACGCTCCAGCGTCGCGGGTCGGCGGCTGCCGCGTTGCCCGGGGTGGACACGGGACGCTGGAGCGTCACGGCTGCATTCCCACGCTGGAGCGTGGGAACGAGGGGAAGCTCCGCTTGGGAACGGGTTTTCGGCAAGCGCTGCTTGCCGGGGTTCCGTGGAGGTATCGGGAAGCAGAGCTTCCAAGACTTGGGCTCCCAAGCAGAGCTTGGGAACCAGAACAACGAGAAAATTGAGTTATTGAATAGGATAACGCCATGATTACTGCTGAAGCCCTATACGAGAAAGCGAAATAACTGGATACCGCCACATTGCAGGAAGCCTATGACTTCATAGACTTTCTGGCATACAAGCACACATCGGACTGGCGGCGGATGCTGGAAGAAAAAAGGCAATATTTTCCAGAAACTGAATGGGAAGCGCCCGACCAGAAACCGGCGTATTCAACCCGGACGCTGACGCTAGAAGAAATGGACGCGGCTGTTGAACTTAAGGCTGGGCAGCGCAAATGATCGAGCTTTGTAGAGTGAAACAATTAAGATGAAAGGTTTATGGTTATGAATGTTTCCTTTTCTGTGAACGACGATATTTTATTATCCCTCAAAGAAACCGCCGAAGAGTTTACCCAAGATTTACGTTTTTTGTCCGCCCTGATGTGGTATCGAAAAAATCGCTTGTCATTGGGGAAGGCGGCGGAACTGGCTGGCTATAGCAAGCTGGACTTCATTGAGCGCATGAGATTGGAGCGTGAGCCAATATTCGATTATGGCGAAGCGGAAATGGCAGAGATATTGGCTGACGTTGATAGGCTGCCATGAAGGTTGTGTCAAATACGACGCCAATTATTTCTTTGGCCTCGATAGGCCAGTTGGAGCTTCTTGCAAAGCTGTTTGGCAAAGTGGTGATAGCTGAAGCGGTCTATCAAGAGTTAAAAGCCAAACCGGCCTATGGTCACGACGAAATAGATTGCAGTTTCATCGAAGTCCAGCCTATCCAAGGCGTTCTCTATAGGCAGCTTTTGTTAAACCAGCTTGATTCAGGCGAAGCGGAAACCATCATCTTGGCAAAAGAAATCCAAGCCGATTATGTGTTGATAGACGAAAACCTAGGCTACCAATTTGCCCGCACGGCTGGACTGGTTCCAATCAGGACGCTGTCGCTATTGCTGAGCGCCAAACAGAAAGGCCATATTCCGCTCGTCAAGCCGTTGATGGATGACATGATGCAGAAAGGGCGCTGGTATTCACCAGCCGTATATCGGGCTTTTTTAACACAGGCTGGGGAGCTATGAAATCCTTTGTAGGGTGCGCATCGCGCACCTTAAATAAATCGGCGGCATTGGAAATGGTGCGCGATGCGCACCCTACGCTGCTGGACGAGATCGAACGAGAGCGCGTTAAGGCAGCGGCGGAACTGCGGGGGTATTTGGAGGGGTTGGGGTATGTCTAATTTACCATTGCCAAGAGGATGGAGAACTGTCGAGCTTGGAGAAATCTCTTTGCCTAAACAGTGGCCTACCATTTCACAAGAAAACCTCGCACCTCAAGGCTATAAAGTATATGGTGCAAATGGAGTAATCGGGTATTATCACAAATTCACCCATAAAGACGTTGCTGTCGCAATTACCTGTCGAGGATCAACTTGTGGCGAGATAAATCTAACTGAGCCGATGTCATATATTACTGGCAATGCCATGGCATTGGACAATTTGGACAACAAATCTACAACTCCACAATATATTGCCTATTTTCTGAAGCGCGATGGCCTACGTGCATGCATAACTGGATCAGCGCAACCTCAAATTATTGGAAGTGCATTGAAAAATGTTTCCATTACTCTGCCGCCTTTGCCTGAACAAGTCGCGATTTGCGGCATTCTCAACACCCTCGACACCACCATCCGCAAAACCGAAGCCATTATCGAAAAGCTCAAGCAGATCAAGCAGGGGTTGCTGCGCGACCTGCTGACTCGTGGCATAGCCGCCAACGGCGAACTGCGCCCGCCCTACGAGCAAGCCCCGCATCTTTACAAGGAATCGCCGCTGGGGTGGATTCCGAAGGAGTGGGAAGTGGTGCCTCTGGAAAACTGTGTTTCCTCGCTAATCACTTACGGCATAGTTCAGGCGGGGCCACACATTGAGGACGGTATTCCATATATTAGAACCGGCGATATGGCAGGTAATCGACTTGACCGTAGCCAAATGCTTTGTACCTCTTATCGCATTGCCCAAGCATTCCAACGGTCTGAAGTTCGTACTGGTGAAATTGTTTGTGCGATACGTGCAACGGTTGGAAAAGTGCTGGAAGTGCCTCCTGAACTTGACGGGGCAAATCTAACTCAAGGAACAGCTCGCATAGCCCCAAAAAGCGAAATAAATAACAAATATCTCCTTTGGGCTATTAGATCAGAAGCTGTAGTACAAGAGATTCAGCTTGAAATCAAAGGAACCACTTTTGCTGAAATTACTTTAGCCAAACTCCGTGAAATTAGTATCCCTCTCCCTCGGCATAAACAAGAACAGGATAAAATTGCGTCACAGATGGAATCTTGCGAGCATCGAATATACGAGGAAAGCACGCATCTTAATAAACTAAGAATGCAAAAATCCGCCCTAATGGACGACCTCCTAACCGGCCGCGTCCGCGTCACGCCGCTGTTGCAACAAGACAAGCCGCATGATTAGCCTGGACTGGCTCAAGGATTGCGCCGGCAGCGATACA
>Ga0265327_10004828_pt1 | contig 11683 bp, 8 predicted proteins | sample 41621metaG_FD_202089 | JGI IMG/M metagenome (GOLD analysis project Ga0265327, IMG submission 202089) | Rhizosphere microbial communities from Carex aquatilis grown in University of Washington, Seatle, WA, United States - 4-16-21 metaG | ecosystem: Host-associated > Plants > Roots > Rhizosphere >...
CCAGCAGGAGCAGTACTCCTCCAGCAGCAAATATTCCGGGATCAGTTGCCGAAAGGCCGAAGAGCAGGCTGGAGACGACCCGTGTCGCGGCGTAGGCGCCTATAAGACCGAGGCCAACTCCAATTCCGACCACCAGCATGCATTCGCGAACGATCATCCAGACAACCTGAGTTGGCCGCGCCCCGAGCGCAATGCGCAGGCCGATCTCGCCCTGGCGACCGAAAACGGAATAGGACATGAGCCCGTACAGGCCCAGCGATACGAGGCCGACCGCTAGGACGCTGAACACCCCTGAAAGCCAAGCAAACATGCGCTCGGTCGCGGATAGTTCACTAATCTGAGATTGTTGCGTCCGTAGGTCATCAAGCGGCAGCAGGGGATTGACGCTGTGTACTGTCTCGCGGATAAGCGGGACAAGCATCCGTGGATCTCCTGAGGCGCGCACCGCAAACGTGGCTTCCAACTTTGCCGACGCCTGCGAATAGTAGGGGAAATAGATTGTCGGCGGCGCCGGGTCCCTGACCGCCGAGTAGCTTGCGTCTCGCGCCACCCCGACGACCGTTACCAATGCTGGCATGTTCCCGGCATCTGGCCTTTGAAGGATCCGACCGAGGGGATCCTCACCTCCGAAGAATTCCCGCACAAAGGCCTGGTTCACGACGGCGACGGATCCACCCCGCGCCCCGTCAGCCATATCAACTGCTCGCCCCGCAATGATCGGGATTCCGTATGTCGAGAAAAAATTCCCGGCAACGAAGTTTACCATTGTCGTGTCATGGCCGTCGTCGCGAAGGGGCCGGCCCACGACGCTAATTCGCGTGTTCCAGCCCATGTCGCTCAGGAGGGGCATCCGTGAAAACGTGGCTGAGGCGACGCCAGGGACCGCGCGAAGCCGCGCGGCCACCTCGTTGTCGACGGCGAGGCCGGCCATAAAGCTAGAGCCGTCCGGGTTTGGGTTAAGATGAAAGAGCAGCAATCCCCTGCTATCAAAGCCAACGTCCACGGAGGCGAGATTGCGAAGAGTGCCGGCGAAGAGGCCCGCGCCAACGAGGAGCATGAGTGTGAGCGCCACCTGGACTACCAGAAGTGACTTTCCCAGGCCCGACCGAGACCCGGCGCGGTTGCTGGTGCCGCCCTGGAATTCGGCGCTGATATTTATCCGTGAGGCCCGAACGGCCGGCACCAAGCCGAAGATGACCCCAGTGAGCACCGAAATCGTGGCGGCGGTCAGGAAAACCCCCGGATCGAGTTGCGGGACCAGGGACAGCGTGTGCCCTTCGACCCGGGGCTGCATGGCCACTAGGCCGACCTCAACCCATACGGCAAACGGCACGGCAAGCGCGCCGCCGAGCCCGGCCAACAGGATGCTCTCGGTGAGAAGCTGCCGCACGATGCGGCCCCGGCCGGCGCCCATCGCAAGGCGCACGCCCATTTCCCGCTGGCGGGCCGCGCCCCTGGCCAGGAGCAGGCTCGCCAGGTTGGCGCAGGCTATTGCTAGGATCGCGATGCCAAGTCCCGTGAGGATCTCCCATCGCTGCCGATACTCATTTCGGAGCTCGTTGAGCCCTTGTCCACCGGGGCCCGCCTTCAGCGTCGGCTGGTCGTCCGGGGACTTGGGTGGAGGAGCCCCGGCAAGCTTGAGGCTTTCTAGCGCCGATTGTTGGAACGCCGGTCCAAGTTCGGAGAGCGCCTGCAAGGGGCTCATTCCGGCTCTCAGCCGGCCAATTATCTGCACCCACCAGAGCGCGTCAGGCTTGTCGATCATCTCGAAGGCACCCATGCCCCGGGCGAGGACGAGCGGCAGGAAAAGGTCAGGGGCGTCGCCTACCTGAAGCGAGCCCGGGAATCGCCGCGGCACCACACCCACTATGGTAATCGGAACGCGATTCACGAGTATCGCCTTGCCGATCGTCGACGGATCTCCGCCGAACCGGCGCATCCAATAGCCATAGGAAACCATTGCAACCCCCGGGGCCCCGGGGCCGTCGTCAGTGGCCTCCAGCAGCCTTCCGGCTGCCGGAGCTATCCCCATGACCGAAAAGTAGCTGCCGGAGACCAGCTGCCCCAGCCCAACCACCTCAGCCTGCCCGTCGGCGACAACCGTCAAACGGGAGATTGGCGCGAAGGCCGTGATTCCGGACAGCGCCTGATTCCGTCTCCTGATGGCCTCGAATGCGGGCAAGGAGAACGAGGTACACGTCGTCTGCTGGGTGACGGGATCCCTCTCCCACCTTCCGCTGGTCGGCACCGGCAGATCTACCTTCGAGGACCAATGAAAAAGGACCAGATCGCCCGGATCTGTCACGTGTAGCGGCCTTAGGAGAATCTCGTCAACGAGGCTGAATATCGCCGTGTTGACACCTATCCCCAGGGCGAGCGTGAGCACCGCCGCGAGGGTGAAGCCCGGGGAACGGGCGAGCATGCGCCAAGCGTAGCGCAGATCCTGGCCCAGCTGGGAGACCCACAGGATTCCACTCTCGTCTCGGCACCTCTCACGAATGCCATCCATGTGGCCGAATTCGCGCCGGGCCTTCATCTCCGCCTCGTCGGCCGTCATTCCCGTCTCGCGAAATTCCGCAGTCTGCAGCTCGATGTGCAGGCGCATCTCCTCCGCCATCTCGGCCTCAATCTTGCTCCTGCGAAACAGGAACAAAAACCGGCGACCGAGCCGGCGCAGACGGCCGCTCACAGGGGTTGGGTCATGCATGGCCTAGGACTAGGTTGATTGCGGACGACATCCTCGCCCAATTCGCGGTCTCCAGCCTGAGCTGCGATCTGCCTGCAGCCGTCAGCTCGTAGAATTTCGCCTTCCTATTATTTTCGGAGATTCCCCATTCCGAACGAATCCAACCCTCCGCCTCCAGGCGGTAGAGCGCCGGATAGAGAGAACCCTGCTCCACTTGCAACGCGTCCTTGGAGAAACGTCGGATGACCCCCGATACGCCGAATCCATGAGATGGGCCGGCCTCAAGTGATCTCAAGATCAGCATGTCGAGCGTTCCCTGCAACAAGTCGGCTTTGTCCTTGGGCATGGAGCTCTCCTAGACGCTCTAGGAGTCGCCTGTCAATCGTTTCCTGTAGACCATCTAGGAAAGCATCGACCCACCGCGTGAACCCGCCGTCCGCAGGGTTCGCGCCTGTTTCACAACCGGTCCCTTTAGGAACATTCGGGCCGTGTTTGACGCAAAGAGACCATCCGGCTGGCCAAACGCAGCTAATCCATGAGCTTCTTCGTGAAATAGGTGAATTCCAGGGCCCCCGTGTGCGCGCGCTCCTTGAGGTTGGCCCCCGAGCCATGGCCGCCCTCAATGACTTCAAAGTAATAGTAGGGAATTCCAAATTCGGAGAGGCGCGCCGCGAACTTTCGCGCATGCTGGGGCCCCACCCGGTCATCCTTGGTCGTCGTCCAGATGAACGGCTGGGGATACGCAACCCCGCGCCGGATATTCGCATAGGGCGATATCTTTGCGAGGAAGGCGGCCTCCTCGGGAACGGAGACACTTCCATACTCTCCCACCCATGAACTGCCGGCGGCAATCTTTTCATAGCGGACCATGTCGAGGAGCGGCACCTGAATATCCACGGCATTCCAAAGCTCAGGGTGTTGATTAAACTCCACGCCCATCAGGAGCCCACCGTTGGAGCCGCCCTCTATACCTAGCCTGCGAGGACTCGTGATGCCGCGTGTTATCAGATCCTGTGCGACGGCTGCGAAGTCATCATAGATGACCTGCCGATGTGTCTTTAGGCCAGCCTCATGCCACGCGGGGCCGAACTCGCCTCCACCCCTGATATTGGCCAGCACAAATACGCCTCCTCGTTCAGACCATAGCTTTCCGGTGGATCCCAGATAAAAGGGCGTTCTCGATATCTGAAAGCCGCCGTAGGCGGTGAGGACGGTCGGGTTGCTCCCATCGAGCTTCATGTCCTTCGGGTGAACCACGAAATACGGGACCTTGGTCCCGTCCTTCGACGTCGCCTCGAGCTGTTCAGACACGGAGTGCGACGCATCAAATTTTGCGGGAAGGGATTTTACTTCAGCAAGACCCGCATTCGAGCCAGTAAACAGCCAAAGGCTGTTTGGCTGCAGGAATCCAGCGACGCTGAGGAAGACGCCGTCGCCGTGAATTGACGCATCGGCGATCGAGATCGTTGTATTGTCCGCAAGGCCAAGGCGCTCGGTGGTCCATTTTCCGTCTGCCGCTGGTTTGTAAACAAACGCCCTGCCCCGAACATTGTCGAAGGTTGTCACGATCAGCACTCCCTTGGATGAATCTACTTCGTCGAGCGTCTCGCGAGGCCCAGGCACGAAGAGAGGGGTCGGCCTAAGGTGGACAGGGTCCTCGCCCAGAGCCGCGAGGTCCAAAGCAAGCAAGGAGCCTGACGTGAACGGTATGTCGGCAGGCTTCCAGTCCTCGGCCACGCTGACGATCAGTTGACCCGCCACGAGCGCGCGGATTGTAGATTTTTTCGGCAGGTTCAACAGACGCACCTGTGCACCTGCGACCAGGTAGGTTTCAGCCTCAAAGGTTGTCGTCGGTCGATGGATCAATTCAGCTCGGTTTCCCAGCGAGTCATGGAGCACAATCGGGGTCACTCCATAGCCGCCGTCATCCGGACGCCCACGAAAGATCTCCTTTGCATCAGCGAGCGGTGTGCCTCGTTTCAGGCGCTTCACAATGAACGGGTACCCCGAGGTCGTCAGCTCGCCCGCCGACCACTCGCGCGAAACGAGGAGCGTATCCTCATCCTCCCATGCAAAACGCTGTTTCTCCTTGGGCAGCACGAAGCCTCCTTCGACAAATGAATTGGACGTAAGGTCAAATTCCCGGACCGTGACAGCATCCTCGCCGCCATCGGATAGGCTGATCAGGCATTTGTTCTCCTTCGGCTCCACAGGATCGATGTTCTTGATAAACCAGTTCGCCTTTTCGGACAGGGCGAGCTCGTCGAGATCGAGCACCGTCATCCAGTCCGGACTCGCGGTACGATAGGAGTCGAGCGTTGTCTTCCTCCAATACCCCCGGGTATGCCCTTTGCCCTGCCAGAAATTGTAAATCGCCCCACCGATCGTCGATGGCATTGGTATCCGGTCCTCAGCCTCGGCAATCGCGAGCGCCTCCGAATAGAGTTCCGGGTAGTGCGAATCCTTCTCGAGGACGGCTAGCGTCTTTTCGTTCTCAGCCTGAACCCAGGACATGGCCCGAGCGCTGTGAACGTCTTCGAGCCAGAGGTAGGGATCATTCTCAGAATCCGCAGCCCTAGTGGATTTGAGGATCATCAGCGAAGCGAGAAGTGAAAAGGCAAAACGCAGGTGGTATTGCATAAGTTGAGATGTCTGGAAGCTTACTGAGGAGAGTTTGCCTGGCAACGCGTTACCCGGGATTTTCCAACCGAGCACATCTGCCGTGCGAACCTAAATGGGTGCTTATCGGGACGCGGCGGTTCGACGCGGAAACCTTAGTTCCGCCCGGCATGAGGTCGACCCTGGTTCAGCGATGGCCGGCCGACTCGCTGGATGGGAACAATGGGCGGCTACTTCTTCTGGCGACCGAGATAGTCGAATGCGGGTCAGTGATTCCGACGAGGCTCAATCGGTTCGGTTCAGCTCCAGTTCGCGGGAGAGCCAGGCAACGCGGTCGGCTGCAACCGCGGCCGTGTGCATGTCGTGCCCTCCTGGATAGGTGGCCCTCTGCTTGCGTGGTCCGGCGGCGGCGTAGAACTCGGCGGCTTGCGCGGCACTCACGAAGTCGTCCTTTTGCGCGAACTGGAAAAAGACCGAGGCGGGCGAAAGGCGACCGACGAAATTCGCCGGGTCGAGCGGCGCAATTTGGCGTCGGTAGGAAGCCGGGTCCTGCGGTTGGCGGGCGAACAGGAACCAATCGATGAAATGCGGCACCCCAGCCATGAAAACATAGGTTCTGGCTCGGTGGTCGAGCGCACCCGCCAGCACGCCATACATCGAGCCGAAGTCGTGTCCAACGAGGGCAACGCGATGCGGATCCACGCCAGGCTGGGCCATCAGCAGATCCAGGGCGCGGCGCAACTCGATCACCTGGCGGATCGAACGGGCGTAGTCCTCCTCGGGAACGCGATGGCCATACCACTTGGGCTCAGCCCACATCGTGTCGACGAGCAGCGAAACGACACCGTGGTCGGCAAGTGCGATCGCCTCGTCGAGGAATTCGGTGCGGTTGGTGGTGACGGGCTCACCCAGCCAATGAACGTAGAGGATAGCGGCGTGCCCGCCAGCGCCGGCAGCTGGGGAGACGAGAAAGGCCTTCACCGGTGGGTTGACCGGAGTGAAGGTAATATCGCGTATCAGGACGGACCCGCGCGTTTCACGACCGACTTCATGCAGTCCAAGCGGCGCGGTGCGATCATAGTCGAAAATTGAATCAGCCTGGTTTGCCGCCACCGTGAGCGCGGCGGAGCCTAGCCAAAGCGCAGTGACGATCAGGCGCGGGAAGTTCATGCAGGATTAACAGCGGACGGCTCAGGACACACGAAAAGGAGGAAGATCTGGATCTATTCCAGGTGAGACTCGATGGGTTCGACCTCGACCACAAACTCGATCCGATACAGGCGGGTGGGATTAAAACGGCCGGCAGCGGCAAGCTGAAACAGAATTGGCGGTTCAAGGGTATTCAATCGATAAGGAATGGGAAAGCTGGAGGGGGTACCTGGCTGGAGAATCCAGGAACGCCGATGATGGGATGCTTGGTGAAATAACACCGCACCGGGCGATACTACATCAAGGATTTGCAGGCTGGTGAGATTAACGAGCTGGCCCGACCGGCCAACCCCCGCCGCCGCTTGTTGCTCACTCCGGATCATTTCGAGACAAAGCGTAGTTCTGGAACGCGATCGATCGCTTACGCAGCCAACCACGTTGCACATTGAGTTGATGCCTCCATTGGACCAAAAATGTCGCTCTTGGGAACCGCTGAGCCGCTATCTCCGCATGCCTTTCGGGCGCTATTGAAGTCGTCAAGTGCTCCGCTTTGGAAGCCCCTTCACCTTGAGACACCGGGGCCGAATGCCTGCCGCACCTCCTGCTCGGACAAGATGCGGCCCTCATGGAACTCGATTTCGGTATCATTCCAGCGCGCCAAGATCCATCCGTCCTTGGCCTGGGCCGTGAAGCCATAGCGGACCGAGCCCGTCCACAACGCCCGGGGCGCCACGCCGTCCATGCTCGTTGTGCGGCACATGAAAAGCGTCCGGATCGCGGCCAGCTTGTCATTGATCCTGAAGGCAAACCCCGGGGTGAACGTCGCGGCCTGGTTGGGCGGGATATAAAGCGGACTCAGATTCGGCCATAGCACCACCGAATTTGTGGCCGGCCAGAAGAGGTACCATTGGCGCGCGTTCCACGACAGGCCCTGGACGAGGAGGGCGTGGGTGCCCTGCTCGTCGACGAGATCGTACTCGTGCCTGCCGAAAACGCCGCGTATCTCGGAGATCTCGTTTACCTGGTGCCCCGCGATGACGTAGAGGCGGCCCGCAAGGTTGCCCTCGGCCTTGGCGGGGAGGCGCAGCGCGGGGGCCTGGATCGGCGGCGGGGGCTCGACGGTCGGCTCCGACGATCCGCCGCCACCCTCGAAGAAGGCGAACCCAAAGATGGCGCACGCGACAAGGATCGTTCCCGCAAGCTGGCTGTTTCCGTCGAGCCAGCTGTCGAGCCCGCCGCTCCCCCCCGAGAAGATCCCGGCCAAGAGCGACGGATTCGGAAGCCCGAAGGCGCTCTCCACCTCGCCCCTCGGAAGGTTCTGGCCCTCATAGAACTCGACCTCGTCGCCGGTCCAGCTGACCACGAACAGCTTATTGCCCACCTCGGCGTTGAAATAGTGCGCCTGGCTTCCGACCCGGTAGCCCTCTGGCGCCGTTCCCTCGATGAAGGCGACCCGGGACTGGCCGACGTAGTTGACGTTGGCGGTCCTGCCCTGGAAGGTGACCTGGTCGCCTATCTCGGCGGCCGCGGCGTCGCTGGCGCTCATCGCGGTGTCGGGATCGAAGAGAGCGAACCGCTTCCAGACGCCGCTCTCGTACACCAGCGTGGTGTCCTTCCCGCCGGCCAGCTTCAGGTGATACTCGTTCCACTTGTAGCCGTCCAGGGACTTGAGCACGGACCGACCGGTGACCGCCGCATGGTGCCCGAAGATGAGCCCCTCCTGGCCGACCTTCAGGGCGGTTGGATTGCCTGATCCGAGGCTAATCATCTTTTTGAAAGAAATGGGGCACGAACCGGCTCAGGTTGCCCGTGATCCGCCGGCTGTCCTCGCGGATGCCGAGGCCCGCCGGCTCGTGGTCCACGATCCAGACGCCGCATACCGGGTGGTTCCCCTCCAGTTCCGGTATGGGCGCCAGCGCCTGGTAGACGCGGCCCTCGGAGCCGTAGCCCCCGTCGGTTTCCTCGACGACGACCCCGCCCTCGACTCGGGCGATGTTGGCCCCCTCCCGGCTGAGCTTGGGCTTGGCCACGTAGGAGGAACCGAGGCGCTCCGGGCTGTCGTAGGCGGGAAGGAGGTTGGGGTGGTCCGGGTAGAGCTCCCAGAGGACCGGGAGCAGGCCCTTGTTGCTCAGGAGCATCTTCCACGCGGGCTCGAGGAAACGGACCGGCTCGGAGGGAAGGTGGACCGCGAACTCCTCGTTCCAGAGCCACTCCCACGGGTAGAGCTTGAAGCAGTTCTCGATCCGGACGTTCTCCAGGTCGACAAAGCAGCGCTTTCCTGGATCCCACCCGATGTCATCGACGAACACCACCCGGGTCTCGATCCCTGCCTGGACGCAGGTGTCGCGCAGGTAGAGGACCGTCTGGCCGTCCTCGGCGTGCTCCTTGATGCCGCTGAAATGGATGCTCCGGCCGTTCCAGCGGCGCCAGGCCTCGATCAGCCGCTCGTGGATGGAGTTGAACTGGTCGGCCCAGGGCCGGGTGTCCTGCAGCCAGAACCACTGGACGACCGACGCCTCGACGAGGGCCGTAGGCGTGTCGGCGTTGTACTCAAGGAGCTTCGGAGCCGAGGCGCCGTCATAGGCAAGGTCGAAGCGCCCGTAGAGGCTGAAGTCGTCGCGCTCCCACGAGTTGAGGATTGCGGGCACCGCGGCGGGGGGGATCGCAAGGCGATCCCACCAGTTGTTCCTGATCACGGCCTCCGCCGCGTCGATGCACAGGTAATGCAGGTCGCGCGCCGCCCGCTCGAGGGTGTCGACCTCGGGCGCCGTCAATTCATAGCACGCCGACTCGTCCCAATACGGGCCCGTGTCGTGCGAATGGTAGGTGAGGCCGACTTCCTCGACCTTCGCCTTCCAGTCGGGCCTTGGTGTGCAGGTGAGGCGTCGCATCAGGACCAGGTGGAGAATCCGCCGGACGAGCTCCCGAAGCCCCCGCGCACGACGTCGGTGCGCGAGGCCTCGGCCAGCTTCGCCGCGTCCTCGGTGGGGGACGAGATGTTGATCGGGCTCTGGTGGGGGAACAGCGCCCACTGCCCGCCGTAATAGTACATCTTCATGCGGGGATCATAGCTGTTGTAGCGGTAGGCGTAGAACCTGTGGAACGGCGCGTGGTAGAAGCCGACCCCCGGCACGTAGTAGTCGTTCATGTAGACGCACTGGGAGCTGATCCGCACGGGCCTGCCGATGCCCGACTCCGAGCAGCCCGAGAACGCGCCGGCTGACGCCCCGCCCAGCAGCACCAGCACGATTCTGTGGCTTCGCTTCACCCGTTTAAGGTGCCGCTCAGCCCAGCATTGCCGCCGCGATGATGATGCACACGCCTAGGATGACGGAGCCGCCGATGATGGCGGCGGCGACATTGCGGTGCTCGATGATCTCCTTGTGAAGGTGTCCGGGGGTGCACCGGTCAAAGACCTTGTAGCCGATGATCGCGAGGAAGATGCCGATGCCGGTGAAGAGCCCCAGGTACGCGACGGCCTGGCCGAGCGTCTGCGCGTGCCATCCCGGGGGCGGCGCGACCGGGTCGGCCCCGAATAGCGCCGCCGGTCCGGCTGCGAGTGATAGGAACGCAACTCTGAGCAGGGATCGGATCATGGGGGTATCCTGTTCTGGGCGCAGCCTGCGGACCGCGCCCTGCGATGTCAACGGGGCGGGGCGGTCGGTGGCCGGATTATCGGAGGCGAGCGCCCTATAGCATCCCTGTAGGCTCCAATATAAGCCCACGGTGGCACCCCGGGGTTCTTCCGCTTGCGCCGGACGCGGTTTCCCGCACGTTTCGGGGCTATGAAGACCCACGGGACCCTCAGGCGCCTCGGCAGGCATGTGCTCCGGGAATGGATCATCCCCTTCGGCCTCATGCTGGTGATCGTCGCCCCGCTCAAGTCGGCCATCGTCGACTGGGAGTACGTCCCCACGGGGTCCATGATGCCGTCGATCGTCCCCGTGGAGCTCGTCCTCGTGAACAAGCTCGCGTATGACCTGAAGGTCCCGTTCACGACCCGCCATGTCGCGGAATGGGGCGACCCTCAGCGCAACGACGTCGTCGTGTTCTTCTCGCCGAAGGACGGGACGCGGCTCGTGAAGCGCATCGTCGGCCTGCCGGGCGACGTGGTCTCGATGGACAGGGAGCGCCTCACGATCAACGGGAGGCCCGTCGACTACACGGCCGCCCGGGACAAGGGCCTGTCGGACCTGGTCGGTGCCGGCCCCGGGAACGAGGCCCTGTTCGCCGAGGAGCACCTCGGTGACCGCCCGCACAAGATCATGGTCCTGCCGCGGCGCGCCGCGCTCAGGACATTCGGGCCCGTGCGCGTGCCGGCGGGATGCTACTTCGTGATGGGGGACAACCGCGACAACAGCAACGACTCGCGGTTCATCGGCTGCGTGTCCCGGGAGCGCATCGTCGGGCGGGCCTCGGCCATCGTCGCCTCGGTCGACATGCAGAAGTGGGGCGAGCCGAGGTTCGGCAGGTTCCTGCAGAGGATGCCGTAGCACCGGGGCGTCTCGAGGAACTCCGCTGGCGCAGTGGCGCGGCTAATGATCCCGTGACGGCGGCGGATTCCCATTGTTTTGGCGGGGCGTTGGGCGGAAAATTCCCGCCCCCTATCATGGACTCAACGAACCTTGGGATGCGTCGGATCGGCGGAGCGGCGTGCAGGAGGGCCGGGCTCCTGGCCCTTGCCTTGGGCCTCGCGGCAATCCCCGCCCGCGCCGGCATCGCCGAGCTCGTCGACCCGGCGATCGGGACCCGGGACGGCGGGAACACGACGATCGGGCCGTCGCTCCCCTTCGGTATGGTCAAGCCCGGCCCGGACACCGGCGCAAACGACCAGAATTCAGGGTATGCATTCGGGGCGGACATAAACGGCTTCAGCCAGCTGCACGTCAGCGGGACGGGCGGCGGGCCCAAGTACGGGAACATCCTCATCCAGCCGACGGTGGGGGGCCTCGCCATCGAGGACCTGGGTTCGCCTCCCGAGAACGAGGAGGCACGGCTCTGCTACTACGCCGTCACCCTCAGGCGCTACGGGGTTCGGGCCGAGGTGACCGCGGGGGCCCGCGCGGCCCTCTACCGCTTCACCTATCCAGCGGTCGGCCCGGCGCACCTGCTGTTCGACTCGGGCCATTGCCTGACCGGCGGAATCGCCTACGGCGAGGGCCAGATGGTGACGTCGTCGTCCGTCGAGGTGGTGTCCCCCACCGAGGTCTCCGGCTCGTGCACCCTGGT
>Ga0265327_10004830_pt1 | contig 11678 bp, 10 predicted proteins | sample 41621metaG_FD_202089 | JGI IMG/M metagenome (GOLD analysis project Ga0265327, IMG submission 202089) | Rhizosphere microbial communities from Carex aquatilis grown in University of Washington, Seatle, WA, United States - 4-16-21 metaG | ecosystem: Host-associated > Plants > Roots > Rhizosphere...
GCGTGCCAGCAGCGTCAGGGAACCAAGGGTGGAAGTGTGCAAAGAGGTGGTCATGGCAATCGAAAAGTAAAAAGGCCCGCCAGCACGGTCCGTGCCATGGCGAGCCTGCGATTATCGCAAGGTCAGATGGAAGCAGGGTTTACTGCACCACTTGCGCCAGTTCGCCCTTGGCGTACTTGGCGGCAACCACCTGCAGGCTATCGCCCTTGATCTTGCCGGCCTGGCCTTCGCAGCCGAACTCGATGTAGCGCTGCTTGCACAGGGCCTGTGCCGCTGCGCGGGCGGGCTTGAGCCATTCGCGGGCGTCGAACTTGTCGGGGTTTTCGGCCAGGAATTTGCGCACCGCGCCGGTCATGGCCAGGCGAATGTCCGTATCGATGTTGATCTTGCGCACGCCGAATTGGATGGCTTTCTGGATTTCTTCCACGGGCACGCCGTAGGTTTCCTTCATCTTGCCGCCGTACTGGTTGATGATGGCCAGCAGGTCTTGGGGCACCGAAGAAGAACCGTGCATCACCAGGTGGGTATTGGGGATGCGCTTGTGGATTTCCTTGACGCGGCTGATGGCCAGGATGTCGCCCGTGGGCTTGCGCGAGAACTTGTAGGCGCCATGGCTGGTGCCGATGGCGATGGCCAGCGCGTCCAGCTGGGTGGCCTTGACGAACACGGCGGCTTCTTCGGGGTCGGTCAGCATCTGGCTGTGGTCCAGCTTGCCTTCGGCGCCGATGCCGTCTTCTTCGCCGGCCTCACCGGTTTCCAGGTTGCCCAGGCAGCCCAGTTCGCCTTCCACGGTCACGCCCACCTTGTGGGCCATCTCGACGACCTTGCGGGTCACGTCGACGTTGTAGTCGAACGAAGCCGGGGTCTTGCCGTCTTCCTGCAGCGAGCCGTCCATCATCACCGAGCCGAAGCCCAGGTTGATGGCGCCTTGGCAGATCGCAGGCGACTGGCCGTGATCCTGGTGCATCACCAGGGGGATGTGGGGGTACATCTCGACGGCAGCCTGGATCAGGTGCTTGATGAAGGCTTCGCCGGCGTACTTGCGGGCGCCCGCACTGGCTTGCAGGATCACGGGGGCACCGACTTCATCGGCAGCCTGCATCACGGCCTGGACTTGTTCCAGGTTGTTCACGTTGAAAGCCGGAATGCCGTAGTTATTTTCAGCGGCGTGATCCAGCAGCTGACGCATCGAAACGAGTGCCATGAAACCCCCAGGTAAGCGGAAACAAAAAAATGAAACGCGCAGAACAGCGTCGTTCGCGCGTTGGAACTGGGCCGAATTCTAACGAAGCCCGGCCGCCTTACCTACCCCCAGTTTCGGGCGGAGGGTTTTACTTCACCTCGCACACCTTGAGCATGTTGGTGCCACCGGGGTGGCCCATGGGTTCGCCACAGGTGATGGCGTAGGTGTCGCCCGGGCGCAGCACCCCCCGCTCGACCAGCATGGCCTCGGCGTGCTTGAGCGCCTCGTCGCGGTCGGAGTAGTTGGGAATCAGCAGCGGCCGCACATTGCGGTAAAGCGCCATCTTGCGCTGTGAAATCGGCTGCGCCGTCAGGCCGAAGATGGGCACGTGGATCTTGTGCCGGCTCATCCACAGCGCGGTCGAGCCGGATTCGGTCAGCGCGATGATGGCCTTGCAACCCAGGTGGTAGGCCGTGAACAGCGCCCCCATGGCGATCGACTGGTCGATGCGGCCAAAGGTGGTGTTGGTGAAGTCCGCGTCCAGCGAGAGCTCCTCGGCGGCTTCGGCGGCCTGCGCGATGTTGGCCATCTGCTCGACCGTCTCGATGGGGTACTTGCCGGCCGCGGTCTCGGCGCTCAGCATCACGGCGTCGGTGCCGTCCAGCACGGCATTGGCCACGTCCGACACCTCGGCGCGCGTGGGCACCGGGTTGACGATCATGGACTCCATCATCTGCGTGGCCGTGATCACGACCTTGTCCATGTGGCGCGCCATCTTGATCATGCGCTTTTGCAGGGCCGGCACGGCGGCATTGCCCACCTCCACGGCCAGGTCGCCGCGCGCCACCATGATGCCGTCCGACGCCCGCAGGATGGCCTCCAGATTGGGAATGGCCTCGGTGCGCTCGATCTTGGCGATCAGCGCGGGGCGGTGCTTCCAGGGCTCACCTGCCACATTGCACAGCTGGCGCGCCATCTCCATGTCCGTCGCATTCTTGGGGAAGGACACGGCGATGTAGTCACACTGGAAGCTCGCCGCCGTCTTGATGTCTTCCATGTCCTTGGCGGTCAGCGCGGGCGCGGTCAACCCACCGCCCTGCTTGTTGATGCCCTTGTTGTTGGACAACTCGCCGCCCAGCTTGACGACGGTGTGCACGGCCTCACCCTTGACGGCCTCCACCGTCATCACGATCAGGCCGTCGTTGAGCAGCAGCGTGTCGCCGGGCTTCACGTCGCGCGGCAACTCCTTGTAGTCCAGGCCCACGCCGCGGATGTCACCCGGCTCGGTGCGGCTGGCGTCCAGCACAAAGGCCTGGCCCGGCTCCAGCATCACCTTGCCTTCGGCAAATTTGCCCACGCGGATCTTGGGGCCTTGCAGGTCGGCCATGATGGCCACCACCTTGCCGACCTTGGCCGCCGCATCCCGCACAGCCTGCGCGCGGTCGATGTGGTCCTGGGCCTTGCCATGCGAGAAGTTCAAGCGCACCACATCGACCCCGGCCAGCAGCATTTTTTCGAGCACATCCGGCGTCGAGGATGCGGGACCGAGGGTGGCGACGATCTTGGTGGCACGCTGCATGGCTGAAAGCTCTTTGGGTTGTCTATCTGCTTTCAGTGTCACACCAAAGCCCCTTGCTTGAACGCCCGAAATGCGTCCCCAGATCAGAACCTTGATGCCCTGACGCAACGACCTTACACTCCATGGCACACAAATGACATCCGAAGTAATGTTGTCAACCTGTTCAGCGCGGCGAGCCATTGGCCGAAAACGGTCACATGGGCCCTCCAGATGAGACTGACATGAAGCCACGCACCGCTCACCGCGCCATCGTTTTCTCGCATGCCAACAGCTTTCCGGCCAGCACCTACCAGGCGCTGTTCGAGGGTTGGCGCGCCGCCGGCTACGAGGTGCACGCGCTCGACAAGTTCGGCCACGACCCGCGCTACCCCGTCACCATGGACTGGCCCCATCTGGTGGTCCAGCTCAAGGACTTCATCGAGCGCGAAGTCGGGCACCCGGCCTACCTGGTCGGCCACTCGCTGGGTGGCTACCTCAGCCTGATGGCCGCCAGCCGCTACCCGCACCTGGCCCAGGGCGTGGTCGTGATGGATTCGCCCGTGCTGCACGGCTGGAAGAACGCGGGCGTCGGCCTGGCCAAGAAGCTGGGCACGCTGGACCGCGTGGTCACCCCGGCGCGCATCGCCGCCCAACGCACCCAGGAATGGGCCAGCCTGCAGGTCGCGCATGAGCACTTCTCGTCCAAGCCCAAGTTCGCCGCGTTCCACCCGCGCATCCTCAACGACTACCTGGCGCACGGCACCGAAACCCATCTGGACGGCAAATCGCGCAAGCTGAGTTTCCGCCGCGACATCGAGTCCGCCATCTACGCGTCGATGCCGCACAACCTGCTGCAGGAATTCCGCCGCCACCCTCACCAGTGCCCCCTGGCCTTCATCGGTGGCGAGCACTCGCGCGAAACCCGCAAGGTCGGCGTCGAAGGCATCAAACAACTGGTGGGCCGCAACATGTCGTGGATCAAGGGCACTCACCTGTATCCTTTCGAGATGCCCGACCTCACCACGGCCGAAGTCCTGAAATGGCTGCAGCATTTCCAGACCGCGCCGGCCGAGGCCGCCTCCGCCAACGCCTGATCCAGGGCCTCATGAACCAGCCGACCACGGAACCGCCTGTCGAAACACCCATCCCCTTCGTCACCGTGACGAACTGGGTGCGCGCGGCCCGTCTGTGCGGCATCGACATCGAAGCCATCTTCCGCCAGGAAGGCATCGACACCGCCAGCCTGCATCCGGAGACCTCCACCGTCTCGCGCGACGCCATGCAGCGGCTGATGCAGCGCTGCGTCGAGGAAACACGCCGGGTGGGCAGCCCACGCCACTTCCCCGTCGTGCTGGGCGAGACCTTCGCCTTCGAGTACATGTCGGATGTGGAAACCTTCATCACCACCAGCGCCTCGCTGCGTGATGCCACCCGCGCGCTCGAGTGGATTCCGCCGCTCATCAATCCCTATATGCGCTTCTCGCTGGCCGAGCACGGTCAGGAAGCCCGCATCGCGCTGCACTTCTCGGTGCCGGACGAATCCTTCGAGCGCACCTGGCCGTTCACGGAAGGGGTCATCACCACCACCATCAAGTTCAGCCGCCTGTTGCTGGGCGGCCAGACGCTGATCGGCCGCATCACCATGCGCCACCCGCGTCACGCCAACAGCGAGCTGGTCGAGGCCGCTTTCCAGGTTCCTGTCGAATGGGGCGCCCCGGTGGACGCCCTCTGGTTCGACCGCGCGCTGCTGGATCAACCCCTGGGCGGCGCCTTCCCGGTTCTGCACGAACAAGCTGCCCAGCGCCTGGCCCAGAAGGTCGCCCAACGCGCCGAAGCCCAGCCTTCACAAGCCAGCAACCACCAGGGCCAGCAACTGATCAAGCAGATCGAGCGTGCGTTCAACGACAAGCCCCGTCTCATGGGCCTGGGCCTCGAAGCGCTGGCAGAAGAGTTGGGCATGCACGCCCGCACCCTGCAGCGCCGCCTCAAAGAGGTCAACGACAGCCACTCCGCCATCCAGGGCCGCGTGCGCTACAAGCTCGCTCAGCAATGGCTGAAGAACGAGGCCATGGCCATCGAAGACATCAGCGACCGCCTGGGTTTTTCCGATCGCCGCAGCTTCACCCAGGCCTTCACACGCTGGTCGGGTGTCACCCCCAGCCAGTACCGCCGTCAGCGCGGCTGATCCGGTCTTCGCGGGCTCGCTCAAGCCCCCGCCACGGACAGCCGAAAACGCCTCACATTCACAGCGTTTTCCCTAGTCGGCGCTGTCGCCAAAATTACCTCCATGTCGCTGCACTACATAGCGCACATCAAGGGGGATCCCTAAAGTCTCAACCTGACAGACGCCCGTCACAACTTGTGACAACTGGAGTCCGCGGAGACAAAAACATGAGCAAGACCAAACTGACACCGCCCCCGATCATCCCGCGCGAAAAGCTGGATTTCGACCTGGACGGCAACATCCCCAAACACTGGCTGGACAACGACCCGTTCAAGACCCGGTTCTTCGACGCCATGTCCACCCTCTTCCCCGTGGGCGAGCGGTTCTTCATCACCTGCGTGCGCGACTTCAAGGACCGCATCACCGATCCCAAGATGCAGCACGACATCAAGGACTTCACGCGCCAGGAAGCGCAGCACAGCATGCTGCACACCCGCTACAACGACCGCCTCAAGAAGCACGGCATCGGCGTCGACGCCATCCTTGAAGGCCAGGAGCGCCGCCTCTTCGGCATCATCCGCCAGCACTGCTCGCGTGAATTCACGCTGGGCATCACCGCCGCCTCCGAGCACATCACCGCCATCATGGCCGACTGTTTCGTCGAGCGTCCCCACATCTTCAACGGAGCCGACGAGCGCATGCGCGCCCTCTACGTGTGGCACGCCATGGAAGAGATGGAGCACAAGGGTGTCGCCTACGACGTGCTGGTCGACATCGCCAAGGCCAGCTACTGGACGCGCGTCAGCTCCATGATGCTGGTGACGCTGCTCTTCCCCTACCACGTCTTCCGCATCATGAAGCACATGCTGCAGGCCGACGGCTTCACCCGCTGGGAGCGCACCAAGATCTGGGCCAAGGGCCTGTGGTGGCTGTACAAGCCCGGCGGCATCTTCCTGCCCATGCTCGGCAAGTACTTCTCCTACCTCAAGCCGGGTTTCCATCCCTGGCAAGAGCCCGTCGTGCCCAGCTACGAGCCCTGGGTGCGCCTGCTCAAGGAAACCGGCGACCCTGTTGAAGCGGGCAACCGCCTGCATGCCGGCCTGACCCAAGGTCTGGCCCACGCCTGATCCAATGCCTGTGTGACTCAAACAAAGGAGTGACATCATGAGCCCGACAAACTCGACATCGCCCCCCATCGTCCCGCGCGAAAAGCTCGACTTTGGTCTGGATGGCGACATCCCCAAGTACTGGTTCGACAACCACCCCTTCAAGTCGCGCTTCTTCGACGCGATGTCGACCATCTTCCCAGAAGGCGAGCGCTACTTCATCTCCTGCGTGCGCGACTTCCGCGACCAGGTGACAGACCCCAAGCTCCTGCAGGAGATCAAGGACTTCATGCGCCAGGAAGGTCAGCACGGCATCGTGCACACGACCTACAACCAGCGCCTGAAGGACCAAGGCATCGATGTCGACATGCTCGAGCGCATCGAGCACCACATCCTGTTCGACATCGTGCGCAAGAAGGTGCCCAAGAAGATGACGCTGGCGGACACCGCCGCCGCCGAGCACCTCACGGCCATCATGGCCCACAGCTTCTGCGAAGACAAAACCCTGCTGGCCAACGCCGACCACCGCATGCGCGCCATGTACGCCTGGCACGCCATGGAAGAGGTCGAGCACAAGGCCGTCGCGTTCGACGTGATGCAGAAGGTCGCCAAGGTCAACTACTTCCAGCGCATCCTGGCGATGATGATCGTCACGCTCGGCTTCAACATCCACGCGCTGCTGGTCACCCGCTACATGCTCAAGGTCGACGGCTTCAGCCGCTGGCAACGCACCAAGCTCTGGGCCAAGGGCCTGTGGTGGCTGTACCGGCCGGGCGGCCTGTTCATGTCCCTGTTCGGCCACTACATCCAGTACTACAAGCCCGGCTTCCACCCCTGGCAAAACGGCCAGATGCGCAGCTACAAGCTCTGGCTGGACACCTACAACCGCACCGGCGACCCCATCCAGGCCGGTGAAGCCGTGTACGCCGCCGGCGCCTGAGCGCCCGCGTTCCAGATCGAGGCATCACGCTTTTCTCCACGTCCTTCCTGCCATCAGCGTGATGCCTCACGCGCCACCAGGCCCCAGACGGTCGCCGCTCTCGGGTCCTGACCAGCGCCTTGCGCCATGACACCTTAGGGCGTCGTGGCTTTTTTTTCGCCTGCTGATCAGCGCGTGCAGCCCACACGCTTTCCGCCCGCGCCACCCTGCATCTGCGCCCCGCACACATCAAGCCCATGGCAAAGTGATCCGAAAGGTCCAGCCATGAACGCGCCCGATCTCACCACGCCCTCGCACCCACCCGCGCCCACGCTGCCCATCACCGTGCGCGAAGGCCTGGACTTCGGTCTCGACGGCGACATCGCCCGCCACTGGTTTGGCGGCGACGCCTTCAAGACCCGCTTCTTCGACGCCATGTCCGTGCTCTTCCCCGAAGGCGAGCGCTTCTTCATCGCCTGCGTGCGTGACTACAAGGATCAACTCCACAGTCCCGAACAAGCGCAAACCATGCTGGATTTCGCCAAGCAGGAGGCCCAGCACACCAAGGTCCACAACGCCTTCAACAAGCGCCTGGCGGCACAAGGCATCAAAGTCGACAAGATCCTGGCCAACCAGCGCAGGCACCTCTTCGAGCACGTGCGCAAGCACCTGAGCAAACGCCACACCCTGGCGCTCACCGCAGCCGCGGAACACCTCACGGCGCTGATGTCCCACGCCTTCATGCAAAACCGCCACCACTTCGACGATGCCGACCCGCGCGTGCGCGCCATGTACGTCTGGCATGCGGTGGAAGAGGTCGAACACAAAGGCGTCGCCTTCGACGTCATGCAGCAAGTGGCCCATGTCGGCTACCTGCACCGCGTCTGGGCCCTCGTGCTGGTCAGCCTCCAGTTCCCTCTGCTCGTGTTCCAGATCCTCAACCACATGCTCAAGGTGGACGGCTACACGCGCGCGCAGCGCTGGGGCATCTGGCTCAAAGGCCTGTGGTGGCTGTACAAACCCGGCGGCCTGATGGGCCCCCTGCTATGGCCCTACCTGGCCTGGTACCGCCCCGGTTTTCACCCATGGGATGAACAGGCCCCCGCCGAGTTCCAGACCTGGCTGGGCGCCATGCAACGAAGCGGCAACCCGGTCACCGCCAGCAACGCCCTGCAGCCACACACCTGACACCAGACCACGCACGGACGGGCACCACCTCACGCCAAGACTTGACACCTCGGCAACAAAAAAGGCCTGCCCCCGCTAAGGGACAGACCTCTTGTCATGCTGGCACAAGGCCAACAGTGTGCCGAGCGAGCCCGGCGCTCGCCTCGACCGCAAATCAACCGGCAGCGCGCTTGCTCAGAATCTCGAATGCAGGCAGGGTCTTGCCCTCCAGCACTTCCAGGAACGCGCCACCGCCAGTAGAGATGTAGCCCACGTCCTTCTCAATGCCGTACTTGGCGATCGCAGCCAGCGTGTCGCCACCACCGGCAATGCTGAACGCGGCCGACTCGGCGATCGCACGCGCCACCGTCTCGGTGCCCTTGGAGAAGGCCTCGAACTCGAACACACCCATCGGGCCATTCCACACAATCGTACCGGCGGCCTTCAACTGCGCGGCCAGCTTGGCTGCCGTCTTCGGCCCGATGTCCAGAATCAGGTCATCATCGGCCACCTCGTTGGCCGCCTTGATCGTCGCCGGCGCGTCGGCCGCAAACGTCTTGGCCACGACCACATCCTCAGGGATTGGCACCTCAGCACCGCGGGCCTTCATCGCCGCGATCACCGCCGTGGCTTCACCCAGCAGGTCCGGCTCAGCCAGCGACTTGCCGATCTTCAAACCAGCTGCCAGCATGAAAGTATTGGCGATGCCGCCACCCACGATCAGGCCGTCCACATTCTTGGCCAGCGACTGCAGGATGGTCAGCTTGGTCGACACCTTGGAGCCTGCCACGATGGCCAGCAGCGGGCGCTTGGGCGCTTCCAAGGCCTTGCTGATCGCATCGATTTCAGCCGACAGCAAGGGGCCAGCGCAGGCAATCTTCGCAAACTGGGCGATCCCGTAGGTCGTGCCCTCGGCCCGGTGGGCGGTCCCGAACGCATCGTTGACGAAGATGTCGCACAAAGCGGCCATCTTGCGAGCCAGCTCTTCGTTGTTCTTCTTTTCGCCCTTGTTCAGACGACAGTTCTCCAGCAGCACCACCTCACCGGGGTTCACGCTCACGCCATCCACCCAGTTGCTCACCAGCTTGACCTCACGGCCCATCAACTCGCCCAGGCGCTTGGCCACAGGTGCCAGCGAATCCTCCGGCTTGAACTCGCCCTCCGTCGGGCGGCCCAGGTGCGATGTCACCATCACAGCCGCGCCAGCCTTCAAGGCCAACGCGATGGCAGGCACGGACGCACGGATGCGGGTGTCCTCGGTGATGTTGCCCGCATCGTCTTGCGGCACGTTCAGATCGGCGCGGATGAACACGCGCTGGCCCGCTGCTTTGCCCTGGGCCACGAGGTCTTCAAATCGGAGGATGTTCATGTTGGCTGCCGCTTCGGCTTTGAAAACGAAAGTCCAACATTGTAGAAAGGTCTGCGCGCCCCGAGCCCCCCGATTTGATGGCCAGGGGCGATTTCCGTCACCGATCGCGACCAATCGCCAGTCCAGCTCGGGCTTCAGCTACCTCAATGCCCCAGGGTCGACCAAACCTCCGGCGCAATCCCTGCCGATACCCCTCGAAAGCCAAGCGCCTGAACGAAGAGGTTCCGCCGCAGAAAGAAGCAGAACGCGCCGCTACCGGCCACTTCTTGCAGCAAAAGAGCGCATCAATGGGCCTTCTTTGACTTACCTTGCTTGGCCGGCTTGCTGCCGCCCTCGCCATCGGCCTTGTCCGGCACGTCTTCTTCGTCATCACTCGAAGGCGCCGAAGCCTTGGATGCAGCTGGGGAAACCGGGCGTGGGACAACGGGCACGACCCCATCCAGCTTGTTCTCCCTCATGTACTCGTCCATTTCCCGCCATCCAGTGAACACAGACGCCTTATCTGCCTTCGGGTTCAAGGTGTAGCAATCCTCAATGGCACGCATGGCATGCCTGCAGGCGCTACCGATCGCTTTGGCCTCAGCCTGTTGATGCTCAGCCGCCTTTTGAGGCGTCTCGATACCCAACTGGTCGCAACCCGCCATGGCGCCCAGACAAGCCAAGCCGGCAAGCAGCGCCAGGCGTCGCACACGCCAGCCAGGCCGCGAGCCTTCCGCTTCGGTGCTGTATCCAGGGGAATCGACTGAAAAGGACGAGAAAAACATGGCCGCGGTATGTGAAAGCGCAGCAGGAATTTGCCCACGCCAACATGATTACGGCACTTTTCAGCGGACCTTGAAAGGCAAAGAAGCGAGGTACTCCTCCCGGAGTAACGCGCAACACCTCAATGAATCAGACGGTCTTCGTCGTCAACGAACAGTTCGTCCAGGATCAGCGCATCAGGCTCCTCGCCCAGACTCCAGAAGACAAGCAGCACCAGGATCTTGAAATCCTCCAGCGCAACCGGCCCTCGCGGCACGGCCACCACGCGATCCAGCACGACTTCACGCAGCATCGGTGTCAGCACACCGGCTGACTCCAGAAACTGCAGGAACCCCAAGGCTTCGGGCCCCAAGCGCTCCAATTCAGGCTCTGCGAAAACCCTCGAAGCTCGATCAGAAGGTGCAATGACCTCATCATGCGTCACGGTCTGCAAGCCATCCAGCCAAGCCAGGGCCTCACTGATCTCCTCTTCTTCGAAGCCCACCGCTGAGAGCTTTCGCACCAGCAGATCAGACTCCGGACAAGCGTCAGGACGCCAGTAATGCTCGTAGAGATAGACCAGTACATCAAACATGGGATCACTATAGCTCAAGGCGAATGGCCATGCATGCGCGTTGTCACCCGGGGCGTGAACAGCAGCGCACGCAAGAACTCGAGGGACAAAGCCGCGCGATGACTAAACGGAGAAGATAAGTGCATCACACACCGGGGGCAACGAAATCAGCGACCGAATGGTGAGCAGAAACGAAAAAGCCCCTGCTTTTGCAGGGGCTTTGTTCGCTATAGGTAGCCTGACGATGTCCTACTTTCACACGGGAATCCGCACTATCATCGGCGCTGAGTCGTTTCACTGTCCTGTTCGGGATGGGAAGGAGTGGGACCAACTCGCTATGGTCATCAGGCTTAAAACGTTACCTGCACAAGGCTGGGCCTGGTGCAGTCAATTCGAAGAGTCGATTTAATCAGCGCTTTTAAAAGCTTATCTTGATTGCGCGCTACAGAGAATCACCCAACTTGTTGGGGGATCCATCGATATAACGTATTGGTATTCAAACAATCCGAACCGAGCTGATCTGAGTTGATACATGATCACTCAGTGATTCAGCACTGATCCATCAAAGTTATAGGGTCAAGCCTCACGGGCAATTAGTATTGGTTAGCTTAACGCATTACTGCGCTTCCACACCCAACCTATCAACGTCGTGGTCTACAACGACCCTTCAGGGGGCTCAAGGCCCCGGCAAGACTCATCTTGAGACGAGTTTCCCGCTTAGATGCTTTCAGCGGTTATCTCTTCCACACGTAGCTACTCGGCAATGCCACTGGCGTGACAACCGATACACCAGAGGTGTGTCCACTCCGGTCCTCTCGTACTAGGAGCAGGCTCTCTCAATCTTGCAGCGCCCACGGAAGATAGGGACCAAACTGTCTCACGACGTTTTAAACCCAG
>Ga0265327_10004831_pt1 | contig 11678 bp, 11 predicted proteins | sample 41621metaG_FD_202089 | JGI IMG/M metagenome (GOLD analysis project Ga0265327, IMG submission 202089) | Rhizosphere microbial communities from Carex aquatilis grown in University of Washington, Seatle, WA, United States - 4-16-21 metaG | ecosystem: Host-associated > Plants > Roots > Rhizosphere...
GAATAAGTGCACAATACCGTCGGCGCCGACCATCACCACTCCGTCTTCGATGGTATCTAATATAAAACCGGTCTCCATGCCGGGCTGGCCGGCTGGCGCCTTGTTCTTACTAGAAAATAAACCCATGCCCAATTTTCTTCATCTTTATTACGCTAATGCCTACATTATCTGTTTTTTCAGCCCGTTAATCAATCCTAAGCTCTGTTACACAAAAGCTCGAAGTAGCGGGTGCTGCCAAACGGTATTTTTTGTTTAATTAATCCCTTGGCCGCCAGACTGGAAGCATAAGTAACCGTGAACTCACCGTACTGGTTATTAATGGTATCCATGGCCTGGCTCAGCCAGACTTCGCGGTTAACTTCTTCCAGCAGGCTCAGCTGGGCGACATTGGACGGCTCCAACTTATAGCAAGACACCGCCATCATCCGCACCCAGTCGCCCTGGGGGCGATGATTGAATAGCAATAAAATCCGGCGGTAGACATCAGCGCCGGAAAATGCCGGCATTTTAAAAATCTTGCGCTCGTACCAGACATCGCCGTTAGCATATAACAGATAAATATATACGCCGCGGGCGGCCAGGCTGCGGTGGCGCAATTTCATGGCGGTGGTTTCGCACAAGTGACTTAGGCGACTATGCAGCACTTCATCCGACGGCTGCCACTCGTCCATCACAAACTGCCGGCCGACGGTTTTGGTAGAATACTCCACATCATCCACTTCCCAGCCGCGCAGGCGCTGGTACCAATCGTCGCCGCAGACGCTATGGAAAACCCGGCGGGTCAACACATCCGATGGAGCGTCTAAAAACTGCAGCGGCGTGTAAATGCCGCCGGCGTTCAGCCGGGCTTGGTTGCGCTCGGCGATGCCGGTTAAATCGGTCAGCTTCATGCCAGAGAGCGTCTGGCGCAGATTCTTATGGGTTATAACGTCTAAGCCGTCGGGCTTGTGCAAGCCGGCGGCAGTTTTAGCTAAAAACCGGTTGGGCGCAATCCCAACATTGCACCTCATCCACGACCCTACCTCGTCGCACAGGCGCTGTTTTATTTCATGGCCGATAACCACCAGCGGCCGCTGGTTAATATTAGCCCGAGTGCCGTTAAAATCGACTATTCCCTCGTCGATACTCTTCATGACAATGTTGGGCGAGTAAGACTTCATTATCCGGACCAGCTTTTTGTAAACATAGTGGTACTTGGGCGGGTCGGTCTCGATCATTATTAAACCCGGAGCCAGCAGTTTGGCCTCGCTAAAGCTCATGCCGACTTTCACGCCCTGGGCTTTGGCTTCATGGCTAGCGGCCACCACGCAAGCGTTTTTGGTCAGCCGGTTAGTAACGCCTATTGGCCGGCCGCGCAGCAGCGGCCGAGCCTGTTGCTCGACCGTGGCGAAACAGCTGTTGAGGTCGATATGCAGTATCTGCGGCGGCTCGGGATTAATGGGCAGGTGCAAACTGGGCCGGTAGCGCGGCATATTGGGTGTCCGTTATGGCGATTAATTTCCAACTTAAGTCCTGAGCGTCGAACTCTAGCCGGTAGTCGGCGGTGCCGTCGGTCATGTCAAACACGTGAATCATCCGCTGGCCTTTTTTAGTGGGGTGCACCAGCCCGGTTTCGGTAAAATCTACCCGCTTGCCGTCGTACTCCATCCGCTTGGGGAAGCAGCGTAGCCGCCGGGCGTTGTTTTTAAAGTAGTAAGCCACGATGTTTACGTCTTGGTTGATTAGGGTTGCTTGGTCCATTTGAGTTGTCCTTTCGAAGAACTTAAAATTATATAGCTTCGCGCCAGGTTTGCTTTGTCTTTCAAGGAGGGCAAACTTGGGCTCGTCATATAATTCACGCTAAACGCTTGAATTATAAAAAGAGTGCCTTCATCTGTTTTGGATGCGGCGAACGGATTATGAAACAGTTGCTGGATAAGAATGCTTAGACCGTTCAATAAGATTCCGTGACCAGAAACTAGTTGCGTTGTTGGGATCGGCAGTGACCGGGGTATGCCGCCCGAATAGTAGTCTATGCGGAGGAAGGTTACTCACCAGCCCGTATATGGCTGACTTAAATTATAGACGGGTAGACGAGCTTGGCAAGCTTCCGTTTCGAACAAGCTTATGGTAAGATATAGCAATCTTAATGAAACATAAACAGTCGCGTCCCAGAAATATTGTCAGTTCGATTTGCCATCGTTACCACTTCTCTAATCCCAATACTGCCGAGATTGTCTTCAGCCTGTTATTTATTGGAATCATCTCGCGGGTCCTGACCTTTATAAGCCGCGAAGGCAAGTATTAAATCTTACGTGCTTAGCGTAACCAATTTCATAGATAGTTATACTCGGCCACTGTAGGCTATAAAGTACCATTGACTTAAAGAGGAGGCGCTTATGGCAAATACGAGCAACCGCGGTTTTGCCGCAATGAGCATGGAGGATGCCAAAGCCATCCAGAGCCAAGGCGGTAAAAACAGCCCCCAGAACTTCAAGAACAACCGCGCCCTGGCCAGCAAAGCTGGCAAAAAAGGCGGCCAGCGCTCCCGCCGCACTTCCTAACCCCCACCCAATAAACTAAAGAGGCCCGCTTGGGCCTCTTTTTATTGTTCTAGAATCTGGTGACCCCTGCGGGATTCGAACCCGCGATCTTCTGGATGAGAACCAGATATCCTAACCGCTAGACGAAGGGGCCTCGTCATAACGTACGCGCTTGCCTCGTTTTGCCTACGCGGCAAAAGCTTCGACCTAGCGTTACGTTATTCCTCTCAATTTTTCAAGTACTCGAGACGGCAAAGCCGCTCGTACTTGAAAAATTGGAAAGCTACAAGAAAACAGATGTAATTCTAGCAAAAACAGGGGTAAAAATCTACTAGGGGGCGTAGCTGACTTTGCTACTGTCGGCTACCAATGTCAGCCAAGTTTGGCCGGCATTTAGCTTAAGCGGCGCTCCGGCGGCATCACTAAACTGGATTTGGCTACTGGTACCGGCCTTGCCCCAAGTAGCCTTAGTGACGCCACCATCCTGGAATACGTAAGCCGTGCCGGAGCCGGTATCGGCATAAATGCTGTGCTCGCCATCGGCGGCAATACTATAGGCCATTACCAAGGCGATGACGACTTTAGGGTGAATCTGGACACCGGTTTTATCGGTGGCGCTGACCAGCTCCATGTGCGGTGCCCCGCCCTCGCTGCGGTTGTAGGTGTTGGTAGCGGCATCGTAATCATAATGAGAATAAAAATCAGCGCTGGATATCTGGATATCAATCGTCTTGGCAGCCGGCACCGCCAGTTTTTTGTCGGTCTTGCGCGGCCAGATATCAAAGCTGCTGGTAGTGTAGCCTTTGGACTGGTTCAGGGTATCCAGGCGGTCAAAGCTGGTATATACGTTATGGGGGGCGTCACGGCTGGTTACGCGCGTGAAGTAGCTGCCGTTGAAGAACTGGTCCAAATCACGGTAGCTGCCGTTCCTGACGATGCTCAGGGCGTCCGGCGAGCCGCCGACATGGACTATAGAAGCCTGGAACGGTGCCGCAAAGTCTATATAATACGGCCTGAGCGAACGCACCGGCCCCAAATACTGTGGCTGGCCCTCTTGGAACAGCGCCAAAAAGCGAGTGATGCCGCCCTCGGCGATGGCTTCGTAGACCACGCCGGCGTCTTGCAACCCAGATTGCGGGCGGGCAAATACGCTGTTTTCTATCATCACGCCGGTTATCGGGCGGGCGGCGCTGGCCGGGTCCACCTGCACGCCGGTTAGCGGCGAGGCGACAGTAAGCGGGACTTTGGGCTTTGGTTTGGCGTGAAACGATATCAGCGTCGGGGTTGGTCCCGGGCGCAGAATGGTCGCCCAAGCGACGCCGGCTAGACCAAAGGCCAGTATTATTACACCGGCTAAAATCAACCGCTCTTTTTTACTGAGTGATAGGCTCCAGCTCCAAAATCTAACAATGTGTTTATGCGGCGCAATCAAAAATTTACGGTCTTTTTTAGGCGCGTCTAACCGAGCCTCGTCAATTACCGCGTCCGGCTTGGATTGCGGGCTGGACTTAACGGGTTTTGGTATTGGTGGCGGCCGGTACTTCTTATTGTGGGGCGGCCTGATATCGCCTTGCATCGTCAACTATTGTAACAATTCTTATGCTTATGAACCTAATAGACCGATGGCTTGGTCGATACGCGCTAAGCTTTTGTCTTTACCCAGCACCTGAAGCGTTTCGGCTAAACCGGGGCTGGCTGGCGCCCAAGTGGTGACAATTCTAATTAAACTGAACAACACGCCGGGCCTTTGGCCGGTTTCTTGGAGTAGGTCGTTGAGTGTTTTGGTAAGGCTTTCGACAGAAAAATCGCTTTGCTCCACGCGCTCCCGGCTCTTACTCAGTAAATCTTTTAACTGATTGTGGTCAAAATCTTTTAGCTGCTTATTATTATCAATCAGGCTCATATCGGCCGGCCGATCCTCGAAGAAAAAGTCGGTCAACTCCGGAAGTTCACTCAGATATTTCAAGCGCTCTTGGACCAGCGCTAAGACGGCTTTTTTATAATCTTTCGATGAGTCGCTGGCGTTGCCCTGTGGCCACCAACCTCCCTGATCCACGCGCTCATACAAATCATCAATATCTAGTCGGCGAATCCAGGCACCGTTCATCCACTCCAGGCGGTGTTCGTCGAATATCGCACCGCTCCTCTGGACCTTATCTAGGCCAAACTTATCGATTAACTCTTCTTTGGTAAAAATCTCTTGCTCGCTGCCGTCATTCCAGCCCAAGCTAGCTAGAAAATTCAGCATGGCTTCCGGCAGGTAGCCCTTGTGCCGGTAATCTAAAATGCTCATAGCGCCATCGCGTTTGCTGAGCTTTTTCTTGCCGTCCAGCGCTAGCACATGCGGCATATGAGCCAAAACCGGCACCGGAAAATCCAAAGCCTCATACAGAGCCAAATATTTAGGCATAGATGATAGATATTCCAGCCCCCGGATGACATGAGTAATTTCCATCTCTTGGTCATCGATAATGTGGGCGAAATTGTAAGTTGGCAGGCCATCGGATTTGAGCATGATAAAATCGTCAACCGATTCCGGGCCGGCCGACAGATCCCCCATAATTTCGTCGTGCCACTCATAAGGCTTCGGAGTACTTTTAAAGCGTAGCGGCATGCCAAGCTTCCAAGCCGGCGGTGTGTCTGGACGGTAATCCCGGGCTAGGAAGGGCTTATTTTTGGCTTTGGCATCAGCCCGCAGGTCATCTAATTCTTCCGGCGTACGAGTGTCGGCGTAAGCTTTGCCCTCGTCAACCAATTTCTGGGCCCATTTGTGGTAGTTATCCAACCGCGCCGTCTGAGTATAGGGCGCGAACGGGCCGCCTTTGTCCGGCCCCTCGTCCCACTCTATACCCAGCCAGTCCAAAGTTTTTTCAATATCTTCTACCGCGCCGGCGGTTTCGCGGGCTTGGTCGGTATCCTCAATGCGCAAAATAAATTGGCCGTTATTCTGTTTGGCTACCAGCCACGGGAAAAGCGCCGAGCGGACATTACCGGCGTGCAAAAAACCGGTTGGGCTGGGCGCAAAACGGGTTCTCACCTTCATCAGCTATATTTTAAGCTATAAACCAGTATTTTGCCCAAAGGCCAGCTAATTGAGGCCCTGGACAATCTTTATAATCTCGTCGGAACTTAGCTTGGCGTGATCGCTGATGGTATAAAGCACGCCGTTATTAACCCAGGCGGCGTCGTTATTCTGGCCGTAAATATAAACGGTATTACCGGCGACTTGAGAGGTCTGAATTTGGGACCCGGCCGGCACGATAGTTTGGGCCAAGCTGACGCTGGTCATATTGGACGACTTCTGGGAGATATCAAAACTCTGGCTGCTGTCGGCGGCTTTATATTTGAGTAATACCGCGCCGTTCTGGGCCGCCGCTGGGGATATGAGATTGTAGCCAGTCGGTTTATAAGATGGCACAGAGGCTTCTACATGAGTGCGGGCGGCGGCCAGCCTTACCGAAAGTTGAGGTAGCTCGCGCCAAGCCACAAAGCCGGCTATCAATAAAACAATAACTAAGGCCACGAGCAACTTTAAACCACGCCAGCGGCCCAAAAAACCGGGGCGCTGCCAAAAATGGCGAGCGGCCTGGTAGCGCAAAGCTTGCTTGTGCGAGTTGGCTTTAGTCAAGGCTTCATCTAGCATCCGTTCTAATTTTTGGTGGGAGACGCTAGCTACCATGCTCGGCAAAGCCACGGAGGTTGACGCGGCCGCCGCTGATAAGCTGTGGCCGCGGCGCGGAACGACCTCACCCTGGATGATTGGCGGCTGGATTGCCGGCGAGACGGCTGGCGAACCAAACCGGTTGACTCGGCTATGAAGGGCGATAGTTTTGGCCCTAATTTCGCGCTGCGGATTGAAGCCAGGTGCCAACCGCTGCATCTTGGAGCTAAAGCCGGCGCTGGGTTTTTTTAAAGCGCCGCGCATCAAGGTCTGGGCCTTATCGGTCCGTTTGTGCAGTTGGTGGGCCGGATTTTTAGGGTGGTGGCTAGTGCCGTTGGCGGCGGCTCGTGAAGGGCCCTTAATAAAGCCGTCGATTACCCGGCTGGAAGCTTTGTTTGCGTCCTTGGTGTTGTTAATAGTATTTTTCCCTAAGCACTTTTAAAATGGACCGATGAATTATTTAAATTATGGGCGTGTGCCCTGAATACCTAAACCCTTTAGCTATTGCAGATACCATCTTACAACAAGCTGGATATGGTTATCAAGGGCCTGCGCGACGTCTTAAGCTAATAATCGAGAGAAACTTTTTGAGTGAAGTTGTTTGATGTGTGCCCTATGTGCGAGAATGGTAGTAGAAATTTTTACTCACCTAATAATCAGCTTCATACTCTAAACAAACAACATGGACTTCCTAGACCCCAAAAAAAAGCGCGCCTACAAAATCCGATTAATCATCGGCTACGTTCTAGTGGCGATTGTTATTGGCCTGGGTACAGTAATTATCGTTTACGGGGCCAGCGGCTATGGGATTAACACTAAAACCGGCCAAATTATCCAGAATGGGTTACTGTTTACCGATTCCAAACCCGGGGGCGCCGAGATTTATCTAAATGGCAAAGACCAGCACTCTACTACCTCCGCCCGCCTAGTGCTGCCGGCCGGCAACTACACCCTGACCCTCAAGAAGACCGGCTACCAAGACTGGAACCGCAGCTTTGCCTTAAACGAACAAAGTATTGGCCGTTACGTCTACCCGTTTTTGTTTCCGGTAAAGCCTCAGATTACCAACTTAAAAACCTATGATTCGGCCCCAGCCCTCATAACCCAAACCCCGGACTATAAGTGGCTCCTGGTTGAGAATAACGCGGCGTCGGCCAAGGCGCCGACTTTTGACCAGTATGATACAACAACCCTGGACAACGCCACGCCGGACGTAACCACCGTCAGTTTACCGGCCGATCTGCTGACCAACTACACCTCGAACTCCCAATTAACAGAGGTGGAATGGTCTACGGATAATGTCCATCTACTACTGCAGCACACCACTGCCGATGGTATTGAATATGTAGTTTTCAACCGGACACACCCCGACCAATCCTTTAACGTTAATAAAATGTTTGGCATCACGCCGTCTCAGGTCAGCTTGTACGATAAAAAAATCGACCAGCTCTACATTTTCGATCAAACCACCGGTACGCTTCGGCTGGGCGATACCAGCACCAAAGTTCTGGCGCCAGTGCTCCTCAATAATGTTTTAGCTTATAAATCTTACGGCAAAGATTTGATTACCTACGTGACTGATAACGGCGAGCCGGCTGGCAAAGTCGCGGCCCGGATTTGGGACGGCAGCAAAAGTTACAAACTAAACGAATTCAATGCCGGCAATGTCTACCTGATTGACACCGCCCAATTCCAGGGGCACTTTTACTACGCCGATGGTAGTAATATGTCCGACTGGGTATATGTATTTAAAGATCCGTTGGACGATATTCGCGATCCGGCCACGGCCAAAGCCTTGCCGGTCGTCGCCTTGCATGACCCCGGCGCGACTAAAATAAAGTTCTCGGCCAATACACGTTTTATAGGGGCTGAAAATGCTCAGAATTTTGCGGTCTACGATATGGAGACCCAAAGCAGCTACCAATACACTCTCAGCGACCCGCTAGCCGATAATATGAGCTGGATGGACGGCCATAGGCTGATTGGCGCCTCCGGCGGCAGCGTACTAGTGATGGATTATGACGGCATCAATAAACACCTGGTCACGCCTACCCTGCTAAGCCAAGGCGCTTACTTTAGCTCCAACTATAATCACATGCTGACCGTCGCGACTAATACCGATGGAACAGTTGTTCTACAAAATGTGGACATGCGGGCCGGCACTGATTTGCCTAAGAAACCGTAGCTAGCGCTACTGCTCGAACCATTTAACTAAACGCGACCAGAGGGTCGGCGAGTTACCTGGAATAATGGCCGTGGCAGTAGCAACTTGTGGGTGCGGTACCGCCGCGGTGTTGTTGGCGGCCGGGTCGGGGCTAATCTGCTGGGCCACAACTACCAAACGGTTGCTGTTGAGCCCCGGCGGGTCGCAGGTTATCAGGGTGGCGGTAGCCAACTTGTCGGTTGGCCCTAAAACTGCCACGTCAGTCGGCTTAACGACCATTTTGTTATAAATCTGGTAGGTGTAGCGGATGCCATCTTTTTGCAAAAAGAACGTGTCGCCGGTGTCCAGGGCTCTTAGTAGCGAAAAGGCGAACTTATAATTCCCGGCATTGAAGATGTTGCCGGAGCTGTGGCCGACAATCACCACGTTGCCGTCTTGGCCTGGTAGTGCGCTATCGGCGTAGTGCACCACGCCTCTTTCCAGGCCTAGCTGGATGTCGTCGTTGTTCACGGAATTTACGTCGTAGACCACCGGCACTTCGGAGTTAATCTTGGGAATAATAACTTCCGGCGCTTGGCTAACTGGCGCGCTGCTGATAATTGGGATATTGGTGGCGGTGCGGCTGGGTTGAATAAACGGCGCGATAATCCGGTCGTTAAAGAAGGTAAACATAAAAATCAGTATCACAATGCCGCCGGTGCCTAGACCGAACAGTAGCGAGCGCAGCGGGTTGGCGGACTTGCGTTTTGCCGGTTCTGTAGTGGTTTTGTGGTGAGCCGGCGCCAACTTGGCTTTGGTTTTGGCTTTGACCTTTTGGGCGGCGGTGCGACGGGCAGCCGGCTTGGGTGGCGCCGGTGCCGGTTCGGCATGGGTTAGCGCCGGGTGGTGAGCGGCTTGGGCGTGGGTGGCATAAAATTCTTGCCAGACCTTATGCTTTTCGGCATCGGTTAACCCGGCGTAGTATTCGTGCCAGGCGGTCTGGATCTCGTGTAGCGGCCGGCCAGAACTGGTCAGATTATAGATAAAATCCTGGTGCTTGGAATGGTGATTAGCTTTACCCGCATCTTTAATGTCTTCGGACTCAACCTCGGCGTCCGGCTCGTGCTGGTAGGCGGCCTCGACTTTTTTGCGGATTAAGTCCGCCGCCGGGTTGGGATCGTCCTGGGTCTTGGGCTCGCTAGCCGGCACATCCTCGTCGGGCAATTTTAAAGAGGCGTCAAACTGGCCGGATTTATTGTTGTTGTCATGGTCCATAATTTTAAAATGCTATGCTTTATTGTACAATACATCTGTTATTTAAGCTTGAGGCGCCCTGGCGGAACTGGTAGACGCGCTGGACTCAAAATCCTGTGTCAGCAATGACGTGTCGGTTCGACTCCGACGGGCGCCACCACGCATCGGCAAACTACGAGCTCTGGCGAAATAAAACTAGCCAGAGCTCCTTTTATTTCGCAATAAGCTCTCCGTTGCCTCTGCTCCTCAGCTTTCCAGCTCTCTCCGCATAACGGCTCTTCTCTATCTAATAAGCTGTATAATCCAGGCATGGCTAGAAAAGTAGATATGCGCAACGCTGACTTCGTTAAATGCGCCGAAGTAGAAACCGAAATGTGGCGGGATTATTATAACCATCGTTTCTTAAAACTATTTTTCTACTTACTACTCTCCGTGAGGCTTGCCTTCAAAGCCAGCTGGCCCGTATCCATGCGGCTGGCTTGGTATAGTGGTCGGGCGGCGATGATTTATAGGCTTAGAAAGGGTCACGAAAATTATCCCAAAGTCCTTAAAAACCTAGAAAAATTTTATAAAATTGCCTCGGATCATGTTTTAGCTCCCTTTGACTACCATAGAGCGGCCCAGTTGGAGCTGGAGTGGTGGGATATCCACCGCTACCCGCAGAAATACCAAAAAACTCTGGAGTTGAGTATCGCTGAAGCCGCTGCTGTCGTGTATCATTGTCCGCCGGAGCGGCTAATGGAGTATGGGCATTACCGAGCAGAAGCCGCGAAAATGCTGACCCACGAGAGTGATAAACACCCCGAAAAGAACGATTGGCTCAAAATTGACAGCCTGATTTATAAAACTTGGGAAAGTTTTGCGAGAGCGGTTCGACCTTCTATTTGACGTACACCGTTACAAAAGTAACCCAGGTGCTAATTATGCTGAAGAAATGCGGGTTGTATTTGAACCAGTGAATTGTTTGGATAATGAGATGCCCGCACAAGAAGTAAAATGGAAAGTTCTGAAAAGCGGAAATATGCCACAACCCGCTCGGATAGTAGTAATAGATATAGTTACCGAGTAGCGGCCTAGAAATTAAGTCCGTAGCCGCTTCTAGAAAGAGCGCTTCAATCCCAAAAATGATAGACAGGTGGATAAGTTGTTTTGGCGTCCACCGTTCATAGCTATGATGCATTAGGTATAGATAGAGGCCGAAAGATCCCCAAAGCACAGGCGCAAAGCCCGATGTGTAGGCATGATGCACAGGAAGGAAATTATAACGCCATAATGGTGTGCCAAAAAAATGCCGATATGCGGCGTCTACGGATATTTCACCAAGCACACCAATCATCGCCACTGAGCTTATCCAGAGAAATGCTCTGCTAAAGTGAATTCTTTTGAACCCACGGTTCATTATTGCGCTCAGAAGATAGACAATGCTAATTAAGATTATGCCAAAAAGGGTTAGTCGGCTGTAGATAGACATACTGATTAAGCTTATGCTATATCAAATGACCAAAGTAACAAAGCCCATTTCTGTATGTATTAAGTGATAACTTCGAAGGGTGTATCCGGCTATCGGAGCCACTAGACGCTAGCGCACGCTTCACCTCTATTGACAAAAGCATAAGCATGATGTATAATATGTAACTAGCTCTTAAGTGAGCATTGATTTGCACATTCACATCGACCAAAGGAGTACCTTTTGCCCTTCACAGAGCAAAATACAGGCTTTACCGACCGTATGTTGGGGCTCAACGAGCGAAAGACCGTCGGGGACCGCGTAAAGGAAGTGTTCGCAGTAATCATTTTCTGCGGGCCGCCGCTTGTCGGTTTCTTCTTTCTTCTGCGGTTCATCATTGCGAACTCGTCTCCCAGCTCAGCCTTCCCGTTCCTCATCTCAATCCCCTTGCTCATCGCCTGCTTCCTCGTCTGGTGCGGCATACTCGAGATCAGTGGGCTAATGGGCCCGAGGCTGGAAGACGCGGAACGCGTCAGGCCATGGGAGTAATGCAGATCAACGGGAGGGTGAGCGCCGCAAGGCGTTCCCCCTCCCATTTTTTTTATTACCTAACCCTTAGATGGGTTTATAAAGCAATAAACGGCGGTCGTC
>Ga0265327_10004832_pt1 | contig 11673 bp, 10 predicted proteins | sample 41621metaG_FD_202089 | JGI IMG/M metagenome (GOLD analysis project Ga0265327, IMG submission 202089) | Rhizosphere microbial communities from Carex aquatilis grown in University of Washington, Seatle, WA, United States - 4-16-21 metaG | ecosystem: Host-associated > Plants > Roots > Rhizosphere...
ATGCCTTGTTCCGTTCCTGGTCAATTTTGGATTTATAGGCGATCAAATCCCGATACCGCACCCTTCTATGGGTTCCCACTTTGTGGAAAGGTATCGAATTTTCATCCAACAATTTGACAAGGAAAGGACGGGAAACATTGAGAATGTCGGCCGCCTCTTGGGTCGTTAGCTCGGCATGCACAGGGATCAAGCTAACCGCATTGCCTTGCGCCATCTCGGAGAGGATATCGATCAATAGCCGGTAAGCTGCAGTGGGTATTTTCACTGGCTCGTGTTCGCCGGTTTGGTCAATGACTCTAATCGATTGCGCTTCTTCCTTCGTGCTAAGGTAGAAAGACAACAGTCGGCTGCTTTCTCTGGCAAGCATCGCTTCCGTTTCGGAAGGAAGTTCAGGTTTTGCGTTTGTGGTCATGGTTTTCGAGTTTGATTTTGATGGTGGGTCGTAGTTTTAGCTTTGGTCTTGGTTTTGGATCGTAATCTTGGTTTTGAGTCGTAATTGTAGTTTTGGTTTCGTTGTGTGTTGTGCGTTTTACTCGGCGGTGCAATCACGCCAACCGTAGTCTATACAATCGAAACAAACGAAGCAAGCGAAATAAACGAAACGCAAGCCTCTGTTGGCCTCACGCAGGCAATACCACCACAAACCGCGCCTCCCCCTCCGCCGCCCCGGCCAGCGTCAAATCCCCCCCGTGCGCCCGCGCGATTTCCCGTGACAGACTCAAGCCTAGGCCGACGCCTTCGATTTGGCGGCCATGCGCGGGGTCGGCGCGGTAGAAGCGTTCGAAGATGCGTTCGCGGTCGGCGGCGGGAATGCCCGCCGAGGCATTGGCGACGGCTATTTCGATGCGGCCCGGCAGCCGGGCCGCGCCGATGCGGATCCAGCCATGGGGCCGGTTGTATTTGATGGCGTTGCTCAACAGATTGTGCAGCACTTGCCTGAACAATTCCGCGTCGGCTTCGATGACCAGCCCGGGGGCGATGGCACCGGACACGTCCAGGTCAGGGGCCAGCATTTGCGCGTCTTCGAGCAAGTCTTCCAGCGCCGCCGACAAGTCGAAGCGGGCCAGGTGCAGGCGCAGCCGCCCGGCGTCGGCCAGCGACAGCAGCAGCAGTTTGCGCGAGATCGTGCCTAGGCGCTGGACTTCGTCGAGGATGCCGGTCAAGGCGGCTTGCAGCGGGGAGCCGGCTTCGCATTGCGCCATGGCGCGTTCGATTTGGCCTTGCAGGATGGCGAGCGGGGTTTTCAATTCGTGCGCGGCGTCGGCGGAAAAGCGCGAGGCTTGCAGGAAGCCGCGCTCCAGCCGCTCCAGCATCGTGTTGAAGACGTGGATCAGTTGGCGGAACTCCTGGTCTTCCCTGCCCAGCGCGATGCGTTGATCCAAGCCTTTGGCGGTGACGCTTTGCATCGTGGCGGCGAGGCGGTGGATCGGCGACAGGGCGCGGCCCGACAGCAGCCACGCGCCCAGGCCGATGAAGCCTAAAGCCAGCGGCGCGGCGAGCAGGAAGGCGTTGCGCAATTCCGCCAGGTCGGCTTCGAGTACGGCCAGGTCGACGGCGATGGCGAGTTTTTCGCCGCGCGGCAACGCGGCTAGGCCGAAGCGCCATTGGCGCTTGCCGTCCTCCACGGTTTGCATGGTGAAGGTGGGCAGGCGCAGCCGGGGTGCCTCGCCCGGCGGTGGCGGAAAATCGCCGGGCGGCGGGAAGGGCGGTTGTTGGCCGTTGCGAAACGGCGGCGGAAAGGGGCGGGGCCAGTCGGGCGGCGGGGCGTCAGCAGGCCGTTCGGTCTCTTCGGGCCGGCCGGCGGTGGCGGGGGGAGGGCGGATGCCGGGCCAATCGCGCGCATCCCCGGTCGATTCGGACTCGGGGCGCGGCCAATGCAGCTCGTCCGGGTTCAAGCCTTGCGGCCAATGCTCGGAGCGAAACACCTCGCCGCCTGCGTCTTCCATCAACAGCAATGATTGGCTTGGCGTCATCGCGCCAAAGGCCCGGCCCATTTGATGCTCATGGCGCGTCCAATGCTCGGCGGGCCAGGGCCTGGACAATTCGCGCTCGGCTTGGTCGCGGATTTCGCGGTCTAGCGTGCCGGTCTTGGCGTCGCGCAGTTGCAGCCAGGCGATGCCGGCAAAACTGCCTAAGGCCACGGCGGCCAGCACGGCCGACGACAGTGCCAGGCGCAGGCGTAAGGATGGCTGCATCCGCTCAGTCCGGCTTGCGGAAGCGGTAGCCGACGCCGCGCACGCTTTCGATGGGCGAGTCGCCGTTTTGGCCTAAGCCGATTTTTTTGCGGATGCGCTGGATGCACACGTCCACGACATTGGTGCTGGGGTCGAAGTCATAGCCCCAGACATGCTCCAAGATTTGCGTGCGGGTGAACACCCGGCCCGGCGAGCGCATCAGATATTCGATCAGGTTGAATTCGCGTCCGGTCAACTCCACCGATTGGCCGCGACTATGCACTTCGCGGCTGATGCGGTCTAGGCGCAACTCGCCTGCGGCGAGGATGTTTTGGCGCTCGCCGGACACGCGGCGTTGCAGCGCGTGGACGCGGGCGATCAGTTCCTCGACAAAAAACGGTTTGGACAAATAGTCGTCCGCGCCCAGGTTCAGCCCTTCGACGCGGTCGTCCAGTTCGTTGCGGGCGGTCAGCAGCAACACCGGCGTGGTCTTGCCGGCCTTGCGCAGCGCCTTCAGCACGGACAGGCCGTCGCGCCCCGGCAGCATGATGTCCAGCACGATGACGTCGTACTCATGGGCGTTCGCCTTCGCCAGCCCTTCGTTGCCGTCGGCGCTGTGGTCGACCGTAAAGCCCTGTTCGCGGAATCCGCCGCTGACAAAATCGACGATCTTTTTTTCATCTTCAACCAACAATATGTTCATCAAGCCACCTCTTGCCGCCAGCATAGCCCAAGCCGCCCGCCCTGCCCATTACAAAACCGTAATTTGCCGGCGGGGTTTGCGGCCATGCGGCTGCGTGAGAATATGCCAAAGGCTGGCGTGGCGCTCAGAACGCTAAGGCCGTTAGGCCCGCCCCCATTTTTAATGATGTCAGGAGGTTTTCCGATGAACGCATTGATTTATCGCGCCGTTTTGGGTGCGATCCTGCTTGGTTTGCTCGCTTCAGCCAATGCTCAAGATCCGCAGGCCCCCGGCCCTGCCGAGCCGAAGGCGGCAGGCCACCCGCCCGGCGAGCCGCCGTGCGGGCCGCCGCCTGAGGCTTATCGGGCGTGTGAGGGGAAAAACGCGGGCAGCCGGTCGGAGTTTGTCGGCCCCCGTGGCGATGTGGTGCGGGGCGCGTGTGAAAACGAGGGCAACGGCAAGGTCGTGCTGAGGCCCGACCGGCCCAAGGGCGATGTGCCCGGCGGGCATCGCGGGCCGCCGCCTGAAGCGTATGCCGCCTGCGCGGGCAAAGTCTTAGGCGAGCGGTCGCAATTTGTCAGCCCGCACGGCGACGCCGTCAGCGGAACCTGCGACAAGGCGGGGGAGGTGCTAGTGCTGAGGCCGGATCGCATCCACGAACAGGGCGGCGCGGACAGGCCGGGCGAATAAGCCGTCTTGGCGAATGGGCCTGTTGCTTTCGCTTGCAGGCCGTTGAGCGGGTTTTCCGGTTTTACCGGCCCGGCCCGCACCAGAATAATGCTGACAGCCTCACAATTGAACGCCTGCCGCCGCGGCGTTCGCCGTTAAGCCCCTGAATAGCATTACGAGAAAATGATGGCACAAGCGTTGCTTGAAAAAAATCAAAGAAGTACGCGGCGGATGTTTGCAATGATCCGACGGGTGTCGCGGCATCCGCATCGGGTGGCAGCTTCGGCAGAAAACGTTCTTTCTTTTTATTTGGCCCCGGCGTCCAAGCGCTTGGGGATTGTGATTTTAGTGTAAGCCCATTCGTTGAACCCCCGCATTGCTAAGAGGTATTCGCCATGGTTTCGCCTGAACAATTGACCGTCGACAAGTTGGAAGAGCATAAAGAAGTGTGGTTGCGCGCTTGGTGCGCCGCCGTCACCTCCAACATCATCCGGGATTCTGACTTGGCGGCAGGCTGGGCCGACGCTTGTTTGGAATCTTACGAGAAAAGATTTTTCGATCAATAAGCGGTGTTTTATTTGATTCGGGCAGTTTGCCCGGCAAAGGCGGCGGCGGACACGGCGTAGCTGCCCACCCGTGCGCCCCGCACGACTATCGCGGAGGCGACGCCGACAATCCAAATCTTCCCGCCCCGCTTCGCCAGCAGCGGGGAGCCGGAGTCTCCGTGCGTGCTGTCGCAATCGGTGAACAGCACGCGATTTCCGTCCACGCGCGCCTGCACGGCGCAGCCGTCGTGCAGCGACAGCATATAAGGCCGCTCCTGGCTGTAACCGGCCAGCATCAAATGAGCGGCGGGGCGCTTGCCGTCGCCGGCGGGCAAGGGGCGGACGGGGATGGGGCGCACGGCCAGGCGATGGTCGAGGTAAAGCACCGCCCAATCGTCGCCAATATCTTGGAGCATGGGCTTCCTCGGGTCGATGGCGTGGGCGGGGTGGGCTATCTCCCGGCCATGGGCGTAGCCTAAATCCTCATTCCGGCGGAAACCCGCGACAAACACCACTGTTTTCGGTGGCAACCAGCCGCCGGAGCGGCGATCCATCAGGCAGTGGGCGGCGGTCAGCACGGCGTCTGTGGCGATCAAGGCCCCGGTGCAATGGCTGCCGTCGTCCCGGTTAATGCGGCCTAAAGCCTGCCAAGGCCAAGCCGTGGTATCCACTGGCTTGCGGTCGTCCTGCCCGACGATGCCCGGCCGCGGGCTCCACACCGGCTCTTGCGCCGACGCGGCGGGGCTGTGTGCGAGCGCCGCCGCCCAGGCAAGCAGGCTGATCGCCGGGCCTAAGCGGAGGGGGAAGAGGCGCAAGCCTCCGCGTGACGCCCGGCGGCGGGGATGCAGCAAAAAGCGTCTTGAAAGCGAGGCCATGGCAACACCTCTTGTTAGGCAAACCGACGGAGTTTTGACCGTTCCACGGGTGGAACATTCCGCCCGCCCGCGCTGATTTCGACGTTCTTGGATGCCGGGCAAGCCGCTGTCCGGCTTTGCCCGTCCCGGCGGCGTTACAATAAAGGCTCCATGCCCAAGCCAATTGTAACCATGCGCCATCACATTCCTTTCAAACCCGCCTGGTGGCTGCGCAATGCGCACGGCCAGACGCTGTGGCCGGCCTTGTTTCGCCGCTTGCCGCCGCTGTCCACCCGGCGCGAACGCTTCCCCACCCGTGACGGGGATTTCATCGCATTGGATTGGTGCGGCGAGGGCACCGGGCCTTTGGTCATCCTGCTGCACGGCCTGTCCGGCTCCTCGCGTTCGCCTTATATCGCCGGTTTGCAACAGGCTTTGCGCAAGCGCGGATTGCGCAGCGTGGCGATGAATTTTCGCGGTTGTGGCGGGTCAGCCAACGACACGGCACGCTGCTACCATTCCGGCGACACCGAAGACTTCGAGTATCTTTGTGCGGAACTCAGGCGCCGCCACCCGGAAACCCCGCTGGCGGCGGTGGGATTTTCCCTGGGCGGCAATGTGTTGTTGAAATGCCTGGGAACGCAAGGCCGGTTTGCTGGCTTGTCCGCCGCCGTGGCGGTTTCCGCGCCGATGCAATTGAATCTTTGCTCCGACCGCATGGATGTGGGTTTTTCCAGGCTGTACCGCAATCAATTGCTACGCGAATTGAAGGCGTATATTCACGGCAAGAAAGACCATTTGCGCAAGATCGGCCAGACGCAAGAGGCGGACAAGCTGGAAAAGCTGGGCGATTTGTCTGTCATCCGCTCGTTTTGGGATTATGACCGGCAGGTCGTCGCCGCGCTTTATGGCTTTAAAGATGCGCAGGATTACTATGCGAAATCCAGTTCCCGGCAGTACCTCCAAGCCATTACGACGCCAACCTTGATTATCCACGCCCGTGACGACCCTTTCATGACGCCGCAAGTCATCCCCTCGACCGCCGAGCTTTCCGCCGCCGTGTGCCTGGAAATCACCGCCGGCGGCGGGCATGTGGGTTTTGTTTCGGGCAATATCCCAGGTTTTCCACGGTATTGGCTAGATCAACGCATCCCGGCTTTTTTGCTGGAAAAACTGGGGTAGATCGGCAAACGCCGCCCGCTGGCCTGCGTGGCTTTTAGCCTGATGTCGCAAGACCGCCCCATGTTGGCAAGCCAAAACCTTAAGGAGATTAAAGATGCCCACTGTCTTTGTTAGCCACCGTAAAGCTGATGCCATCCAAGCCGAACATTTGGCAAGCCAATTGAAAGCCGCCGGTCATCAAGTCTGGTTTGATGAATGGGAAATTACCATCGGCGATTCCATGGAATCAACGGCTCCCTTCCCGGTTCGCCAGCCGTTTTTTCGATTCTTCAGGAAGGCCGACAAGGCCGGGACAGGCTGAGGGGTCACGGGCGGCTTTTTGCAAGGATGGCCTTAGCCAGGGCAGGGATGCCCTGGAAACCATGTTCTGGGCGACCCGGCGATCTGTCGTTTTGTCTTCACAAGCCAGCCGTGTCCAGGCTGCGGCGAGTTCGCTGCGCGTGGCTGGGTCGAATGCCTCGGGTTTTTTGGGATTATAGGGCTGGCAGTCTTCCGGTGTCCGATCCTCGAACCAGCGGATACAGGGTTTCAGTTTCAGTGCCTTGGAGAAATCCGGTTCAGTCCCAAGTCTTGTGCGGAATCCATTGATGTCCAATCTTTGGTAGTGTCTATATCGGGTGTTTATGGCAAGCGCTTGCTGATATTGCTCGATAGCTTCTTCCAGCGGTTCTCCCGACAAGGGCGAGGTATGTGCGAATAGTATCGTGGCGGATAGGTCAGCTTTATTTAAATTCGCCCCAGCCAATTGCGCATCGGATAAATCGGCTCCTTGAAGGTTGGCGTAAGACAAGTCCGCACCAGCCATTTGTGCCTGGTGCAAATTTGCGCCACGCAGGTTGCATTGGCTTAAATCCGTGCCGGTCATCTGCGCCCCCTGGAAATCGGCACCCTGGAGGTCTGTTCGGCTTAAGTTTGCACCCACCAGTTGCTGAACGTTTGACCAATTCACGCCGGCTAATTGAGCGCCACGCAATGTCACATCGACCATGTTGGCATCGGACAAATCCACCCCGGTCATTTGGGCTTGCGCCATGTTTGCGCCAGTCGCGGTAATATGGGATAAGTTCGCGCCAGACAATCGGGCGGAATCTAAATCTGCTTTGACTAGGCTCGCATCCTTCATCCGAACCGCGTCCAGCCGCACCTGCCGCAGCCTCGCATGGTCGAGCCGGGCTTGACGCAGATCGGCTTTAGGCAGGCTGGATTCTGAGAAATCGGCATACTCCAAATGGCGGTGCCGGAGATTCAGGCCTGCCGCCTTCGCCAGCATCTCCGGTTTCACCTCGTCGTTTGAAGTCTGTAATGCGGCCTCCGTTTCCGGTTCCAGCACATTGGCCGTCAGTAAGCGCTCCCGCAAAATCAGATTACGGGGCAGCCAGCCGTCCACCCAATAGCAGCCGGGAATATGCTCAGGTTCGATGAACAACATACCAGCCTGTGCAGTTCCAATGCCGAGCAGCCCAGCCAGGGTCGAAATCAATGACGACGGCCACGTTGTGGTTGGATGGTGCGCAGGTAGATGTGGCATTGGGCCGAAACTGATGGTGTTTGCGGATTGCCGCGTATCCTGCTTATAGCAAGGCCGCAAACGCCCCGGGTCATAATCCGCCAATTCGCCTTCGCCCATTTGCACTTGGCGGCGTTCGTGCAGCCAGGCCGTGGGCCAAAATGCCTGGCGGGAAACCTGATAGCCACCATCATCATACAGATTCACCCGCCATTCTGCCGGCACATGACGGAGTATCCATGCCTCCTCGGCGGACTCAGGCAGATTGGACACGAAAACGCTCAGGAGCAGGATCGCGGCGAGGAAGCCGCCGAACAGCCAAGGGCCGGGTGCAACTGCGCATTGGCGATTGAAGAGGACGATCCAGGCGCGGGTATTTTTCGGGAGCGGCACCGACCGCTGCCTCAGCAGCCACTGGATGCGCAGGGCGGTGGTGATAGGCAGGATGCCCCTGAGCCACCAGCGCCGTCCCCGGTTGGCGGAATCCAAGGTCTTGCCCCAGAAATACGCCAGCACCGCGAGGTCAAGGAATAGCCAGCCGCGTTGCCACCAGAGCAAGCCGGTGTCGTGATAGGGCAGGAAAGCCATTTGCAACCAGAGCAGGGTGCCTAACGGCCAGACGATCAATGCCCCGATGGTGATGGCGGCGAGGGCCAAGCTGACCGGGAAGCGATGCCCGCCTAGCAGCCCATGCAAAACGGCAGATGGCCGAGGTTGGCGCATAACTGGCCTTGCTCATGCGGCGGCCTGCGGCGGACGGCCGCCGCGAAGGCGAAGACTTGCCGCGAGAACAGGTAATGCTGGACGAGGATGTACAGATGCAGGAAGAAAACCAAGATCGGCATTGCCCGGTAGAAGCCGACCAAGGGAATATCGACCTCGAACAGCGGCAGCTTGAGCGGCGCCATGCGGAGAATATGCTCATGGGTGGTCGAGGCGACGATCAGGCAGGTGTAAAGCAGCAGGGCCAGGAAGGCGATGGTGAAATTCCGCACTTCCCCCGCCTCGACCCGTAGCGCATCCAGTCGTTCTTCTAGCGACATGGCATCTAGCCGGGGGGATTTTCCGGGCTTTGGGCGGAGGGGTTCCTGCGTCACGCTATTTCTTCCGTTGTGGGAGTGGGTAAAGCGGGAGTGCAAAGTTTACTTTGCCTGTTTGCGTCCGCGCAAAGCAAGCTTTGCACTCCGAGGGATCAACCCGCCAGCGCTTTCAATTCAAACAATAAATCCAACGCCTGCCGCGGCGTGACATCCTCCGGCTTGATCTTTTCGAGCCGCTCCAACACCGGGCTGGGTTCGGGCTGGGCGAACAAGTCCATCTGCTTAGTCTTGGTGTCCTCCCGCTGCTGCTTATACGCCTTGTTTTCCAGCGTGCGCAATTTCTCCCGCGCCTTGACGACGACGGTTTTCGGCACTCCGGCCAGCGCGGCGACTTGCAGGCCGTAGCTTTGGCTGGCCGGGCCGGGCTTGACGGCGTGCAGGAAGACGATGTGGTCGCCGTGTTCCATCGCGTCGAGGTGGACGTTGCGGATGCTGTCGTGTTCCTCGGGCAGCGTGGTCAGCTCGAAGTAGTGCGTGGCGAACAGGGTGTAGGCCTTGATTTTCTGCGCCAGGTGTTCGGCGCAGGCCCAGGCCAGCGACAGGCCGTCGAAGGTGCTGGTGCCGCGGCCGACTTCGTCCATCAGCACCAGGCTGTTCGGCGTCGCGTTATGGAGGATGTTGGCCGTTTCGGTCATTTCCACCATGAAGGTCGAGCGCCCGGAGGCGAGGTCGTCGGACGCGCCGATGCGGGTGAAGATGCGGTCGATGGGGCCAATCTCGGCGCTGTCCGCCGGCACATACGAGCCGATATGGGCCAGCAGCACGATCAGCGCGTTCTGCCGCATATAAGTGGACTTGCCGCCCATGTTCGGGCCGGTGATGACCAGCATGCGGCAGTTTTCGGAAAATTCCAGGTCGTTGGGGACGAAGGGCGTCTCCGAGACTTGTTCGACCACCGGATGCCGGCCGCCGACGATGCGGATGCCGGGCGACTCGCCCAGCCTGGGCGCGGTGAGCTTGAGCGATTCGGCGCGTTCGGCCAGGTTGCTGAGCGCGTCCAGTTCGGCGACGCCAGCCGCGCAGGCTTGCAGCTTGGCCAGTTCCAGCCCCAGTTCGTCCAGCAGCGCGTCGTACAGGGCTTTCTCCCAGGCCAGGGCTTTTTCGCGGGCGCTCAGCACCTTGTCCTCGAAGGCTTTCAATTCGGCGGTGATGTAGCGCTCCGCGCCTTTCAGCGTTTGCTTGCGGGTATAGCCGACAGGAACCTTGTCGCCTTGTGACCTGGAGATTTCGATGTAGAAGCCTTGCACCCGGTTGTAGCCGACTTTGAGGCTGTTGATGCCGGTGCGCTCGCGTTCGCGTTGCTCCATCTCAATCAAAAACTGGTCGGCGTTCTGGCTTAGGTTGCGCAACTCGTCCAACTCGGCGTTGTAGCCCTCGCGGATGACGCCGCCGTCGCGGATCAGCATCGGCGGGTTGTCGATGATGGCCCGCGTCAGCAAATTAAATAAATCGGGATGCTCGCCGGTTTGCTCGCGCAGACTTTTAAGCAATAGACTGTCCAGGCCGTCCAAGTGCCCGCGCAGGCCGGGCAAGAGGTCTAGCGAATGGGCGAGGGTCGCCAGGTCGCGGGGGCGGGCGGATTTGAGGGCGATGCGGGCGGCGATGCGCTCGATGTCGCCGATGCCGTTGAGCAACTCATGCAGCGCGGCATGGCGCTGGGTGTCTAGCAATGCGCCGATGGCTTGGTGGCGTTCGCGCAGGAGGCCGCGGTCGCGCAGCGGACTGTGCAGCCAGCGCCGTAACAGCCGGCCGCCCATCGCCGTGGCGGTGCGGTCGAACACGCCGAACAGGGTGAATTCGGCGCGGCCCGAGGGGTGGTGGTCGAGTTCCAGGTTGCGGCGGCTGGCGGCGTCGAGCAGGATAGTTTCCTCGCCGGTGTCCAGGCGCAGGCTTTGGATGTGGGGCAGGGCGCTTTTTTGGGTGTCTTTGACGTATTGCAGCAGGCAGCCGGCGGCGGCGATGGCGGCCTCGGCATGCTCGCAACCAAAGCCGGCCAAGTCGTGGGTCTCGAATTGGCGCAGCAGCCATTGGCGGGCGCTTACGGGATCGAAATGCCAGGCGGGCCGGCGGGTCAGGCTTTTCCGGCTGGCGATGGCGGCGGGCAGCGGCCAGTCTTCACTAAATAGTAGTTCCGCCGGGTTGAGCCGCTCCAACTCGCCCAGCAGCCGTTCAACATCGGCCATCTCTTGCAACACGAAGCGGCCACTGGCCATGTCCAGCCAGGCCAGGCCGTAGCGCCCGTCCAGCGGTGCCAAAGCAGCCAGCAGATTGTCTTTGCGTTCTTCTAGCCAGGCTTCGTCGGTGACGGTGCCCGGCGTGACGATACGCACCACTTTGCGCTCCACCGGGCCTTTGGCGGTCGCCGGGTCGCCGATCTGCTCGCAGATCGCGACGGATTCGCCCAGTTTGAGCAGGCGGGCCAGATAGCCTTCCGCCGCGTGGTAGGGGATGCCGGCCATGGGGATGCGCTGGCCTGCCGACTCGCCCCGGTGGGTGAGGGTGATGTTCAACAGTTGCGCGGCTTTGCGGGCGTCGTCGAAAAACAGCTCGTAAAAATCGCCCATGCGGTAAAACAGCAGCCTTCCAGGATGTTCGGCCTTCATGCCCAGATATTGCCGCATCATCGGGGTGTGATGTTCGAATCCTGTTTTTTCAATGGTTTGCGCGGTGATCGTGGTCAAAATCTTGTTCAGCTCCGGCAGTTGCGGTGGTGGCGGTTCGCGCATTATCCAACGAGCGCGGCCTGTTGAGGTAGATGGGGGGCGGGCGAAAAATTGGCTGGGCCAGTGCTGGGAAACGGCGCGCTAAAGAACGAAGAAAAATAAAATTGCTGTGGAGGTGTTGACGCAGAGCACTAAGCAAGGCATAATTTTTGTCTCTGGTACGCGCCCGTAGCTCAGTTGGATAGAGTACCTGGCTACGAACTAGGTGGTCGGGAGTTCGAATCTCTCCGGGAGCGC
>Ga0265327_10004833_pt1 | contig 11673 bp, 11 predicted proteins | sample 41621metaG_FD_202089 | JGI IMG/M metagenome (GOLD analysis project Ga0265327, IMG submission 202089) | Rhizosphere microbial communities from Carex aquatilis grown in University of Washington, Seatle, WA, United States - 4-16-21 metaG | ecosystem: Host-associated > Plants > Roots > Rhizosphere...
GACCCTCACCGGGCAGAACGACATCAACCGCCGCAGCATCACCCAAAAACTGGCACCCAAACTGCATACTCAGTTTAGCTACGCGCTTACCAATTTCGACGTTTCGGCAGGAACCGACTGGATGAAGGGCTACTGGTTTCCGCAAGCGGGCGCGAGCTATCGCCTGAATGAAAAATGGAAAACCACGTTCGACTACGATGTGCGGTTTCAAACTTTTGGTTTGGGAATCGAGCACCAGTGGTTTTATCTGAATCTGCGTAGTGGAAGCTTGTCCTTGAGCGATACCAAGGCGTTCGGATTTTCTGGAGGCGTAAATGTTCAGTTCTGATTTGTACGGTTGAAATTCAGCGCGGCACGCTGCAAAATCGCCAAATTTCCACCTCGATTATTCGTATCAAGAAAGCGCAAAGACTATGACACCTGCTATCTCACCGATGCCCTTAAGAATTAAATCTTCATACGGTTTCACCTTGATCGAAGTGATGGTCGTCATCGTCATCCTCGGCATTCTGGCCGCGCTGATCGTACCCAAGGTAATGAGCCGTCCGGACGATGCGCGTATCGCTGCGGCGAAGCAGGATCTGGGCTCCATCGCGCAGGCGCTGAAGCTCTACAAACTGGACAATCTGCGCTATCCCACCACCGAGCAAGGCCTGATGGCACTGGTGAAAAAACCGACCACACCGCCCGAGCCGCCGAACTGGAAAGGCAACGGCTATCTGGAGAAACTGCCGAAAGATCCATGGGGCAACCCCTACCAATATTTGCAACCCGGCGTGCATGGCGAGATCGACATCATGAGTCTGGGCGCTGATGGCGCGCCCGGCGGTGAAGGCAGCGATGCGGACATAGGGTCGTGGGAGCAGTAACGCGACGCAAGGGGAATTCATCCCTTCTCCATTCTTCATTCTCCTTTCCCACGAAGGGTTTCACCCTCGTCGAACTGCTCGTCGTACTGGTAGTGATGGGCATCGCACTGGGCATGGTGACGGTACAACTGATGCCGGATAGTCGCGCCACCTTGCGCGACGAAGCACAACGTCTCGCCCTGTTGCTGGAAAATGCCGGGATGGAGGCGCGCGCCAGCGGGCGTCCGCTGGCTTGGTCTGCGGAAAAAAACGGCTATCTTTTCTGGAAGAAAAACGACTATGGCGAATGGGTACGGCTCGAAGACGACGCGATGTTCCGCCCCCGCACCTTGCCGGACGGCATAGGTATCGCCGAGGTCACTGTGGAATCCCAAGCGCTTAAACCCGGCGAGCAGATGTCGCTGAATGCCTATTCCTTTGCTCTGCCTTTCAGCATACGCCTGAGCGGCGAACACGCCAGCGCAAGCGTGACCGGCAGCAGTACAGGAGCGGTGTCCGCAAAACTGGATAGCGAAAACTGATGAAATCTACAGCTATGTCCATCCCGTACAGAACTCCGCTCTGGCAGCGCCGCTTGCCCCTTCCCCCTTCCCCCTTCTCCCTTACCACGCTTCAACGCGGCTTCACCTTGCTGGAAACGCTGGTCGCGCTCGCGGTACTCGCCATCGCTATGGCGGCCATATTGCGCACGGCGGGCGCGGAAACTCGCCACACGGAAGACTTGCGCCAGCGCCTGCTGGCCGACTGGGTAGCGCAGAATCGCTTGGCGCTGCATGCCGCGCGCGGCGACTGGATGTCCACGGGAACACAAAACGGAGAGGAAACTCAGGCCGGCGTACGCTTGCTGTGGCAAGAAGAAATCAGCGCCACCCCCAACCCGGCATTTCGCCGTATCGAAGTCAGCGTCTACGACCCTGACGATGAAAAGCATGCCTTGCGCAAATTGACCGGCTACCTCGTCGAGCAGCGGCGTCAATAGTGAGTATGACACGTCAACTCCGTGAATAATGAAAAGACGCTTTGTCACGCTCACCCCTCTCCCCATCCCTCTCCCGCAAGCGGGCGAGGGGGACAGTGTCTCGCTATGCGAGCTTCACGTTAATATGGATCGTCGAGCCCGTGGCTTTACTCTGATCGAATTGCTAGTGGCGCTAGTCATTCTCGCCTTGCTGTCGGTCGCCGGTTATCGCGGACTGGATGCGGTATTACAGACGCGCGAACACCTCGCACAGGAAACCCGCAAGTGGCAGCATCTGGCGTTCTTTTTTTCCAGACTGGAACAGGACGTAGCGCAAGCCATCCACCGCCCGGTGCAAGACCAGAACGGACTGACGCAACCGGAATGGATTGGGCGTGCTGTGGTAGTGGCGGACGATGAAGCACAACTCGCGTTCACCCGCGCCGGAACTCCCGGTGAGAGCGAAAAAATGCTGGCACCGCAACGCATCGGCTACCGCTTGCAACAAGGTACGATCATCATGCTGCGCTGGCCTTACCCCGATCAGGCACCGCGCAGCGAACCCGTGCGTTATCCCTTGCTGGAAGAAGTGAGCGAGTTCCACCTGCGCTACCTCGACCTCAACGGCAACTGGCTGGAACAGTGGCCGCCCGGCGGACAAATCGGCACGCTGCCCATGGGGCTGGAAGTGGCGCTTAAACTCGTCAGCGGCGAGCAAATTACACGCGTGTTTGCATTGCAATGAAACTCCCCAGACAAAACGGCGTGGCGATCATTCTGGTGTTGCTCATCGTGGCGCTCGCGACTTCGCTTGCCGCGTTCATGGCGACGCAGCAGAATTTCTGGCAGCGTCAGGTGGAAAGCCAGTTCGATCATACCCAGGCGCGCCGCATCGGCATCGCCGCGATAGACTGGGCGCGCGCCGTGCTGGCCGACGATGCGCGCACCAACGACATCGACCACGAAAAAGAAATTTGGGCCATGCGTTTGCCCACCATGCCGGTAGAAAACGGCGAGGTGACCGGGCTGATCGAGGATAGACAAGGACTGTTCAACTTGAATAATCTGGTGCGCAATGGCGCCACGAGCGCGTCTGATGTGGCACAATTCCAGAGGTTGCTGGGCGAACTCGATTTGCCTGTCGAACTGGCTACCGCTTTGGCGGACTGGATCGATGCAGACAGCGAGACGCAGTACCCGAACGGTGCGGAAAATACTTATTATCTCGCGCTGCCGCACCCCTACCGCGCGGCCAACCGCCCGCTGGCGGAGATCGGCGAACTGGCTCTGGTGAAAGGATACAATACCCGCATCATCGAACGTTTGCGGCCCTACGTGACCGCGCTACCGGCCAACGGTGCCATCAATGTCAACTTCGCGCCGGCGGAAGTATTGGCGGCGATAGCGGAGAACATGAGCCTGGCAGATGCGCGTCTGCTGGTGCAACAACGCGGCCTCAGCCCGTTCATGAATATAGCGGATTTCAGGCAACGCCTGCCGCATGGAGGAATACAAGTGTCGGATGCGAACATCAGCGTAAGCAGCCAGTTTTTTCTGGTGACTGGTCGCGCCAGTGTAGGCGGCGCGCAAGTGGTCACCCAGGCCTTGCTGCAACGCGTGGGCGGCTGGCCCAACGTGGTGTGGCAGAGCGTTCAATGAGCACGCTGCGCATTTATTTTTCCGGCAGCTGGCGCGATGCGACGTCGCCTTGCCCTTGGGCGCTATGCGACGAGAGCGGCGCAGTGCTGCAATCCGGCAACGACCCGCTCGCCTCGCTGCCCAAAGGCAAGGAATGCATCGGTATTGTCGCGCCGGATCGCGTGCTGAGCATCAGCGTTAAACCACCGTCAGGATCGCGGCGGCGCTGGCAGACGGCACTGCCGTTCGTGGCCGAAGAACACACCTTGCCCGACCCGGAAGAAAATCATGTGATACCCGGCCCCGCGCTGGCGGATGGTCGCATGATGCTGGCCATCGTGGACAAACCGTGGCTCAAACGCATCGTCGAAGCGTGTCGCACGGTGAGTCTGCCCTTGCGCCAAATGACCCCGGAAATATTTATGCCCTTGCTCGCACCGAGCGCATGGACGCTGGTATGGGATGGCTGCAATGGCTTCGTGCGCACCGGTGCCGCCAGCGGCATGGCGCTGGACAGCGGCGACGCGCATACCGCCCCGCTCGCCTTGCGCCTGAGCCTGAATTCCGCGCACGCTGCGCCGCCTAAAAAAATCGAAGTGCGTTTTCCGCAGCATGTTCCAGAAGCGCAGCGCACCGTACCGCAATGGGATGGCCTGTCCACCACTCTCGCCGCAGAACCGGCCTGGGACTGGCGGCGCGCGCCCATTCCCAGCGACGCGCTGAACCTGCTGTGGGGCGACTTCGCGCCGCGCGCCAAAATCAGCGAGTGGTGGCCGAAATTTCGCCCGCTCGCGCTGATTCTGCTGGCTGCCTTGGCCGTGGAAACGGTCGGTGCAAACGTCGAATGGGGCATGCTCGCACAAGAAAAAAAATCGCTGGCGCGAGACATGGAACGCAGCTTCCGTAGCGCCTTCGGCGAGTCCAGCATGATAGTTAATGCGCCCTTGCAGATGCAGCGCAACCTGGCCGAATTGCGCCACAGCGCAGGCTTGCCCGACGAAGGCGACTTCCTGCCGCTGCTCGACGCAGCAGCGCCCACGCTGGCGAGCTTGCCCGCAGACAGCGTGCGCGGATTGCACTACGACTCCGCGCGGCTGGATGTGGATCTAAAATTGCCGCGCAGCAGCGACTTTCAGGACTTGCGCCAGCGCCTGCAAAACAAAGGGCTGGGTGTGCAGTTGGGAGACATCCATGACACTGGAAACGGCGCGGAAGGCCGTCTGACACTGATGCCGGGAGACAGCCGATGAGCGCGCGTTGGCAAGCTTTCAAGAAGCGTCATTGGGACGGGCGCGCCGCAAACGAACGCCGCGCCATCGCCTTGGGCGCGCTAATTTTAGCGCCATTGTTAGGCTACTTCCTGCTCTGGCAACCGGCGCACGTCGCCAACACAAAGTTGCAGACCAGCGTCCCCGCCCTGCGCATTCAGGCCGCGCATCTGCGCACCCAAGCGGCAGAGGCCGATTCCTTGCGCCACCTGCCGCATCCGGCGCTGCTCGATGCCAATGCACTGAAGACTGCCATCGATGAATCCGCGCTGCGCCATCAGATGCGCGAGGCACTGACCAGCCTTGATGCGCAACCGCCCAACGCCGTGCGCATCACGCTCGCTGCCGTATCTTTCGAGCAGTGGATCAACTGGCTGCGCAGCCTGCAACAAGAGCAACACATCCGCGCCGAATCGGTCGGCATCGCGGCCTTGCCGCAAACCGGCGTGGTGAGGATCAATGCCACCTTGACCAACGGCGGCGCGCAGTGACATGGGCAAGCTTACATTTGCTGTTTTTTCTCTCGCCTTTCTGCTCACCCTGCTCATCACGGCGCCTGCGACCTTGCTGGATGCGGGTTTGCGTTACGCCTCCCAAGACCACCTGAGTCTGGCGAACGCCAGCGGCACGGTATGGAACGGCTCCGCCACGCCCGCCCTGCGCGCACGCGACGGACATCTGCTTGCGCTGCCTCTGCTGCATTGGCAGATTGCCGCGCCCTCACTGCTCACCGGAAAAATTCAGGTGCGTCTGCAATGGGATGATCAGCCGCCAACTTCCACAACTGAAGCCATCCTCTCTTTCAAACAGATTGAATTGAATCACGCGCAACTCCAGCTCCCGGCACGGATGCTGGAAGAAGTATCGCCCCTGCTCAAACCCGCACAATTTCGCGGGCAGCTTCAGGCGCGGAGCGAACATCTCGCCTTCTCCGCTCACGGCATGGAGGGCAGCATCGTTATCGACTGGCATCAGGCAAGCTCGGCCATCAGCAGCATCGCTCCGTTAGGAGACTATCACTTGACGCTGAACGGAGCTGGCGAGCGCATCAACATTGCGCTGACGACAAGCTCCGGAATATTACGGCTGGAAGGCAATGGCAACTGGCTGACTGGGCGCGGCCTAGAGTTTCAAGGCAAGGCGCAAGCCTCAGAAGGAAACGGCGATAAACTGGCCGAGTTACTGCAACACCTCGGCCCTGAAATTTCGCCGGGAGTGCATGGGTTCAACCTGACCCCGAACTGAAAGATCGCATGACAGGTTCGCCAATTAACGCACCCGCAGCTGGAGAAGATTCTGCCGTTGCATCAGTTCGAGGAATGCTTGTTGCGGCCAGCGCCAGCTTTCGCATGAAGGTCTCTGCATACGTCCTATCAACACGCAACAGACTGCCCAAGTGCAAGCCGCACGAGTAGAATATCGCTCGTTCCCAATCACCCATCCCACGAATATCACTCATGAGCAATTCACTGCACAACGTCATCGCCCAGGCCGAGCAAGTTATCCTCGGCAAACCGCATCAGATCAGACTGGCACTAGCCTGCTTGCTGGCACGCGGACATCTGTTGATCGAAGACCTGCCCGGTGTCGGCAAGACCACACTGGCGCATGCGCTGGCGCGTTCGCTGGGATTGCAGTTCCAGCGCATCCAGTTCACCAGCGACATGCTGCCCGCCGATATACTCGGCGTGTCGGTGTATCAGCGCGAGAGCGGCGATTTCAAATTCCATCCCGGCCCGATTTTCGCGCAGATGATTCTGGCCGACGAGATCAACCGCGCCACACCCAAGACACAGAGCGCACTACTGGAAGCGATGGAAGAACAGCAAGTGACCAGCGAAGGTGTCACGCGCGCCTTGCCCGCGCCGTTCTTCGTCATCGCCACGCAAAATCCCGCGCATCAGGTCGGCACCTTCCCGCTGCCCGAATCGCAGCTCGACCGCTTCCTGATGCGCATCCAGTTGGGCTATCCCGATGCGCAGGCCGAGCGCGGCTTGCTCGCCGGGGTGGAACGGCGCGAGATCGTATCCGGGCTCACGCCGCAGATGGAAGCGACCGAATTGCTCGCCCTGCAACAGCAAGTAAAACAGATATTCGTTTCCCCCGCCCTACTTGACTACGCGCAAGCCATCCTGCGCCACACGCGCGAATCGGCGCGCTACGTGCATGGCCTGTCCCCACGCGCCGGGCTGTCCCTGCTCGCCGCAGCACGCGCCTGGGCATTGCTGGACGGGCGCAGCGCGGTCATGCCGGAAGACGTGCAGGCCGTGTTACCGGGCGTCGCCAGCCACCGCCTGCAAAGCGTGCAGGATGTGCAAATCTCGGATGGCGACAAACTGGCGCGCGAGCTGATCGAAGCGGTAGCGATTCCTTAGCGGTCACGGCTGTTGCGCGCACGACAATGAAATACCCTTTGACCGCTTCCCTCTCTCCAGCTCTCCCCCAAAGGGGGAGAGGGACAGGGTTTCGCTACGCGAATTTACATTGATGCCCGACACCGTGCTCGCCGCACTCCGCCAACAATTCCGCACCTGGTTGTTCCGCCCGAAAATCGACAGCGGGACGGTTACGCTCAACCAACGCCGCATCTTCATCATCCCCACGCGCCAAGGTATCGGCTTCGTTGTCGTGCTGCTGGTGATGCTGCTGGGCGACATCAATTACAACCTGAGCCTAGGCTACGTGCTGACCTTCCTGCTCGGCACTACGGCGCTGATGACCATGTTGCACACCTTCCGCAACATGGCGCAACTGGAAATACGTGCGGGACACGCCGAGGCAGTGTTCGCCGGTGATACGGCGCAGTTCGTGTTCCATTTCCATAATAACGGCAGGCTGGCGCGCTATCACATCGTGCTGCATGACGCGGACGGCCACAGCGTGACCTTCGACCTTCCCGCGCGACAAAGCACGCAGGTTAAACTCCCCATCCCGGCGGTGCGGCGCGGCTGGCTGGAATCCGGCAGATTAACCTTGCTCACCGAATTTCCGCTCGGCCTATACCACGCGTGGTCATACCTGCAATTCGATACGCGCTGCCTGATCTATCCCCGGCCTGCCGCACCACAGCCGCTGCCCGTCGGCTCGGCGCAGAGCGGCGCAGGAAAATTCAATGTGGCGGGCGACGAAGACTTTTCCGGGCTGCGCAGTTATGTGGCGGGCGATGCGATCCCACGCATCGCATGGAAAGCGCTAGCGCGCGAGCAGGGCTTGCAGGTCAAGCAGTTCAGCGCACAACAGGGGCAAGAGTTGTGGCTGGAATGGGCGCTGCTACCCGCGCATCCTGCTGAACGCAAGTTGGAGATACTGACACGCTGGGTGCTTGACGCCGACGCGCAGGGTCTGCTTTATGGCCTGCGTCTGCCCGACCTCGAACTGTCGCCGCAACAGGGGGTGTCGCACCGAGCCGAATGCCTGCGCGCGCTGGCTTTGTGCGGGTTACCCAAATGAAACTCGATACCCGCCTCGTTTATGGCCTGCTTGTTTGCGTGCTGCTGATCAGCGCCCCGCATGCAAGCCATCTGCCGCTGTGGGTCAGCTCGCTCAGCGCCGTGCTGCTCGGCTGGCGCGCCTATCTTGCATACAGCAACAAGCCGCTGCCGCCGCGCTGGCTGTTGCTCGCCGTCGTAGCCGGAAGCCTGCTCGGCATCCTCCTCAGCTTCCACACTTTGTTCGGTCGCGAGGCCGGCGTCACGTTGCTGATCCTGCTGGCCGCGCTCAAGTTGCTGGAGCTACGTTCCGCACGCGACGCGACCATCGTGATTTATCTTGCCTGCTTCGTCATCATCACCCGGTTTTTTTATTCGCAAAGCCTGCTCACGGCGCTGCTCATGCTCGTCACGCTGCTGGTCATCGTGACCACCTGGATACACCTTCAATCAACCGGCCTGAGCCTGCGTCCGCGCCTGCGCATCGCTAGCGTAATGCTGCTACAGGCGATCCCGCTCACGCTCATTCTGTTCGTGCTGTTCCCGCGCGTGCAGGGGCCGCTGTGGGGCTTGCCGCAGGACGCTTACACCAGCAGCGGCCTGGATGACAAGATGTCGCCCGGCAGTGTGAGTAACCTCACCTTATCCGATGCGGTAGCATTCCGCGTCGCATTCAAGGACAAGCCGCCGCAACGCGGTCAGATGTACTGGCGCGGCCCAGTGTTGTGGGATTTCGACGGACATACTTGGACGACGGGCCCGATCCGCTTCGGGCGCCTCAAGCCGGTGCAACTGGATAATCTGGCCTTTCCCATCGATTACACGGTCACGCTGGAACCGCACAACAAAAACTGGTTGTTCGCACTGGAGATGCCCACGCGAATTTCGGTTCCAGCCGGAATGACTTTCGATTTTCAGGTGCAACAAAAATTGCCGGTTACCTCGCGCTTGCGCTACGACGCGCATTCGCAACTCGGTTTCCGCGCCAATGCCGAAGAAGATTTGCGCCAGTTGCAACGCGCGCTCATGCTCCCGCGAGGACTCAATCCTCAAGCGCAGAAACTCGCCGCAGAATGGCGCGCCAGCGCCGTCACCGGCGAGGCCGTGATGCGCACTGCACTCGACTATTTCAGTCGCGAAGGCTTTCAGTACAGCCTGTCACCGGCCCCAGCGGGAGAGCAGGAAATAGACGACTTTCTGTTCGTGACGCGCAAGGGGTTCTGCGAGCACTATGCTTCCAGCTTTGTATTTCTGATGCGTGCTGCGGGCGTTCCGGCGCGCGTGGTAACCGGTTATCAGGGTGGCGAATACAACGATCTCGGCAACTACTATATCGTGCGCCAGTCCGACGCCCATGCTTGGGCCGAAGTATGGTTACGCGGGCGCGGCTGGGTGCGCGTCGATCCCACTGCCGCCATCGCCCCGGCGCGCGTGGAACTGGGCGTCGCAGCCGCTCTGCCCGCGAGCGACAGTGCCGCGCTCCCCTTGATCGTGCAGGCACAATCGCCGGGGTTGATCGGTCTCCCTCCTTGGCTGATCAATCTCAGGTTCAATCTGGACACGCTGACCAATCAGTGGAACCAGTGGGTGCTGGGCTACAATCCGGAACGCCAGTTCGCTTTCCTCACCCGCATGGGGATGGAGGCAATCACTTGGCAGCGCATGGCCTTTACTATGCTGGGCGGCGTAGCATTACTGGTCGGCATATTCACCTTGTTCATGCTGCGCCAATTGGCGGTACGGAATACCGACGAAGCGTTACGCCTGTATTTGAAATTCTGCCGCAAACTGGCGAGCAAAGGCATTGAGCGCGACGCGCATGAGGGTCCGCAGGACTTTGCTGCGCGCGCCGCGCAGATGCAACCCAAACTCGCGCCCGCCATTGCCGACATCACCGCTCGATATGTTGCTTTGCGCTATGGCAACCAGACTGACAAGGAAGTGCTGGCGGCTTTACGCCGTGCCGTCAGAAATTTTTAATATCGATCATGGAACTTGGCTGTTGAATTCTTATCAATCGCATCGGCAAATTTCGTATGTCGTTTTTTGTTCAAGATATAATCGTCCTGCAATTACCTGTCCTCCATAACAACCAGTTTTTGTAGTTAACTAACTAGGGAGCAATCCATGCTTTATCCCGTTATCCTGTCTGGCGGTTCCGGTTCGCGTTTATGGCCCTTGTCACGCGCGTTGATGCCGAAACAGTTTCTGCCGCTGGCATCCGCACATACCCTGTTTCAGGACACGGCATTGCGCCTCAAAGATTTTCCGGACATTGCCGGGCCAATAGTGGTGTGCAATAACGAGCACCGTTTTCTGGTCGCCGAACAATTGCGCGAAATCGACACCCCACCTCTGATGCAAATTCTTGAACCCATCGGTCGCAACACCGCTCCGGCTGTGGCCATTGCCGCGTTTGCCGCACAGGCAAAAGACGCTCAAGCGGTCTTGCTGATACAACCGGCGGATCACTTGATCCAGGATGTGGGAGGATTTCATGCAGCCGTGCAGTCTGCCGCCCACCTCGCAAGTCAGGACTTGCTGGTCACGTTCGGCATCACTCCCGACTCCCCTGCAACAGGATTTGGCTACATTGAACGAGGCGATACCATCGGAGCGGATGGACGTTCATTTTCCGTCGCGCGCTTCGTGGAAAAGCCCTCCCTCGACACGGCAAAAGAATTCCTCGCCAGCGGGAATTTTTTCTGGAACAGCGGCATCTTCGTATTCAAGGCAAATGTCTTTCTCAGCGAATTGCAGCGTCATCGCCCGGATATTTATTCGGCGGCGGAACAAGCATGGCAACACAGCAAATGGGACATGGATTTCTGCCGACTGGATGAAAGTGCATTTGCCGCCTGCCCATCCGATTCCATCGATTACGCAGTGATGGAACACACGCGCTCTGCCGCCATGGTAACGGTGGACATCGGTTGGAGCGATATCGGTTCGTGGTCATCGCTGTCCGATGTCAGCCCCAAAGATGAGCAAGGCAATTCGCTACGCGGCGATGTTTATCTGGCCGAATCATCGGGCAGCTATGTGCGCGCGGAAAGTCGGCTGGTAGCCGCCATCGGCGTGAAAGATCTGGTCATTGTCGAAACTGCCGATGCTGTATTGGTCATGCACAAGGATAACGCGCAGGATGTAAAACACACCGTCGAATATCTCAAACAGGCCGAGCGCACCGAACACTTGGTACATCGCCGGGTTTACCGCCCTTGGGGCTATTATGAGGGGATTGATGTGGGCGGCAGCTATCAAGCCAAACGTATCGTGGTAAAACCCGGGCAAAAACTATCGTTGCAGATGCACCATCAGCGCGCGGAGCATTGGGTTGTCGTTTCGGGCAAAGCGCGCGTCACGCGGGGCGAAGACCTGCTCGTACTCTACGCCAACCAATCGACTTATATTCCGTTGGGGGTGAAACATCGCCTGGAAAATATCGGCGATGATTTGCTCTATCTGATAGAGGTGCAATCCGGCAATTATCTGGGCAAAGACGATATCGT
>Ga0265327_10004834_pt1 | contig 11673 bp, 12 predicted proteins | sample 41621metaG_FD_202089 | JGI IMG/M metagenome (GOLD analysis project Ga0265327, IMG submission 202089) | Rhizosphere microbial communities from Carex aquatilis grown in University of Washington, Seatle, WA, United States - 4-16-21 metaG | ecosystem: Host-associated > Plants > Roots > Rhizosphere...
GTCGTATTTCTTCCTTGTGCGTCTCCCCGCACAATGCAACCGTCGAATCACACATCAACGGTTAGCAAGGAGATAGAGATGAACGCGAAACAACTGCACGAAGAAATCAAGGCCGCCAATCTTTCTTACATGGGGCTGGTACAGAAGATGATCCGTGCCGACAAGGCCGGCACGATTGCCAGTCTGGGCGTAAGCGATGAAATGGCCGATCTAGTTGCCGGTCTGTCGCCCGCACAGTTGCTCAAGATGTCTGCCACCAACCTGATGCTGTGCTGCTTCCACTTCGATGAAAGCGCGATGCTCAACATGATTACCGATCACAAGACTGGACGGATGATGGAGTCCGCCACCCCGGCCAACCAGCCAGTCGCCGCACTGGCAGCCTAACCTAACCAATAGCTCAGGGAGAACCATCATGCGCAACAAGAGTGTCGTAACCGAAGCCCGCGAAATCCAGACCGCCGTCGAACTGATCAACTTGGGCGCACGCCTGCAAGTGTTGCAGGAAGAAACCAAAGTGAGCCGCGAGCGCTTGCTCAAGTTGTACAAGGAAGTGCGCGGCGAATCGCCCGCCAAGGGCATGCTGCCTTATTCCACCGACTGGTTCATGAGCTGGTTGCCGAATATTCACTCTTCGCTGTTTATGGACATCTACCAGTTCCTGACCAGCAACACCAATGTGAGCGGGGTCGAAGCGCTGATCAAAAGCTATCGTTTGTATTTGGAACAGATTGAAATCTCACAAGGTGAACCCGCGTTGAGCATCACCCGCGCTTGGTTTCTGGTGCGCTTCTTCGACGCGGACATGCTGCAGCTGACCGAGTGCAAGGAATGCGGCGGCCACTTTGTGGTACATACCAACGAGTTGTGCAAGGACTATGTTTGCGGCATTTGCCGCCCACCCTCACGCGCCGGTAAAACCAAGAAAGCCGCGCTGATGGACGCAGTCGCAGCCTGATTTATTAACTTCTAATTGATTAATTCGGAGGATGCCATGAATCGCCAACAAACTATTGCCCACCGCCCGCTTTGCTTAGCCAGCCCCAAGCAACTCGCCAAACTGCATCTCAGCGATGATATGTTCGCCGATGAGTTCGATTGGGACGAATCCGTAAATCAATATGAAGGTGATTTGCTGGCCAGCGACATGCTGGGCTGCCTGTCGGAGTTTGGGGCGGAGTAAATTTTTACCCGCACGAAGGGTAAGCTTGAGCGAAAAGCCGTCAAGACGATTCGCCCGGCGCAATCAGTCCCTGCACCTTTTCTGCCACGCCGCCGCGCTTGAGCATGGAGAGGCATCCCGCCTCATCCAGACCAGCTGCCCGCGCGACGTATTCCACGTTGCGCTCCATCGATTCCATGTAATAGTTGCGTTCGACGCCGAAGCAATCTTTGAAGTGGAAAACCAATTTCTCGTATAGGCGTTCCAGTTCACCTTCCAAGCGTTCCTGCCGGGTAAATTCGTAGAAGCCTTTTGAAGTCCGCAACAAATCCAGTATGCAGCGGTAATTGCCCAGATCCGCCTCCCTGAATTCGAGAAACAGAAACATCAGTTTTTCCGGATAAGTGCGATCCGACATCTGTCCGACCAAATCGGCGGTGGCAACAATTTTCCCGAGCAGACGCGTACGCTCGTCCGGAAAATCTATGCTGCCGATTTCCCGCATATGATCGGTGCAAAGCATCATGGCTTCCAGAGAATCGGCCCAAAAAGCGGGGAAGCGCGGATCGGCAAAGTAACCGCGCATAAAGTTGATGCCGCGCCTGACATGGTCGCGCGTAAACTGTGCGCCCGTGCCGGTATCCTCGTCAAGCCGTTGTGCATAGCCGATGTCATGCATCAGCGCGGCGATCATGATCCGTGTGAGTTCGTCGCCATTCAACGGAATACCTGAAAGGTGTACGCCGTGCGACAGCCTCACCGCACACAGAAACACATCCAGAGTATGAGACAAATTGTGATACAGCGTTTTGACCGCGCAATAACCGGGATATTCGCCACGGAACAAGCGCATTACGTCGTTAAATATCACTTGGGCAAGTTCAAAATCCTGTCCCGGGGCGATGCGCAACAAAATATCCGAGGCCTTGGCCCATACTTCGTCCGGATTGCTATTAGCAAAAAGATTATGAATCTCCGAAGCGGTTGGCTGTCTTTCCATGTTAACTGAATAAAAAAGAGTTAATGCGCCAGCACGGTTGTAGTCCGCACGTCTGATGCGGCTCTTATTAAAATATCCGGCTCCCTGACCGACAGCATACCAGACGGCGGAAGGTTATAAACAGGAATTGTATCAATTCTGAAACCTGAACCGCACCGTTTCCTGCCAGCGACTCTTTGCCGCGTTGCCTTGCCTGATCGCAGGAGTGAAACGTTGCCCGCGCAGCATGGCAATGGCGGACTCCTCAAAGAAACCGCTCGGCTGGGATTTCACCACATGAATCTCATCCACCTCGCCGCGTTCATTGATGAGCAGTGACAAGGTGGTAAAGCCCTCAACTCCCTCACGGCGTGCGCGCTCCGGATAAACCAGCTTGGCGTCACCCAGTCGGCGCGGGGGCGCATCCAATTGCTCAACCGGGTAATACGTCGCGGCAGGCGAAACAGTCTCATTAGCCGTCGGGAGCGGTTGCGCCGCGACGCTGTCGGACTTGTTTGCGGGCGAAGCGGGAACAGGAGCATCGGTTCCAGATGTCGCCAGCGCAACGGGGGCGATGGATGCCGTCGCGGCGTCAGATGTTGTCGAGACAGGAGCAGGAAGAGAGGGCGGCGGCGCGGGATGGGCGCGAAACACGGGCGGAACAATCAAAGGCGCCGCCGCAACCAACCGCGCTTCGACAGAACGTGGCGCATAGCGCGGTGCATTCTGCCCCACGGATAATGCAAACAACACGCCCAGATGCAGCAACACCGATCCCAGCAGCGCGAGCAACAGCCCGAAGTTTATGCCATCAGTGCTCGGCCGCGCCATTCAGCGCCTTCTCCAAATCTTCGGCAGGCAGATAGCCCGGAATCAGTTTGCCATCGGCAAAGATCAGCGTCGGCGTGCCGCTCACGTGCAGCTTCTTGCCCAGCGCGGTCACCTTGTCCGTTTGGGTGGCACAACCGCCGACAGGCGGCTGCACACCATCCACCATCCAGTCTTCCCACGTCTTGTTGGGATTGTCGCTGCACAAAACATTGCGCACCTTCTCATCCGATCCGGGGAATATGGGATAGAGGAAACGGTAGAGCGTGACGTTATCCACTTTCTTCAACTCGTTCTCCAGCTTCTTGCAGTAGCCGCAGTTCGGATCGGTCAGATACGCCATCTTGCGCTCGCCGTTACCTTTCACCCGCTTTAGTGCGAGTTCAAAGGGCAGGCTATCGAAGTCTACCGAAAACAGTTTGCGCGAGCGTTCATCGGTAAGATTGCGCCCGCTCTTTATGTCGATGATATTGCCAACGATGAGATATTGAGCCTTGGCATCGGTGTAGAACAATTGCCCATCAGCCACCACTTCGTACAGCCCAAGATAAGACGCTTTATACACATTATCAACCTTGCCAAGCTGGGGATAGTTCTTGGTCAGCAGGCTTTTAACTGCGGAAGAATCAGCGCTATGCGCTGGGTCGCCCATCCCTTTTGCGGGAGCCTTGACCTCCTCGGCATGCGCGCCGGAAAAAACCAAGACCGAGAGCAACAGCAACGTTCTAAACATTTTTCATCCTTTAAAGTTAAGCTTAATTGAGCGCGTGGCGTGCCAGCATTTTTTTCAGCGGCGCGATACGGTTGGTGGCGAATAAACCGAAGTTGCGCGCGCTGCGCAACAGCGGGTTGTCGTTGTTGAATAGCTTCTTCAGCGCGTCGGTGGTGAGTTGCATGGACAGTATATCTTCCTTGCGCGCGCGCTCGTAGCGGCGCAGCAAATGAATATCGCCGCAATCCTGCTGCGGCCCAGGTTCCAGCAACACCTGCGCCAACTGACGCGCATCGCGAAAGCCCAGATTCACGCCCTGCCCGGCCAAGGGGTGTACGTTGTGCGCGGCATCGCCCACCAACGCCAGACGCGGCTTGACCAGATGCGGCAGATTCAACAAGCGCAAGGGGAAAGCGGCAGGTGGAGTAACCAGTTGCAACGCGCCTAACGTATGCTGCGATGCGCTCGCGACCTGCGCGCAAAGCTCTTCATGCGCCAGTTGCAACAAGTCATCCGATCTCTCCGGACTGACCGACCAGACCATGGAAACCATCTGCTGCGGCAACGGTAATAGGGCGAGTATGCCGTCCGGCTGGAACCACTGGAACGCCGTGCCGCGATGCGGTTTTTCCACCGTGAAATTCGCCACCACGCCATGCTGCTGATACAAGGTAGGCGGCTCGATGATACCGGCCTGACGGCGCACCCAAGAATCGCGCCCATCCGCGCCGACGATCAATTTTGCCTTGAGTTCGCGCCCATCTTCCAGTTGCAACAGCGCGGCATCGTCGTGCCAAGTGAGTTCGGCGCAGCGCGCCGGATGCAGCAGAGTGAGGTTCTCCTGCTGTTGCAAACCCTGCCACAACGCCTCCAGCAGCAGACGATTTTCCAGAATGAAAGTCAGTTCCGGCGCCCCCACCTGATAAGCGGAGAAATCCAGCTCCGCGCCTTCGTCGCCGAACACGCGCATCTGCTCAACCTGCTGCACGCGGCGCATGTCCATGCGCTGCCATGCGCCGCTGTCTTTGAGAAAGTCGGCGTTGCCGGGGCTGATGGCGTAGATGCGGCTGTCCCAATCCTGATCAGGCGCAGAGCCAGCATGTCCGTGCATCATCGGCTGTGCCTCTACCAACGCCACGGACAAACCACTCGGCTTAAGTGCGGCAGCCAAGCTGGCACCCACTAACCCGCCACCGATAATGAGAACGTCGAAAGTCATCGTTTGAAAAAATTACGCTTCATGGATGCGAGATCATAGCACGAGGCAGTTGATTAATTTATAATCACCGCCCCTCGCGGAAGACAACATGCAAATCGGCCACCACAAACTGAAGAATAACCTCATCGTCGCCCCCATGGCGGGCGTGACGGACAGGCCGTTCCGCATGCTGTGCAAACGCATGGGTGCAGGCATGGCGGTGAGTGAAATGGTGGCGTCCAATTCCCTGTTGTACGGTTCGGAAAAAACCAAACGCCGCGCCAACCACGAGGGCGAGGCCGATCCCATCTCGGTGCAGATACTCGGTGCCGACCCCAAGATGCTGGCGCAAGCCGCGCGACACAACGTGGATCATGGCGCGCAGATCATCGACATCAACATGGGCTGCCCGGCGAAAAAAATCTGCAACGTAATGGCGGGTTCCGCGCTGATGCAGAACGAAAAGCTGGTAGCTGAAATTCTCGAAGCGGTGGTCGGCGCGGTGGACGTGCCGGTCACGCTGAAGACGCGCACTGGCTGGGACAAGAGCAACCGCAACGCCATCCGTATCGCGCGCATCGCCGAATCCAGCGGCATTCAGGCGCTCGCCATCCACGGTCGCACGCGCGCCTGCGCCTACACTGGCGAAGCGGAATACGACACCATCGCGGCGGTGAAGGCCGAGATAAAAATACCCGTGATTGCCAACGGCGACATCACTACCCCGGAGAAAGCCAAGTACGTGCTGGAACATACCGGCGCGGATGCGGTAATGATAGGTCGCGCCGCGCAAGGACGCCCTTGGCTGTTCCGTGAAATCGCGCATTTTCTCGCCACCGGCGAGCGCCTGCCCGCACCGCAAATCGAAGAAATCCAGCGCGTGCTGATTGCGCACACGCATGAGCTTTACGAATTCTATGGCGAACACACCGGCCTGCGCGTTGCGCGCAAACATATCTCTTGGTACACCAAGGGACTGGCCGGTTCGGCGCATTTTCGCCATCACATGAACCAGCTTGAAAGCATCACAGAACAATTACAAGCGGTGGGTGATTTTTTTGACGGGCAATTGCAGGCTGGGGAGAGCTTGCAATATATCGAAGAGTTGGCGGCATGAAAAAAGGGGAACGCGGCGTGTTGAACGAGAACGAAGTGGCGCATTACGTGCGTCAGGCAGTGGATACTTATTTTACCGATCTCGACGGCGAAGACCCGTCCTGCGCGGTGTACGACATGGTAATCAACTGCGTCGAGAAACCGCTGATCGAAACTGTGCTGCACCACGCGGGCGGCAACCAGACGCGCGCGGCAGAATTGCTCGGCCTCAACCGCAACACCCTGCGCAAAAAAATACTGACTCACAAAATCAAATCGTAAAAATCTTCAATTCGCAAATCGGAACTGACATGGCAACCATCACACAAGCACTCATCAGCGTCTCGGACAAGTCCGGCGTACTCGAATTCGCCCAAGGTTTGCACGCCCTCGGCGTAAAAATCCTCTCCACCGGCGGCACCGCAAAACTGTTCGCCGACAACGGCGTTCCAGTCACCGAAGTGGCGGATTACACCGGCTTCCCCGAGATGCTCGATGGCCGCGTGAAGACGCTGCAACCGAAAGTCCACGCGGGCATCCTGGCGCGGCGCGATCTGCCCGAACATGTCGCCACACTAAAAAAGCATGACATCCCGACCATCGATCTGGTGGTGGTGAATTTGTATCCGTTCGCGGCCACCGTGGCCAAACCCGGCTGCACGCTGGAAGACGCCATCGAAAACATCGACATCGGCGGGCCGACCATGGTGCGTGCTGCGGCCAAAAATCACGCGCATGTCGCCATCGTCACCGACCCGGCGGACTATGGTGACATACTGGCCGAGATGCAGACCAACGGCGGCGCAGTCAGCGATGCCACCCGCTTTGACCTGGCAAAGAAAGCTTACTCGCACACTGCCGCTTACGATTCCGCCATCAGCAACTACCTCACCGCGATCAACAGCGATGGCAGCAAGAGCGCATTCCCCACGCAGATCAACTTCAACTTCGCCAAAGTGCAGGACATGCGCTACGGCGAGAACCCGCACCAGCAAGCCGCGTTCTACCGCGACCTCAACCCGGTGGCGGGCGGCATCTCCGACTACACGCAACTACAGGGCAAAGAACTCAGCTACAACAACATCGGCGACGCCGATGCCGCATGGGAACTGGTGAAGACGTTCGATCAACCCGCCTGCGTGATTGTGAAACACGCCAACCCCTGCGGCGTAGCGATTGCCGACAACGCGCTGAACGCCTACAAGCTGGCCTACGCCACCGACACCACCTCCGCGTTCGGCGGCATCATTGCCTTCAACCGCGAACTGGACGAAGCCAGCGCCGCGCAGATCACCGCCAACCAGTTCGTCGAACTCATCATCGCACCTTCCGCTTCGGAAGCAGCGTTGAAAGTGACTGCCGCGAAACAAAACGTGCGCGTACTTACCGTGCCTCTGTCCAACGCCTATAACCAGTTTGACTTCAAGCGCGTCAGCGGCGGCCTGCTGGTGCAATCGCCGGACGCATTGAACGTGCAAGCCTCGCAACTCAAAATAGTGAGCAAAGCGCAGCCCACAGCCGAACAACTGCAAGACCTGCTGTTCGCCTGGCGCGTAGCGAAATACGTGAAGTCGAATGCCATCGTGTTCTGCAAGAACGGCCAGACCCTGGGCGTCGGCGCAGGCCAGATGAGCCGCGTAGACTCAACCCGCATCGCCAGCATCAAGGCGCAGAATGCCGGGTTAAGCCTGGCGGATTCCGTGGTGTCCTCGGACGCCTTCTTCCCGTTCCGCGACGGTATCGACGTGCTGGCGGCGGCGGGCGCGAAAGCGGTGATCCAGCCCGGCGGTTCGATGCGCGATGAAGAAGTGATCGCGGCGGCGGACGAGCATGGGTTGGCGATGGTCTTCACTGGCTTCAGACACTTCAGGCATTAAATTCGGGGAAGGGATAAGGGAGAAGGGGAAAGGGTAGAGAGCATAGCGCTCCGGTTTTACCCTTCTCCCTTCCCTCTTCCCCCTTCTCTCTTTTCAAAGAGAGCATCAACATGAAGATACTGGTCATCGGTTCCGGCGGTCGCGAACACGCATTGGCATGGCGTTTGGCGCAGGGTGCCAAGGTGCAGAAGGTGTACGTCGCGCCGGGCAATGCGGGCACGGCGCTGGAAGACGGCGTAGAGAACGTCGCCATCAGCGCCATTCCCGATCTGATCACCTTCGTTAAACGCGAAGACATCTACATGACCGTGGTCGGGCCCGAAGCGCCGCTGGCTGCCGGTGTCGTCGATGCATTCCGTGCGGCAGGACTGAAAATATTCGGGCCAACTCAGGCGGCGGCACAACTGGAATCCTCCAAGGATTTCGCCAAGCGCTTCATGACGCGCCACAACATCCCCACCGCGTTCTTCGAGACCTTCAGCGACATCGCGGCAGCCAAGACCTATGTCGAGAAACATGGCGCACCCATCGTCATCAAAGCCGACGGCCTCGCGGCGGGCAAAGGCGTAGTGGTGGCGATGAGCAAGGACGAAGCGTTCGATGCCATCGACATGATGCTGTCCGACAACAAGCTCGGCGACGCCGGCGCGCGCGTGGTGGTCGAGGAATTCCTTGCGGGCGAAGAAGCCAGTTTCATCGTCATGGCCGACGGCAAGAACGTGCTGGCGATGGCGACCAGTCAGGATCACAAGCGCCTCAAGGACAACGACGAAGGCCCCAACACCGGCGGCATGGGCGCGTATTCGCCCGCGCCCATCGTCACGCCGCAACTGCATGCGCGCGTGCTGCGCGAAGTGATCCAGCCGGTAATGCGCGGCATGGAAAAGGAAGGCATCCTCTACACCGGATTTCTCTACGCCGGGTTGATGATCGATGCGCAGGGCAATGCCAAAGTGCTGGAATTTAACTGTCGCATGGGCGACCCGGAAACGCAGCCCATCATGCTGCGCCTGAAGAGCGATTTTGCGGTGATCGTCGAACACGCCATCGCCGGAACACTGGATCAAATCGAAGCGGAATGGGACAGACGCACCGCGCTCGGCGTGGTGATGGCCGCCGCCAACTACCCCGACACACCGCGCAAGGGCGACGCCATTACCGGCTTACCCAAGAAGCTGGAAGACGCGCACGTGTTCCACGCTGGAACGACCACACAAGACGGCAAGGTGGTCACCAACGGTGGGCGCGTACTGTGCGTCACCGCGCTGGGCGACATGGCGAAGATGGCGCAAAAACGCGCGTATGAAATCGCCGACACCATCCACTTCGACGGCTGCCAGATGCGGCGCGACATCGGCTGGCGAGCAATCGTGCGCAAGTAATCCACTCTTCTGCCGAGGGTATGCATCAAGCAGAAGCTTCCTCAGCTTTACGTTTTTCTGACACACGCTTCGCGCTATTTTAGTTTTTGCCGAAAAACTAAAATAGTGGGCGGAATTGTTTTAGAAGCTTGGAAAACAGGGAAGGACAAAATATGAGCGAACTGATCCTATACCAGACTGAAGACGGCAAAGCCGAAGTGCGTCTGCGCGCCGAAGACGGCAGCGTCTGGCTTACACAAGCGGAAATCGCCGAACTGTTTGCCACCACCAAGCAGAACGTCAGCCTGCATGCCGCCAACGTATTGAAAGAAGGCGAGTTGGTAACGGGTTCAGTTGTCAAGGAATCCTTGACAACTGCCGCCGACGGCAAGAACTACCGCACCAAGCTCTACCGGCTGGAAATAATCCTTGCCGTGGGCTACCGGGTCAAAGGTTCGCGCGGCACCCAGTTCCGCCAATGGGCCACTGCCCACCTCGCCGAATACCTGGTCAAAGGCTTCGTCATGGACGACGAACGCCTGAAGAACCCCGGCGGCTGGGACTACTTCGATGAACTTCTGGCGCGCATCCGCGAAATCCGCGCGTCGGAAAAACGCTTCTACCAGAAGGTGCGCGACCTGTTTGCTCTCAGCGCGGACTACCGGGCGGACGATAACGCTGTTCAACTCTTCTTTGCCGAAGTGCAGAACAAACTGCTCTACGCCGTCACCCAAAAAACTGCCGCCGAACTCATCGTCTCGCGCGCCGATGCCAACGCCCCCAACATGGCGCTCACCACTTGGAGCGGCGCGCGCGTGCGCAAGCACGACGTCATCGTTGCCAAGAACTACCTCAATACAGCCGAAGTGGATACACTCAACCGGCTGGTCGTCATCTTTCTGGAAACCGCAGAACTGCGCGCCCAGGAACGCAAGCAACTGACGCTGGATTTCTGGCGGCAAAATGTGGATCGCCTGCTGGAATTCAGCGACCGCCCCGTGCTGCATAATGCGGGCAGCGTCAGCAACGAACAGATGAAAAGCCTCGCCCACGAACGCTACGAAAGCTTCGATACCAACCGCCGCAATGCGGAAGCTGTCGCGGCGGATGCCGAGGATATACAGGCGTTGGAAGAGATCGAGAAGCAAGCGCAAGGGGTGGCATCAAAAAGGAAGTGATGCAGCCAATTCTTCGGTGCCTTTGCCCTCCATAGTAGCTGCGCCAATACAATCTTGTATATTGGCGCGAGATGCGGCGACGGTTACTATTGGCGTCACAGAATTCGCGACTAATAGAGTTACTTGAACAAGGCTGTCGCAAAGTGCGGTCTCAAAACAAAGGGGAAGGCCAAGCATGCCATTAAGCTGGAACGAAATCCGCAGCCGCGCCCACGAGTTCTCCAAGCGTTGGGAACATGAAACATCGGAAGACGCCGAAGCCAAATCATTCTGGTCGGAGTTCTTCAACGTCTTCGGCATAGACCGCAAGCGCATCGCCAGTTTCGAGGAGCCAGTCAAAAAGCTCGGCGACAGGCAAGGCTACATCGACCTGTTCTGGAAAGGCATGCTGCTGGTCGAACACAAGTCGCGCGGCAAAGACCTCGACAAAGCTTACACTCAGGCGCTCGATTACTTCCCCGGCATCAAGGAGCGCGACCTGCCGAAATACGTGCTGGTGTCCGACTTCGCGCGCTTCCGTTTGTACGACATCGAAGAAGGCACACAAGAAGAATTCAAACTCGCCGACCTACACAAACGCATCAAGCATTTCGCCTTCATCGCAGGCTACCGCACCCAAACCATCGCGCCGCAAAACCCGGTCAACATCAAGGCCGCCGAGCGCATGGGCAAGCTGCACGATGCTCTCAAGGCGGCGAGTTACGAAGGCCATCCGCTCGAAGTGCTGCTGGTGCGATTGCTGTTCTGCTTGTTCGCGGAAGACACCGGCATCTTCCAGCCCGCCAGCGCGTTCCGCGCGTGGATCGAAGAACGCACCGCACCCGACGGCTCCGACCTCGGGCCGCAGCTCGCGCAACTGTTTCAGGTGCTCAACACGCCGGAAAATAAACGCTCGAAAAATCTCGACGAGCTGCTTGCCGCATTTCCTTACGTCAACGGCAAATTGTTCGAAGAAATGCTGCCCATCGCCGACTTCGATTTCGCCATGCGCGAAGCGCTGCTCGACTGTTGCGCGCTGGACTGGAGCGCGATCTCGCCCGCCATCTTTGGCGCGCTGTTCCAGAGCATCATGGACGCCAAGGCGCGGCGCAACATCGGCGCGCACTACACCTCCGAGGAGAATATTCTCAAGCTGATCGGTCCGCTGTTTCTCGACGCGCTGTGGGAAGAATTCAATCGTGTCAAAGGCAACAAGAACAAGCTGTTCGAGTTCCACAAGAAACTGCGCACGCTGACCTTCTTCGATCCCGCCTGCGGCTGCGGCAATTTTCTGGTGATTGCCT
>Ga0265327_10004835_pt1 | contig 11672 bp, 6 predicted proteins | sample 41621metaG_FD_202089 | JGI IMG/M metagenome (GOLD analysis project Ga0265327, IMG submission 202089) | Rhizosphere microbial communities from Carex aquatilis grown in University of Washington, Seatle, WA, United States - 4-16-21 metaG | ecosystem: Host-associated > Plants > Roots > Rhizosphere >...
TCCACCGCCTGCCAGGCGGATTCGACCCTTGAACTGCCCGCGCGCTCCCAAATCGTTCGATCAAACGCCACAATCAAATGCTGTGCCGAACAGTGTTGGGACAGACCCATTTTCACGGACAAACGGCGCTTCGATTTCTTATTGCGTCCACGGAAGTTGTTTGTTTTTCGCCGTGAAAATGCGTCAGTCCCCGACCCGTGAACGGTTAAAGTGGCAATTCCGTCGTGGCCTCAGTTCGACGCAGATGTGGAATCCGGGTTTCGCCGGACGACAACAATGCAGACATCATCACTGGGTTTGCTGCCCCTGCGAAAGACGTCAATGTGATTCATCAGCTGCTGGACACGAAGTTCCGCACTCACCGCGGGGGCTTGCAGGGCCAGATGCAACCGGTCGATGCCATAGAGAGCCCCATCGCAGTCGAAGGCTTCGGTGACACCGTCCGTGAACAGGACGAAGTCCTCGCCGACATTCAGCGAGATTGTCATGGCGTGAAACTGCGCGTCCGGGACCAGGCCCAGTGGAAAACTGACTCGACCAGGTTCCACCGCGATGACACTGCCGTCACAGCGGCGAAGTCGTGGCGGCGGATGGCCGGCATTCGCGATGCTCAGCGTATGTCGCCTGGGGTCGACGACAGCCACGCAGAAAGTGATGAATCCATCTTCGTTCAGACAAACCTGTCGATTCAGGTATTCCATGGCCGACTTCAAGGAGACGGCCGTGGAGAAACAATGTCGCAGTTCCGAGATGAATTCGACAATCCGCAACGATGCCGGCAATCCCTTTCCCGAGGCGTCCGCCACGGCGGCCACGACGCGGCCATCCGGAAGCGTGTGATAGATGTATGCGTCCCCTCCCACCATCTGGGCCGCGTTGTAGAAATGAGCAAAGCTGTATCCGGGAACGCTGGGACAGTCACGTGGCAGCATTCGCAACTGGATTTCGCGAGCGGTCTGCAGGTGATATCGGGTCCGTTCGTATTCGACGGACATCTCATGGGCCCGGGCATAGGAAATGGCCTGCGCAGCCATCATGGCGACCCCCGAGACCAGATTCAGATCTTCTTCGACGAATCGCCGATCAGCATCTTCAGTTTCCAGGACAATGATCCCCAGCGGCGCCCGGGACAGGCCGATGATGGGGACATACATCGTTGATGAAAACGTCGATTCCAGCGCCGATTCATGACTGTCATCTCCGACCGATTCGATCAGGGCCGTGTTGGTCTCCATGACCTTTTGGGTCATCTGGCGATCGGGGGGAACCGAAGTCAGGACTGCAGTGGTGTCGGCTTCACGTCCGTGCTTGGTGGCCCGTGGTGAAAGATTGCCGTGGCTTTCCACAAGCAGGATCTCACCATTGATGGCCTGGGGAAACGTATGAAACAGGATGTCGAGGACCTTGGGCAGGATCACATCGACATTCAAATTGCTTCCCAGACGCCGGATGATGTCCAGCAGGTCGTCGAGCCTGGTTTGCAGCCGTGTTTCGGAGCCGTTGTCCTGCGACCCTGTGAAAACCGCAATCGTTCCTGAGGATGGCGGTCGAACGTCATCAAACAAATGAAAACTTAAAGGGACGTCGTGCAGATTGATGCGCGCTCCGTCCACCAGCCGGGTGATTCCCTGAATTGGACGTCCGTTCACGGAAGTGCCATTCAGACTTTCCAGGTCTTCAATGAAGTACTCGCCATTTTTTTCAAAGATCCTCGCATGCTCGCGCGAGATCGATCTCTTGTTCAGGACGATGTCACAAAAGCCAGATCGACCAATCACGAATTCATGCTTCGATCCAAGGGGGAATCTGCTTCCGGCGGCTGGCGGGCCCATCACAACGATGCTGACCATCGTAGTGCTCCTTCCACCGAGGTGCGAGAATGTCGTCAATCTCCTTTTGATCGAGTTGCGTAGAGCTGACTTCGGTTCCAATCCTCCTTGGCACGCGGAGAGAAGCTCATGAGATGTGTTTCGAGTGAATTCAGATGTGCCGTGGACGGACATCATCGTCACAAAGTGGCAATGATTCCGTCAACCCCCGTGTGGGCCCACGTTTCACATTTGATAGACGCCTGTCCTTAACAGGTGGTTCCAGCGATGGCCGATTCCTGTCGAACTTTCCCTGGAATTGCGATCTGGCATCCACCCTCGAAAACCCCGCGGCCTTGCGACATAATCGCCGGGAAGCGCTGTTCGAACACTGGATGCAGGCCTGGCTGGATTGTGACAACATCCGCGGGTGGGCTGGATGTTGGCGTTGTTGAAGGATTCTGACCAATGACGCCGGAGACTGACGGATCGCGGCCTGCCCGAGGCCGGATTGCCGTGGTGTTGCTTGTGCTGGTCCTGGGAATGGGAGCCATCGCGTACTGGCTGTCGATTCCGTCAACGACCCGTTTGCTCGCCGATGCCCGTGCCGCCATCGAAGCGGGGCGAGTTCAACTGGCGATCGACAAAGCGCGTCAGGTCGTTGCCCGCGACCCTCAATCGGTCAATGGATGGAGCGTACTGGCTCGCGCAGGAATCCTGGCCCATGATCGTACGGTCTGGGAAACGGCGATCGATCACGTCGAAACGATTCGCCCGCGGGAAGCGCTCGAGCTATGGGTCACGGCGGGAGGAGACGAGATGCAGCGTTTTCACGCGGCAAATGCCGAAACCGCGTTGCGTCGTGCCGTTGCGATTACGCGCGATCAGCCTGAACCGTGGCGCCTGCTGGCTCAACTGATCTCCGTGCAGGGTCGCCCGCGGGAGACAGCCGACTGCCTGCTGGAATTGATTCGGCTGGGCGATTTCTCGATTGGTGACTTGTACATGCTGGGCTGGCCCAACTCCGCGGTCAACGAGCCACACCGAGTGGAATCGCTGCTTGCCGCGGATCCGGACAACCTCATCCCGATGCTGGGCCTGGTTGGTTCGGCGATGAACGAAAACCGGACGGCTGATGCCGAGCAACTGCTCCAGCGGATTCTCCGCCAGCATCCGCAGAACAGTCGGGCGATTGCCCTTTTGGGGAGATTACTGGCAGAACGTGATGCACCGGAGTTTCCGGCCTGGCAACGCGAACAGTCACGCCATGCCGAGATTGAACCAGAAACCTGGCTTGCCCGGGGGATCTGGCTGCGTCGCCACGGACAGGTCGCCGCCGCGGTCAAGTTGCTGCATCATGCCGTCGAACTCGATCCCCGCCATGTCAACGCCGTATCCGAGTTGGGACATACATTGCAGACATTCGGGGAACCGCCCCTGGCCGCCGTGTATCTTGACTGGGCGCGATTGCAGCAGGAAATCACCGAACTCGCCAAGCGGATCGACGAACGGGGTGAATCGGAAAACACGCTGAAGATCATCGATCGCCTGGAGCAGGTCGGCCGCCTTTGGGAGGCGTGGGGATGGTGTCGAGCGTACGGACACGCCAATCCCAACGACACTGCCGCGGCCGCGAAGCAGCGACACCTGGAGCAGCAACTGGCCGCAGGTCTTCCCCGAACCGTTCCCGGGATGGTTCCTGGTCGCGATTTTCGCTGGTCGGGGCTGGCGGAACCTGATTGGTCGCCAGCGAGTCTCGGACCCGCAAACACCGCCTCAGATACGGCCATGGGAGCACTCCGTTTTGTGGACGAAGCCCGCTCGCTCGGGATCGACTTCCATTTCGAAAATGGCCCCACTCCCGGCGGAACGATCGTTCAGACCAGCGGAGGAGGTGTCGCGGCACTGGACTACGACCTGGATGGCTGGTGCGATCTGTACTTCACCCAGGGAGGGCACGATCCCACCGCAGCGGTGCAAAACTTCGTCGATGCTTTCTATCGCAATGACGCTGGACAGGGTTTTCATCAGGTCACGGCGGCATCGGGACTGGTTGAAGACCGCTTCAGCCAGGGGGTTGCAACCGGAGACTTCGACAACGATGGCTTTCCGGATCTGTACGTCGCGAACCTGGGATTGAATCGCCTGCTGCGGAATAACGGCGACGGGACGTTCTCTGATGTCACCGCGGCGGCGGAGCTGACTGCGACGGGTTGGACCACCAGTACAGCGATTGCCGACTTGAATGGCGACGGCGAACCAGAATTGTTCAGTGTCCGTTACGCGGGAGGCCCGGACATTGCGACGCGAGTCTGCCGAGATGCCTCAGGACAGCCGGGCGTCTGCCGACCGACGCTATTCCCCGCCGAGACGGATCTGGTTGCGGTCAGCTCTGGAAATGGAACGTTTGTTGAGTTGTGTGGGGAAGCGGGGCTGGACCTGCCGGATGGACGCGGTTTCGGGCTGATTGTCGGTCACTTCAACGAAGACAATCGTCTGGACGTGTTTGTCGCCAATGATCAGACAGCAAACTTCCTGCTGATTCAAACGGGGAAGGACGGCGAACCAATGCAGTTTCTCGACCAGGCCGTGGTTCAAGGAGTCGCGTTTGACCGGGACGGGTATCCCCAGGCCTGCATGGGGATCGCCGCGGCCGATATCAACAATGATGGCCGTCCGGATCTGTTCATTACCAACTTCGCTGAAGAATCGGACACGCTGTATGTTTCACAACCTCTGGGAAGTTACCTGGACGTCACACGTGAGGCGAAGTTGCGCGATCCCAGTTTTGTTCCGCTCGGCTTCGGCACTCAATTCCTGGACGCAGACCTCGACGGTCGCTTCGATCTGGTCGTCCTGAACGGTCATATTCTGGATGCGCCGCAGATTGGCAAACCGGCCGCCATGCGGCCTCAACTGTTTCGCGGGATGGATCGAGAACGATTCGCCGAGGTGGCTGCGAATGATCCCGGCAACTTTTTCAACATTCCGCGCATTGGACGAGGGCTTTGCACTCTCGACTGGAATCGTGACGGGCAGCAGGACTTTGCGGGATCCTTCCTGGACGGTTCCGGGGCATTGGTCACCAATCGATCTTCGACGGCGGGCGACTGGCTGGTCATGGAGTTTGTCGGGGTTCAGTCAAGTCGCGATGCGATTGGGACGCGCGTGCGAATTACTCTGGAAGACGGGACCGTCCGGTTGTGGCAATTGACGGCCGGCGATGGATTCGCTGCTTCGAACCAGCGGCGCATGCAACTGGGGTTGGGCTCACACGCGCGCATCGCCAGCCTCGAAATTCACTGGCCATCCGGCCTGACTCAGAAATTTGCGGAGACCAGCACGAAGACTCACTGGCTGGCGGTGGAAGGCCGCCCCCACCTGCTGAAGATGAATTCGCCACACCCGGTTCAGGAGTAGCGATCACTTTCGAAGGATCGATAATCGTTCGGCCGCTCGACCATGATTCGGATCGATCTCCAGGCAGCACTGATACAGAGCGCAGGCCTTTTCGATTTGTAAAGAGGCGAGTTCGATTTCCGCGAGGTAGAACCAGGGTCGCGGGTCCTTCGGGAAGATTCGGCTCGCCTTCGCCAATTCTTCTCTTGCGGTTGAAAGTGAATTGGCTCGATATGCGGCGACTCCACCATAGAGCGCCGCCAGTCCGAGTTCCGTGTCCGCTCGACCTCCCTCCCCCTGTTGACGGTGAACGGTCGCCAGCGATTGATAAACCAGATCGTCAGGTCGCAGTCGATTGCCGCTTTCCCACTGAGCAATCGCCTCGTCGATGCGATGCCTGTTCGCGAGCGCATCACCCAGCAGATGACGGGCGCCGGGAGACAGCGACAACCGCGATTGAAATCGCGTCAAAATCGTCAATGCCTGATCGCTTTGTCCTGCCAGCAATAGAAGTCTTGCCCCCTGCTCAAACATTCCATCCGTGTACTCCGGACCTTCGCTGTCAAGTAGTGCACGATATTCATCGGCAGCCTGCCCCCCTTTTCCCTCGGACATCAAGCTCATCGAACGCGCGAAGCGGGCCATCATTCCATATCGATTGCGGATCGGCTGCAGGTATTCCCAGTGATCCGAAAGGCTGAGTCGCTGTTGTGATCTCTCTGCCCGTTCCGCAGCCTGCACCAGGGCAATGAGTTCCCCCTGCTCTCGTGATGCCTGAACGGCGAGCATTTCTGTTTGAATATCCAGCGGCAGTTCCGTCCGCAGCGATTCGAGCAGCGGCAGTGCGCCGGCGGATTGACCGTTTCGAATCATCAGACGGGCCCTCGCGTGAACGGCAGGGGGATAGTCTCGCGCCCGGCGGAATCCGCGTTCGGCCTGTTCGGCATCCTCACGGCGAAGATGGCTCAGCCCGATGTGGTACCAGCAATTCCCTTCTGGTCGCCCCCCGGTGAGCATCGCCGCCGCAGTCAACTGGGCCTCCGCTTCGGGCAATCGACAGAGTCGATCGAGACTGTACGCGTGCGCATAGACTGTGGAAAAGCTCTGCGGCGCCAGCGTGACTGCGTATCGGAGTGACGCTTCGGCGGCGGGAAAGTAGCCATACGCCAGATAGGCCTCACCCAGTTCCTGCCAGGCTGCAGCCGTTCCTGTTTCGGCCTGGCGTTGAAGCTGTTGAATGGCGGCAGCGGTCGAATCGGGCAGTCGCGAAAGATTGACTTCCGGGACCTGTGGCGGTGCGGACTTGAAGACCAGCGCCGAAATGCCTGCGAGCAGTTCGATGGCAATGACAAGGAGGAACAACCAGGGAATACGTCGGCTCATCAATGTCGATCCCCGCTCTTCCAGACGAAGATCCCCTTCGATTCGCGGAACGGCGGCGCGATGCACATCGCTCCCGCAACAATGTCGTCGCGGCCATCACCATTCAGATCTCCGCATCCCACCGTCACCAGATGCGTGGGACGTTCCTCCAGTTGCCACGTGGTGAAGTTTTGCCGGCCATCATTTTCCAGATGGACCAGGCTGTCGTGTCCGGCAACGTCCCAGTCGTTGAACATGCAGGCCAGAACCAGATCCTGATCGCCATCTCCATCCAGGTCGCCAACCGCGGCCGCATATGTTCCGCCGACGGAGGCGATTCGCCGGACTTCAAATTTCCAGGCGCCCTGATTCTCCAGCCAGTAACAACCGTGATAGGGTTGGGGATAGCTGTAGAGATCCTCCAGGTTGTCGCCGGCGGGGAGAATCAGATCCTGGTCGCCGTCATTATCCAGATCCGCGCGAATCAATCCGGCACTTCCCAGATCAGGATTCAGCGAGCGAAACAGCCGCCGTGTTTGAAACTTCCCCTTCCCCAGGTTTTCAAATCCCCAGACTTCTTCGTCGTCTTGAGAGATGACCGTGGCGATGTCGAGATCGCCATCACCGTCATAGTCTGCCAGGGGGACATGAATGGCCCCGGCCGCGACAAATAATTGATGGGGCTGCCAAACTTTGGAACCACGGTTTTCCAGCCACAGGACCTCGCCGCGCGCATATCCAAAAACGGCCACCGCCAGATCCAGGTCGCCATCACCATCCAAGTCGCCTGCCTGCACGTCCGCCACGCGACGCACATCGGTCAGCAGGGAATGAGAGACAAACCGACCTTGCAGATTCTCAAGCCAGACGACGCTGCCGATGGTTTCATCATTGGGTGAGACCTGACCCAGCAAGGCCACCACCAGATCCCGGTCTCCATCGCCATCCAGATCAGCCACCGTCGCATGCGCGGGTGCAGGAAGATCTGTGCCGATCACGAACTCTTCCCATGAGGCGCGATCGGCCTGACGGTAACAGATCACACGATCGAATCGTGCGTCGCAGGCCAGCACATCGTTCCGGCCGTCCTGATCAAGATCGACAATCTGAACGTTCGTAACCCAGGGGGGAACCGACGCACCTTCACCGACGGCTTCCCGGGTCAGTGGCAGGGAAGAACGCGGATGCGACGTTCCGTTGGAGGGAAACTGTTCGAGCCTGACCCGGTGACCGGGCCAGGCCAGATACAGACTGATCAGGATCGCGGGCAACACGAGCCCGGCAGTCATCCATTGCACCGCGGGGGAGATGGAGTGACGGTCGGAAGTTGCTGCGGACATGCGGAATCCTGGCGAATGACTACTTGGACTTCAGGTCGAAGTCGAAAGTCTTGCCGCCCTTGGGTACGACAACGGCATTCGCACGATTGTCGAGCTGACGGTACTGATCGGGGATTTTTTCCACGGCGCCGACATCGGCGGCCGTCTTGTCCTTGGGAATGGGAGTTCCATCCGGCTGGGTCAGCTTGGAGAACAGGACCACATAATCTCCCGCAGGGACGCCTTCCTTGCCCGAGCGATGTTGAAGCGTGTATTTGCCGCTGGCGTCCGTCGAACCGGTTGAGGGATTTCCCTTGTTTCCCTCTCCCGGAAAGAACGTAACCGAGATTCCGTCCACGGGATTGCCATCGAGGGTCACCTTGCCCCCCACGGGTTCCAGCGAAGGAATCACGTCCGGCTTGGCTCCGCCACCACAGCCGATCAACAAACCAAGAGCCGCAATCGAAAAAATACGGCGCAGCATGAAGCACCTCATGACGAATGGAGGGAAATTCAAGGGGAGGGATGTCTGGCAGGATGCAACGAACCAACTGCCGGAAAGGTCCGGCAGTTGTTCCAAATCCGGAATCTGGATGGTTCTAGAAATCGCCCACAGGCTGACCATCGGCAATCAGGCCAAGTCGGATTCGCGTGGTGGTGTCGATGTTTTCGCTCAGGAACTTCACCGAGCCATCGCCGAGAGCGACGTGGCAACCACCTGTGTGGAGACTTCCGGGTGAACCCCATTCTCCAAGTCGACCGACGAGCGGCGTGATCTGGCCGTAGGCTGGGGTGGTCCAGGCACAACAGGCCCAGTCATTCAACTTCCGGTACTGCGTGGCCGCACCAAAGTCGACTCCATCACCGACATGCTTGTAAACACCCCAGGCGGGCGCGACACCGTCGTAAACGCTCCGGGTTGTTTCGGCCAGCATCACCGTGTTACTGGTCCCGTCGGTGATGTGAGAGATCTTCGAGCAGCTGTGCAGACCAAAGAACCGCCGTTGATCGACAGCAATCTGTTCGAACGACGTGCAGTTTCTCCAGATGTTGAAGTCATAGTTGGTATAGGCTGGATACAACCCGGCGTTGTAGCTGTTCGTCCCGATGCTGTAGCTGCTGCTGAGCGATCGATAGGCCGTGTCCGCCGTGTCCGAGGGACACAGGAACAGAGCCAGCTTCTTGGAGACGACAAGGTCATTCCCCACGGCCGAACCGGTTCCGACCAGCGTCCCCCCAGCGGAATTGAACTCGCCCGCGGGATTGGCAGGGTTGTATTGGTTGTAGAGCGGCGCCTGATCCATGAAGGGAAGGACCTGCACCCAGCCCTTTTGATTCATAATCTTCGAATAGGGTGCGCCACAGGTGCCGGGGCCAATGGCTCCATACGGGAAGCAGGAATGCGTGTCGTGATAGTTATGTAATGCCAGACCAAGATTCTTCAGCTGATTCTTGCACTGGGTCCGACGCGCTGCTTCGCGCGCCTGCTGCACAGCGGGCAGCAACAGTGCGATCAGGACGGCAATGATCGCAATCACCACCAGCAGTTCAATCAACGTGAATCCAGCCAGACGTCTGCGAGAACGGAAATAGCGCGTCACATTCACCTCCGAAAAAACGAGAACGAGAACTGACAAAAGACACCGGCGAAAAGATGGCCAAATGGCCGTCTTGGATTGATCGGGGGCGTCATTCGATTTCTGAGTCGACCGTTTGCGGAAACCCGAAGACTTGCTCAATGACCACGCGCGGAGATCGGGCAAATCCTGCGAAAGTTTGGTGCATGGCCCCTCACACTGCGTCCCGCGATACTCGGCTAACCGAACATGTAGGCAGTACTGCGAATTCCATACCCACAAAGCTGACGAGTTGGATGCGAATCGCGAGCGGCGAACGAAGGACCACAGGGGTCACTTCCAGTGAATCACGCTCAACAGATTGGAATAGTCATCCGTCCAGACTCCGATTTCTGAACGCGTCCGGCTCTTGCGCCATCGACCACTTCCCTGGATCGGCTGCAGTGCCGATTCGGTCGGGCTGATGACCAGCCAGATGGAATGCGCCTTGCCCAGCAGAGTCTCCTCCCTGGTCATGGTGTCGTCATATTGAACAACACAAGGGAACTTCAAATCGTTGGCAATGTTTGCCAGCACACCTTCCAGGTTCAAATAGCTGTTCGAGATGTGGCAGGCGAGCAGGCCATCCGGCCGAAGCTTGCGGACGTACTCAACGATCGCCTCTTTGGTCAGCAGGTGGACGGGAATGGAATCACTGGTAAAGGCATCGAGCACGATCAGACCAAAGGATGCGTCGGGCGCCTCCCGCATCCTCAACCTGGCATCACCGAGCACGACTCGAACCGTGGCCCCGCGGGAAGGTGTGTCCCGCAGGTAGGTGAAATACTTCGTATCCCGGGCGATTCGATCAATGGCGGGATCAATTTCATAGAACGTGTACTCATCCCCCTGCTCTGCATAGGCTGACAACGAGCCGATCCCCAGGCCAACGATGGCAACGGAGCGGGTGATTCCCGATTCACGGCAGGAACGAATCAACTGGCCAATCGGCCCCGTGTTGAAGTAGTACGTCAGGGGCGGGCGACGCAGGCGACTCTCCTTGAGCGCCACCTGGACGCCGTGCAACGTCGTTCCGTGCATCAACTGATGAGCAGTCCCCTGCTTCATGCTGACGATGTGGAAATTGCCGTAGAAGGAACGCTCCCGATGGATGACGTTGCGCGCGTCGGCAGAGAAATAGATATCCCACGACGACCCAATCAGGATCAGGCAGGCGGTCGCAATTCGAAGTCCCCATGCCAGTCGACGACTCCATTTCGATGTCAGGCGTGGCGCGGGAACCAGGCACAACCCCAGCGAAATCGCCAGCGGGTATTCGGCCAGCCAGTTGAACAGCAGCGGCGCCAGCAGCGTGTTGAACAGGCTGCCGCAAAGTCCGCCAATCGAAATCCAGAGATAGAACTCCGTCAGGTGACGTGTCCCGGGTCGTGCCGCCGCCAGACGACAGTGCAGTGAGACGGCGCCGAAGAAAAGCAGCGCGTTGTGCAGGATCAGTCCCGCCACGGCGGGACGCCCCGACTGGTATCTCGAAGCCGCAATCAGGATGGCGGTCACGATAAACCCGACCGTACTGGCCGGCATGACCCAACGAGGTGTTCGCGCGAACGCAATGATGAACGACAACAGGTACAGGCTCAGCGGCAGCATCCAGATCGCAGGCATTGGTGCAATCTCTGCCGACAGAAATGTGGTGACCCCCAGCATGAGACTCGATGGACACAATGACCATGCCAGCCAGCCGATCCGCTGATGCCAGGTCACTCCCGGATCCGCCTCGTCAACAACGCCCTCACCCGAGCCTGTTATGGATTGGCCCCCGCGCAATGCCAGCGCGCCACAGACGCCAAACAACACGACCAATCCGACGAAAGCCGCCGTCAGCAACATCGATTGCGATGACAGTGGCAGCCAGAATTCAATGATCGTGGGATAAGTCAGCAGTCCCACAAGGCTTCCCGTATTGCTGGCCACATACAACACGTAGGGGCTCCCCTGGGGACGAGCCGAAATGTACCACGCCTGCAGCAACGGCGCGGTCGTGGAAATGACAAAGAAAATCAGGCCAATCGACAGGCTCAGGTCGCGAAGAACCGAGGCGACCGGATGACTTGCTGGACCGGTCAAACCTGTCGTCTGAATTCGAATGGGTAACGTCAGCAGGGCCGTCATGACAACGACAGCATGGACGACGACCTGGCGACGAATGG
>Ga0265327_10004836_pt1 | contig 11672 bp, 10 predicted proteins | sample 41621metaG_FD_202089 | JGI IMG/M metagenome (GOLD analysis project Ga0265327, IMG submission 202089) | Rhizosphere microbial communities from Carex aquatilis grown in University of Washington, Seatle, WA, United States - 4-16-21 metaG | ecosystem: Host-associated > Plants > Roots > Rhizosphere...
GCCCGCCTACGCCTGATCCAGGACCTTCAGGCGGACGGCTTCAACCTGGCCGCCATCGAGCGGCTGCTCAGCGGCTCGGAGGGGCTCGCGGCAAAGCTCGTCGGGCTGCGCGCCGCCGTCACGGCGCCATTCGACCCGGAGACCCCGGAGATCATCACCGCCGATGAGCTGAGGGAGCGCTTCGGCGAAGCCAGCGCGAAGGACCTCGAGCGGGTCCGCCGCCTGCGGGTCCTGCTCCCCCTCGGCGAGAACCGCTTCGAAGTCACCAGCCCGGCCCTGCTCACAGCGGCCGAGCAGGTCATGGCGCTGGGGATCTCACTTCACACGACGCTCGCGCTGATCGAGCGGGTTGGGCGCGACTGCGACTCCGTGGCGCGCTCATTCACCCGTCTGTTCATCAAGGAGCTGTGGGAGCCCTTCGAGCAGGACGGTCAGCCGGAGGAGCGCTGGGATGAGCTGATCGATGCTGTCGACTCACTCCGCCCGCTCGCCTCCGAGGCGCTGCTGGCGATGTTCAAGCTGCGAATGACCAGCCAGCTCGAGGAGGCCTTCGGCAAGGTCATCGAGCAGCAGGCGAAGCGCCGCTAGGCGCCACCGGCCGCCTCAGAAGCGCTCGCCACCGACGGCCCGCAGCTTCGAGCGGTCGTGTGTGGCGGTGATGCGGCGGATCGTTCCCGTCCGGGCCCTGGTGACCAGTGATTCCGTCGTGGCTCCGCCGGCGCTGGGGTAGCGAACGCCCTGCAGAACGTCCCCGTCCGTGATGCCGGTGGCCGAGAAGAAGACGTCCTCGCCGGCGACCAGGTCGTCGCGGTCGAGCACCCGGTCGAGGTCGTAGCCCGCCTCGATTGCCGCCGTGCGCTCGGTCTCGTCCCTGGGCCACAGCCGGCCGAGCAGCTGACCACCCAGACACTTCACGGCCGCGGCCGAGATGACACCCTCGGGCGTGCCGCCGATCCCCCAGAGGAGGTCCACCGGGGAGCGCTCGGTGACCGCCAGCAGCGCCGCGGAGACGTCACCGTGGGCGATCAGCCGGACTCGGGCGCCCGCATCGCGGATCGCCGCGATTCCCTCCTCGTGGCGAGGCCTGTCCAGAACCACGACGATCACGTCGCCCACGGGGCAGCCGCGGCGCTCCGCGATCAGCTTGACCGTCTCCCCCAGCGGACGGTCCAGGTCGAGCAGGTTGGCGATGTCGGGGGCGCCGGCCATCTTCTCCATGTAGACACAGGGACCCGGGTCGAACATCGTCCCGCGCGCCGACAGCGCGATCACGGCCAGCGCGCTCGGCATCCCGTGAGCGGCAAGCGTCGTCCCCTCGAGCGGATCGACGGCGATATCGACCTGGGGCGGCGAGCCGTCGCCGATCTGCTCGCCGTTGTAGAGCATCGGCGCCTCGTCCTTCTCCCCCTCGCCGATCACCACGATCCCGTCCATCTGGACCGAGTGGAGCATGTAGCGCATCCCGTCCACCGCAGCCTGATCGGCGGCCTCCTTGTCGCCTCGTCCGACGAGCGGCGCGGCCGCCAGAGCCGCCGCCTCCGTGACGCGCACCAGCTCCAGCGCGAGGTTGCGATCGGGCATCTGCTGATTGGGGTCGGCGCTCATCAGGACCAGGAAACCTACAACAGCTGGCCCGGCCACTACGATCGTGGCGTGAGCGACCCCAGGGAGACCCTCGAGGCAGTGATCCCCGAGAGTCTGCGCTCCGCAGTGGCCGAGCGCCTGGCCGACGCCGAGCGCGATTCCGTCGCCCAGCGCCTCAGGGCGGAGGATCCGACCCTCTGGGCCCCGGAGGGGACCCCCGAGGTCGCCAACCGCCTGGGATGGCTGACGATCGCCCAGCGGATGCTCAACGAGCTCTCCGCCATCGAGCCCTTTGCCGCCGAGGTACAGGCAGCGGGCTTCAGGGACGTCGTGCTGCTGGGGATGGGCGGCTCGTCGCTCGCTCCCGAGGTTCTGCGACGTGCCTTCGGGCACACGCAGGGACATCCCCGGCTGCACGTTCTCGACTCGACCGATGCGGAGACCGTCAGCGCGGTCGAGGGATCGATCGACCCATCCCGGACCCTCTTCATCGTGTCCTCGAAGTCCGGCGGCACGATCGAGCCTCTCTCCCTGTTCGCCCATTTCCACGAGCTTGTGGAGGACGGGGGGAACTTCATCGCGATCACCGACCCCGGCTCCGGCCTGGCCGAGCTGGCAGAGGAGAAGGGCTTCCGCCGGACGTTCTTCGGGGACCCCGACATCGGCGGGCGCTACAGCGCTCTATCGGCATTCGGCATCGTCCCGGCCGCCCTGATGGGGATCGACGTCCGCCGGCTTCTCGAGGGCGCCTCGGCGGCCTGGGACACGCCCGTTCGAGCCGACGGGGAGATCTCCGCCGGCGCCGGCGCAATCTGGCTGGGCGCCGCCCTCAGCGCGCTTGCCCGCTCGGGCCGGGACAAGCTGACGTTCCTGATCTCCGACTCGCTACCCGGCCTGGGCCTCTGGCTCGAGCAGCTGGTCGCCGAGTCCACCGGCAAGCACGCCACCGGGATCCTCCCCGTGGCCGATGAGCCGCTCGGGGCACCGGATGCCTACGGCCAGGACCGTGTCTTCGCATACCTCCCCGATCTCGATCGCCCGGACCCCGAGATGGATGACCGGGTGGCCCTGCTCGCCGAGGCCGGACATCCCCTGATCACAATCCCGACGAGGGGCCCAGGGGACCTCGGCAGGATCTTCATGCTCGCCGAGATCGCCACGGCCATTGCCGGCTGGGGCCTTGAGATCAACCCGTTCGACCAGCCCAATGTGCAGCAGGCAAAGGACGCCACGAACAAGGTCCTGGCGTCCTACGAGCAGGACGGCCGGCTGCCCGAGCTCCCACAGGCCGACGACGGCGCCCTGCGCGCCCTGGCGCTCGGCGCGGGCCCACCCGACTACGTGGCGATCATGGCCTACACACAGCCGACGGCCCTCCTCGACGCGGCGCTGGCCGAGCTCAGGATCGCGATCCGGGCCGCCACCGGCATGACGACGACCTTCGGCTACGGGCCGCGCTTCCTTCACTCGACAGGGCAGTTCCACAAGGGAGGCCCGCCGACAGGCCGCTTCCTGCAGCTGCTCCACGACGGGCCCGAGGACGTCTCGATCCCCGGCCGGCCCTTCACCTTCACGACACTCAAGAACGCGCAGGCGATCGGCGATTTCGAGACCCTGCGAGAACTTGGCCTGCCCGCTGAGCGGGTGAGGTTGCAGGGCGATGATCCAGTGAGCGCCGTGCGCGCTCTGACAGCGAGCCTCGGGGAGCAGACATGACGCAGATCGGATTCGTCGGGCTGGGCAAGATGGGCGGCAACATGGTCCACCGCATCCGGCGGGACTCCGAGCACGAGGTCGTCGCATTCGACTTCGACGAGAAGGCCGTCAAGCAGGCCGTGAAACACGGTGCGGCCGGCGCCGCATCCCTGAGAGAGCTGGTGAAGAAGCTCGACGCCCCCAGGATCGTCTGGATCATGGTCCCCGCCGGGGGCCCCACCCAGGAGACCGTCGACAAGCTGGCCAAGCTGCTCGACCGCGGCGACATGATCGTCGACGGCGGAAACTCGAAGTGGACCGATGACAAGCGCCGGGCCGCAGAGCTGAAAAAAGCGGGGATCGACTATGTCGACGTCGGGACCTCGGGCGGCGTCTGGGGTCTGGAAGTCGGCTACTGCATGATGGTCGGAGGACCGCCCAAAGCGGTCAAGCGGCTCGCCCCGATCCTGGATGTGCTGGCACCCGAGACGAACCAGCAGAGCGTCGCCTCGATCGGCCCCCGAGGCTGGATGAGGTTCGGCCCCTCAGGTGCGGGGCACTACGTGAAGATGGTCCACAACGGCGTCGAGTACGGCCTCATGCAGGCCTACGCCGAGGGCTTCGACCTGTTCGACAAGTGCGAGTACGAGCTCGACAACGCCAAGATCGCTCACCTCTGGGGCCAGGGCTCGGTCGTCCGCTCCTGGCTCTGCGAACTCGCTGCCCGGGCCTTCGAGGCTGACGGCAACGACCTGGCCACGCTCGAGGGCTACACGGAGGATTCCGGCGAGGGCCGCTGGACGATCGAGGACGCCACCGCCAGGGACGTCCCCACCCCCGTGATCACCGCCTCCCTCTACGCGAGGTTCCGCTCCCGCGGCAACGGAGACTTCGCCGACCGCGTCCTGTCTGCTCTGCGCAACCAGTTTGGCGGCCACGCCGTGAAGAGCGCCCCGAAGGCAAAGGGACGCTGAGATGGCCGTCGCGGCCGGGCAGCCCGAGACTCCCGAGCAGTCCGAGAATCCGCTGACGGCCGGGCTCGAGCGGCTGCCCGTCTCCCCCACCACGCTGGTCATCTTCGGGGCGACCGGGGACCTGGCCCGGCGAAAACTGCTGCCGGCCCTCTACAACCTCGCCCACGACGGCGCCCTGCCCGAGCGCTTCCACCTGATCGGCGTCTCGCGCAAAGACAAAGAGCACGACGACTACCGGGCCGAGTGCGAGGAAGCCATCAAGCGCTTCTCGCGCCGCACACCGGACGAGGCGGTCCTCGCGACGCTCCTGGAGAACGTCAAGTACGTGCCCGGGACGTTTGACGACGACGACGTCTACACCGAGCTCACCACCTGTCTCGAGTGGGCAGAGAAGGAGGCCGGTGAGCCTCTCAACCGCGCCTTCTACCTGTCGACCGCACCCAACTTCTTCCCCGTGATCGTCGATGAGCTCGGCAGGTCGAACCTCGCCAAGCACAAGGACGCCGAGGTCCGGCTGATCATCGAGAAGCCATTCGGCACGACCCTCGAGGAGGCTCGCGAGCTCAACCGCCGGGTGCTCGCCACGTTCGAGGAGAGCCAGGTCTACCGCATCGATCACTACCTGGGCAAGGAGACCGTCCAGAACATGATGGCCTTCCGTTTCGCCAACGGCATGTTCGAGCCGCTGTGGAACAGGAACTTCATCGACAGCGTCCAGATCACCGCCGCCGAGGACCTCGGCATCGGCACCCGGGCCGACTACTACGACGCCGCCGGGGCGCTTCGCGACCTGATCCAGAACCACATGCTTCAGCTGCTCTGCCACGTCGCCATGGAGCCGCCCGTCAGCTTCACCGCCGAAGAGGTCCGCAATGAGAAGGTCAAGGTCCTGCAGGCGATCCCCGAGCCGACGATCCAGGAGATCCCCGACATGGCTCTCCGCGCGCAATACACCGCCGGGCACGCCGGCGGCGAGGACGTGGCGGGGTACATGGAGGAGGAGGGCGTTCCACCAGGCTCGAGGACCGAGACCTACGCTGCCCTTCGTCTCGAGGTCGACAACTGGCGCTGGGCCGGCGTGCCGTTCTACCTGAGGACCGGCAAGCGCCTGGCCCGAAAGGTCACCGAGATCGCCGTCACGCTCAAGCCCGTCCCCCACCTCGCCTTCAGCCAGGACGGCTCGCTGGGCGTCCAGCCCAACCAGCTTGTCCTCACCCTGCAGCCCAACGAGGGGGTCTCGCTCCGTCTCGGCGCGAAGATCCCCGGCACCCGGATGATCATCCGGCCGGTGAACATGGAGTTCCTCTACGGGACCGCCTTCCTGTCACAGTCGCCCGAGGCCTATGAGCGGCTGATCACAGACGCCATGCGCGGCGACGCCACGCTTTTCACCCGTAACGACGAGGTCGAGGCCCAGTGGCGGATCTGCGACCCGATCGTCAAAGCCTGGGCTCTCGAGCCCGGCCCGCCCGTAGCCGAGTACCAGGCGGGCTCGCAGGGACCCAAGGAGGCCGACGAGCTGCTCGAGGGTGACGATCGCTGGCGCGCGATCTGATGAGCCGGATCGACGCGGTCTGGAGTGAGCAGGGAACGACGCCGGACAGGATCGAAGCGGCGCTGCGCAAGCTGCTGATCGAGGTTCATGCGGAGCACGAGGACTTCGCCCCGGCCCGTGTCCTGAACATGATCGCCTTCGTCGATCGCGAATGGAGCGGAGAGATCGCAAATCGCCTGCGAGGCGTCGGGCGCTACCACGCCTCGCGCATGATCGTCCTCTCATACGAGCCCAACCGGGAACAGCTCGACGCCCGCGTGATGATCGCGGCCGAGGACGATCCCGCCCCCGGCGAACTGGCCCTCCTGCGGGAGACCGTCGTCGTGGAGCTTGGCGACAAGCACATGGACGATCTGCTCACGATCGCCGACCCCCTTGTCGTGACCGACCTGCCCACGCTGCTCTGGTCACCCCATGGCCACCACGAGATCGTCTCCGAGCTGATGCCCCTCGCCCAGGCCGTGCTGCTCGACTCGGTGGTCGAGCCGGATGCGCGCGACGCCGTCGACCGTGCCTGCGAGCTGACCGGCGAGGCCTACGTGGTGGATCTCGCCTGGCTGCGATCGACTCCCTGGCGGGAGCGGATCGCCGCGCTGTTCGACCCGCCCGCGCTGCGTCCGGAACTGAGGATGCTCTCGAGTGTCACCGTCCGCCACCACACCGCCTCCACCGCCGCGGCCACACTTCTCGTGGGATGGCTTGCATCTCGCCTGGGGTGGGAGCTCGAACCGCTCACGGCGAACGGCGCCGGCCTGAAGGGGACCGCCAGGGCGGGCGCAGAGAAGGTGTCCCTGAACCTCGAAGCCGCACCGGAGCTGCAGGTTCCCGGGCTCGCCGGCCTGACGGTTCAGACGACCACCGGGCGGAGCCTCTCGCTCGATCGCGGCCCCGGAGGCCTGCGGGCCCACAACAGCACCCCCGGAGACGAGGGGCGCGAATGGACGATTCCCGGCGCCTCGCGCGGAGAGACCGGGGTGCTCGGCGAGGGCATCCGCCAGGCCCTGTTGCGCGACCCGACCTACGTTCCCGCCCTCAAGGCGGCCCGCGCGATGCTCGCATGACCCGGCTGACGACCTGCGCCGACCCCGCAACGGTCGCCGAGCGCGCCACCATGCACGTCGCGGCGGTCATCGAGCGGGCCCGTGCCGAGCGGGGGGTCGCCCACGTCGGGCTGTCCGGAGGCACGAGCCCCGGACTGACCTACGAGCTGATGTCCAGGAACCCTGAGCATCTCACCGCCACCGAGCTGTGGTTCGCCGACGAGCGCTGCGTCGAGCCCGACGATCAGGAGAGCAACTACCGGCTCGCCCGCGACACGGGCCTGGCCGGCGGGGCGATCGCAGACGGAATGGTCCACCGCATGAGGGGCGAGCTCGGCCCCGGACCCGGAGCCGAGGACTACGCATCCCTCCTCTCGGAGCGCCTTGGCGGCAGCGGCCCACCCGTACTCGACATAGTCATTCTGGGAATCGGCCCCGACGGCCACGTCGCCTCGCTGTTCCCCGGGAGCCCCTCACTGCAGGCCGGTGAGGACTCGATCTGCCTGGGGATCGAGGACTCGCCCAAGCCACCGCCACAGCGGATCACCCTCAGCCTCGCCGTCCTGCGAGCCGCCAGGAGCTGCCTGCTGCTCGCGACCGGCGCCGGCAAGGCCGACGCGGTGGACGCCATGCTCGGCGACCCGTCTCCGCATGTCCCCGCCAGCCTGCTTCGGCGCGAGCGCCTGACGGTCATCGTTGACGACGCGGCAGCGCCCGGCCCTCCGGCGCGATGAGCGCCGGCGCCACTGACGAGCCGCAGATCGTCCTCATCCGCCACGCCGAGACCGAGTGGACGATCACCCACCAGCACACAGGGCGCACCGACATTCCGCTGACCGATCGTGGGCGCGACGCGGCACGCTCGCTGGCCAGGACCCTCGCCGGGCGCCGGTTCGGGCAGGTGCTCCTGAGCCCATCCCGGCGTGCCAGAGAAACCTGCGAGCTGGCCGGCTTCGGCACCCAGGGCGTTCAGAACGAGAATCTCCTCGAGTGGGACTACGGTGAGTACGACGGGCTGACCACCGCGCAGATCGAAGCGCTCAAGCCCGGCTGGAACCAGTGGCTCGATGGCTGCCCCGGAGGCGAGGGTGCCGCCGACGTGGGGCTCCGAGCCGACCGCGCCATAGCCGCGGCGATTGCGTCGCCCGGGCCGGTTGCGCTCTTCTCCCATGGGCATCTGCTGCGGGTCCTTGGCGCGCGCTGGGCGGGCCTCGAGCCTCAGGAGGGCGCAAAGCTGGGGCTTTCCCCGGGAGCTGTCTGCCTGCTCGGCCATGAGCATGGCCGCCGGATCATCATGCGCTGGAATCAGGTCTCGCCCGACCCGCTGGCCTGAAGCCGGCGGAGAATGTGTAACGCTCGGGCCATCCGGGCAGACAGTGGAGAAGTGCCCGCTGCGGGTACCTTCTACAGTTAGCCAGCACCAGCCTGCTCATGGCCTCCCGCGCGGAACCGACCGACCACCTCTCCCCCGACGCCGAGCTCGTGCTGGCGGCGCTCGAACAGGCGCGCCAGGGCACACTGCGGCTCGTCGCGGAGCTCAGCGACACGGAGCTCGAGGCAGTCCACTCTCCGATCATGAGCCCACTCGTCTGGGACCTCGGTCATATCGCCGCCTACGAGGACCTCTGGGTGGGTCATCGCCATGGAGGCAAGGAGCTGCTTCGAGGCGAACTGGCGGCCCTCTACGACGCCTTCGAGACGCCACGGGCGGTGCGCGGGGAAATCGAGACCCTGAATCCCGAGGAGGCCCGCGAGTATCTCGCCGAGGTCCGCTCGCGCACCATCGAGACGATCGCCCGGCAGGGGCTCGGTGACGGGCAGATCATCGAGATGGTCCTGCGACACGAGCTCCAGCACACCGAGACGATGCGCCAGACGATGGCGATCGCCGGGCTGCTCGGTCCGGGGGAAGGAGTCCTGGAGCCACCTCCCGGCGGCGACGAGTGGATCAGCTTCGAGTCGGCGGCCTTCCAGATGGGCGCCACGCCCGAGGGATTCGCCTACGACAACGAGCGTCCCCTTCACAGCCGCGAGGTGCCCTCCTTCCAGATCGCCCGGCGGCCCGTCACCAACGCCAGCTGGATGCGCTTCAGCGAGGGCGGCGGCTACGAACGGCGCGAGTGGTGGTCCGACGAGGGCTGGGCATGGAAGGAGGAGTACGACACGACCCACCATCCAGCCGTGGCAGCGGGGCATCCGGATGCTCCCGCCTGTCACGTGAGCTGGTTCGAGGCCGACGCCTTTGCCCGCGCGCACGATGCGCGACTCCCGAGCGAGGCGGAGTGGGAGAGGGCGGCGACCTCGGGGCAGCTGTCGGGCACCGGAGGGGTGTGGGAATGGACGGCGTCGGACTTTCTGCCCTATCCGGGCTTCCGCGCCTACCCCTACCGCGAGTACTCAGAGGTCTTCTTCGGCAAGGGCTATCGAGTCCTCCGAGGCGCATCGTGGGCTACCCATCCGCGGGTGGCGACCCCGACTTTCCGCAACTGGGACCTGCCTCAACGCCGTCAGATATTCGCCGGCCTCCGGCTGGCCCGGGAGGAGGACTGACATGGCCGTGACCCCGCCCCGCCAACCGCTCACCGCACCGGCGATCCAAATCGACTCGCACCTGGACGGAGCCCAGGGCCGGTCGCTCGCCGACGACGCCCTCGACGGGCTCACCAGGCCCTTCAAGGAGCTCCCACCCAAGCATTTCTACGACGCTCGGGGGGCCGAGCTGTTCGACCAGATCTGCGAGCTGCCCGAGTACTACCCGACGCGCGCCGAGCGGGCGATCCTCGAGCAGTCCGCGGCGGAGATCGCAAGTCTGACCGGTGCCGTCGAGCTGGTCGAGCTGGGCTCGGGAACGGCCGCCAAGACACGTGTCCTGCTCGACGCCATGGCGGAGGCCGGGACGCTCGTTCGCTACGTGCCGGTCGACGTGACCGAGAGCATGGTCCGCGAATGCGCCGTCGCGCTGACCGGCGAGTACCCCGGCCTCGAGGTCCACGGCGTGATCGGAGACTTCGAGCGCCACCTGGATGAGATCCCCGAGGCTCGCGGGCCGCGGATCGTCGCCTTCCTGGGCGGCACGATCGGAAACTTCCCCCCGGGCAGCAGGCGCCGGTTCCTGCGCGAGATCGCTCGGCTGCTCGGGCCCGAGGACCACCTGCTGATGGGAACCGACCTGGTCAAGGACCCCAGCGTCCTCGAGGCCGCCTATGACGACTCGGCCGGAGTCACGGCGCAGTTCAACCGCAACGTCCTCGAGGTCCTCAACCGTGAGCTCGATGCCGACTTCGACCCGGAGGACTTCGATCATGTCGCCCTGTTCGACCGCAAGCACGAGTGGATCGAGATGCGCCTACGGGCCCGCCGCGAGCACTCGACACACGTGCGCGGGCTGGACCTTCATGTGCACTTCGAGGAGGGTGAGGAGATGCGCACCGAGATCAGCGCCAAGTTCACCCCCGAGCGCCTCGAAGGAGACCTCGCCGCCGCCGGCCTGGAGCTGGCCAGCTGGATGACCGACCCCGAGGCCCTGTTCGCCCTGACGCTGTCGCGCAGAAGCTCCCTGTAGGCTGGCGCCATGCAGATCGAGGGTGCCGCCGCAATCGTCGTAGGAGGGGCCTCCGGCCTCGGTGAGGCATCGGTGCGCGCGCTCGCGCAGCGCGGCGCCCTGGTCACCATCGCCGACGTCAACGCCGAGAAGGGCCAGGCCCTGGCGGGCGAGCTCGGCCTCGAGTTCGTCAGCTGCGACGTTCGCGAGGAGAGCCAGGTCGAGGAGGCGATCGGCCGCGGCGCCGACGCGCCCGGCGGACTGCGGATCGCCGTCTGCTGCGCCGGCACCGGATGGGCCCAAAAGGTCGCGGGCTCCAAGGGCCCCCACCCCCTGCTGCCCTTCGAGACGATCATCTCGATCAACCTGATCGGAACCTTCAACGTTCTCCGCCACGCCGCCACGGCGATGATCGCCACCGAGCCGCTCGAGGACGGCGAGCGCGGCGTCTGCGTCAACACCGCCTCGATCGCCGCCTTCGACGGGCAGATCGGGCAGATCGCCTACTCGGCATCAAAGGGCGGCGTCGTCGGGATGACACTGCCCGCGGCCCGCGACCTGGCCCAGTACGGCATCAGGGTCAACACGATCGCCCCCGGGCTGTTCGACACGCCGCTCCTCGCCGCACTGCCCGAGGAGGCCCGCCAGAAGCTCGGAGCGGGAGTGCCATATCCGGCCCGCCTCGGCAGGCCGGCCGAGTACGGGCAGCTCGTCTGCCAGATCGCCGAGAACCAGATGCTCAACGGCGAGACGATCCGGCTCGACGGCGCCCTGCGGATGCCGCCCCGCTAGCCGGACGCGGACTCGGCTCCTGTCCTCCGCAGCGACGAGGAGAGCGCCGGGCCCGTCGTGAGGGTCTGCAGCACCACGCAGTAGCGCTCTGTCAGCTTGAGCAGGGTCGCCAGGTCCTCATCCTCGGCATCACTTTCGAGATCGAAGCGCAGCCGGATCGATGAGAATCCGACAGGAGCCTCCCGATCCACCGCCAGCGTCCCCCGAAAGTCCAGGTCTCCCTCAGCGGTCACCGTGCCGCCGGTCAGGTCGATGCCCAGGGAGGTTGCGACGGCCCGAACGGTGACCCCGGCGCAGGCCGCAAGCGCCTCGAGCAGCATGTCGCCCGAGCAGAGCAGAGTGCCGTCGCCTCCGCTGGCCGGATGCAGGCCGGCCTCGGCCAGAGCCTGACCGCTGCGGATGGAACAGCTCACCCCGTCGGAGAGGGTCCCGGTCGCGCTCAATGTCACCAGACCGGCCGCGGGGTCCTCTCTGTAGCGCTCCTTGATCGG
>Ga0265327_10004837_pt1 | contig 11671 bp, 12 predicted proteins | sample 41621metaG_FD_202089 | JGI IMG/M metagenome (GOLD analysis project Ga0265327, IMG submission 202089) | Rhizosphere microbial communities from Carex aquatilis grown in University of Washington, Seatle, WA, United States - 4-16-21 metaG | ecosystem: Host-associated > Plants > Roots > Rhizosphere...
TTATAATCGCGCTACTGGCTATGCTGATATATACCAATGACAAGCGGCGAAACTGGTGGATAATCAGCGGCCTCGGCGCTTTGTGGGTGCTGTTTTTCTCGTACTCTAGGAGCGCATTGCTCGGCGCCGTACTGGCAGTGTTTATCGTGGTCTGGCTATTGTCCAAGCAAGCCAAGCTGAAAAAGTACCTCATGATCACGGCCGCAGTTCTGGCAGTTCTCGGAGCAGGCGGTCTGTACACTTTTCGTCATAACGACCGCGTCCAGAACACCTTTTTCCACACTGATGAGCATTCACGCTCCAGCGAAAGCTCGAATTTCGATAGGCTAGGACATCTGAAGGACGGACTCCACGATGTTATTCATAAACCTTGGGGGGATGGTCCTGGAACAGCTGGCCCGGCCTCGGTGCGCAATCCGCACGAGACCCGTATAGCTGAGAATTACTTTCTGCAGATTGGCCAAGAAGTTGGCGTTATCGGCATGCTTATCTTTGTTGCCATCAATCTGTTGGTTGCGCTAGCGCTCTGGCAGCGTGGTGATGGGCTGTCTATCGCTCTGTTTGCGAGTTTGATTGGGCTAACACTGGTTAACATGTTGTCGCATGCCTGGGGAGATGACACGCTCGGACTCCTGTGGTGGGGACTAGCCGGAATCGCTCTCGGAAATGGTATACTTGAAACAAATAGCGAACAACCAAAATGGCACTCAAAAAAAAGCAACGCAAAGAAATAACTCGCATCACGGAATACATAATCAGCGGCGGCGCCTATTTTTGGACGGGCTATTTAGTTTTCTTCTTCTGTTACCAGCTGTTTCACTTCAATCTGTGGTGGGCTAAACTGGCAGCTAATGTTACGGGCTGGATCGTCAATTATTTGTTGCAACGCTACTGGGTCTTTAAGAATCCGAAGCTGGCCAAGAATCAAACAGAAGTCACAACTCGCTACATCATCATCACGTTGGTCGATTTCGTTATTGATTACCTTATCGTTGCCGGACTCAAAAGCATCGGTTTGACGCCGTATCTCGGCCAATTTGTGTCATCAGGATTCTTTACGGTCTGGAATTACCTATGGTACAAACTGTGGGTCTTCCCAGAGAAGTTTAAGAAAAAGGAACGTGTCAAAGTGACACCGGGGCGCGTAGTCGCGCACCGCGCACACGGCCACAGTGGCTATAAGGCAATGAGGTAGAAGTATGGCGACAGAAACGATCCGACCTACGAAAAAGCAGCGCGAAATATTAACCTTTATCGAGACTTTTATTTCCGAACATGGCTATAGTCCGAGCTACCGCGAAATCATGACGGGGTTGGATTATACATCGGTGGCTAGTGTGGCTTTACATGTAAATAATCTAATAAAACGAGGCCACCTCAAGAAACGCGATCATTCAGCGCGTTCACTTGAGGTGGTCGCAAGTACCGAACCTGCCAAACTGGCTACTAACCAGATCAAAGCAGGAGAAGAAAAGTGGCTGGTCGAAAAGATAGATTATTTTTTTACACGTGTTGAACAAAGCAATGAGGCAGAGCAGAGCCAGGTAGATGAACTCTACGTACTGGTCGGTGCGCTTAAGGTGCTTGGGTTGGATGGTGCAGCTCAATCATTTATGCCACGACTCAGCGCGCTCAAGAAGCGCTTTAATAGCTAGAAAACTCCGCTAAGCTTGCGTTATAATATGGACAAGTGACATATCTCCAAGCTATCATCATCGGACTATTACAGGGTGTTACCGAGCTTTTCCCAATCTCTAGCCTCGGCCACTCGGTCCTGTTACCAGCACTGCTCGGCTGGTCAGCCATAGCTACCAGTCAGTCTTCGGGCGAGTCATTCTTTCTGTCTTTCTTAGTCGGGTTACACGTTGCCACGGCTATCGCGCTGCTTATTTTTTACCGCAAAAAATGGGCTAAGATCATCAGTGGATTCTTCAGGACTTTGAAAACGCGAAAAGTACAGACTTCCGACGAACGTCTGGCATGGCTGCTGGTTATCGCGACCATCCCGGCAGGCTTGATCGGGCTTCTGCTTGAACACAAGCTGCGCATTGTTTTTGCTAAACCGTTGGCTGCCGCGATTTTCCTAACCATCAACGGCCTCATATTATTTGTCGGTGAATACTACCGACGCAAAGTTAAGAATCGTGGGGCGACAAAAAAGCTTACCAAGCTTGACTACAAGGAAGCAGGTTTTATCGGTGTCGCTCAGGTAGCAGCTCTGTTTGCTGGTATCAGTCGATCAGGTATCACGATGGTAACCGGTCTGGCCCGGGGGCTTGATCATGAAGATGCCGCAAACTTCGCCTTCTTGCTGGCTACACCAATAATCCTAGCCGCTGGGATTTATAAATTGCCGGACTTGCTTGGCAGTAATGGCGCCGGTTATCGCGGACAGATACTGGTCGGTAGCGTTGTCGCCGGCTTGGCGGCCTACATATCAGTTAAATTCCTGACCAAATATTTTGAAACCAAGACCCTGACGCCATTTGCCATCTACTGTGTGGTGATTGGTGGTTTGATGATCCTCAAATTTATGTAACCAGTGTTCGCATGACTACCTAGGCTATAATAACTACTGGATAATTCAAGATGTATGTATTTGGCCGCAAGGCTGTAAAACCAAAAAAACGAACAAAAATCATCAAGTTTCTATTTGTTCTCGTGATAGTCGTAGCTACCGGGCTGCTGTTGTGGTATCTATTCAGACCGAAGCTCTCGAAAGGTGATCCTACTTCCATACTGGTGCCGACCAAGTTTGATACGGCGGCCCAAAAGCACATATCAGAGCCGCTGTACGAACTGGATTTACCAGCTGACTGGAAGGAATCGGCCCGCACCAACACACCGTACAGAGAAGTTTCTTGGATAGGTACGGCCAGAGAGTCAATCTCACGGCAGCTGGATGTCTACACCGATAGCATCCCGTCGACACTGCCCGTTAACCGCATGGTGCCGGTCAGCGGTAAGGATAATTCACTTTCCGTGGGACAGATGTCTTCAAACTGTATAGATTTTACTGGCAATGCCGCTCAGCTGACACCCGAGCAAGCAGGCAAGTCCAAACCTCAGCTGACCAAATGGGAAGATGTGCAGTTTTGGTGTGATGTACCGAATGAACTACGCAACGTCATCGCCGCCTCGTCTCCGGAAGGCATCAACCGTGTCAGTGTAACCGGCCCAATAAGTGGCAAGCATAATTACTTCTTTGTCTATACCGATCACACAGCACACCCAAGCGACAATACATTTCTTGATATCCTTAGAAGCTTCAAAGCTCGTTAAAATGGTGAAAATACTACTACATGTAGCGTAGTGATAACGTGCTACTATACTAGAGAATTAACAATGAAACGCTGGAATCACGTGCGAATCGTGAACTGTGCCGCAACGGTATGTCTACTCTGCCAAAGAGTTGGAACAAGTCCGATACAGCTGTAAAGTCTTCCGAGCAGGAGCACGTTATTCGAAAATATACCTGCTTGGAGACCCGAGCAGGTTTTTTATGCAATCCGAACAAACACTTTCAATCACAGAATCCGAAAGATACCAAAAGTATAAAATTTTCGATGAACAAGCCAGTATCAAGATGTTTAGAAGTGACATCGAACAGTACGGCACGGTGAGAAGAGAAACGTACGCGCAGGCATTTAATGAAGAATTAACATTTGTAGCTGAAGGACTGGACGCTCCGCTTCAAACGCGTTTTACGCTTTATAATTCCGAATTGGGCTTAGTTGATGAGCGAGGTACGCCATTGCAGGAAGCCCTTAAAAGGGGGGAGTGGGCAGCTGAGCAAGCCTACCAAAGAGATAGTCGGCTTGGCTTCAATCTCAGTCGGGCAATTCATGACTTTCATGAAGGGCAATTAGTACAACAAATGGCCGATAGCCCGTATGGCGAGACGACGATTGTATCAGTTTCTCCCTTTTGCGAAGAAGCCTATGCCAAACTTGGTGGCAAGATGGTTGAAAATCTGGGCTTTCGCCCCGACCGATTGATGGCGTTCGTACGTATCTTTAACAAGCTTCCGGATGGCAACGTTGAGGTTTTATCGATTTCAGTGGACAATAGCAATCTAGAAGCATTTCGTGGTGTTCTTGGCTCATTGGGCGTAGATGTACCCGCCGATACATTGAGTGATGATTTTCTTGGTTACAGAGCACACCTTTCCATTAATCATCACGAACAGAAAATACTACCAGCAGCTGTAATCGAAACCTACGACTCGATGATGCAATCTATCTATAAGAAAGACTTTAGAGCAGGCAGGCAGGCAGGAGAGGAGCGTGAGGCTTGGCAGTTTATAACAGAACAAAAAGATTTAGTTGAACACTATTTCGACAGATTGGAGGAAATTGCTCGGCAGTCTCCGGACGATCTCGAACAAAAAAGAAAGCTTACCTATAGTTTTTGGGCTGCTCTGAAAGCAAGAATGAGTTCAGCAGAAAAACAGCGAACGGTGATGTACGCAGCGCAAAATGTCGTAGCTCAGAACCCAAACATCCAAAAACACATGCTGAATCAAGAAATGAATCGGGCGTTTGTAAATGCTTCCGCTAAGCATGAGAAAATGGTCGGATGCGGAGGCAGCATATCATTCGGGCGTAATAAGGATTTGCTCAAAGAGTCTCCTGAGAATGCATTTAGCAGTATTTTTGGTGGTGAAGATGACGAAGGCGAAGCAAAAAGCTCATGGGTATGGAAAAGGGGCATATGCCGTGTAGATGACTGTCCAACGCGTCCAGGCTCAACCCAAGTTGGTCCCTGTTCTGTCTGTCGAGGTTGCCAGCACCTATTTGATAAAGGACAAGACCCAGGGAAGACATATAAGAAACAGCCAAAAAACAAAGTATAATGAGGCCTCATGAAAAGATTCGGCATATTTAGCGGTAGTTTCAATCCTGTACATGCGGGGCATGTGTCGTTTGCGCGGGCGGCCATCAAGCACGGCAAGCTTGATACGGTGTTCTTTGCTCCCGAGATTCAGCCGCGCCGAAAATCCGGTGTTACTCATATCGCTCACCGTATTGCCATGTTGAAACTTGCACTTGCAGATGAACCGGGAATGGAAGTCCTGGAACTACCCGATAAGCACTTCAGTGTCGCCAAGACGCTACCGCGCCTGAAGAAACTTTTCCCAGATGCAGAACTATACTACTTAGCCGGCAGCGATATGCTTGAACACATGCCTGAATGGCGGCTGGTCGAAGTGCTTTTACGCGATATAGGTCTTTTAGTCGGATTGCGTAGTTCGGCGGCTATGAGCGATGTCCGTATGAATATAGGCAAGCTACCCGCGGAACCGAAAGAGATAGTAATTATCAAAAGTCCAAACAGTAGTGTTTCATCTCAGAAAATTCGCGAGGACATCGGTGCTTTTCGCAAACCAGCCAACATATCACCGCCGGTTCAGCGTTATATCGACGAACACTGGCTGTACCATGTAATCAAAAACTAAGCTGGACTACCTCGCGGATATTTTTTCATCTGCATCTGGTGCGTCTTCAGTCTCTTCGCGCTCTGCCTCGTAATGATTATGCAGGTATTTGAGATGTTTTTCGCGGTAACGTTTGAATTCGCTGCGCCGGAGGCCGCTCTTTTTAATGAAGTTGCCGATTTTCTCACTACCGATGTAATGCGGCATCATGACATAACTGGCGCCAATCTCATACAATTCGTCGGCTTCAGCGACGTTATCGGCGTGGCAAATGATGACGATATTTGGATTTTTGCTCAGTAAATGTCGTACCAAGAACAGGGTTGTATCATAATCGGTCAGTGTTGAAACAACCAGCCTGGTTTTTTCCAGTCCGATTTCCTCGAGCAGTTCAATATCGCTGACGTCCCCATACAGATACTCAACCTTCTGATGCTCCAGTGAATCAATGACTTCAGGATCATAGTCGACGACGACGAACGGTTTCTTGAGGCTCTGAAAGACTTTGACGAACTCAGAACCACCCTTGTGATAGCCGAACAGTACCATTTCGTAGCGGCTGCGTCGCTCACGATCTTTGTGCACATTTTTGCGCCGTTCGAACATACTCAGGTCTTGCTCGAATACGGCGAATAATTTATCAGCGTAGATGATCATATATGAGGAAGCGGCAATAGTAATAAGCGCGATCATAGTCAGTATGGCTGTGAGATCGCCGCCCACCAGGCCTTGTTTGTTGGCTAGTGCCAAAAGTACCAGCGAGAATTCGCTGACCTGTGCGGTAGTTACGGCGGTTTTAAAGCTGGTCCGTTTGGTATAGCCAAGTATCCCCATGAGACCCAGCACGATGAGCGGTTTCAATATAATAACGGTGAAGGTGCCGAGTACGATAGCCGGAATTAACAGGCTTAAGTGCGCAAAACTGAGGCCCGTACCGAGCGTAATGAAAAAGACGATGATGAAGAAATCGCGCAGTGGGCGCAGTCGGGCGCTAATCTCCTGGGCATAGGGTAATCCCGCAAGCGAAACACCAGCTAGCAGAGCACCGATTTCCAGTGAAAACCCAGCATGCTGGAAGAGAGCAGCCGCACCGAAGCCCCAGCCGATTGCGAAAAGGAACAGAAATTCTTGGCTGCCAGCAACGAATTTATGCACCCGAGGCAATACCACCATTCCGATGAAGAATAGCGGCACGGCTATGACAGCTCCTTTAAGTCCTAACAAAAACAATTGGTTCGGGGAAAAGCCGCCGGCGGATTTGGCGGTCACAAAGAAAAGAGCAGTGGCAGCGATAATGTCTTGGACCAGTAGAAATCCGGTCGCAATCTTGCCGTACAGCCGAGATTGTTCTTTTTTATCAGTCAAAAGCTTCAGAATGATTATGGTACTACTGAAAGCCAAGGCCAGACCAAAAAATAGTGACTCAATACGTGTAAACCCAAGCACGATACCAAAAGCCCAGCCGATAGCAGTCGTGAAAATAACCTGAAAGATACCAGTCACCGCCGCAACCTTGCCGACCTCCCGAATGACCCGCGGGTTTAGGCCGAGGCCAATAATGAAAAGAAGCAAAGCAATACCGATGCTGGCAAAGACTTCAATGGTCTGGGCAGACTCGACCAGATGAAGTACTGAAGGGCCGACGATGACACCGGTCAGAATGTAGCCGATGATCAGCGGTTGCCGTATCAGGCGCATAATAAGTGAAATAACCGCGGCAATGGCGATAATCAAGCTTAGTTCAGCAAAAATTGTTTCGTGCATGTCTGTTTGAAAGAAGTTACTACTCCATTCTATACCAGCCGCGGCACTTTGTCTTGACAAGCATAAGCGGACTATGAGAATATAGGCTCACTTCTGGTACTGAGTGAGCGGTACCGTCGAAGACAAAAACAACAAAAAACAGATAGCGATCAGATCAAAATTATTTGATTGCTAGAGTAGGTGCGGGGAGGAACGGCACGGTGTCTATAAAAATTAAAATAATAAAAACAAAAAGGTCTATAGTGGAAGTAAAAGTACGTCGACCTAAGTGGCAGCAGTTTATTCAGTATTAGCTGCCTGGAACAACAATTGCGAGTGAATAGAACGGAGCTTTAAACTCTGTTCTATTCTTTATTTATTCTGAGATTGTGCGGCAATCGCCTTGTTCAGAGCATCAGTCAGTTTGCTGGCGCTCGGTCCGTTACTGTCTGCGACATCGCTGTTGCTGATGTAAACGCCATTGATGAAGAAGGTTGGAGTCGCTTCTTGTTGCTTAGTCTGAGCAAAGGCGCTAAGGTCGGCGTTGATCAGGGAGTTCACCTCACTGCTGGCGTAATCAGTTTTGAATTTATTGACATCGAGTCCAAGCTGGCTGGCGTAGCTTTCGAAGTACGTCATTGGGGTGCTGCTTTGCGACCAGGTCTGCTGGTTTTCATACAAAATGTCATGCATCTCGAAGTATTTATTCTGTTTACCAGCAGCTTCGGCAGCCCGTGCACCGGCTACAGCATTCTGGTGGATGCTGGAAAGCGGTAGATTACGGAACTGGAAATAGATCTTATTTGACATCTGAGACACAACTTGTTTAACGACTGGGTAGTATGCGCCGCAAACCGGGCACTGGTAGTCGCCGTATTCAAGCAGTGTGACCCCCGAAGAGCCGCTGCCCATGACGTGGTTTGTTGGTTGTACGGAGCTGGAACTGCCAGGAGTGATACCGGCTTTATTCTTCGAACCAAAGAAGTAGATGCCGATAAAACCGATGATTATCACTGCTAGAATTGCCAAGAAACGCTTACTCATAAAAAACTTTTTCTCCTCTATTTGTATCTACTATAGTACTGTATAACGTTCTAAAAAACATAACCTTTGAGTGTTACTATGGAGTCATGTTACTAGTGCTTGCTTATATTTTGCTGGGAATTATGACTATCGTCTCAGCCATGCTGATGAAGACTTATAGAAATTTATCTCAGCTGGAACTCAAACGCCGGGCACGACGAGGTGATGAAGTTGCCAACATGTTGTATCGGGCCGCCGCATACGGGTCGAGTCTGCAGATATTGCTCTGGATCATCGCCGGGCTGTCTACCGCCGGATTTTTCGTTGTATTGTCTCAACATCTGCCCAGCTGGCTGGCATTCATAGCTGGTCTCGGACTCTTGTGGCTGGCTTTCGCCTGGATCCCGTACACGACGACCAACAAGATCAATATTTGGATCGCCCAGCGGACTGCGCCGCCGCTGGCCTGGCTGCTCAGGCATCTGTATCCGATTTTGAGCAGAATCGCCCGCAGTACACGACGATGGCGGGTCGATTTCCACACCGGTTTGTATGAAAAGGAAGATCTGCTGGATTTGCTCGATCAGCAGCAGTCGCAGCCGGACAATCGTTTGAGCAAAACAGAGCTCAGTATCGCTAAAAATGCTCTGACATTCGGAGACAAGATTATCCGCGACATTATGACCCCAAAGAATATGGCAAAGATGGTTTCGTCAGATGATCAGATCGGCCCGCTGCTTATGGACGAACTGCACGACAGTGGCCATTCCCGCTTCCCGGTGTATGAGGGCAAGAATCAAAATCGTATCATCGGCACGTTATATCTGCGCGACGTGCTTGGTACACCCGCCGGCGGTAGCGTCAAAGAGCTGATGGATAAAAAAGTCTATTATATGCATGATGAGGAGCTATTGGATGAATCGCTGCAAGCATTTTTGAAAACACGCCATCATCTGTTCGTGGTGGTGAATAGTTTCGAAGACGTTGTTGGCATCATCGCGCTTGAGGATGTGTTGGAACAAATAGTTGGCAAGCCGATTGTCGATGAGTTTGACACGTACGATGATCTGCGGGCGGTGGCCAGCAAAAAGGCCGCTGCTGAGCATCACCAGCACCAAGAAGCGGCTACCGAAATTCCACCAGAGGTGGTAGAATCAGAATAATTATGGTTTGGCAGAAAACAGCTGATAATAATAAACGGGTCGGCAAGCAGAGCTTGACGGCTTTGTTTGTGTGATCGACCCGTCAACTCGTCGCAAACCACCAAATTAACCGGAAATAATTATGAAAAGAATACTCAACAAAGACGTCGTTACACATATCGGCAAAGAAATAACCATTGAAGGCTGGCTGCACAAAAAGCGGCTGCTCGGCGGATTGACGTTCATCAATGTTCGCGACCGTAGCGGACTGGTTCAGGTCGTCGTAAAAGATAAAGATGAAGTAGAAAAGCTGCGTGGCATGCAGATCGGAACGGTCCTACGGATTAGCGGCAGTGTCAAAGCAGAACCACGGGCGCAAGGCGGCGCCGAAATTCATGATCCGAAAGTTGAAGTACTCGTGTCGGTAACGGATGAGCCGCCGATAGAGATTGATAAACCACTCAGCCATGTCTCTGATAATCTCGATACGTTATTCGACCACCGGGCGCTCGGTTTGCGTAATCTTCAGGAAACCAAGTTGTTTAAGATCAGAAGCCAGACACTACGTTTCATCCGGGAATATCTCTATGACAATGACTTCGTAGAGATAAACACGCCGAAGCTTGTGGCTGGTGCGGCAGAGGGTGGCGCGGAGGTATTTAAGCTCGATTACTTCGGTCAGGAAGCTACACTAGCCCAGAGCCCGCAGCTCTATAAGCAGATAATGGTCGGCGTCTTTGAACGTGTCTTTGAAATCGCACCGGCGTTTCGAGCCGAATTGTCTGCTACAACGCGGCACGTATCGGAAGTTACCATGCTTGATGTAGAGATGGGCTTTATTGAAAGTCACGACGATGTCATGCAGTTCCTGCAGGATTTGCTGTACAACGTTCTGACTCGCCTGTACGAGGAGTGCGGCGAGGAGCTAAAGAGCCTGCAAGCACCCGAGCTCAAACTAACACAGGAATTTCCGAGCTACACTATGGCCGAGATCCACGAGCTTTATCAGAAAGAGACAGGAAAAGACGTCAGTAAAGAGATCGACCTGAACCCTGACGAGGAACGCTGGATCTGCGAGTACGCCAAAAAGAAACATGGCTGTGAAGCGGTATTTGCAACTGGGCTGCCGGAAAGTAAGATGAAGTTTTACCACATGAAAGGCGACGATGGTGTGGCGCGTTCTGGTGATTTACTATTCCGTGGTATTGAAATCGCTACCGTACCGCAGCGCGAGCATCGCTACGAGAACCTTGTTGAGCAGATGAAAGCTGCGGGCGTCGATCCGAACAGCCCCGGCTTTGCGCCTTACGTCAGTGCCTTTAAGCACGGATTGCCGCCGCACGGCGGTTTCGGCTTCGGTATTGACCGCCTGGTAGAGAAAACGGTCGGCCTCAACAACGTCAAAGAAGCAATACTCTTCCCGCGCGACATCAATCGCCTAGCTCCCTAAATATGAACGAACCAGTATACCTTGCCATTCCAAACTACAATATGGGCAAGGAGCTCGAGAAGCTGCTTCCTCGCGTTCTGGAAGAAGGTTTTTCGCATATCTATGTACTGGATGATGCGTCAACAGATGATTCTGTAGATGTTGTTCAAAAATTTGCCAAAACAAACAGGGTAACGCTTATTTCTGGCTTGAAAAACAAAGGTGCGGGCAGCAACCGCAACCGGATAATCGGCAATATCAAAGCGGGTATAGTCGTCTTTTTGGATGCCGATATGGAACTTCTATCGTCGGCTGTTGTTCCGAAGATACGAGAAGCGTTTCGCGACATTGATACCGGAGTCGTTGGTTTTGAGATAGTCGAGAAGAACAACAAGCCGATGCCCTGGAACTTTGGCGTTAAAAAGACGCCGAAGTCGGACATTCAGCAGGTCAGAAAAATAATCAAGCAGCATAACAAACCGTTTATCCTGCAATCATATGCGAACCAAGATCCACAGGTATTAAGTGCTAACCCGCACCGTTTGCATATGGACAGGCAAGAGGTTTTCTGGGTGGCAGAGGGCTTCTTCGGTGTACGCGCACCGTTGTTTCATAAGATTGGTGGATTCGACAAGGCTGTCCGTTATCACGAAGCCCAGACGCTTACCCATCGAAGCCATGCTGTCGGTGCTCATGTGATGTTTGATCCCTGCATTACCGCTCGTCATTTAAAGGTTGAGGTCCGCGGAAAGATGCGCCGTCGCATACAAAAACTGCACGCGGATGTATACGTCTATCTAAGATACTCCCACAGAAATAACATGCCAGTGACGCGTGGCACCAAGCGGCGCACCACTTAGGTTTATTCATGTTCGCGTCAGAAAGCGTTCACGGCGA
>Ga0265327_10004838_pt1 | contig 11670 bp, 11 predicted proteins | sample 41621metaG_FD_202089 | JGI IMG/M metagenome (GOLD analysis project Ga0265327, IMG submission 202089) | Rhizosphere microbial communities from Carex aquatilis grown in University of Washington, Seatle, WA, United States - 4-16-21 metaG | ecosystem: Host-associated > Plants > Roots > Rhizosphere...
TGAGCTAGGTCCCCGTTACAAAAATAGATCTGGTGGGTATTTACGCATTATGAAGTGTGGATTCAGATCCGGTGATGATGCGCCAATGGCTTATGTTGAGCTTGTTGATAGGTCTATTACCGTTATTGAAGATTAATCACGAGTTTAAGGCACATACTAAAAAACAATCTACCCAGAAGTAGAGGCAATAGCCACATCTTATTTGGGTAGAAGAGGGTTTATTAGAAGTCGTCTTGAAAAGACACCATTTTTACGGATAGCTTTTTTCCGGATCGTGAAGCTATTTGTAATAGTAAACTAAAACAGGAGACTCTATTAAATAGTCTTCCGATAGAAATACCGTTCAAAATCCAGCGGAGATTGATAGCCTGGTTTTGAGTCCATGCGTTTACCATTATAAAAAGCCAAGTAATCAATAATACTCAGCCTTGCTGACTCTTTAGCGCTGAATTTTTCATAGTTAGTTGGTCGCCTTTAAGCTTTGGAAAACCGCTCTGCTGGCAAATTGTCCCAGCTGTTGTCTTTAGGGCTCATTCTTTGCTGCATCTTTATTATCTCCCTAAGTGTCTTCGGTATTAGTGGCTTGCGTATTGCCTACCCTGATCAGAATAATGCTGTAGGCTAGGCTCAGGCATTTCGTCTACAAAATGCCATCTGTAAAGCATTGGCACACAGCGAAGTTCGCATGTGATCATCAATCGACCAGCCAAGCACTTGCCTAGACAAGTCAGTGATAATCGTGACATAGATCAACCTTCAAGCGATCAGACGTAAGTCATGTAGGTCGTCCAGACCTTGTTGGGGCAGTGACATCACATTGCCCATTTACTAGCATTGCATCATTATGATCGCTGTCTGTGGTGACTTTGAATCGTTTTGGATAGCGAGGTTTCAACTCCAATTTCTTCATCAATTGTTTCGCTTTATAGCATCCGACCTGATATCTCCTTTTCTGAAGGCTTCGGATAAACGACGGGAACCTTACACTTACTTACTCTCTTCAAATAACTGAATTGCTTTAACTTCAAGCAGTTTTTGCAGAACTTTTTTATCAGTATCTTCAGGCGATTTAGCCCATGCATAAAAGGCGCCGGTACTGACCAGTATGGCTTTACACAGTAAAGTAACGAGAAAATTCTTCTGTTGCTCTCTAATAAATCCGTATTTTAGGGGGGGGGCTTGCGCAAAGAAGACCGCGACCTTTTTTAATATCTCGCGCTCCATCCGCAAATATTCAACTTCTTTACGTAAGCGCAATAATTCCGACCGATCCGTTAAATTCAAAACATTCTTCTTCGTTGACGATACAGTTGGCCCTTTTTCGGCTCTTACCCAACGTCCAATAGCGCCCAGCGATACGCCTAAATTATCCGCTGCTTGTTTCTGCGTATAGCCTTCGTTAACTAATTTTGCCGCATCTTGTTTAAATTCAAGAGTGTATTTGGGGCGTTTATGTTTATTTTGTTCACTCATTTTTGTAAGCGCTCAACCAAGCCACCTTTGCTAACGAATCCAGAACCGTTATTCTCAGATTTTTTGAAGAGAATAATGCATGACCTTAACGGTCCTGGGATACAGCACCTAAACAACTGGCAAAACAGCGGTATGACGAAAGTGGCGTATTGTCGAGAGTATCAGCTTAATGTCAAAACCTTTCGGCTGTTGAAGCCGAAGTTGAACAACTGCAAGAGCCTAGCGTTGGCGAAACCGTGGTTAAACCCAAACCGCCCACGCGCAGGACAGCAACGCTTACCTGATCATCTGCCACGTATCGAACACAGCCGCGAACCGGAATCCTGTCTGCGGCAAAGAGTTGGTTAAAATCCGCGAAGATGTCACTGAGCAACTCGATGTTGAACCGGCTAAGTTTTTTGGCCACCGCCACTTGTGCCCTGTGGGTATATTCGCCCGCAATACGCCTGTCGCCGCGGTGAAACCGTGACCGCGGCACCGTTCTGCCGGCGGTCATTGATGGCGGTATGACCGCCACCGGTCTATTAGACTGGCTGATTATCATTAAATTCCAAGACCATTTGCCGCTTACCAATTGGAACAAATCGCCGCGCGCGAAGGGGTTAACCTAGCCCGGTCAACGCTGGCGGAATGGGTCTGTCGCGTTGGGGTAGCGCTAAAACCCTTGGCTGAGCGATTAAAGTGGCATTTATTGCAAGGCAACACCTTGCTGGCCGATGAAACGCCGGTGTCGCAATGAGAACCCTGCACCGGCAAGACGCGAAAAGCTTATCTGTGGGCCTACCGCAGTAATGATTTGCAACGGGGCCTCGCATCATCGTCTTTGGCTATCAAGCTGGTCGGGGCGGCAGTCATGTCCGCGAGTTTCTCGGCGATTGCGAGGTTATTTAATGATCGATGATTATGCCGGCTATAAGGCCTTGTTTGCTGGCACTGGCGAGGCCGGTGCATGTATTGAACTCGGTTGTCTAGCGCACGCCCGGCGCAAATTCTTTGACTTGCACCCGGCCAATCACAGCCCGATAGCGTTAGCGGCACTGAACCGAATGGCCGAGCTGTATGCGGTAGAAGCCGAAGCTAAGACCCTGAGCATTTCCGAGCGGCAAGCCTTACGCGCCGAAAAATGCGTGTCGACACTGGCGTCCCTGTACGCTTGGCTGGTAGCAACCAGCGCTAAGACCACAACCGGCGACGCTACCGCCAAGGCTTTGGATTATAGTCTCAAGCCTTGGCCGGCACTTTGCCGCTGCGCGAAAACCGGACATCTGCCGATTGACAACAATCCGCCGAGAATTGCATTTGGCCTATCGCCGTGGACAAAAAAATTGGCTGTTTGTGGGCTCTGAACGGGTTGTGGTGATCGTGCCGCAGCGATTCAAACTTTGTTAGGGACAGTTAAACTCTACCGAAAGGCTCAAAGTTACCTTGGAAAAATTACCGACTTGGCCCAACAGCCGCATTGATGAGTTGCCGCCTTTCGCAACGGCAGATTTTGAAACCACTTAAGAATCAAAATTTCCTTTAAAAAGCAACGCGGATAGGTTGAACGGTTGCATTTCAACAGCGACCCTCTTCTATATAACCCACAAACTCCATGACCTCACATTAACTAAACCATGTATTCAAAACCTATATTCGATCAAGATTGCAGGCAGTGTCAGCGGTTAGATGATTTTCTATGTGAAGTTAAACAAAAACACCCTGACTATCATGCGCGTCCGGTTGCTCCGTTTGGCGATAGTTCGGCCCGACTGCTGATAGTCGGACTGGCTCCCGGGATGCATGGCGCCAATGCCACCGGCAGGCCGTTTACCGGTGATTATGCCGGGTTGCTGCTGTATGAGGCGCTTTACCTGTTCGGTTACAGTAATCAAATAAAATCCGAGTCATTAGCCGATGGCTTGATGCTTAAAAACTGCCGTATCACCAATGCGGTTAAATGCTTGCCGCCGCAAAATAAACCGACCACTGCTGAAATCAATCAATGCAATCGTTTTTTGGCTGCGGAGTTAAAAACATTGCCGGAGCGGGCGATTATTCTGGCGCTGGGTTCGGTCGCGCACCAAGCGGTAATAAAAGCTTATGGGCTGAAACCGAGTAGAGCCAAATTCGCTCATAATGCTCAGCATGTCTTGCCGGATGGTCACACGCTGGTCGATTCTTATCATAGCAGTCGCTACAACGTGCAAACCAAACGGCTGACTAAAGCTATGTTTGCCGATGTTTTCCGTACCGTTGAGCGGATAGAGCGAGCCCTGTAATGTGATGCGGCGCATGGCAAGTAGTCTATGAAATACTGCATGCATTGCCCGGCAAAAAACAGACCGATTAAAAATACTGTAAAATGTCTGAACGGCCTAGGGTCAGGACTTTTGTCGGGTACGTGCTTCGCCTGTTCGTAAGCAAAGCGTGTTCTCCTGGCATAGTCTATTCACGCTCTCTCCCGGCAGCTTTTTTAATCGCAATGGTTTGATATGAAATGACTGAAGAATACGAATACGATGATGAGGCGGAAGAATATTACGCGATCCGTCCTAATAAAACACAAATCAAGAAGGACATGGCGGCTCTTTTTGTTTTAAGCGAAGAAATATCCGAGTTATCGCCTGGCCAGATAAAAACGCTTGAGCTGCCTGATGTCATCAATAAAGCCGTCCTCGAAGTATCGGGAATGCCGCATAAGGGCGCCAGAAAACGGCTGCTGAAATTTATTGCCGGCCAGTTTAATAAGATTGATGTGGAACCTATTTTAGAGAAACTGTCACGTATCAAAAATAAAAGTGCCCATGCGGTCCGGGAGCATCATATTGTCGAGCGTTGGCGGGATCGGCTGATAACCGAAGGCAATGATGCACTAACGGCATTGCTCGACGAACAGCCTGATGCGGATCGGCAGCTATTAAGGCAGTTGATACGCAACGCGCAGAAAGAAGCCGAAACCGGTAAACCGCCTAAGTCTTCCCGCCTGTTATATCGCCGCTTGAAAGAGTTGTTTCAGGTTGAAGGCGAAACGGATCAGGAATCGGAATTTGAGGCTGATTAGCCGTTCGCTATGTCCAACATAACTTTCGGCTAATTGCTGAATAGTTAAGCATCATTAAACAAGTCCATTTGCCGGAAATGAGTTTGCCCCGACTTGTTTTCCAGCGATGACAGTGCAACGCCTAACAAACGGACATTGCGCCTACCTATGTCGGTGTCTTTCAATAGGTCTTCGAAGGTGCCGCCTAGGGCCGATTTCGGCGTAATGGCATGAGGCAGTGTTCGGCTGCGGGTAATCTGGACAAAATCGTGATATTTGATTTTTACCGTCAGGGTGTAAGCGACCATCTGCTTTCCGGTGACTTTGCCGAGCGCCTTCTGCACGAGGTTTTGCAACTGCGCGATAACGTCTTGCTTAAACTTGATATCTTGTTCAAACGTTATCTCCACACCTACCGATTTCCTGATGCGGTCGTTGTTGACGGGGCGATTGTCGATGCCTCTGGAAATAGTGTAATAATGCAGCCCGGCTTTACCGAAATAGTAGTGCAATGTTTCCAGCGACTGTGCCTTTAAGTCTTTGCCGGTTTTGATGCCTAGCGCGTGCATTTTTGCCGACGTTGCTTTGCCTACGCCATGAAACCGCTCAATCGGGAGTTGTTCGGCAAAGCTTGCGCCGTGCTCCGGGGCGATTAAATAGAGTCCGTCCGGCTTGTTGATGTCCGATGCGATTTTAGCGAGGAATTTATTATAAGAAACACCAGCCGAGGCAATCAGTTGAGTTTCTTGTTTAATCGCGGCTTTGATGGCTTTGGCGATTAAGGTGGCGGAGCCTTGATGCAAACTGACATGGCTGACATCCAGATAGGCTTCATCCAGGGAAAGGGGCTCGAAAAGGTCGGTGTAGTCGGCAAAGATTTTTCGAATGACCATTGAGGCGTGTTGATAGGCCTCGAAGCGGGGCTTTACAAAAATGGCCTGCGGACACAAGCGGTACGCCTGCGCGGAGGACATGGCCGAATGGATGCCGTATTGTCTCGCTTCGTAGCTGCAAGTTGCAACTACGCCGCGAGAATCGGGAGCGCCGCCGACAATCAGCGGCTTATTGCGGTATTGCGGAAAATCGCGTTGCTCTACCGCCGCAAAAAATGCATCCATATCGATATGAATGATTTTGCGGGTAGAGCTCATCAAATGTTATTTTGTTTTGCTTTCCGGTTGTTGCAGTTCTGCGGTCATATTCCAATCGGAGAACGGAAAGGGCATGATCTCGGTATTGAAGGTCAGGAACAGCAGGATGTGGTAGGTATAGGTGGAAAGGCTGCGGCCAAAATTAAGGATATTGACGTTAGCTTTGCCGGTTAGCAGTGTCGATGCCACTTGCAGAATAATAACAGCCCAAAGCAGCATTCTGACCAGTCCGCCGATCGCGGCAAAAACCAGCATAAAGAAAATTCGTTTCCAAGTGCTGAGTTGGGTCAGGTTGTAGTTTATTTGTTCGTCCATCGTGTTTAGCCTCGGTTCATAATGTCGCGTAAATCAAGTGCCGCTGCGTTACAGCGCGCTATGTAGTTTGCCATAGACAAGGAGTAGTTGGCGAAAAGACCGTAACCGCTACCGTTTAAGATCATCGGGCTTAAAATGGGGGTTAAGGCATTTTCCAGCGCTTTAATCATAATATCGACGGTGCGCATGGCCCGTTTGTCTAACAAAATATCCTCAAAGTCATGTTTGATGGCCCTGAGTATATGCAATAAGGCCCAGCTTGCACCCCGCGCTTCATAGAAAACGTCGTCGATCTCCAGCCACGTAACTTTGGCTACGGTGGTGCCTTTTTCATCGGCGGCTTCCCGCTCAAGTTCTGTTAATCCGGGGCCATAGTTGCCGCTGGCGCTGTTTGCGGTCAAACGGGTGGAAAGACCGCCCAGACGTTTGATCACCACTTCAGTGTATTGCCACAGGTTGTCGGCACGGGAATAAAATTGCGCCTGTTTTACATTGCCGCCGTATTTTTGCAGACGTTGCATGTATTTATGTAAAGCTTCGACGCCTTTTTGATATTCGGCTTCCGTTGACGGCAGCGCCCATGAGTCGTTTTCGTAATAAAAATACGGTTCGGCAATCGCCAAATCAGGATCTTCGGCCGATTGGGATTGATCTCTGGCAAAATGGTTTCTTAATGCCGAAGTGGCGTCACGCAGCATCACTAAGGCGCCGTACTCCCAGTTGGAAATGTTGTCTAAAAAAACGCCCGGAGGCGCGACATCGTTAGTGATATAACCGCCGCTTTTATGCAACAGAACTTCGGCAATATGAGCCAAAGTGTTGGTATAAACATAGCCGACCGGCATGCTGTCGGTGGAATGGGTTTCTTCCGCACGTTTTACGGCTTCGTCCTGAACATTAAACTGCCCCGGCTCGCTGCCCCACCATGCGCCCAGGAAAATCAGAATGACCACGACAATGAGGGCAAAAACGCCAAAGCCCCAGAGTATTCCTTTAGATTTTATATCGTTCAGTGTATCGTTTGCCGCCATTTTTGGAATCCCGTAAAGAGGTTTTTCGTAGAGTCGAAAACTATTTTACCCTACTGCTTTTTTATATGAAAAATTGGCTACATGGTAGCAGGTTTTTTGGTTATTTGCTTACGGTGCAATCCGCTATGTCGGTTTTTTTTTGGCTCTTGGGTGCGCTTTATCATAGATTTCAGCCAGATGTTGAAAGTCCAGGTGGGTGTAGATCTGGGTCGTGCCGATATTGCTGTGTCCGAGCAATTCCTGAACGGCCCTTAGGTCCTGGCTGGACTCAAGCAGATGGCTGGCGAACGAGTGTCTGAGCATATGCGGATGAATATGTTCGGCAATGCCTTTTTTTATGCACCACTGCGCCAGCCTTAATTCAATATTGCGTTGACCGAGCCGGATGCCGCGCGCTGATACAAACAGTGCGGACTCGACAGCGGGAATTTTTACGGCGCGTTGCCGTAGCCAGTTTTCAATAGCCGTGACGGCTTTACTGCCGATCGGTAATATTCTGGATTTGCCGCCTTTGCCTATGCGCACAGTCACGGTGCTATCCGGCAAGTCCAGGTCGCTTAAGTCAAGTCCGGACAACTCGCTCAAGCGCAGGCCGGATGAATAGAATAACTCAAACATAGCCAAGTCGCGGATTTCCAGTAGCGAACTGGCCCCGGCTTCGAGCAAACCGGATAACTGATCGACATCCAGAACTTTAGGCAGCTTTCTGGCTTGTTTGGGGGCTTGGATATGCTGGGCCGGATTAATGCTGACCAGGCCTTGTTTTAACAGATAATTATAAAAGCTGCGGATTGCCGATAGCTGGCGTTGCAGACTTTTACTGCTCAATTTTTCTCGATGCCGACCGGCGATGAAAGCACGAATATCGGTTTGTTGCAGATCGGCCCAGTGGGCTAGACCTTTTTTCGTGCAATAGCGGCACAGCTGCTCCATATCCCGCCGGTAACTTTTTACGGTGTGTTCGGAGGCGCGGACTTGAACGGTAAGCTGCTGGAAAAACTCAGCCAGCATAAGCTCGGCATCGGCATGCATATTAACTCCGCTGCAATAAAGCAATCAGTCGGGTTCCTATGATTTCGCTCATTTGGTTTAAAAACAGATGGCCCATGCTGGGGTGAAAGCGGTCTTCATCTCGGCTGCCGATCGCTAAAATCCCTTCCAATTCGGTAAAGGCCATCGGAATAATCGCGCAGGATTTGACTTCGAACGCCATTCCGCCGAATAACACTCTGGCCTGGGCAATGCTCAGGCGTCCGCATTTGGGCTGATTACCGGCCAGCTCGGCGGCAAACGGTTCCAAATCTTTGCTGCCCGGTTCAATAAACAAATGGGTAAGCGTGTTGTCCGGATTGGGTTTAATGATAAGCACCGCTACGAAGTCAACCAGAAAATATTCCGATAGAGCTATCTCAAGATTGGCAACGGCCTCTTCCAACGTGGTGGCGTCGAGCAGCGCCAAGGTAAGCTTGTGCATACGGTTTAGCGAAGTGTTGTTATCCCTGGCTATATCGACCAAGGTAATGAGCTTGTTTTCCATATCCTGATGCCGATTTCTGAATAGTTCCAACTGCTTTGAAATCAGCGATACCGCACTGCCGCTGGGATGAGGAATGCTCATGTGTTCCAGCAAATTCAGGTGTTTATGGAAGAAATCCGGGTGTTTTCGTAGATAGTCTTCAACTTGGGCGGCAGTGATTTCAGCAGCTTGTTCATTCATAGCGATAGTTGTCCTTCAAAAACAGAAACGGCGGGGCCGGTCATTAAAACCGGTTCGCCACGGCCGGGCCAATTAATAATTAAGGTTCCGCCGGGCAGGTCAACACTGACAATAGAGTCCAGCAGATTATGTTCGATGCCGATAACCACGGCCGCACACGCGCCGCTGCCGCAAGCCAGGGTTTCAGCCGCGCCGCGTTCAAATACGCGCAATTTGATATGTTGGCGGTCTACGACTTGCATAAAACCGACATTCACCCGCTCCGGGAAAAAAACATGGCTTTCCAAAGCCTTGCCCAATTCAGCCACAGGCGCGGATTTAACATCGGTGACTTGAATAACGGCATGTGGATTACCCATCGAAACCGCGCCGAACGCTTTTTCGGTATCGTTAACCTGCACCGTATAAAAGCGCGATTCTTCTTCTGCCAGCAGAGGGATTTCAGCGGGCGCATGGCGTGGAATACCCATATTGACCGTGATCAGGTTATCGTCGTCAAAACACAGCAGCAATTGACCTGAATTGGTATCGACGCGAATTTCGTCTTTGTCCGACAACTTTTTGTCGCGGACAAAGCGGGCAAAGCAGCGCGCGCCGTTGCCGCATTGAGCGACTTCGCTGCCGTCCGCGTTAAAAATCCGGTATTTGAAATTGGCATTATCGCTAACTGCCGCTTCGACCAGTAATAATTGATCGAAACCTATGCCGAAGTGCCGGTCTGACAGGAGGCGGATTTGCTCGGATGTTAAGTCGATGTGCTGATTGATCGCGTCGATAACGACAAAATCATTACCGAGGCCGTGCATTTTAGTGAAGTTGATCATGTTAAATATAATGGATTTAATTGTTCACTCCGAAGGCGCGAAGAAATAACGTTGTTCGCGCCTTCGGAGTGAATGTTGATGTGTTACGGCAACAAATGCTCGCCGGTCCAAAGCTGTGCAATCGTTTCTCTTTCCCTGATCACATGCAGGCTGTCGCCGTCAACCATCAACTCAGCCAGACGCGGTCTGGAATTATAATTCGAACTCATGGTAAAGCCATAGGCGCCGGATGAACGTACGGCCAATAAATCGCCTTGAGCGATTTTAAGCGGGCGGTTTTTGCCCAAAAAATCGCCGGTTTCACAAACCGGGCCGACGATATCCCAAATTGTTTCAACTTCATTGCTTTGCAGGTTGACCGGAATGATATTTTGCCAAGCGCTATATAATGACGGGCGCACCAAATCATTCATCGCCGCATCGACGATAGCGAAATTTTTATTGGCCGTCGGTTTGAGGTATTCAACTTGCGTCACCAAAATTCCGGCGTTGCCGACGATCGCGCGGCCCGGTTCCAATAAGATCTCAAAATCGCTTTGGCCCAGTCGCGCCAAAACCGCTTGGATATAGTCGGCAGGTTCCGGCGGCTGTTCATCTTTATAGCAGATACCTAAGCCGCCGCCCAAATCCAGGTGGTGCAGCTTAATGCCTTCGGCTTCAAGCTCGGCAACCAGATCAAGAATTTTATCCAGCGCGTCCAGAAAAGGCCGGGTTTCGGTCAATTGCGAGCCGATATGACAATCGATGCCGATCACGTTGATATGGGGCATCGCGGCGGCGCGGCGGTATTCCAGCAGCGCCTGTTGAATGTCGATGCCGAACTTATTTTCCTTTAAACCGGTTGAAATATAAGGATGCGTTTTAGCGTCGACATCGGGATTGACCCGAAAAGACACCGGTGCGAGTACGCCCAACTGCTCGGCCAACTGATTAATTCGATCCAACTCACCGCTGACTTCAATATTAAAACAGCGAATGCCGATTTTTAAGGCCGCAAGAATTTCATCTTCGCGTTTGCCGACGCCGGAAAACACGATTTTTTTAGGGTCGCCGCCGGCGGTGATTACCCGTTCCAGTTCGCCCAAAGAAACAATGTCAAAGCCCGAGCCTAAACGGGCCAGCAAGTTGAGTATCGCAATATTGGAATTAGCCTTTACGGCATAGCAGATTAAATGCGCTTGTTCGCCGAAGGCTTGGTCGAAAGCCTTCCAGTGCCGTTCCAGTGTCGCTCTTGAATAGATGTAACAAGGGCTGCCGTATTTATAGACGATGTCCTGAACAGCGAAATCTTCGGCAAAAAGTTCACCGTTTCGATAATTAAAATAATCCATGTTATTGAGTTTTTTGGGGCTTGGGTTCTGGGGTTGGCGCGGGTTCCGGTTCGACATGAATCGGTGCCGCTTGTCCGGGCAAATAAAGCGGGCCGGGCTGTCCGCAGCCTGCTAAAGCGCTGAGTGGCAGCAAAAGCAGTAATAATTTATAAAGTTTCATCGCGCGTCATCATAAGTCATAGTTGATAAGCAGGGGTGATGGGCGAGTGACCGGCTGTCTTTACGCCCATAACAACAATGGCCGATATAATAAGCCCAATTGCAAGAAAAGGCATTAGTAAGGCAGAGCATAAGCTTTATGTCATTCCCGATTAGCTACGCGGTAACCCTCAGAATAAAATCGGCTAAGCGCCAAAGGCCGGTAAAAATCGTTTTTTATTTAGCACGAAAGGGATGCGAAATTCTATTCTCCGTGCTTTCGTGTTGCCCCATTATCTTTCCTGATCCGGACCCAGCAAGGTGGTCCGTCGCGGTCAAAAATATCTAATTTAATCGTGGGCTTTAAACATTCGTTTAAAGCCGGTGTAGTCGGTGGTTGAAAAAAACCGTATGCAGAAGGTTCATTTCAACCTTTGCTCTTTCCCGTAGCCGTTTATCCCGTCTCTATTTATCCGCGATAACTGATTTTTATCATATTGTTTAAAATTGGCATAGAACCGGCTTAGTGATCTGCAAGTGCTTGCTAAAGTCACTTTGCTTCGTTGTTTAGCATGCATGAACTTACGTTGAACGACTATTTCGTTTTTTTACCGAAAAGAGAATTGCCATGATAGAAGAAATTGTATTGACCAGTGTTTTTTGCGTAG
>Ga0265327_10004839_pt1 | contig 11669 bp, 11 predicted proteins | sample 41621metaG_FD_202089 | JGI IMG/M metagenome (GOLD analysis project Ga0265327, IMG submission 202089) | Rhizosphere microbial communities from Carex aquatilis grown in University of Washington, Seatle, WA, United States - 4-16-21 metaG | ecosystem: Host-associated > Plants > Roots > Rhizosphere...
CAGTCGAGCGGCAACTTCCACCGGTGGCTCGACGACTACGCGGCGAAGGTCGCGTCCGGCGAAGACGTCAGCAAGCGGCTCGCATGACAACGCGGCGGCTTCGGCGCGACATCGGCGGAACCCAACCGACGTCAAGTTGGCGTGGAGGTAACGGGACGCTACTCGAACCGGCAAATCACCCAACTCGCCTCGAACCTCCTCGATTGTAATTGCGAAATGCAGGATTGACGGCGCTCGTCGGGTTCACGAGCACGCGATCGTGACGCGCTCGAACGCTCTTTCGGCCTTCATCACGCAACGGGCTCGCCGTGCTTCTCGGCTTCTCGGCCGTAGACCCGCCGTTGCTCAGGATGTAGACGCCGTCGGCGATATCGCGCCCAAGGTCGACGTGTTGTTCTACGAGCACCACACCGGTGCCGTTCGATCCCATAGCTCGTCGGTCGTCGCCGTCGTCACCTCGCCAACGAAGGGTCGGATGGCCCTGGAAACGCTGCCCGTCGAGTGCTTGGCTCGGGGTTGGTTCGATACCGATCGGTGAGGAGGGATCCGATGAACGCTCCCATGATCTCGGCGTTGGGTACCGATATCGCGGTCTCGCTGGCCGGAACGGGATCGTTCGTGCCCGAGCAGCGGGTGTCGAATCGGCAGATCCTCGATCGGGTTCGGCCCGCTCGTCCTGACGGACGGTTGCTCGAACCGGAGTGGATCGAACGCCACGTCGGTATCGTCGAACGGCGCCTCGACTTCGACTTCGACGCGAGCCGTAAGCGCAGCCGGGCCGACGGTGGCCTCTACGACGGCGATCTCGCGCTTCGGGCCGCCCACGCGGCACTCGAAGACGCTCATATCGAGGCCGGGGACGTCGACGTGTTGGTGCACGTCACCACGACGCCGGACACGATCGCGTGCCAGGACCACCTGCGATTCCTGACCACCGAACTCGGGTTGCGGCGCGACACCGATCTCGTGCACCACAATCTCGGGTGCGCCGGGTTGTCCGCCGCGTGGCGGACCGCGGCGTCGTATCTCGTCGCGGAATCGCCGGCGACCGCGCTCGTCGTGGCGAGCAATTGTCCGTCGGGGTACTTCGCGGCCGAGGCGAACCCGTACTACCGCGAACATCCGAGTGGCAACGGATGGCTGGTGCCGCTCGTCTTCGCCGATGGCGCGGGAGCGTCCGTGTTCCGCAGCGCGTCCCAGGACCACGACGCGCCTCGTGGGCTGTGCGCGGTGCGGTCCGAGACCAGCCCCGACATCGAGCTCGTGACGTACCCGGCGGGCGGGTCCCTGCACCGCACGTCCGAAGCGAACGTTGGCGACCACCTCTTCTTGATGGACGGCAAGCGCGTACGGGACGTGTTCGCACCGTTGATGACGCGCAACATGCAACTGCTCGAGCAGGATTGGCCGACGCGTATCAAGCCGATGGTCGGATTCGACTTCGACATCCAGCGTGTCGCGCGCTGGTATCTGCACCAGGCAAACGGAGTGGTCGTGCGCGAGGCCGCCACGCTGCTCGGTCTGCCCCCCGAGCGGGTTCCGCTCAACGTCGACCGGTACGGCAATACGTCGGCCGCGAGCACCCTGCTCCTTCTCGACGAGGATCGACGCGCGGGACGAGTCCACGACGGCGACCTCGTTGTCTTCATGTGGATCGGCGCGGGAAACGGCGCGATGAACGGTTACGCCGCCCTCGTCCTTTGATCGGTGTACGAAACCCTCGGTGACGGAGGGAGCCACATGGAACGGATGAGCAGTCTCGACGCAGTGTTCATCGCAGTCGAAGACGCGGTGAACCACATGCACATCGGGTCCGTCGGGATCTTCGAGGGCCCCGCTCCGTCGTATGGGGAGGTGCGGGCGCTTGTCGCGGCGAAGCTCCAGCTCATTCCTCGGTATCGCCAGCGCGTCCGGGAGGCGCCGGCGAGCATCGGCCGACCGTTGTGGATCGATGACGTGCACTTCGATCTCGACTACCACCTGCGGCACACCGCGCTGCCTACGAGCGATCGCTTCGCGCTCGAGCGACTGGTCGGGCGGGTGATGTCGCATCCCCTCGACCGCCACCGGTCGCTGTGGGAGATGTGGCTCATCGAGGGCCTCGGCGACGAGCGTTGGGCACTCCTGTCGAAGGTACATCACTGCATGGTCGACGGCATCGCGGGAAGCGACCTGCTTGCCTTGATCATGGATCACGAGCCCGACGCGCCACAGCTCGCTCCGGACGAATGGAGCCCCGCGCCGGAACCATCGCGCGTCGAGCTCGCGCGCTATGCGGCCGACATGGCGATCGGGTCCATGGCGACCGTCGCTCGCGACGGCGTTCACGCGTTGCGACGCCCGGCAGATGCGCTGGATCGCGCTCGCGACGTGGCGGTGGGCCTCGGTCGTATGATTCTTCCCGGCCGCCGCGGAGGTTCGTCGCTCACCGGGCCGATCGGACCACATCGCCGTTGGGCGCGCACGCGCGTGTCTCTCGACGACGTCAAAGCAGTCCGAGACGCGTTCGGCGGCACGGTGAACGATGTCTTGCTTGCGGCGGTGACGCGCGGGTTCCGCTAGCTATTACGCGCGCGTGGGGAGCAGGTCGATGGCCGCACGATCACCGCTCTCGTTCCTGTTTCGATGCGTAGTGCTGATGCTCGCGGGACGTTCGACAATCGCGTGTCAGCCGTCTACGCGCGGCTCCCGATTGGTATCGACGACCCGGTCGAAACGCTTATCGCGATCCACGAGCATATGGACCAACTGAAGGCGTCACACGAGATCGACGCGTCCGCGGCAATCGTCGGCCTCGGCGACCTCGCACCGCCGGTGCTCGCTGCCGCGCTCGCCCGTACGTTGGTGCACGGACAGGAGATGGTGCAGACGATCGCGACAAATGTGCCGGGTTCACAAGTGCCGTTGTACGTATGTGGTCGCAGGATGCTCGAGGCGTATCCATACGTGCCAATAGCGGGACACATCCGCGTCTCCGTCGCAATCTGGTCGTACTGCGGCGACATGTATTTCGGAATCACCGGAGACTGGCGCGGCGCGCCCGACGTCGATCGGCTCCCGAGGGAGATCGACATCGCTTTCGAGGATCTTCTAAAGGAAGCTGCGAGCACCATCGGTTGAAACTCGTGATCGAGCTGCCGGCTGCGGCCTCAGAGCGACATGACAAGGCGGACGATGTGGTCCTTCACCTCGGTCGGTGTGAGGGAGCTCCAGAGGGCAAGTGCTTGCGCGTCGTAGCCGACGAGGTAGCGGGCGCGCGGCCAGCGGCTCGTGAGGGCGTTGCCGATCGTCTTGCCGCACTGCACGGGATCGCCCATGAAGGGTTGCCACAACCTCGTTGTGGTGAGGGTGCGCCGATACGCGACGTCGTAGCGTGAGCCGGCACGTTTGGCGATCTCGCGCTCGGTCTCCTCCCAGATCCCCGTCCGGAATCCGCCGGGCTCGACGAGGATGACGCGGATCCCGTCACGCGCGACTTCCATCCGCAACGCGTCGGAAAGTCCCTCGAGTGCATGCTTCGCCCCCTGATACCAGCCGGTGAGCGGCGTCGACGTTCGTCCATAGATCGACGAGACGTTGACGATACGGCCGCCGCCGCGATCACGCATATGGGGAATCGCGAGTCGCGCCAGGCGCATTGGTGCGAGCACCATCGTTTCGAACGCGTCGCGCGCTTCGTCGTCGGTGACGTCCTCGATCGAACCGGTGATCGAGTAGCCCGCGTTGTTGACGAGCGCGGACGGCCTGTACTCGTCGATCACTCGGGCGCAACCGTCGGGATCCGTGACGTCGAGCAGCACCGTTTCGACCGTCACGTCGAGCTCGCGTGCGGCGCCGGCGACAACAGCTGCCTTCGCCTCCGAGCGGACGGTCCCCACCGATCGAAAACCCCGGCGAGCGAGCTCGAGCACGGTCGCGAGCCCGATTCCGGAGTTCGCCCCGGTCGTAATCGCGGTACGCGTGTTACTCACAAGCGAGCCTCCAGCGCATCGTGCGAACGGGGTTTGAACAAGAAGACAAGGGGTCACGACCGACGACCTGCTCATCGACTTGGTCACCGATCTCAGTAAGGTCTTGCGCCCGATCACCGGTCACGTCGTGTTCGGTCATCCCGAACCGGTGAATTTGTCAGCACAGACCGGGTCCGGGTGCGGCATCCGCCGCATCACATCCGGTTGGATAGCCGTCATGATCGCCCGGCAGCCCGGGTTCCGGCGACCAGCTTCAAACACCGGGCACCCCCGATGCACGTCGGCATGTCGCGGTGCACCAAGGCGAGGCGTACGAGCGCGGTCTCGAGATCTCTGACATCGAGTTGCGCCCGTTTCGCGACGTCGTGCAACGCCTCGACCTGACCCGTACCGCCTTGGGGGACGGGAAGCTTCAGATGCCGCGCGCCACGCAACGCGCGCTCGTCCACGGGTGGCTGCGCGCCCCGCCATACGTCACGCAGCTCACGTAAGAAGATGCGCACAGTGGTCGGCCCCCAACCCGGGAATGCATCGAGCGCCGCCTCGAGAGCGTGAGCATCCGTGAATGTCGCGAGGGACGACACCGTTCCCCGACAACGGACGCGGACATCGACCGCAAGCTGCTGCAAGCGTGTCGCTGTGCGAAAGTCGTACCGGACGTAGCCACCCTCATCCAGCAACGCGACCAGGTCATCCCATCTACGCTCGCCGGCGTCCTGCACCGTGCGCACGCCCGCGTCGGCGAGCACTCGGTATGTGCGCACCGCGATCGGCGCGCTGATGCGCGTTCCGAACAGCGTCGCGGCACAGAACCACTGGTCGACCCCGGGCCCGCCGGCATCCAGGTCGATTCCCAGCTCACGCGAGTATCGACCGCCGAAGAGCGCGACAAGCCGGCGCGCGGTTTCCGTCTGCGAACCCCGCGACGGGCGAGCCGCCTTCGTCACGCGAACCATGCCCACGATCATGCGACGCGGTTCTCCCCCTGCCCAGGGCCCACGGTCCCGAATCTGTCAGAAGTGTCGGGAACGGCCGATCGTCCTTGCGCCGGGTCGACGTGGTGCTCCCGCCGTCTTGCGCAACTCCGCGCGAACGACATTCGCGCCTGAGTTGCGGTCCGGGCTCCATCGTCATGCTGGTGTTGGTGCGGGCCGGTCAGTCGGAGAACTCCCGGGTGGTGACTGCGTGTCGTCGGTCGAACCTGGTTCGTTGTCGAGAGGCGTTCGAGCTCGGCGGACGGAGATCGAGATCGCAGCGAGCAGGAGTGCGGAGAATGCGAGCGCGGGCATCCAGTCGCCGATCCGATCGAAGAGGGTCGTCTCGTACGCGAGAGGGATCGTGACGACCAGTGTGCCGTGCTCACCGGTAGTCAGGATGCCGAGGCGACGCCCGCGCGTGTCGAACACCACGGAATCGCCTGTGAGTGCCGCCTGCATCACCGGCCTCCCGGTCTCTACCGCCCGGACTGCGGCAAGGCTCGCGTGCTGAGCCGGGGCCCAGCTGTCCTGGAAGGTCGACGTCGCCGACTGCACAACGATGAGATCACTGCCCCGGTTCGCGAGGTTGCGGCTCATGTCGGGGAAAGCGGACTCGAAGCAGATGAGTGGTCCAATACGCAGGCTGCCGTCGCGGAAGACCGCGAGGTCATGGCCACGCACCCGGTTCTGTTTGGCGGCTTCGGTGAAGCGGTCGAGCCAGCCGAGCGCGAATCGGAACGGGATGTATTCGCCGAACGGCACGAGGCGCATCTTCTCGTAGGTACCCGCGATGCCGGTGGGCGTGATCAACACTGTCGTCTTGTGGATGTCGCCGTTCGCCGCGCTGCGTGCGTCGACGTTGATCATGACGTCGGCATCGACATCGCGCGAGAGTGTTTCGAGGCGTTGCAACAGGTCCGGTCGTTGCGCGAGGTCGTAGCCGAAGCTGCTCTCGCCCCACACGACGAGGTCGACTCGCGATCGCGCGAGTGACTTCGTGAGCGATTCGCTGAGTTGCTCGCCCTCGTCGACCTGGCGGGATGGCCCGGACACGACTCCGGGCTGGACGATCGCGGCCCGGATGTCGCGTTGGACGTGCGGCGCGGGCTGGAGCGCGTACCAGAGTGGCCCGACCGCAATCGCCCCGCACGCCGACGTGATCGCGACCAGCCGTGCGCGTGCCCGGGTCGTCGTGGTAATCGCGATCACGAGCGCGACGTTCACCGTGACGATCAGGAAGCTGACGAGCCATACCCCACCCAATGCCGCGGCAGCGAGCAGCGGCCGAACATTCGATTGGGACGCGCCGAGGAGGCCCCACGGGCCGCCGAGGGATGCCCACGACCGTACCGCTTCGATGCAGACCCACCCCGATGACACGAGGAGCAGGCTCGCGAGGTGAAGTCGTCGGCGGTCGCGGCCGAGCGACTGCCACACGAGCCAACCCCACGGCAGCCACAGTGCCCCGATGCCGGCCGAGGCGACCAGGATGAACGGCCCGATGTTCGGAATGAGCCAGTGGTGCATCGCGAGCACGAATCCGCTGCCGCCCCACCAAGCCCGTATACCTGCCTCGCGCAACGTCGGGGCCGACCGCACCAGGAGCAGGAACGGCACGAGTCCGCACCAGGCGAGCCACCACCAGCTCGGTGCGGGGAAAGCGAGCACGGGCAGCGCCGCGACGACACATGTCGCGGCTCGCATTCGCCAGCAGTTCGGTGGACGCGCGCGATGGCGAAGCGTGCGCGGCCGGGCGAACGGCCACGCGTGTGTCCAGGACGCGACCAGGAGGCCTGCCGCGACGAACCCGGCGGCGAGCCACCACATGAGCGCGCGCTCGCGTCCGAGCTGCCACAACGGGATCAGGGCGAGTCCCGCGAGCACGAACGCGACGTTGTAGAGGACGTCGTATGCGGCGAAGACCCGCCCTCGCACTTGATCGGTTGCCGCGCCTCCGACCCGCGCGTCGACCAGGGTCTTGAGGACCTGGAACGCGAATGCAGCGATGCCGAGGCCGAGCACGAGCATTGGCAGATTGGGCCAGTAGCCGCCGAGGAGCGCGGCGATCGCGGCGGCCGGGAACGCGGCCGGCAGCAGCGCGCGTGCGCGGTGCTGCCGGGCCAATACGGGCGCGGCGACGGTGCCGGCGAATGCTGCGATACCGGTCACGGCGAGCGCGAGCGCGTAACCCGAGGTGTGGAAGTGGTAGCGGTGGTCGGCGATCAGCACCAACAGGATGAATCCGGCACCGAGCAGGAATCGGTGCAACCATACGGCCAGGAGCGGATCGCGGATCTCGCGATCGTGGACGATGACGCGTACGCCGTCGGCGAGCTCGGTACGGGTGCGCCGAAGGCCGGCCGCGACGGTGATGCCGGTGTCGCCGCCGCCGACCGGCGGGAGACGCGTGAACACGACCGCGGCGAGCGCGTACAGGGCTCCCGCTGAGACGAACCCCGCGCTCGGGGCCACACCCACGAAGGTCGCGCCGATCACCGCGCCCCCGAACGCGGTCACCATGCCCGCTACCGACGACACTGCATTCGCGGTGACGAGCTGTGCCGCCGCGACCGTCGTCGGCAACGCAGCTCCCTTCGCGGCCAGTACGAACCGCGACGACGACAACAGCAAGAGGATTCCGATATAGGCGAGCAACTCGGACTGCAATAAGACAACGGCGATCGCCCCGACGGCGATCACGGCACGGGCCACGGAGACGGAAACGAGCACTCGACGACGATCCCACCTGTCGATGACCACACCCGCGAGCGGTCCGATGATCGAGAACGGCAACAATGTCACCGCGAGTACGGCCGCGACACGGCCCGGCGTTGCGCCCTTGCCGATGTCGAAGAGGACGACCGAAGCGAATGCGATCTGGGCCACGCCATCCGCGCCTTGCCCGAGCGCCTGGCCAGTTACGAGTTTCCGCAGCGGACCCTGCAGCACGGCGCGCGCGCCGCCCCATCCTTCGTGCAACGATCGCAGCGACGTCGGATCCCCTGCGGTCGTCATCACACCACCTCGATTGCCCGCGAGTACCGGTACCGGAACGCCTACCAGGCAGCAAGTCCTACCGCCAACGACGCGCCGGTTGCACTATGGCTCTTGGGGAAAGTTCACTGGCAGCGCGCGTACGGCTTTGGAGAACCGCAATCCTCAGTCGAGCAGTTCCGCGATCTGCGTGAGCGACCACGGATGCCGCTCGATCCCCGCGGCCATCGCCGGGGTTGCGCCCTTCAAGGTCTGGTGACGGCGGGCGATGTAGTGCAGGAAGTGAAGGCTGACTGCGTGGGCGTGGTTCTCGACCTTCTTGCTGAACCCGTTGGTGAGTCGCGTGAAGCGGCGCATGCCCGCTTGACGTCAAAGGTCGAGACGAGCGCGGCGTCGGGTTCGCCGCTGCAGTCGATGGGATGGGTCAAACGCGCCAGTCGTGCGTAGTCGTTGCGTCCGCGTGATGGTCGGTCGTCTCTTGCTCCGTGATCACGCGGCGCGACCCAACCAGCCGTTATTGCGAAGTGGTGGTTGGCGGGCGGCAGCTGTCGAGGGGCTGCGGCTGAACGGGACTTGCGGCTCTAGTAGTCCGATGCTTGTTGGGCGAGGCTGTGGTTGGTGAAGCATGGAAGTTGAAGGAGAGATGGGTTATGGCTGAGATCGAGAAGAAGGAACAGGTACCGGTGGTGCGTCGGCGTGATTGGCCGGGCTGGCTTGAGCCGCTCTTGGGGGATTGGCCGCGCTTGCGCTCGATGTTCGCGGAGGACGATGACTTGATGCGGGTGGAGAACTTCACCGAAGGCAACGAAGCAGTTGTGCGCGTCGAGATGCCCGGTATCGATCCCGACAAAGACGTTGAGATCGTCGTCAGCGATCACTCGCTGCGCGTCCACGCAGAGCGACGCGAGGAATCAAAGATCGAAGGCAAGGGCAGCTACCAGAGTGAGTTCCGCTACGGGAGCTTCACGCGGGTGGTGCCAATGCCGGCGGGTGCCACCGAAAAGGACGTGAAGGCCACCTACAAGGACGGCATCCTCGAGGTACGGGTCCCTATCGATCGCGCCGCAGCGCAAGCGACCAAGATCCCAATTCAGCGGGTCTGAACTCGGCAACGGCTTGTCGGAAACGGACTCGATGGGAAGGGGGTGAGGTTCGTGCGTGCGGCACGGCTTCACGGGTACAAGCAGGGCTTCGTCGTGGAGGAGATCCCCGACCCCGATCCGGGCCCAGGCGGAGTGGTGGTTCGTATTGCGGGCAGTGGTGCTTGTCATTCGGACCTCCACGTCCGTAACGGCGAGATGGCAGGGTTGCCGTTCCCACCATTCCCCTGGACGCTCGGTCACGAAAACGCCGGATGGGTCGAAACGCTCGGGCCGGGAGCGGCCGGTTTCGAGATCGGCGAGCCGGTCGTCGTGTTCGGCGGCTGGGGTTGTGGCCTGTGCCGCGTCTGTCTGGGCGGCGACGAGCAGCTCTGCGACGTGATGCGTTGGGGTGGGATCGGCGCCCCCGGCGGCTATGCCGAACGTATGGTCGTCCCGTCGACGCGTCACTTGGTTCGGCTTAGCGGGCTCGATCCCGTGGACGCGGCGCCGTTGACCGACGCCGGGTTGACGCCGTACCGGGCGGTCAAGAAGGCGCTCGGACGGCTGGGCCCGGGGTCCACGGCCGTCGCGATCGGCGCGGGTGGGCTCGGCCACTTCGGTATCCAACTCCTCAAGGGCCTCAGTCCTGCCAAAGTGGTCGTCATCGACACCCTGGAAACCAAACGGGCGCTCGCCGCCGACCTCGGTGCCGACTTGGTGATCGACCCGGTCGCGACCGACGCGGTCGCGGAGATCACGTCGTTCACCGCCGGTGAGGGCGCGGCCGCGGTGCTCGATTTCGTTGGTTCTGACAGCACCCTCAAGCTCGCCGCGGGCGCGGTCGGCCGTCAGGGGATCGTGGTGCTAGTCGGACTGGCCGGTGGTGCGGTTCCGTTCTCGTTCTTCTCCATGTCGACCGAGGCCGAGTTGACCACGAGCGACTGGGGCAACCGCAACGAGCTCGCCGAAGTTGTTGCGCTCGCCGAACAGGGACGCCTTCACGGCCGGATCGAACGACACGCCCTCGGAGCCATCAACACCGTGTTCGAACGACTCGAACGCGGCGAGATCGAGGGACGAGCCGTTCTCGTCCCCTGAATGAGACAGGCTGCCAAAGTGAAAGTCGAAGTAGTCCGTGGTGACATCACTGCCGAGCAGGTCGACGTGATTGTCAACGCGGCCAACAGTGCACTCCGCCGCGGCGCGGGAGTGTGCGGCGCGATCTTCAACGCCGCGGGCCCCGAACTCGACGCGGCCTGCGCCGCGATCGGCGGCTGCGCGACCGGCGACGCGGTCATCACGCCCGGCTTCGCGCTCACGGCACGCTGGATCATCCACACCGTCGGGCCGGTCTGGGCCGGCGGAGACCGTGGCGAACCCGCGCTGCTCGCATCGTGCTACCGACGATCGATCGAACTCGCCCGGGCCGTCGGGGCGACCTCGATCGCATTCCCCGCGATCTCGACCGGCATCTACGGGTACCCACGCCAAGCCGCGGCCGAGATCGCGGTCACGACCACGCTCGCAACCGCAACGAAACACGCTCAGCCGCTCGAGATCGTGCGCTTCGTCGCATTCGACGAGCCGACCTTGCACGCCTACGAAGCACTCCTCGACAGTCGCCGGTGACCTTCGACCCTACCCGTGCACGCGCGTTCGGGCCGACGATGCAAGCAGGGGTGGAGAAGGAGGATGTCATGAGGGTGCGTGTGGGTGATCGGATCGTGGTCCGAGGACATCGCGTCGGAGATCCGGACCGTGAATGCGAAGTGCTCGAAGTGAAAGGTGACGATGGCGGTTCGCCGTACATCGTCCGCTGGGGTTTCGGCGGGCACGAGACATTGTTCTTTCCTGGGCCGGACGCCACCGTCGAGCACGTTGACCACGCGTCGAAGTGACGTTCCGCCTGAGAGGAGCACACCATGCGAACCATCGAAGCCGCGCGGCGCTCGGGAGTCGGCATCGGACCGGACCGGACGATCCGCGAGGCCGCGCAGATCATGGAACAGGCCGGCGTGGGCGCGCTCGCTGTCATCGACTCAGACTGTCTGGTCGGGATCGTGACCGACCGCGACCTGGTACGCCGCGGTCTGGCATGCGATCTTCCCGCCGACGCCAGGGTCGACGCGGTCATGAGCTCGCCAGTCGTCACCATCGACGCCAACGCTGACCTGCACGACGCATTCGTCCTGTTCCGAACGCACGCCGTTCGCCGGCTGGCGCTCGTTCGGGCCGGCCAGTTCGTCGGCATGATCACCGTCGACGACCTGCTCATAGACCTGGCCGCCGACCTCTCCGACCTCGCCCGGCCCGTGACCGCCGAGGTGATCTTCAGCCACCACGACAACCCGCTACCCGCCCCGATCAACGAGACGTAGCTATTCCCACTCTTCGACGACGCGTCCGGGCCGACAGGCGAAGCCTCGGTCCTCGAGCTTCCACGCGGATCCGCAGCACGCGCATTGCGTCCAGTCGATGGTCCCGTTCTCGAGCGGCTGCAGCATTTCGCCGGGGCAGACTGGGCAAGTGTGCGCGGCGATGCTGGCTCGCAGACTGGGCGAGTCCACGTCACGCGGGGGAACATGATCGGTTTCACATCCGAGATAGAGCCTCACGGCGCCTTCCTTTGATTGGCAACACCGCCA